>Ga0114922_10001521_pt1 | contig 22151 bp, 19 predicted proteins | sample AartaG_FD_100975 | JGI IMG/M metagenome (GOLD analysis project Ga0114922, IMG submission 100975) | Deep subsurface microbial communities from Aarhus Bay to uncover new lineages of life (NeLLi) - Aarhus_00045 metaG | ecosystem: Environmental > Aquatic > Marine > Oceanic > Sediment | place... | reverse complement strand
AATATTCTTAATAAAAATGTAGAAATAAATATAGTAATTTAACTGTAAAAAAATGATTTATACGCAGCAATGATGAAGAAAGACTTTCATAGAAAGTATGATATTTTTTTTGTAAGAAAAGCATTATTGGCACCTGTCTTATTCTTCCTTATAATAATCTTTTTATTTACCTTTTCCTGTGATGTCAACAGTAGTCCAGCGACAGTATCAGCTAACGGTGCATCTAATGACCAAACAGCAGAAGAACCGCAGGGCACTAAGGTAAGTGAAAGTACGGATACCGGTGAGGAATCCGAAGATGAGGATGAAGTTAAAAATGGCGAGATCGCTATAAATGTATATTACCTGGATTCTATGGGAGAGTATCTGGTAGGCGAAGCCAGGATTGTATCATCGGAGAATAAATATGTAGATGCTTTATATGAACTTATGAAGCTTCCTGTTGACAGTAGTCTATATCGATTGGTGCCGGACAGCACAAAGATAAATTCAATTGTTGTTGAAGATGGTCTTGCAAAGGTTGATTTTTCAAAAGAATTCGTTGAAGATAGGATTACCAGTGATACCGAGGATATTTTACTTATTTATTCAATTGTAAACACATTGACAGAATTTCCGGAAGTAAATTCGGTATCTTTTTATATAGACGGGGAAAAATTGGATACACTGGGTGAGCTGGATATAAGCGAGCCTATTTTTAGGAGAAGTGATTTAATAAAAAATTAAAGGGTAAAGGTTTATGAATAGTGCATTAAAAATATTAAAATTATCTGTCATTTTTATATTTATAGTTATTCTTAGTCTGGCTATTATTTGTCTTCCTGCTGCTGGAAATATTTATGCTCAAAGCGGCAAAATTATAGTATTTATAGATGCCGGCCATGGCGGCAGCGACCCCGGGGCGGTAAGATTCGGTCTTCAGGAAAAGGATGCTAATCTGGATATTGCTTTAAGATTAAAATCAAAACTGGAGGCAAATGGTTTTGCGGTGGTAATGACCAGGACCGATGACAGATATTTTAGTCTGGATGATAGAGTAAATATGGCTAACAGTTCGGGTGCTGATATATTTTTATCTATTCATAATAATGCAGCACTGTCGCAGTATGCCCACGGGACAGAGACTTTTTGGTGTTCAAACGGAGTAAGCGGCTCGAGCCAGTTTGCAAGTCTGGTTCAGAGTAACCTGGTAAGTCAGATTGGAAGGGCGAACCGGGGGGTAAAGACAGCTAATTTTAGAGTTATAAAATATACCAATATGCCTGCAGCACTAGTCGAGTGTGCTTTTGTTTCTAACCCGACAGAATCAGAATTGCTAAAGACTGCTGGTTTCAGAGAAAAATGTGCAGTCGGTCTTTATAATGCGATTGTGACCTTTTCAAAAGGCATTAATAAAAGCTCCGGTTATTATAGTGACAGCAGCGGTAAAAATTCATCTGGCTTTACAGTAGAAATAGTGGAACCAGAAAATGATTATATTGCTTACGAAGATTTTACCATCAGCGGCTGGGCAGCGGATTTAAAGAACAGCACGCCTATACAATTGGTTAAAGTTGAATTTTATAATGGAGCAGATAGGAGCGAGGACAATTTATTGGGCAGCACCACCAGTTTTGTAGAAAATGTATTAGGGGCTACCAGGATTATAAGCGGCGGATGGGAAGATACTATAGATATTGACCAGCTTAATGAAGGCGAGAACATTATATATACTTATGCTTATGACTCAAACGATAATTACAGTACGGCTAACGTCAAGGTCAATGCCGTTAAAGACGGTGGTCCGGACAGTGATATAAATATTAATCCGACAGCCGATCCAGGCGGTCCATATACTGCACTGTTAGGCGAGGAGATAACCTTTGACGGTTCGGGCTCATCCGATTCTGACGGTGAGATAGCCCAGTATATCTGGGACTTCGGCGACGAGTCTATCGGAAGTGAAGTAAGTCCTGTTCATAGCTATGCAGAAGCAGGTGAGTATACATTGTCTCTTACTGTAGAAGATGATGACGGAGCATTGTCTTCTAAGGTTACAACTATCGTGACTGTAACCGAAGAGGAAGAAGAAGAAGAGGAAGAGGAGGAACCCGGTCAATTTGAACCGATTTCAAACAGTACAAGCTTTATCGGCTATATTGATCTTACTGCAGATGATCTGGTCAAGATATTTGAGGACAGGGGTTCTACAAAAGTAGAATGGGCACAAAGGATAGCCCCGATATATATCCAGTACGGAAAGCTCTTCAATATGAGAGCTGATATTGCGTGGGCACAGATGTGCCATGAGACTGGTTTTCTGGAGTTTACAGGGGATGTAGGTCCTGAACAGAATAACTTTGTAGGTATAGGTGCCACCGGCGGAGGAGTACCGGGCGACAGCTTTGCTACTGAAGAGCTGGGTATAATAGCACATTATGCACACCTGGCATGGTACTATTACCCCGATCATATAAACCAGTACTGCAGCAAGCAGTATGATCCAAGACACTTTGGTGATTCACATATAAGATATACCGGAGATACCACCCTGGGATTCTTAAACGGTAGGTGGGCACCGGGAGCTACTTATACTGATAAGATAATCCTGTATGCTAATGAAATAATACAGGGAATCGATCAGGATGACACTACGCCTCAAGAGACTGTCACAGCAGAGGCTGGAGATGATAAGACTGCAGAGGCAGGTCAGGAGGTTTCCTTTGATGCATCAGGGAGCACAGTTTCTCCTATAACTAGAGATACAGTAATCACATATTCCTGGGACTGGGATGGAGTCGGTACCTATGATGAAACTTCGGAAGAAGCTGTGACCACTCATACCTTTGATGAGGCAGGGATATATGAAGTAACTTTAGAGGTAACAGCCTTTGATGATGTATCGGATACTGACAGCATGACTGTTACAATAAGTGCTATAAATGAAGTACCGACAGCCGATCCAAGCGGTCCATATACTGCACTGTTAGGCGAGGAGATAACCTTTGACGGTTCGGGCTCATCCGATTCTGACGGTAAGATAGCCCAGTATATATGGGATTTCGGTGACGACTCTACCGGAAGTGAAGTAAGTCCTGTCCATACTTATACAGAAGCAGGCGAGTATACAGTGACCCTTACCGTAGAAGATGATGACGGAGCATTGTCTGAAGAAGTGACCACTACGGCAACTATAGAGGCAGAAGAAGAGGAAGAGACGGCCGAAGAAGAAGAGGAAGGTGAAGAAGAGAGTGAGGAACCCCAGCAGACAGTTACTGCTCAGGCAGGAGAAGATCAAAGTGGCAGTGTAGGTGACTCACTGACCTTTGATGCATCAGGTAGCACTGTATCTCCTGTCTTGGAGGATACTATAGTATTATACAGCTGGGATTGGGACGGAGACGGAACTTATGATGAAACTTCGGAAGAAGCTGTTGTAACTCATACATTTGATGAAGCTGGAACATATGAAGTTACACTAAAGGTCACAGCTTTTGAGGATATATCGGACACAGATAGTTTGACTGTTACCATAGATGAGCCAAATGAAGTTCCTATTGCAGATCCTGGAGGACCATATACAGCTACTGCAGGAGAAGAGCTGACTTTTAATGGGTCTAAATCACAAGATCCGGATGGAAGTATAACTGAGTATATATGGGATTTCGGTGACGGGTCTACAGGAAGTGAAGTAAATCCAGTTAATACCTATGATGAAGCAGGCGAGTATACAGTGACCCTTACTGTAGAAGATGATGACGGAGCATTGTCTGCTGAGGTTACAACTACCGTGACTGTAGAAGAGGAAGAAGAAGAATCGAACCCTGTAAATACCTCACCAATAACCAATAGTACCAGTTTTATAGGCTATACAGAAGTTACAGTCGATCAGCTGGTTAAAATATTTGAAGATAGAAACTCCAGTAAAGTAGATTGGGCAAGAAGAATTGCTCCGATATATATTGAGTACGGGAAAGTGTTTAATATAAGAGCTGACATAGCCTGGGCTATGATGTGCCATGAGACTGGATTTCTTGAATACACCGGAGATGTAAAACCTGACCAGAATAATTTTGTGGGCATGGGTGCCACCGGCGGAGGAGTTCCAGGCAATAGTTTTGCTACAGAAGAGCTGGGTATAATTGCGCATTATGCTCACCTAGCATGGTATTACTACCCCGACCATGTAAATATTTATTGCAGTTTGACTTATGACCCAAGGCATTTTGGAAGTACCCATTATAGATACACCGGAGATACTACTCTGGGATTCTTAAATGGCAGGTGGGCTCCTGGGAGTACTTATACCAACAAGATAGTCCTGTTCGCCAATAAAATTTACGGATTTTAAATTAATAATATAGTATTATTTTTTATTTCAGGTTATAGAACTCATTTTCAACAAGCGCGCATATAATATGATAGGCCAATTGGTGGATTTCCTGGGCTCCACTGCTGGAATTAGTGCCAGCTGATAAACATAGGTCTGAAATCTCTTCAAGCTCTCTACTGCATTCACCAGTAAATGCAATGATTTTTACTCCCCCTTTTTTATCTAATTTAGCGGCAGATATTATATTAGGAGATTTTCCACTGGTCGAAAGCACCCATAATATATCATTTGGTTTTAATAATGCGTCTATCTGTATTTAAAAAACCTGTTCAAAACTAAAGTCATTACCTATGCTGGTTAATATGGAGGTATTTGTGGATAGAGCTACTGCAGCTATTGATTTACGATTTTTTTTAAATCTTCCTATTAATTTGCCTGCTATATGTTGTGCGTCAGCCGCTGGACCGCCATTGCTGCAAAGGTATATGCATCCCTGCTTATTTAATGAATTTATTATAGTTTTTGATATATCAAGAATTATATCAGTTTTAGTATTTTCAAATTTCTTTACTAATTCCTTGTATAACTTTATAGATTTAGATATTTTTTCTTTCATATTTATGGTAGTTTTATATCTTGTTTAGTTATATATAAAAATTTATGTCATTCATAATAACAGATGTGATATTTTTTATAAATAATGATGTATGATATGAATTTAAATTGCCAGCGAGTATTATTTTGTCAGTATTACTATTTTAACTTGAAAAGTTTTAGTATAGAATATGGTTACCGTGCTTTGGTAACAGCATGGAATTAGATTTATAAATTGATCCTAAGGATTTGTGAGTATGGAAAATAAAAAGAGTGTCTTAAAACAGGATGAAATAGACTTAAAAGAGGTATTTAAAATCTTTGTAAAAAGGAAATGGTGGTTTGTAATTTCATTGGTAGTGATATTAATTCTGGGTTTATTATATACATTCCTGCAGCCTATAAATTGTCAGGCAATATACCAATTTGATTTGGAAGAGACCTACTCAAACAGCAGTCTATTCAAACTTTATCCGGCAAGTGAGTTTAGCTTGAATTCTTTCGATTCAGAAAATACTCCTTCTATTTTTAAATCAGCCAATATATTTGAAACTCTAAAAAGCCTACCAGAAGATGTAGACTACAGCAGGCTGCTGGTTTCTAATTATGTGACTATAGAGCAGAGTATAAAAGCAAATGTATTTACGGTAAAGGTTTCCGACCCGGACTGCGCCCTGGCCAATAAGATAGCTCTGACTTTAATAAATGCATATGATGATTATATTGTAAGCGAGAACAAAGAAGCCCTTGATCAGGTTTTTTCCCTTATAGATTCAGAGATAGAAGGGTATGAACAGAAAAATCAGGATATGGAAGAAGAGATTTCTAAACTTGAGGGTAGTATTGATGCCGTTTATGACGATCTTCTTGATTATATTGTAGATTATAATATAGAGCTGGCATCCAAATTAAAAGAGGAAAGCCAGGGCAGTTATTCCTCTTACAATATAGTTATTCCTCCTAACGAGTTTGAGGACGAAATAGCTTTTATTAAAGACGAGGTTAATATATATATAGAGAAGATTGTTGATAATAAGAGTGAAATAGTGGATTTGTCAATGCTGCGCGAGAATCTCGTTGAAAATGAAGAGATTATAACGGACAGAGTAAACTTACTATCAGAAACTCCAATTTATAAAACTGATAATAGAAGGGCAAGGAATATATTAGTTACCGTGGCCCTGGGTATAGTAGTGGGAATAATAGTTGTGTTTACAGCTAATTTTTTCTTGAATCTCAGAAAAAATAAAATAAAAGATAAAAAAAGATTTTAAACTGGATAAAGAATAGAGTAAAGACATGTTTATTTTTTAATAATAACTTGTATAGTTTTAATATTTAAAGCAACAATACCAAGTTAAATTATTTTGAAAGAGAAGAAAGTTCTTATAATTAGTAGGAGATATAGAAATAATAGAAAGATGTTCTAAGTGCATATTGCCCACCAGTCTTCCTGGAATAAGCCTGGATGAAACTGGAAAATGCAACTATTGCAAATCGTTTGAAGAGAAATATATTAACGTTTCAAGAGAAACTGCTGAAAATCTGCAATCAAGATTTGAAAAAATCCTGGATAAATTCAGAGGCAAAGGGCTTTATGATTGTTTAGTCCCTGTGAGCGGAGGAAAGGACAGCATGTATGTTTTGTATGTGCTTTCCAAAGCATACAATTTGAATGTGTTAGCATTTAATTATAACAATGGATTTCAATCACCGGTAGCTGCTAAGAATATAGAAAGAGCCTTAAAGAGTCTAGGTGTCGAATTCATCATGTACAAACCAAGAGAAGATATAATGTTTGATCTTTATCACACCTTCTTAATTCGGGCAGGTGAATTTTGCACGCCTTGCAATATTCTTATTGAAGCAGCGTCTCAAAGATTTGCCAGGCAGAACAGGATTAAGCTGATTATTTTAGGCAGTTCTAAAAGGTGGTCTGCGAGTGTTTATGGAATGAGCATTTCAAAATATTCTAACCGTCCCTACTACTTAAATGTCTTAAAAGGATACGTAGATATCGGAAAAATCGAGAATTACGTATATGAGCACCCTATAATCAATGCTCTCAGATGCGTAACTAGGATAGGAGTTACACAAAGAATCAACTTGTTTGATTATTTCAATCCTATGAAAAAACAGATTCTGGAAACATTAGAGAAGGAACTTGGATGGGAGCCACCTTCCAGAAAATTTGAACATGGGGACTGTTTGCTGAATCCAATCAAGGATTACATCGTGTGTAAAAGATGGGGATTTAGTGAGGTAACAGGAGCCTACAGTACCCAGGTAAGAAATGGCAAGATGACTCGAGAGGAAGCTATTAAAAGAGCAGAAACGGAAGAAGTTAGAGAGCCTCCTGCCGTGCTAGAAACGTTTCTTGAAAAAATAGGGTTATCATATGATGATTTCGAAAAATCTGTAGAAAATCGGCATTTTACTGACTTCCCAAATTCTTACGGTGCTATGTTTAATCTAGGTAAAAAGCTTTTTAATATGATTCGCTTTAACGGGTAGTAAACGCTGATCACTAAATGTTGCAAGTGTATTTAATAAATGAAAAATACCCAGCATTTCACTCGAAAGATACCGGACTTTTCATAGAAAAAATTAATAAGTTTTAATCCATTTTTTCATTTTGAAAATCATATCTTTTAGTCTATATGATAATAGATATTTTCCTTTGTCTATAGAAAGAACCATAGCGGAGATTTACTTTAATGAGAAAGTTGTATGTCTGGAAACAATTAAAAACTCTTCTAGAATAATATAAATGAAAAAAACAATTTATTTAAGGACTAAATTCGAGATACAAATCAGGTAAAAACACTTATTTTTATTGTTTTTAAATGGCAACTAAAGTCTATAAGTTCTATAGTAGAAAATCTTGTAATTTACTTTATAATCGTAGTGACTTAAAATCACTTATATAGTAAAATTTTATAATTTTTACTCTTTACATAAAAACTGATGTTCTATTATATGAAGAGAAATATTAAAAAAATAATAATCAGAGTAGATGGGCATAAACGTATAGGAATGGGGCATCTCTATAGAACTATCAACCTCGCAAAATATATCAGAAAGCATTACAAATATAAGATTATTTTTATTACCAAGAACAATAAGGCTTCCCTAAGACTTCTTGACAGAAATCAATTTAAATATTTTACTTTGCAGTTTAATATTTCAAGAAAGGTAGAGGCAAAGAATATTAAAGATATTATTAAAGCAGAGAAACCAGATGTAATTATTATAGATGTTTTAAAAGGTTGTTTTGACAAGATATACATGGACGCTTTTAGAATAAATAATAATGTATGTATAGTTTCTTTTATAGACAGTCATAGAAAAAGTATTATAAATGCTGATATTGTTTTTAATACTAGTCTTTATCAAAAAAAAGAATACTATAAGGATATAGAGGATACCAAATATTATTTAGGATTTGATTACCTCATCATTCCTGAAAAGCATATGGAATCTCAAAGAAAAATTATTATAAATAGACAAGTTCGAAAGGTATTGATTTGTATGGGTGGTGCTGATCATCATAATTTGACTTTTAAGGTTTTGAAAGCTATTGATAAAAGCCACCATGATTTTAAGTGTGATGTAGTACTTAGTTCTAGTTTTTTTAAAAAAACATATATTGAAAGAGTTTTAAAAAGTATTCGTCACAAGGTATCAATATATTATGACGTTGATGGTCTTTTTGGTTTATTTAAAACTGCTGATTTAGCCATAACAGCTGGGGGGTATACTCATGTTGAAAGGATATCTTCAGGTATACCAGGTATTGTAATAAATCAGCTTGTTCATCAGGCACAACTCTCAAAAATGATTGCAAAACATATGGCTACAGTTGACTTAGGATTGTATAAAAATATTTCAAGCCAATGCATATTAAAATCTTTTAATGATTTGGTTGAAAATGATGATTTAAGAAAAAAAATTTCTAAACAAGGTATTAAATTAGTGAATAATAGAGGTTTGGAGAATATTTCAAAAATTATATTTAATCAAGGCTAAAGTTAATTAGCAAGACATGGGTACCAAGTTTAAAAAGTAGGGGGAATATGGTTACAATTAAGAATTCAGAATGGAAAAGAGAGGATTGTTATTTTGATAGAGTTCAAGGTGAATTAGTAATACGTCATTTGATGGAGAATAATATAAGAGGAGATGTACTGGATATTGCATGTGGGGACGGTTTGTTAACAAAAGCTTTATCAGAGAGTCAATATGTTACTTCCATTTATGGAGTAGATAATTCCAAAGATGCCATTATAACTGCAAAAAAAAGAAAATATAGTTGTCCGGTGACTTTTTATTCTTCTTCTTTTGAAAAGTTTTCATTAAAGAGAAAATTTGATTCGGTTCTTGCTATTAATATTCTTGAACATGTAAATGACCATATCTATTTTCTTAAAAAATTAAAATCGTTTCTAAAAAAAGATAGCAAAGCGTATATATATGTACCTAATGCTGATTCATTGCATGTTTTGCTAGCAGTAGAAATGGGTGTGATTCCTAATAAATATCATCTTAATCAGTGGCAGAAAGATTTTGTTGGGCATACTATTCATTATGACATACATTTGTTTTCTTCACATATCAAGGCCTCAGGATTGGTGATTGTTGATATTGGCAGTATTATATTTAAACCATTTTCAAATCCCCAGATGGATTTCTTATTAAGCTCAGGAAACTGGGGTGAAAGGTGTAAAGGAAATCGTGAAATAAGAGGGTGGGCTCTTTCAAGGGAAAATTTCTATAATGGTCTTTACAGCCTTGGTAAGAAAAATGATATAAAAAAATACGGTTCTACATTATACGCAATTTGTGCATTATGAGTACACTTATTTTTTCAGATTTACACGCATCAAAAAAAGCATGTAAGGAGTTAGAAAAAATTTTATGCCATCATGATTCGGCTATCTGTTGCGGAGATATCGTAGGTTTTGGGCAAGAACCTGAATATTGTATTGATTTTATTTCAGCTAATGGAATTCACACTGTTAAAGGTAACCATGAAGCAATGGTTTTAGGTGAATCTCCTATTGTCAACGATAAAGTTATTCAGAAATCAATAGAATGGACAAAGAAAAAGATAAATAGAAAACATCTAGAGATATTGGAAAGGTTACCAGAGCATATAGAGGTTGATAATTTTTATATTACTCATACATTTATAGGAAGATATATATATGGACTACAAGATCTAACTCCTAAAATACAAAAAAGTATTGATATTATTAATAAACCTATAATAATAATTGGTCATACTCATACACAATATTGCTTTAATTATAAGGAAAAGATAATAGTTAATCCTTCTTCAATTACAAAAGGAAGGAAAGGTGAACCAAGAGGTTATGCAATATATAATAAATCTCATTTCGAATTTGTTTCACTTTTTAAGGAGGTTGTATGAAGATTACAGGAATTGTAGTTACAGGTGTAGGAGGAGGAGTAGGACAGAGCATATTAAAATGCCTTCAGAGAAGTCCATATAGAATCATTGGTGTTGATAGCTTAGTTAATGGTACTGGGCTTTATTCTGTAGAACGAGGTTATATTGGCGAATTTGCATATTCAGCTAATTTTATTGATCGTCTTCTAGAAATATGTAAAAAAGAGTCTGCAAATGTTATTTTCCCAGGTCTTGATGTTGAATTAATCCCACTTTCAAAAAATAGGGATATATTTAAAAAGAATGGTATAGAAGTAATAGTAAGTTCGGAAGAAGTTATTAGTATTGCTGATGATAAATACAAAACAGCTCAATTTCTTAAGGGAAATAATTATTTACACCCTCGCACTGAAAAGGAAATAAAGGATAATTTTAAGTTTCCTATGATTGTTAAACCAAGATATGGTGGTGCAAGATCAATAGGTTGTGTGATATGCAATAGTTATGAAGATTTGTTTAATGCTGTAAAGAATAAAAATAATTACATTATTCAAGAATATATTGATAGTGATGAATATACATGTGGAACAGTCGTATTTAACAATAAATGCTATGGCTGCATTCCTGCTGAAAGAGAACTTAGATGTGGAGATACATACAAACTATGTTTTAAAAAAAATAATAAGATCATAACATATTTAGAAGACGTTATTGAGAGACTTAAACCTTATGGTGCATGTAATATACAGTTGCGTTTTAAAAATAGTAAATGTTACATATTTGAATTTAATGCAAGATGTTCAGGAACAACAGCTGCAAGAGCAATAGCTGGATTCAATGAGCCGTTATGGATATGCCAAGCCCTTGAAAAATCTATTTATACAGAGCTCGATTTCCGCGAGATTGTTATATTCCGTTACTGGAAAGAATTGCCTGTGGAAATAACAAAATTAAATGAGATGCGTAGAAACGGGTGTGTGATTGGAAAGAAAGAAACCTTTTTATAAATAAACTAATTTTCTGCACTTGAAAAGATGCTTTTTTAATAATTAAATTTTATAAAAAATGTAGTAAAATTCAATTAATAAATAACTATATTTCTACATTTTATTTATATTTTAGGAAATATTAAAAAAATCCAATACATATTAGTATTTAACAATTAATATGCTAAGGTAATGGCCGGAGTGTGTGAACTTTTAATTTTTAAATGTTAAAAGGAATTCGTCCGCTTGACAAAATATTACCTGAAATTTAATATAAATTAGGGTAAAAAATAAATGGTCATGGGAGATAATTTAGAGAAATTACAAAATGGGTTTAAAAGTCATAGAAGTTAAAAATATAATATTTTTAATATATAGTATTTTTTTAGCATAGTTCTTTCCTCTTTTTTTATTTTATTGGTCTGAATATTATCTTTCAAACTAGATTGGTTTTAGGGCAAATTCATTATAGGCAGTTACATATACTTTAATAATAAAAATGTATTATAATAATAGCTTCAAAAAGTGAGTATTCTTTTAGACTTTTATTTATAGAAAAAGAATTATTGGAATAAAAATAAAAAATTTTCAGGGATTTAAAAGATTTGCTAAAAAGAGTTTAAAAAATAAATTAAGGAAAAAATGCAAGATTTTAAAATACTTGACTGTACCATAAGGGACGGCGGTTACCTCACAAAATGGGATTTTAAAAGGGAAATGGTCAGGGATGTATATGAAGCAATATCCAAGGCAGGAATAGATGTATTTGAGATAGGTTATCTAGGGGTTGATAAACCAGGTGTCAATATGTGGAAGAAATGCCTGCCTGAAGATGTTGGTTACGTAAGAAAGGGATTAAAAGGTGCAAAAGTGTGCGCTATGTTGGACTATAAAGACTTAAAAGAGGTAAAGATCCTGCCGCCTAAAGAGAGCAACATAGATATGCTGAGAATAGCATTACATAAAGATAAGGTTATTGAAGGGGCTAAGTATTTTGAGCAGATAAAGAAACTTGGATACACTATAGCTGTCCAATTAATGGGAATAACCAGCTATTCTGAAAGAGAGCTAAAGGAGATTTTAGAAGAAATAGAAAAGGAAAAATGTGTTACATACATATACATTGCAGATAGTTATGGTTCTCTGGTCCCTGATGGTCTGGAAAGTATTATCAAGGTAATGAGATCTAAGACCGATTGTAAGATAGGCTTTCATCCACATAATAATCTTCAATTAGCTCTTGGGAATGTTCTGAAGGCAATAGAATGTGGGATAGATATAGTAGATGGGACTCTGTATGGTATGGGTAGAGGCGCAGGGAACCTCCCAATAGAATCACTAATTGCATACTTATCCAAATATATCAAAGATAAATATAATATACTACCTCTCCTGGATGTTATAGACAGATATTTTTTAAAAATAAGGAAGGAAATAGAATGGGGATATTCTTTGTCATATTTGTTGTCGGGAATATTTGAGTTCCATCCGTATTATACAAAGGAGCTGGTATCATATAGAGAATTTACTATAGAAGAGATTTTGAGAACGGTGAAAAGGATAAGTGAGGTAAAACCTATTGGTTTTTCTAAAGAATTGTTAGAAGATTTTATGAAAAGCGATTACTTTGAAAGAAACGGAGAAGCTCTACCGGTAGGAGAGGCATCAAAAGTTGATTTGGAAAATTTTAAGAATGTTGAAGTTAAATATAAAGATAGGCATAAGGGTAGGGATTTCCTGATATTGGCCAATGGTCCAAATTTAAAAAAGTATAAGGATAAAATAGATATATTCATTGAAAAATATAATCCTATAATATTAGGGGCAAATTACCTGGAAGAAATGTTTATTCCTCATTATCATGCCTTTAGCAATAAAAAAAGATTCATTAACTATCATTATTATGTCAATCCAAAATCAAAGTTAATGCTTGGGTATAACTTGGATTTGGATTCTATGAATATAAAATTGGATAGAGAATATGAAAAATTTTTCTATATAAACTCAAACAAAAACAAGTTTGATATAGCAAATGGGATAATTACTTCAAACTGCAGGACCATTTCAATACTGCTTATGGGTATTGCGATTGTAATGGGGGCAGAGAGGATATTTACAGTTGGTATGGATGGGTATTTCATGAAAAATTCCGATTTTCATTTTTATAACGAAGACGAGTCAGCAGATAAAAGAATAATAAAGGAAAAACATAAATCATCATATCGGCATATAAGTGAGATTGATGAGTATTTAAAGGCACACAGTAAAGAAGGTGTTCATATACTGACGCCTACAAGTTATGAAAAGTTCTATAAAGGAATAGGAAATTATTTATAATGTCTAAAAATAAAAAAATAAAGATTATAGGAGTGATACCTGCAAGGTACAAATCCTCAAGATTCCCCGGGAAGCCTCTAGCAGATATCCACGGAAAACCAATGATATGGTGGGTATATAATCAGGCAACCAAAGTGAAAGATTTTACTGAAGTGTATGTTGCAACTGATGATAAAAGAATAGAGAACAAATGTATTGAGCTGGGTATTAAAGTAATTATGACCTCTGAAAGGCATGAAACTGGTACAGATCGAGTAGGAGAAGTAGCGGAGAAAATAACAGCGGATGTATATATAAATATCCAGGGTGATGAACCCTTGGTTGAACCTGTTAATATTATGAAAGCCATAGAGCCGTTTTTTTTAGAAAAAAAAATCAGTGTTACTAATTTAATGACTAAAGTGAAGAATCATGAGGATCTTCTGGATATTACTGTGCCGAAAGTGGTAGTAAATGCAAATAGCGAAGCTGTCTTTTTATCAAGATTGCCTATTCCCTATCCAAAGGGCAATTTTAAAGTAAATTATTACAAGCAAGTCTGTGTATATGGGTTTACTCCCCAGTCGTTAAAATTCTATTGCAGATCTGATAGGGGAGCTATAGAAAGAATTGAGGATATAGAATTATTAAGGTTCATAGAAGGTGGATATAAAGTTAAAATGATTGAAGTATCTCAGGATATAATAGCTGTGGATACAGAAAAAGATCTTGAAAATGTTAGAAAACTTATTGCTAAGAAGATTAAGAAAAATGGGTAATAAATTTATAAATTTCGGTGAAATAATGTTGAGAATCTCGTCATATGATGAGGATAATAGAATCTTTCAGACAAATGATTTTGTGATATAACCGGGTGGCAGTGAATCAAATGTTGCTGTTTCTCTGTCAAACCTTAGTTGTGATACAATGTTTGTAACTTCGCTTCTGGATAATGATTTAAAATATAATATCTTAAGGTATTTGAGAAAGAATAATATAGATACTAGCAAGATATTTATTTCAAATGGAAGACTCGGACTATATTGGACGGAGAATGGAGTGTCTGTTCGGTCATCAAAAGTAATTTATGACAGGAAAAACTCTTCTTTTTTTAACTCAAAGTATAAGGACTATAATTGGGAAAATATATTTAAAGATGGTAAATGGTTTCATACTTCAAGGATAAATGTAGCATTGAGTAAAGAAAAGAGTAAGATGCTGATAGAAGTTTTAAAGAAGGCAAAGCAAAAAAAACTTATAAGTTTCCTTGATCTGAATTATAGAAATATCCTCTGGGCTGGGTGACGGAGAAATCACAAATATACTAGGTTTATAATGAATTATGTGAGCATATGGATTTAGTACTAGGAAATGAAAAAGATTTCAATAATTGTTTAGGTATCGGTAATAAAATTAATAATGAGAATTCTCGAGGTATAGATGTATTGGCATATGAGAATTTTATAGATGAAATATTTAGAAAATTCAATAATCTTAAATATGCAGCTATGATCTTGATGAGCTCTATATCAGCAAGCGAAAGCAAGTGATAGGGAATACTGGCCGCAAGGTCAAGTAGTAAAATCGAAATATTAGAGAGTAAGAAATGTAACATTACTGATATAGTTGATAGAATCGGAGCAGGAGATAGTTTTTCAGCAGGAATTATTTTTGGCTTAGATAAGTATATTGGTAAGTATCAGAAAATAGTTGTTTTTGCCAGTACTTTTTCATGTCTTAAACATACTGTAAAAGGTGACACTTGTTAGTTTTTTTGAAGATAATGTTACTCACTTTTTAAAGATAGATGGTGCTGGGATAATTACAAGGTAAGATGATTAAAAATATAAATTTTGATATAGTTAGAGATTAATTTGATTTAAATTAGGAGTGAGAGATAGTGAGTAATTTTCTAGTAACTGGAGCAGCAGGTTTTATTGGTTCTTCGCTTGCACAGAATTTAATCGAAGAAGCCAATAGAGTTGTGACTATTGATAACTTATCTACTGGATTTAGAGATGCAATACCAAGTGGTGTTATTTTTTATGAAGGAGATTGCTATGACGATTCAGTTATAAAAAAACTGGAATCATATAAGTTTGATGCTATATTTCATATAGCAGGTCAAAGTTCAGGTGAGATTAGTTTTGATGACCCGGTTTATGATTTAAAATCAAATACACAATCTACGTTACAATTAATAAAATTAGCTTTAAAGATAGAATGTAAGAAATTTATTTATGCCAGTACAATGTCAGTTTATGAAGATCAACCTAAAAGACCTATTTCAGAAAAAGATAATTTAAAACCAAAATCGTTATATGCAGTAGGGAAATTGGCTAGTGAAAATTATATGAGGATTTTTCAAAAATATGGATTACAAACTACATCTTTAAGGTTATTTAATGTGTACGGCGAAGGACAAAATTTAATAAATCTAAGGCAGGGTATGGTTAGTATATACTTAGCACAAGCATTAAAAAATAAACATATTTTAGTCAAGGGTGGTTCAGAAAGATATAGAGATTTTGTTTATATAGAAGATGTAGTAGATGCTTTTATGTGTGTCTATAATCGTAGTGGATACAATAATAAAATATATAATGTTTCAACAGGTAAAAAAACAACAGTAGATAGTTTGATAAAAAAAATAATAAATATTTTAAACGAAGATATTTCTGTTGAATATCATGGTAGCACACCTGGTGATCAGTTTGGTGTATATGGAGACTTCAGTAAAATTAAAAATGAGTTAGGTTGGTCTCCGAAGGTTGGCTTAGATGAAGGACTTGAGAGAATGATAAAATGGGCAAAAGACCAGATTTAGTTTGAAATAGAATTTTTTGAGATAGAAGAACTAAATAATTTAGATCAGCTAAGAATCTTAGAAATTTTTTATATCAATTTTAATAATTAAAGGAGAAATTATAATGGGAAATAATTGTAAATTATGTGGAAGTGATAATTTAACTCTAATTACTCAAAATTTAAGATTTAGTAAAAAAGGAAACATAATGAAATGTAATAATTGTGGTCTTACTTTTTTAGATTATGATTCTTTTTCAATTCCACAAAATTTTTATGAAAAAGAGTATCATCAAAAATATTTAATTAATATAGAACCTGATGCAGCAGACTCCATGAAGTATTTTTTAAAGATGAAAAAAACAACGAAAAAATGGGCTAATAAGTTTAGAAAAATGTTAAAAGGTGATGAAATAGTTCTTGATGTTGGGTGTTCTACTGGTCATTTTATTGAACTTGTTAAAGATAAGACAAAGAAAATATATGGCTCGGAGCTTAATAAAAAAGAGATTGAATTTTGTAGAAATAAATTGAAATTAGATGTTTCAGGTAAACCGTTGAATGAAAGATTTAGAGAGGATACCTTTGATTATATTACAATGATTTATATTCTTGAGCATATAAGAAATGCAGAAGAATATTTGCTAGAAATTAAAAAATTGCTAAAACAAAGTGGAAAAATAATAATTTTAGTGCCTAATTTAATGGATCCGTTAATGTGTTTATATGACATACCTGATTTTAAAAATTTCTATTACTGTATCGAACATGCTTATTATTTTACTCCTAAAACACTAAAATTTTTACTTGATAAGGTAGGTTTAAAAAGTGAAATTGAAGTTATACAAGAATATCCTATTACAAACCATCTGAACTGGATATATACTAAAATGCCAACTGATACTATTGAATCAAGAAGAAATATTCCTATTAATATAGCAGATAAATCTATATATAGTAATTGGGAGAAATTATGGGAGGATATTAACAGATTGTACTTGAAATTTTTAAAGGATAATAATTTTAATGATCGAATTTGGTGTGTAGCTAGGAAGAATTAGGCCAAATAATGATGTTAGTATGGAACTTTTAATTAAAGAATTGAGAAGTTGTTAACTTGATAAAAAACTTAGAGGAAAAAGAAAAAATCTTAAATTTAATAAAGCTAGACGAACATAATAGTCGATTGATTGATGAGATTGCGAAGAATATACAATTAGATTATATTAATTTTTTATCAGCATTAGGCAGTAGTAATGAAAGAAAAGTAGATTGGTGGGTTCTAAATTTTGTTAGTCGTAATACTTTTATAAGTAATTTGTTTAGAAATGTTTGTTATTTGCTATTAGTTAAAAAAAATTTGGAAAGCGGGATTACTTATGATGAAATTATCGTTGGCTCCATATATTTAAAAAATCTTTTAAGAAAATTTTGTCAAGAAAATGAACTTGATACTAGAGTAGTATATAAAGGTAAGAAATTATTATATTTATATTTTAAAAGAAATTATAACTATATTAAAGTATTATTAAATTTTTTTTATCGCTGGTTTGCTAGTTGGATTGTTAATAAGGATAAAAAGGGTTCAAGTTTAAATGGAGATATTATATTAATAGATACATTTGTACATAAAAATGATTTTGTGGATAACATATATAAGAACCATTATTATCCAAGATTGTTTAATTACCTAAATTCTGAGGAAAAGAAGTATATTTATTTTGTACCAGAATATTATGGAGTTAAAAATTATGTAAAATTATTTATAGATATTAGGAATTGTAAGCAAAAGTTTTTATTAAAAGAAGATTATCTAAAATTAAAGGATTACTTTTTTGCTTTACTATTTCCTTTTAGAATAAAATTGTTCCAATTGGGAAAAAAGTCATTTAAAGAATTTAATATATTTCCGTTAATAAAAGAAGAAATTTTTAATGATTGTGCTTCCAGTTCTTCAATGTGTGGATTGCTTAATTATAGATTTACCGAGAGGTTAAAAGATAAAAATATAAAATTAAAAACAATTATTAACTGGTTTGAAAATCAAGCTATTGATCATGGGTTCAATATAGGTTTTAGACTATTTTATCCAAAAACAATTTTAAAAGGATATTTAGGATTTCCTGCACATAATAATTATTTATCATTATATCCAACGGAGCAAGAAGTTAAGGCTAGAGTAATTCCTAATGAAATTAATGTCATCGGTAAGGGATACATTAATATAATAAAAAAGTTTTCTCATAATTTAACAGTAGAAGCAGCTCCGGCATTCAGATATATAAATATATGGAGAAAAATGAAATATTCTCCAAGTAAGAATTTTTTTTCTGTGCTTATTGCTCTACCAATGTTAGTTGATCAGCTAGATGAGATAATAGATTTAATGTTGAAAGTAGCAGAGTCAAATAAAATAAATAAAAAATACGTTTTTAAGATTAAAGTTCATCCAACACAAAATATAAAATTCTTAAAACAACGTTGGAAAGGTAGGAAACTTGATAAATTTAAATTTATTAGGAGAGATTTTCAAGAATGTTTAGATGAGGCTGATGTTTTGATTACGTATGCATCTAGTGTATGTTTGGAAACAATTGCCAGAGGAATTCCAGTTATTGTTTTGGCTAATAGATTAGGATTAACACAGTTGCCGATTCCGGAAAATTTAAAACAGAATATATGGAAATTGTGTTATACACCAGAAGACATAATAAAAAGTATTGAATACTATGCCAAAATAGATAAATCTGATGATCACTTTAAAAAAATCGGTCATGAGGTAAGGAAAAATTTTTTTGAACCTGTTACAAAAAAGAGTGTCAGGAAATTCTTGGGTATACAATAGAGATTTAATATCTATTTGTAATTAAAAGAGGTGTGAATTTAGTAACTCATTAAAATCTAAGGTTATGTCTTATATTAATAATGTTAAATTTAGTATAAATATCCCGGTATACAATGCTTCAAAATTTATAAATAATACTCTTGATTCAATAAAGAATCAGACTTATAAGAACTATGAGGTTATTGTTACTAACGATGGCTCTACTGATGATACTGAAAAATTACTGGAAAAATATAAAAGGTCAAATCCTGAATTTCCTTTAGATTTTGCTACACAGAAGAACAGTGGAGTTAGTATTGCAAGAAATAATGGTATTTCTCGGGCAAGTGGTAATTACATTGCTTTTCTAGACCAGGATGATTGGTGGTTTCCGTATAAATTAGAAAGGGTGGCTGAAATTTTAAAGAGAAATATTAATATTGATGTTCTATATCATGAAGCAGTATTAGTAGGATGGAAAAAAGGTAATAGTTTTTTAAAATTAGGAGCTTTAAAAGATCCTATCTTTCTTGATTTGCTTTTTAATGGGAGCAAGATTGGTATATCTACAGCTGTTGTAAAGCTAGATAAGCTAGTAGATGTAGGAGGATTTTCTTTGAAGTATGTCTATTCCGAAGATTATGATCTTTGGTTGAGATTAGCAAAAAAAGGTGTAAATTTTTATTATATTCCAGAATTTTTAAGTAAATATATATTGTTGGAAAGTAGTGAGTCTAATAAAGTTGAAAATATGACTAAGGAAAAATTAGAAATATTTGAATATAACTTCAGGGTAATTGTAACGGAAGCAGAATATGATAATAAATATTTGTATAAAAAATATAAAAGAGGGAAATCGATTATATTATTTGGAGCAAGTAGAAGATTTTATTTTTTAAATGATTATAAGAAAGCTATGGATTATTCAATCCAGGCTATTAAGACCGATCAAGGTTTCTGGAAATCTTATATTGGTTTAATATTGTCTTATTTAAAGATTAAGTTACATATTAATACTAAAAATAAAAAGTTATATAAGGATTAAGGTGATATCGGTAATTAGAACTCAGGGAAATTTTGTAAAGTAATTCTTTTTAAGTAATAAGTTAAAGAGAAGAGGTATTTATTAAAAAATCTTTATTCAAACTTATTAGCATCATGTTTATGAAGTTTCGAAGGCATTGATAATAATAAAAATAGATATTAACATAGAACATATATAAAAATTGTGTGTTTTATAATAATGAAGTGTCTGAATTACAAATATCTGAAAAGGTTTATCAAATGAATATAATAAAGTCTTCAATTAAGAATTTACTTAACAAGATGGGTTATATCATAGTTAAAAAAAGAAGTAATGTTGAGGTAATTGATAAGTATATATTAACCCAATACTGTAAAAAAGATGACTATCTTCAAAGGTATGCAGAAGCAATTGGAAAAGCTGGCTTAAAATCAAGCGACAATTTTTTTAAACAAAGAAGATACTACTCTGTTTATCAAATGGTCAATCATGTAATTAATAAAGGTATATCTGGAGATTTTTCTGAATGTGGTTGCTGGAAGGGTCATTCAACATACATGATATCTAAACTTTTACAAGATAATGGATTCAGCCAGACCTTTCATATTTTTGATTCATTTGAAGGAGGCCTTTCCGATAAAAGCGAAGAGGATAAGAATTTAAGAGAAAAACTTACAGAAGCACAAATTAAAAAAGAAAAAATGTTATTTTCAAATACTGAAGAAGATGTGAAGAAACTTCTTTCAGATTTTAAATTTGTTAAGTTATATCCTGGCTGGATTCCAGAGAGATTTCATGAAGTGAGTAATAGAACTTTTTCATTTGTTTTTATTGATGTAGACTTATACCAACCTACTCTAGAAAGTCTAAATTTTTTTTATCCTCGACTTTCAAAAGGCGGAGTTATAGTAATAGATGATTATGGATATTCCCAGTTTCCTGGTGCAGCAATTGCAGTAGATAGTTTACTCAATAAAAATAAACCAAGTATTTGTTTTGCTGATTCAATGGGTAGCTTTATTATAATAAAGTGACTTATTTACTGGTACTGTAACAACTCTTTATTAATAATATCAATAGCTTTCTTATTCCTTTTAATACTGTCACAATCGGAACACATTTTAAGCTTTTTAAACTCTTTAAATTTATGTATTTTTCTAAATTTCTTCATTTTTTCATTATTCCAACAATCTTTGAGAGATTCCTTATTAAGATCACCATAAATTAGTTGATTTTCAAAATCCATACAACAAATCGTAAGGTACCCTTCATATGTAACAACGAATCGATTCCATAAAAAAGAACAAGGGGTCCATTGTTTTTTAGGAAGGATTGAATCATTGATTATAGATTTAAAGTACTCTGGGTATGAGTTATTTGTATTGACTTGAGAGCCTTGGTTAATAATCAATGTGAAAACAGTCTCGTCAATCAAATCATTAAAAATACGATTATAATTTATAAGGTCTTTAAAATTATCTTTCATTACAATAAAAGATGCAAAAATTTTAAGCTTATATTTGTATTTATCTCTTATGTTTCTTATTCTTTTTATTATTCTAATCAACTTTTCCCAGTCTGCACCTGGCTTTAAAAATTCGTATTGATCTTTATTCCCTGCATCAATTGAAAATTTAATAGAATCCAATCCAGTTTTGAATATTTTTTCTATCTTTTCATCATTCAATGTTTGACCATTAGTAGTAATATAAACATACTTAATATCTTTTTTTTTAGCATATTCTATAAAGTTGAAAATTTGTGGATGCAAAAAACTTTCTCCAGTTGTATATAAAGCTAAATTTTCTATTTTTAATTCATGTACTTGATCAATAATTTTTTTATATAGATCAAATTGCATAAAACCTCTTTTCCTT
>Ga0114922_10001520_pt1 | contig 22178 bp, 20 predicted proteins | sample AartaG_FD_100975 | JGI IMG/M metagenome (GOLD analysis project Ga0114922, IMG submission 100975) | Deep subsurface microbial communities from Aarhus Bay to uncover new lineages of life (NeLLi) - Aarhus_00045 metaG | ecosystem: Environmental > Aquatic > Marine > Oceanic > Sediment | place... | reverse complement strand
TAAAGGAAAAGTATTTCAAATTAACTTTGATATGGTTTCTTGTAAGTCTCATAAAAATAATCGAATTGAGTATATTCAGTCTTATGGAATTGGTATGCACAAAATTTACTCTCCAATTTTAAATAAATTTATTTCACTCGCGGCTAAAAGGAAACATATAAATGTCAAAAGGATACATTCAAGCACGGGAGCACATTCAGATACGGTTCCTTTTCGTTTAAGAAAATACGATGCCATCGATATTTTTACTGGAGCGGCATCGTTATATACTCATACCGTCAAAGATACTCCTGATAAAGTAGATCCTAAAATTTTGTTAGACACTTGCATTTTGTTTAAAGAAACAATACAGATGTTAGATAACAATTATAAAATTAAAAGTGAAAATCAAGAGTTTTAACGTGATATTGAATGAGTTATACAATTACAGAAAAAATTCTAAAAGCACATTCTAATGTAAAAGAAATTTCACCCGGACAATTTGTTGAGGCAGATATTGATTTAATAATGGTACATGAACAATTAGGTGGAAGAATTCACTTAGAATATGAAAAACTCGGAATAGACTATGTCTGGGATCCTAATAAAATATTTTTTATTCTAGATCATTGGGTCCCTGCCCCAACCATTAACGCAGCACGAATGCACCAAGATTGCGTTAAATTTGCAAAAAAATATAAATTTGTTCATAATTTAGGGATTAACAAAGGAATTTGTCATCAAGTTCTACCTGAATTGGGATTCTCAAGGCCAGGGATGCTAATAGTTGGTTCTGATAGTCATACTACAACATATGGCGCTTTTAATTGCTTATCAACAGGAATTGGTGCCACTGATGTTTCTGTCGTGTTTGCAACAGGAAAACTATGGTTTAAAGTTCCTGAATCTATAAAAGTTGAGTTAACTGGTAGATTGAACAAAGGAGTTATGTCTAAGGATTTCATATTAACTATGATTGGAGATATCTCAACCAAAGGTGCAATTTATAAAGCATTAGAGTTTCATGGAGCAGGCTCTTCATGGTTATCAATTGATTCTAGGATGACAATAACAAATATGGTAGTGGAAGCAGGTGCTAAATTTGGAGTTTTTTTGCCTGATGAAAAACTTAAATTGTGGTTAAAAAATCGAACGAATCAACCTTATAATTTTGTAGAACCGGATGAAAGAGCGGAATATGAAACAAAGTTAGAGTACGACCTATCAAATGTAACACCGGTGATAGCTAAACCATCAAATCCCGGGAATCTAGCAACAATAGAAGAAGTTCAAGGTGAAGAAATAGATCAGGCATTTTTAGGTAGTTGCACTAATGGAAGAATGGAAGACTTACGCATCGCAGCTAAAATTTTGAGAGGAAAAAAAATACATCCGGAAACTAGATTAATCGTTACTCCTGCTTCTCGAGAAATTTATATGAATGCTTTGACTGAAGGTTTAGTTGAAATCTTTTTGAATGCTGGAGCTGTAGTTACACATTCTACTTGTGGAGCTTGTATAGGTGGTCAGTTAGGCGTATTAGGTCCAGAAGAAAGGTGCATTAGTAGCACGAATCGAAATTTTATTGGAAGGATGGGGGATCCAACAGCTGAAATTTTCTTGGCTTCTCCCGCAACCGTGGCTGCTTCAGCCTTAAAGGGAAAAATATCTGATCCGAGGGAGGTGTTATAAAAATGGAAGATATTGAAGGCGATATTTATATTTTAGGGGACGATATTAATACTGATGATATTGTACCTAGCCATACTTTAACAATGAGAGATCCCAATGAAATGGCTAAACATACTTTAGAATTTATAGATCCCAAATTTGCTCAAAAAGCAGCTAAGTATTCTATAATTGTAGGGGGCTATAATTTTGGGACTGGAAGTTCCCGGGAAGAAGCTGTAAATGTATTTAAAATTCTCGGGATAAAAGCCATTATTGCAAAATCATTTTCAAGAATATACTTTCGAAATCTTATTAATAATGGTGTTGCTGGAATCACATGTGACTGGGACGAGACAACATTCTCCGATGGAGATCAGGTACAAATATCTATTGAAAAAGGGATTATTTTCAATAAATCAAAAAATATTGAAATATCGTATAAAAAATTACCTCAATTCTTGAAAGAAATCTTGATATCTGGAGGAATTTTAAATCAGTTAAAACTTAAATTGAAATCACATTAATGAGGCTACCCTTTCTCATATATTATTCCTGTACCGCCTGGTGGATACCGAAATTTAATGGCATCAGCTTCACAAACTTGATAGCATGCAGCACATTCTAAGCATCTCTCTTTATAATCTTCTGAAATAGAAATTACATTACCAACCTTACGCCATAAATTAGCTACACAAACCAATATGCATTGTTCGCATCTATTACATTTATTTTGATCAATTGATATAAAATCCAAAGTACCAGGTATGTGTTTTGTTAAACTATGAGATTTCACGTATCACTCCTCCTTAGTTTTTTTTTTTTAGGAATTAAATCCATCACTTTAGGAATGACAGACATTAATTTCTGAGGATCCATCATTTTATCAAGATCTTCTTCAAAAATATTAGCTACGAGTGGAAGAACATATTTCATTATAAAGGGTAAAGCCATAGGCATGTAAGATTTAATTTTGGATGCTATCTGACGAACTCGCCTTCCATGTGGTTGAGACCAATCATAAATTCCTCCCATTATTTCCATAAACATTGGAACAAACCATGACATCGTTTCTTGTGGACTAAAAGGGAGTGCTTTCCAAATATTATGTAGCTCTTCTCCAGCTTCGAAATCTTCACCAACAGTTGTATTTTTCCATAATTTATCATATTTTGAGAGAAAGTTCTTAGAAAAATCTTCAGAGTTAATTGCTTCTGCTGCTACTTCTGCTGCAATTTTCCCAGTTACCATAGCAGGATATATTCCTTCAGCTTCAAGTGGACAAGGAAATCCTCCTGCATCACCTATTAAGATAACTCCATCAGTATGCGTGTTATAAGGATATTTTAACCACGGAAGGAGGTGAGATTGAAGTTCTCTTGGTTTGGCATTCAATATTCTTAATAATCTTTGATAATATTTGAGGTTTATAACGCGATTTAGATAAAATAATGGGTTCTTATCCCACTTATTTAACCAATTGCCAAGACCCTGATGAAATCCATCATTGAAGAACACTTGGTAAGAGGCTGGAAAAATTGCAGACCACCATACTGCAAGAGTTTCATCTCCCATAATATCATCAATTTTTTCAGGACTTGCTTGAAAATCGTATTGAGGAGTTACTGTAATTTGATCTAGTGCCCATTTAGACCTTAGTCCACTCTGTTTTGCAACCATCGAAACTGCTCCATCAGCTCCAATAACGATAGGTGCTTCGTATTTAATGTTATGTTCATCTATTACACCACAAACCTTACCATCCTTTTTCAGGAGATTAGTAATTAAAGTTGATGTTTTTAATTCAGCACCAGCATCTACAGCAAACTCAGCAACCCAAGGATCGAACTCACTTCGGTAACAATTCATCGTAATCCAACTTTTTGCTGGTTCATATGACACGGACTCGGTGGGACGAGCCATTACATAACCTGCAACAACACCCTCCTGATTGATGAAATAATTTCGAGCAGCAGAACCGGCTCTCATTGAAGGGCATTTTTCTGGTGTTAGTTCTTTCATCATCTTTGGAAAATCCTTCCACAATCGAGGACCTAGGCCACAACCAGATGAATTTTTTTCCCCTGGTTTTTGGCCTCGTTCAAAGAAAATTGTTTTTAGTCCTAATTCGGCTGAGGTTTTTGCTGACATTGAGCCTCCAGGGCCAGCACCAACAATTATAATATCGTAAGTGTTCATGATAACTTCCGATTTAGATGAATTTCATTTTCTAAAATAAATATTATAATATAACTCTATGTGAATCTCTATTTAAAATTCACTTATTTGGGTTAATCCAGACAACGAATCTTAGCCTTACTTTAAATCTTCAATTTCTTTTTGGATTTTTTCAATTCGTTCCTTAGCTTTAATGAGGATTTCAGTTTTACCATGTTTGTTAAACCATTTTTCAAATCTCTGTTCGATTGAAACTTCTTTAGTTCCATCTATATACTTATCCGCAAGACAGATTATTTTTTCTTCAAGGGTCAAAGGTAGAAAATCTTTCTCAGGTAATCCAACCTGCTTAGCATCTTCTTTGTCTAGTCCCCCTAAAATATGGGTTTCGCAAATTCTAGCAAGTCGTTCTGATAAACCTCTTTCTCTGATTATTTTAGCCCCAATTAAGGCGTGTTTAAATCCATGAGTTTTAGATCTGCCAATATCATGTAGTAATCCACCAACTTCAATTAAATTCATATCAATCTCTTTCGACTTTATTTCATCAGCTATATCTAACGCTTTATCAGCAACTTTTAGAGAATGACGCCTTATATTATAAGGTACTTTTAACTCTTTCAATAAATCAAAAGCAAAATCGCTGCTAGGTAGAATTTCTTCACTTGCCATTACACTTTAGAAATTAATTATTAACTTTAAGGTTTAGTTATTCAATTTAACAACAATTTTTACCCAAATAATAAATTAATTTTTAATTGAGTTAATTAATAGACCTCTTCATATGGACCACTGATAATTCCGCCGAGTAACCCACCAATAATAGCTCCTAAGATCGCGCTTAAAATCCCTCCAATTGTTCCGGAAAGTTGAGCTCCTTGGAATAAAGCCATTAAATCTTCACCAGAAATAACACTTAATAGCATCCAGATTAAAAAATCAATAATTATTACTAGAGAACTTGCTATAAGACCTCTTTTTAATCCTTTAGAAATGGTACCACTCAAAAAGCCAATAAATATACTAGCAAGAAGTTGTGGGGCGAAAAAATCTACTATATTCGGAGTACCCGTGAAAAAGGCTAAAATATCAAATTTAAAATTTGCACCTATTTGTATTACTACGACTTTTAAAATATCAGTTTGTAGATAAATCTGTAATTGGATAATGATATTCTCCATGTTGAAAAAATATACCGTAAAGAAGCTAAAGATAATTCCAACTATAATACCAATTACTAATCGATAGGATACCAATTTAAATCACTAGCTTGATATAAACTATTTATATGAAATATCTTATATGAGTTTATTAATATTTTAAATATATTTGACATATTAAATCTTTAGTTCTACGAGATTTAGAAGAATTCTTTTAATAAAATATTAAAATTATGTCATTTTTTATCATTTATCAAGAGTATTATTTTAATTACTAAATCTTTAATTATTGGGTATCTACCTTGGCTAAAAAAAAGAAAAAATCCGAAACTACTGAGGATTCTGAGAAGAAAGAAGAAACTATTTCCGAAGAAGATTTAAGGAGAGATTTTGAGAAAGAATTCGAAGAAGATTTTGAAGATGAGTTGGATTTAGAAGAAGAACTTGAGTTACTTGATACCGAAGATATGGACACTGAAGTTGGAGAGGTCGATAAATTAGTCGACAAAGACGAAGAAAAAAAGCAAATGTATCTAAGTTGTGGTATCCATATAGGAACAAAATTGTTATCTGGAGATGCTAGAAGATTTATTTATAGGCAAACAAATTACGGATTATATGTTATTGATTTAACTCAAACTGATGAACGACTTATGACTGCTGCTAAATTTCTAAGTAAATACGTAGAAGAAGGCAGCGACAAGGTAATAGTTTCATCAGTTAGAAGATACGGTAAAGAACCAGTAAAGCAATTTTGTAAAGTCTTAGGTTGTAGAGCAATTACCGAACGATTTATTCCCGGTTCTTTGACCAATCCTATAATTGATGATTACATTAAAGATGCTTCTGTAGTGGTTATCGTTGATCCCCACGCAGATAAAGTGATTTTAAGAGAAGCAAAATTAGCCCGAATTCCAGTCGTTTCTCTATTTGATACCGACGACATCCTCAATGGCATCGACCTCGCAATTCCCGCAAACAATAGAGGCAAAAAAGCTTTGGGTTTAGCTTTCTGGTTGCTCGCTAGACAAATTTTACTAGAATTAGGTAAAATTTCAAGCCAAGACGATTTTCCTTACACGCTAGACGAATTCACCTCAAAAATCGTACCAGTTTATCGTCAAGAGAATGCACCACCCCGACAGTCACGACCTTCACGATCTTCACGATGATTTATCTTAGTTTTAGTTCTCTTGAGAGCAAATAACTCTAAACATGTTTTATTAATTTAATACAATCTTCCCCTGTTCCAATAAACTCTCTTTATTAAAAAAGTATAGATGTTAAATGACTAAGAATAGAAGTATTGAAATTATACCTCTAAATATTCATTAATTAACTATAATTTAATTGAATATTTTTCTTTAGTTTTTCACAAGAATTTGTTATTTCGTTTTTATCCTATGCATATCACATTTTTAATCAATCTAAGATTAGCATAAAATAGAGAAGTTTTATATTATATGTGAAAGTATGATGAAAAAAATAATTGCATTTGCTGGAAAAGGGGGAGTTGGCAAAACTACAAGCCTTATTCTTCTTTTAAAATATATCCTTGAAAAAAAAAAAGCTACAGATATTCTTGTTATTGACTCAGATCCGGATGCGAATGTTGCTGATGTTATTGGTGAAGAGGTCAAATTTTGTGACACTATAGGTGGAAAAATGAAAGTTTTGAAAGATAAAATTCAAAGTCTGAAATTATCACCTAATACACCTAAAAATCAGTTGATTGAGTCGGATGTATATAATTGCTTGATAGAAATGGATGATTTCGACCTTTTAGAAATGGGTCGACAAGAGGGAGAAGGTTGCTATTGTTTTATTAATGATGTGCTTAAAAGGGTAATAGATACTCTTTCTAAGAATTATGATTTAACGCTACTAGATTCTCCTGCTGGTTTGGAGCATTTTGCGCGTAAAACTGGTCGCGATGTTACTGATCTTGTTATAGTTTCCGACGCTTCGAAAATGGGTATCCACACCATGAAACGAATTTTAGAAATAATAGACGAGTTAACACTAAAATTTGAACGCATTTGGATATTAGGAAATCGCTTTCCAGAGAATTTAAAAGAAATTTTAGCAAACGAAGTTGAAAATCTGAAGAACGATAGGGTTAAACTATTAGGATTCATTTCTAGCAACGAAGAGATAAGCAAGATCAACATAACAGGTGGCAATTTAATTGATTTACCTAAAGAAAATGTGTCCTATCAAGAAGCGAAAGAGATTTTTGCAAAAATAGTTTAATCTAGAAAAAATCATTAATTTTTTTATTTTGAGACGTATAACGCTTCTCTACTCCATTTTTCATTCCTGGAAGATTGAAGCATTTATCGGGTATCATGCTTTTGAAATAGCGAGTATTCTCTCTTTCTACGATATTTTGCGAATTATATAGTGACTCGAAAATTTCTTCCCCAGAAAATTGAATGTCGTCGAAATAAGGGATAATGGGGCGCCCTTTACTTAAATTTTCAACAGTTTCTTTAAGAGGAAGCTTAATTTCTCGAATGGTCCCTTTTTCATTGATAATTCCAGATCTTTGATTATCCTCGTTATAAAGACAAATTATGCACTGTGGCCATCTCTCGTGAAAATATTTCAATACATTATCCATTACATGATGTTTGAGTAAGACAATTCCATATAATACACCATGTTTATTAATTTCTGTTCGCGTAAATTGTTTAGCTCGATAAGCTTCAGTATTTACTTCTCTCATCATTCGTATAATTTTCTTTGCCATGGCTGTTCCTGAGTTTCGCAAGGATACTTCTGGTATTGTCATGACTTGTTTTAGTAAATCTAGATGGAATTTAGAGTGTCTGGGAAGATTGGCGATTAGTTCCTCCCTGGAATAGCCTTTTGCTCGTCCTACAACTTTTAGTGAATCTTCACAACTGCTTTCATTTTTCATATAATAACCTCTCTAATTCATAAAATTCTGGATTGTGGTTTGACTATTTCCATTTATTTTCAGAAACGGATCAGCACGTTTCAATATAACTCCAACTGTTTTAAGATCTTGCCGGCGACTAAACAAGATTTTTTGTTTTCTCAGATTAATAATTCTTTTTGCAGATATTGGACCGATACCAGGAACTCTGATTAATTCTTGGTAGGGTGCTGTATTGGGGTCTACAGGTCCGCGATCTTTAAAATAATCTGTTGCCAGGTGTATTTTTGGATCACCTCGAGGTAAATTTCCCTGTTCATTAATAACTTCTTTCAAATCGTCTAATTTATAATGATATATTCTTAATAGCCAATCAGTTTGATACAATCTATGTTCTCTTTCTAAAGGAGCTGCTTGTTTTGCTGACAAAGGAGTACCTTCAATTGGAATAAATGAAGAAAAATATGCCCGTCTTAAATCAATTTTTTTATAATCACTATCAATTCTTTTAAGCAAGTCCCAATCTGTTTCATGCTCAGCTGCCCCTATAACGAACTGTGTTGTTTGGCCACTATTGAGAATTGGAGCACCATCCCATCGAAATTTTTTATATCCGTCTTCTCTGCGATCTTTTATCATTTTTTCTTGGAATTTTAATTCATTATCCTGTTTCTGATCTTTCATGATTTTTAAGGCTTCGTCGTTGTGTCTAATACGAATCTGCTTCAGCCATCTTTGGCGCAAAATGATATCGTTATGAAAATCTTTTTGTTCTGCAATTTCAGCAAGATGTTCCTTAGTAGAGGCTTCGGAATTTATTGAAATCCGATCAGAGAGGGTTATAGCTTCTTTCAAAAGAGATTGGCTCACTCCAGGTAGCGCTTTAAAATGAACATACCCTTGAAACTTATACTTAAACCTCAAGAGCCGAATAGATTCGAGCATATCCTCTGTGGTATCATCAGCGCTCCCACATACTCCTGATGAGATAAAAACGCCCTCAACTACATTCATTGAATATAACTTCATGAATGTACGAGCATATTCTTCGGGAGTAAAACTGAGTCTCTTTTTACAATTATGAGAAAAACAGTATTTACAACTATAAATACATTTATTAGTATAGAGGGTTTTAAATAAACTCATACAACGGCCATCTGGTGTATAACTATGGCAAATACCCGAACTAGCTGTGTTACCTATAAAACCCTTGGAATCTCCAAAGAGTTTTGGATAATTTTCCGTACGACTAGATGCCGTGCTAGCACATATATCATACTTAGAATTTTCTCCTAAAATTCGGATCTTTTCTAAAGTAGAAGGCAATTTACCCCTCGTAATTCAAATTATGTTAATTACTGCTAAGTTATCTCTTGAAAATTAATTTATAAGTAGGGGGACTAACATAAATTATAGTTTATGAATAATTTAATAAAATGAAAAAAATACCTTCATAAATAAAATTTCAAATCTGGTGAGTGGGTAACATTTTTTAGTCGAATTTATTATCTTCTAGATATGGATACATCTTTTGATGAAGATGACGATGATGATTCTGATGATGATGATAATGATTTTGACGAGGTTACCGATTCAGATAATGACGGATTTAGTGACTCTTATGAAAAATTTATAGGATCAGATCCTCAAGATCCAACAGATTTGCCTTTTTATCCCTATGAAGATCTCACAGAAACTTACCCCAAAAAATTAAAATCTAAATCAAAACCTATTGCAGAAGAGGAAAATCAAGAACCAATAAGACTTGTGAGAGGTAGTCCAACTAGAAATAGATGCCTTTTATTTCTGATTTTATTCATTTTCTTCATGATTTTAACTCCTTTTATAATTTTTATAATCCTTTCTTAACTATTTCAATGTAGAGCCATCTAGTTTAATTTTATTGAGGATATTGAATTTTTAAAAAACTTGATTAATTATATTAATTAGTAGTACTAATCAGAATACTAAAGTAAACTGGAGTACAGAATTAGAATGCCATATTATACTGGAGGAGAAATAATTACAAAATATTTAATAAAAGAAGGTATGAAGTATGTTATAGGGATACCTGGTCATGGGAATTTACCTCTAGTTGATGCCTTTTATAAGGATAGGGATAAACTGCGATTAGTTCAACCAAAACAAGAGATGTCGGGAGTACACCTTGCTGTAGGATATTATAGAGTCACAGGTGAGCCATTATGTGTTTTCACATCGATAGGACCTGGGGCAATTAATACTGCAATTGGTATCGCTGATGCTTATGTAGATTCCTTTCCTTGTCTTGTAATCACAGGAGATACACATGTACATATGAGAGGGAAGGGAGTACTACAAGAAATTGAAAGACAGAAAGATTCGAATATGCCAAAAATCCTAGAGCCTATTGTTAAACGCAGTTGGCAGGTCAGTTCAGTATCACAATTACCTACTATTATGCAACGAGCATTTAATATCATGTTAACAGGACGGAGAGGACCTGTACACATTGATCTTCCTATAGATGTACAAGCTGTTGATACAGATGCGATTATCCCAGAACCTTTTGAAAGAAGATCTCGAGGGCGTATTATGGGTGATACAGAAATGATTAAGAAAGCTGCTATGTTACTTAAAGATGCAAAAAGACCGGTCATTCTTTTAGGAGGTGGTGCCGTCACATCTGAAGCCTTTAGTGAGATCAGGGAATTAGCAGAGAGAATTGGAGCCGGGGTGGTTTCTACTATGATGGCAAAAGACGCGTTTCCAAATGATCACCCTCTCTTTTGTTGGGCTACTGGCAGTAAGGGAACTACAGTTGGATTAAAGATGACATCTACTTCTGATGTCTTGCTTGCTGTTGGTTGCAGATTTGCGGATGAGACTGCAAGTTCATACAAAGATGGAATAAGTTTTTCGATTCCTCCAACAAAATTGATTCAAATAGATATTGATCCTCATGAAATTGGAAAGAACTATCCTGTTTCAGTTGGAGTAGTTGGGGACGCAAAAGCGTGTCTACGACAAATCTTAGAAGACCTCACTAACTATTCTGTTGACTATAAGACAACTGATTACTATAAAGAAATACAAGACGAGAAAAAGAAATGGTTTGATTCTCTTGATGAGTTTCGAGATGATTCCAAAGTACCAATAATGATTTCCACTGTCTTAAGAGAAATTCGTAAGTTTTTCGATAGGGACTCAATAATTGTGACTAGTTCAGGTAATGTACAAGCTCAAATGATTCAAGAGTTAGAATTTTACGAACCTAAAACATGTTTTACTGCCGGGGGATTCTCCACCATGGGTTATAGTGTTCCAGCCGCAATTGGTGCTAAAATGGGGGTTATAGATATAGGAAAACCTAATCGTCAAGTAGTAGCGCTCGTAGGAGACGGTGATTTCATGATGACAATTTCGGAACTATCTGTAGCAGTTCAATTAGGGCTATCTAACCTTTTCTTTATTGTTTTAAACAACCATGGGTGGATTGCTATTAAAGACTTACAACAATCTGCCTTTGGAGAGGATCGTAGCTACGGGACTGCCTTTGAAGATAAAGATGGGAACTCTTACTCTCCAGATTTTGCTAAAATCGGTGAAGCTTTTGGTTGTTACTCTGAAAAAGTCTCAAAAAAAGAAGAAATTATCCCTGCGTTAGAAAGAGCTTCTAAATCAGGAAAACCCAATGTTATTGAAATTCTTGTGAATCGGGACTTTCCTTATAGTGGCTCGCCAGCAATCGGATTCTGGGATGTACCACGTCCCGCTTATTTAAAAGAACTGAGAAAACAATATGAAGAAGAAATCAAAGACGAAAAACTCTAAATGTGATACTTTATGCCTACTAAAGATTATTCAGAATTATTCAAAGAGAGGGGTATTAATTATGTACAATTTCAATTTACCACAATTTTGGGAGCGTTTAAAGGGGTTGACTTTCCGGTAGAAATCTGGGATGATATGAAAAATGGAACTGGTATTGACGGTTCGAGTCTAGGATTTTTAAATACAGAGCAAAGTGATATGAAAATTGTTCCAGATCTAAACACCTTTGCTATTCTTCCGTGGAATTCTAAAGTTGGGAGATTTATCTGTGATGTAACTGACAACAACGGTAAAGCTTACCCTACCTGCCCGCGAGGGATATTAAGAAAAATACTTCATAAGGCAGATTCTTTAGGTTATGAGTTCTTCACAAGACCAGAATTGGAATGGTATTTCATAACAACTGACCGAGAACCTGCTGATACGGGGGCTTACATGGATCTTCCTCCGAAGGATCAATTTAATGAATTACGTCGTCAGATTTCCAGTGCTATGATAAATATAGGAATTGGTGTAAAAACAATTCATCACGAAGTAGGTCCGAGCCAGCATGAAATTGAATTTATGCCCGATAATGCTCTTAATCAAGCTGATAATCTACAAACAGCAAAAATGGTTGTAAATATCGAGGCTTCTCGAAGAAATCTAATTTCTACTTTTATGCCAAAACCTTTTCCATTAGTAGCAGGAAGTGGTTTGCATATCCACCAATACTTAGAAAAAGATCAGAGGAACGCCTTTGCTGATGCCGATGCAGGCCTAAGCGATACCCTTCGTTATTATATTGGTGGGATTCAAAAACATGCCGAAGCTATCTCAGCGATTTTGAATCCTATTACGAATTCGTATAAAAGGCTTATACCAAATCATGAAGCACCAGTTTATATCTCTTGGGGGGTAGGTAATAGAACAGCTCTAATTCGCGTACCAGGATACGAAAAATCTGCTAGAATTGAATATCGAGCTGGTGATGCAGCAATGAATATATATTTGGGAACAGCTATTTTGCTTGCAGCTGGTTTAGATGGAATAAAAAAGAAAATCGAACCAAACACACCAGTCATAGAAAATATTGATAATTTATCTAATGAAATGCGCCAAAACTTAGGAATTAAAAAGTTACCCCAAAATCTTTCTGAAGCTTTGGAATCTTTCGAGAACAGTAAATTTATACTTAAAATTCTAGGAAAACAATTGGTAGATATTTTTGTTAATATCAAAAATAAAGAAATTAAAGAATTCCAGAGTGCTAAAAACGAAGGAAAAGAAGCAGAATGGGAACTAAATAAATACCTACTAATCTAAATTAATCATTTATAGATTGCATAATTGCTGTCTAATTGTGTCTTAAGTTTTTGGGAAAGATTAAAACTTTTCGAATACAGCTCAAAAATTATGTTGTCTATTGATTTCTGTTCCATTGTATAATCATAGGATAAGTCCTCCTTCTTATTTTCGATTACATTTTTAACCAATAGACAAATCTTATCGTGTGTTCTTTTATCAGGCTTAATAAAAGGTAAGGAGTGTATTCCGGTTAGTTGAATGCTATTTGTATTGTTTATAATACCCTTTGATAGATAATTGTATAATGAACTATTCAGTAATCCTAAAAAATATTCAATTGAAATTGATGGATCCACAATAATGAATCCCATTGCTTTATTAGAATCCCAATAGCAACCCTCAGGCATATAACGCGCCGCTAATCTTGAACTAACACCACTTATTACTATCCCTTCCTCTCCAAAAGGGACAGATTTAGGGATATCATATACGGAAATTGAATCCTGGCCCCAATCTAAAGCTTCCATAATAGGTCTATAGTATTGATCCCCACCACCTCTTTTTAAATAAGGTTTCCATCTTCCAATCTCCAGTTCAAGTTTAGTAATTATTTTAAATATCTCGCTTTCTTTTTTATCGTTATGTTTCTTTCTAAAAATATCTCCAAGTTCTGTGTCTTCAATCGCAGCTATGAATTTTTTATTGTTATGGGTGTGCATACCAATGTAACCTTTAATAAAGAGTTCTAATTTAGGTGCATTTTCAAACAAATCTACTATTTGGTCTTCAGCGTCTACGAAAAAAATGTTAAAGGGGAGCAATTTATACCTCTTTTGTTTGATCTTGGTTATTACAGGAGGTTTCCAATATTCATCCTCGCTTTTAATACGAGGGATAATGTTCATAATATTATTATTCCGGATTTGTTCGTTTTTCTCTTTAGAACACTTTGTAAGAAAGATTATTAAGGGGTATGTGCTCACATTTTGTTTATCAAATAAATTAATTGGAGCAAGTAAGATTTCATTTATAATGCAGTTTTCAAGAATAAAATTTCTCAATTTTGAATGAGTGCTTAACGTCAAAAACGAGTCGCTCGTAATAAAACCTAATTTCCCACCCTCTTTTAACCGCCATATGCTATTAACTATAAACATAGAATAAGTTTCATGGGCGTTGATTTTTCCATAAATCTGTTTTAGTTTAGCTTTATTTTTTCTCACGTAACTACTTGCTTTATTTAAATAAGGGGGATTTCCAACAATGAAATTATATTCATTATAACACTCTGAATTAAAAGAGAGCAAATTATCTATTACTTTAAAACTTACACCTAAACCTTCAATATTATCTTTGTATTCTGGATTTACATCATGGCAAAAGATTTGGGATTTTTTAACACCAGCTTTTAATAAAGATTTGACAAAAACTCCGGGACCTACACACGGATCTAATATTGATTGATTACTTGTAATATTTCCTAATTTGGACACTATGTAATCTGCGGTAGTAGGAGGTGTTAAGACCACTCCTAATTCCTTTTTGCTCAAATCCACAATCGTTAAATCTCTTATATTTAATCCTTACTTTTAATTTGATCGTCAAATACTATTAAGTTATTGATGATAGTTTCACAGAGCCTTTTTAATAAAGAAGTGTCTACTTTATCCACTGTATCATGAATTGAATGAATGTGTTCATAACATTCTAAATCGCCAAATCCAATACCATGAAAGTTCTTTTTTTTTAAATAATAACCGTCAGTGTGAGAGCCAAACGGAATTTTCTTCGGATTCCTCTTTATTACTAAACCCTTGTTATTTCTAACAAACATATTATCAATAGATTTGATTTGATCCGATGTGTTATTATCTGGAAAGAAGTATATACTTTTAGAGATCGAATCAAAGTTAAAAAGCATGGTTTCATCTTTATTGAGGTGTTTAATTATTTGATAGAAATTTCTAATTCCCATTGTTCCACATTCTTCTGCTCCTGTAAAGACAAACCATATACTATAATGGTTTAATCTAGCGTCTCGTTTTGAGAAATACGAGAGTAATTCAAAAACGCATGCAATTCCTGATGCGTTATCAATTGCTCCATTAGACTTATTATCTGTTGTATTGAAAAGAAAAATTATTGCAGAAAATAAGTTTGCTGCAATAGGAACGATTCCAATGATGTAAAATATTAATGGAAACCAAGGAAAAACTAAATTCTTAAAAATCACTATTACTGCAATGATAATCCCTGAAAATACCCATGTTCTTATAATCCTTATACGATAAAGTATCGAAAATCTTTGTCCTTTTGAGTCGAGATGACACATGAAAAGGATGTTCTTCTTAGGAATTATTACCTTATTATTTCTAGTATCTAATTCACCATTTTTTAGATTAGAGCCAATTTTAATATAAAGATTACTTGAATTTAATACCTTTGGCAAGTTTATTGCTTCTGGTTTTAACGCAAGTATAAATAAGATTCCTAAAATTACACCAATTACAATTAGAAGAATTAACATTACAAATGCTACATAATTAAGATATATTAAAAAGAGTACCATAGATCCTAATAAAAACGCTAATTTTGGGTACATGCGGCCAAAATATGTACTAAATGTAAAATCCTGGGTTATTGGTTTAAGATTTAAATCTTCTACTTTTTGGGAAGCTATCTTTAGCGCCTTTTTTTCTCCTTCCGTTCCTGATAATCTTGGAAAGGCAAAAGTTTCTAAATTTTCTTTAAAGCTATTTTCATCAAGCATTTTAATCATAATATGCAATTTTAATTTAAGTAGGCTCCGTTTTTTGCAGAACTTACCAATTTTCGATAAGTACTTAAAAAACCTTTCTCAATTTTAATTGAAGGCTGTTTCCACTTCTTTAATCTTTCTTCGAGTTCTTCATTAGATATTAGAAGGTTCAGTTGACGATTCTTCAAATCGATTTCAATTTCATCTCCATCATTGACGACTGAGATTGGTCCTCCTTCATATGCTTCGGGACAAACATGTCCTATACATGGACCTCTTGTGGCACCTGAATACCTACCATCAGTTATCATTGCAACCGAATTTCCTAATCCCATACCCGTTAAGATTGCAGCCGGTATTGATAATTCTCTCATTCCAGGACCGCCTTTTGGTCCTTCATACCTGATAATTAATACATCTCCTTCTTGTATTTTATCGTTCATTAATGCTTCCTTTAAATCTGTTTCCGAGTCATATACTTTAGCAAACCCTTTATGATGCCTCATATCGATGTTTACAGCACTCTGTTTTACTACGGCCCCTTCTGGTGCTAAATTTCCTTTCAATACGAAAATACCACCTTCTGGCGAGATAGGATCACTCAATTCTCGAATAATTTGATACTCTTTAGGTTCTACTTTCGTTAGATACTGCTCTAAAGTCTCTCCGAATACATTTAAAGTAGATAAGTCAAGAAGATTCGATAATCTCTTCATTAAAACCTTAACACCCCCGGCTTCATGAAATTCTGTGAGATTGTATTCGGATGAAGGTTTTAATTTAGTCAACAAGGGAACTACTTTATTTATTTCATCAAAATCAAAATGGTTCAAATTACCACCAATTTCGTGAGACAATGCACACATATGAAGAATCATATTCGTTGATCCTCCAAAAGATAAAGCAACTTTGCAAGCATTTTTTATGGATTTGTGAGTTATTAAATTTAAGGCCGTAATCCGCTTTTCAACCAAACTGACAATTTTTTTTCCTGTTTCAACGCTCAATTTTTCTTGTTCTTTTCCTAAAGCTGTTGTAGTGGAACTATTTGGTAAGGAAAGCCCCATTGCTTCAACTATGCAAGCCATCGTATTTGCGGTTCCCATCATATTGCACGCTCCTGGTGAGCAGCAAGTTTCCGATTCAATACGAAATAATTCTTCTTCAGTGATTTTACCAACTTTATATTGACCAATCGCTTCTTTTATATCAGAAGTTACGAAGGTTTTTCCTTTTAGTGAACCCGTTTCGAATGTTTTGGATTTCATAATCCCTCCTGTAAGAAAAATGGTTGGAATATTGCACCTTGCGCTCGCCAAGAGCATACCAGGGATGATTTTATCGCAAGAACATATCATAACCATGCCATCGAAGTTATAAGATTTAATTGAACTTTCAATTGAGGCTGCTATAATCTCTCGACTTGGTAAAACAAAATTTGAATTGTTTCCTGAATTAGCGATCCCATCACAGATAGCAATTGTGTTAAATTCCATTGGTGTACCTCCAGCACTTTTTACACCATTTTTTACAAGGTCACTTAGCTTGCGTAAATGAATATGTCCTGGGTTTATTTCGTTCCACGAATTTACAATTGCTATCAATGATTTTTCCAAATCTTGATAAGTATATCCACATCCTCGCAATAAAGCTCTTCTGTAAGTTTGTAATGAATCTAATTCTTTTCTTTCTGACACTGTACCTCATCAAATCCACAAAAAGTATTGATATATTAAATTTAAAATTACATTAATAATTTTATTTAATGTTATGCTCAAGGTTGGAATAATTGGAACTGGTGTTATCTTCGATTTGCATGTTTTAGGGTATTTAAATAATGAAGATGTTGAAGTTACATGTTTATGCGATAAGTCTATAGAAAAAACTAAAGAAAAGATTGAAAAATTCAATTTACATAAAGACACCCAGACATATTCTGATTATAAGGAAATGATTGACAAACAAAAGTTAGATATTATTGAGATTCTTCTACCTCATCATCTCCACGCTGAAACAGTTGTTTACGCTGCCGAAAAGGGAGTTAAAATCATATCCGTTCAAAAACCAATGGCTCTGAGTCTTGAAGAAGCCGATATTATGATTGAAGCTTGTAAAAAATCTGGATCCGTTCTTTCTATATATGAAAATTTCTTATTCGATCCTCATTATGTAAAAGCCAAGGAATTAATCGATTCTGATTATATTGGGGATCCCTCCTCTATTAGAATAAAAACCGCAATGGCGGGTAAAGGTGGATGGATGGTTCCAAACGACGCTAAAAAATGGAGAGAAGACCCAAAAATGATGGGGGGTGCTGATTCAGGCTCACCAGTTCTGCTTGATAACGCTTGGCACTCTTTTGCTTTAGCTGCGTGGATATTCGATGAAAAAATTGAAAAAGTTTTCGCATGGGCGGGCAATTATAATGGTATGGATGCGCCTGCTTATGTAATGTTCAAATATGAACAAAATCAAGAGCACCTTATTCCCCAGTATGGCAACATGGAGTTTTCCTTAATGCCAGAAATGGAAATTCCTTCCTACTACTATCCTACTGATGAATTTATAGAAATAGTCGCAAGTAGAGGAATTATGAAAATAAATCAAGGGACATCTATAGGAAACCCTATGTCAAATTCAGATATATTTGCTCCAATTATTATCATTCGTGATGGTAAAGTGGAAATTTATAATGAATTCGAGAAAGATTGGAAACAGAGTTTCATTAATTCAACAAATCATTTAATTGAAGTTGCAAAAGGAAATAAAGAACCAATATTATCTGGTGAACAAGCAAAATATGTTTTGAGATTTAACTTAGCAGCTATAAGATCTTCTGAATTGGGTAATGAAATCTTGATGGAAGATTTCCCTAAAAAAATTAAAGATCATATTGATACTTAAATTCTTTGTGGTCTAATCCTTCTTGAATGCCCTTTTTTAAATCCTTTCTGATCCTTTTAAGATATTTGATATAAGTTCCTCCATCGGTTTCCACAGGATCTTTTACATTACAAGAACCGTTTTGCTCGTTTTCTGAAGTAATTTCATCCCACTTTATAATCCTTTTCTTTTGAGTCGATATATATGGCATTTTAGCAAAAATACATAAATTCTTTCCTTGCTCACCATTATAAATTGGCTCGCTCCCTTCTTGAACAACTTTGATAAAATGTTCAGTAGAATTAATAAAAGAATATCTCCAATCCCTTGGTAACTCTTCTCCAAAAGTTTTGACTTCGCCACCACTATATACAACAATAGGAGGATATTGAGGTGTTTTTGATATGACATTTCCTCCACCGGTACACTGGTTTAACCACATCATACCTTTCGTTCCAGAAATCTCAATAAATTCGTCACAATCGTAATAATTATTTGGATAATACATATTGGGAGCGAGAGTAAATTGCATTGAACCGTATTTAGGGGGATCATCCAATTCTTTTTTAGGGTATTTCCAAAAAAGGAGACTTGGTGAATCCATTACCGTTGTAAAATAATCGATCCAACTATAAAGTTCATCAACTTTCTCCTGATCCATTAGCCATAACGCCATTGATAATTTATGAATTCCATCATCATATATCCATGAACCTCCTCCGCAATACTCAAAACTACGACGCCAGATAAGAGCCTTAATATCTACATGCATACTTGGCCCTCCCATAGCAATTGTATTAATTCTGAAATTTAAAGGTTCACCTATTATTCCTTGTTCTAATAGTTCCTTTGCTCTCAAGTAAACTGGATAAAACCTAAAGTTTTCAAATAGTTTAAGTTTTACATTTTCTTCACTACAAACGCGAATCATGTTGTCGCAATCTGTAATTGTATGAGCCATTGGTTTTTGTACCGAAATTCCCGGAACTCCTGCTTTTGCACAATATTCTGTCATTGGAGCGTGAAGATGGTGGGGAGTTAAAATTTCTACGATATCAAGATCCTCACGATCAATCATTTTCTTATAATCTTCGTAGATTGGAACTGTTCGTATTCCCCATCTCTCTAGCTTATTACCCGCAATTTTTATATTAACATCACTTACTGCTACGAGTTCGGTTTCTTGGGAACCAAGATAACCTAACACATTTAAATTTGCGATGTCACCACATCCAATTATCCCTACTCTCAACATAGTATTACCGTAGCCAAGTATTTTATGTTATTTTATTAAGTTAGCTTAAAATTAAAAAGTTTTAGATGTAAATTTCTGGTAATGATCATGTACCATGATCTTTTCAATTGAAATTTCTGGATCAAAAAACGACAAAAAATATATATTTAAATAAATTAACTATGTAAATTTAACTACAATTTTATCATATACTAATTAAAGGTTGAAAAATAAAATGGTTGACCAGAAATTAATAGACGACTTGAAAGAAATGAGAGTAAAAGGTGCAGGTGCCCCTTCAGATGCTCTCAAACTTTTTGAGTTTGTCAAACAATTAGCAGAAGAAAACGAAGATTTAAAAGAAGAGTTGGAAGATATGGATGCCACAGTTGTTCAACTTGCAGTAACCGACATAAACTATAAGTATTGGGTTAAAATGGGTGGAGGAACGGTTGAATATGCTGAAGGAGAAAGTGAGGATCCAAGCGTTACCATGTCCGCATCAGCAGCTACTTGGGCAGGTATGTCTTCTGGCGAAATAGATTCTACCAGCGCTTATATGTCTGGAGATTTAGTTATTGATGGCAATCTTCAAGATGCAATTGCTTTTGGAGAAATTCAAGGTATTGCGATGGAAGAAGGCGCACATTACTTTGAATAAAGAGTCTTCTTTTATTGTGTAATTACAATTTTAACTCTTTTTTTTTTACATTACTGATTTCTAGAAGTATTAGACAACGATGAATAAATATTCTGTTTTACTTTATCAATAAATAAAATGATATTAGGAAGATTAGAAATAAAAAATTATATTTTCTTAACTTGGAAAATGTGAAATAAAAAATAACTTTATCTAAATGAAATAATTTATGTTTCTATCAAATATAACACTTAATATTAGAATTAATCGGATTTTATTTTAAATAAATCAAACTTTATATCGATTAAAAAAAAACTTAGTAGGAACTGAATTCTATGACCATTTTATTAGATTTACTAATCGTATTGTTAGCGTATATATATATTTTTGCTACTATTCTTATACCCGTTCAATTGAAAAAAAGGGACAAAATTACTAAATTTCAAGCTCGTAAAGCCGTACATTTATTTGCCGGGTTAGCAGTTTTAACAGCACCTTATTATTCCTGGCCATGGTTTGCTGTTATAATTGTCAGTTCAATGACTCTCTTAACTCTTCTAAGTTCAAAGAAAAGCAATGTAAAGCAATTAAAAGAATTGTACGATTCAATCGGAGAAGAAGCAGAAGAAAAAGTAGGCTACCTCCAAGGACCATTTCATTACTGTTTATCAATTACTATATTGATCACTTTTTTCGTTATCATAGCCCCAGATCAGATGTATTTCCCTATAGCGGGAATATTGTTAATGATAATCTCAGATACTCTCGCATCGATAATAGGTAAGAAATATGGAAAAATAAAAATAAATTTACCTTGGGTAAAAACTACACGTTCTTTGGAAGGCTCAATAGCGTTCTTTTTAAGTGGATTCTTTCTTTGTTTTTTTGCTTTCACATTTTTGGGTGTTACAAATCCATTAACTCAAATCCATCTAACACTTGGGATTGCACTTTTATATTCATTAATTACAAGTGCTTTAGCCACGGTAGTTGAATTAATATCTCCATCAACTTGGGACGATTTAACCATCCCAATTGCCACTGTGATTATAGTCTTCTTATTAACATTAATTTAATTAATACTTCTTTTAGAGACTGAATTCTATGGAAAACTCGCAGAAAACATTCGATGTTATTATTGTTGGCGCGGGAACGGGGGGTAGCATTGCTTCTCGGTTTGCTGCTAAAAAAGGATTAAGCGTCTGTCTCATCGATAGTAAAGAGAAAAAAGAAATTGGGAATAAAATCTGTGGGGATGCAGTGGGGAATGATGTTTTCGATTATCTTCAAATTAAACACCCTCAAGACAATGAATTGTCTTGTAATATCAAGGGTGCTAAGCTATACTCTCCAGATTTGAAGAAGTGTATAGATCTGACCGATCCAAAACAAGCTGGTTATATCGTCAATAGGATAGAATTTGGTCAAAGGTTGCTGAACGAGGCTTTAGATGCTGGTGTAGAACAATTTATGGATAAGACAATGGCTTTAGATTTAAAATATACCCAAAATACGGTTTCTGGGGTTAAAGTAAAATTAGAGAATGGGGAAAAAGCGGAATTGCATTCTAAAATTTTAATAGATGCTTCTGGTTTTTATTCTCCACTTAGAAAGAAAGTAAAAAGCAACTTAATAGAAAAAGAGATACTAAAAGAAGATAGCATCCTTTGTTACAG
>Ga0114922_10001519_pt1 | contig 22184 bp, 24 predicted proteins | sample AartaG_FD_100975 | JGI IMG/M metagenome (GOLD analysis project Ga0114922, IMG submission 100975) | Deep subsurface microbial communities from Aarhus Bay to uncover new lineages of life (NeLLi) - Aarhus_00045 metaG | ecosystem: Environmental > Aquatic > Marine > Oceanic > Sediment | place... | reverse complement strand
TTCCAGAAGAAGAGCAGCCCGCACCAGTAAGCCCGCCGCCAGAAGAAGATATGTCTAGAGAAAGAAAGAGGGCTAATATTATGGGAATACTCCTTTCAACCATAGCTGTTATGCTCTTGGTTGCAGGGGTTATATACCTGCATCTGAGAGAGAAGAAGGAAAAATATTAAATATAAGATAGGATTATAATATGTTAGAAAGGACTTTTTATAGAAACTTTTTTAAAATAAAAACATAGGAGAGGTGGTTTTTGTGAAAAAGGAATTCTTACTAGGTGTAATCGGACTGGCACTTGTTTTGTTGTTTGTTGCAGGCTGTGCCCCTGTACAAGAGGTCTTTGTGTGTCCTGACGGCAGTAGAGTTACTGACCCTGACAATTGCGGGCCAGCAGAGGAGGCTGAAGAGGAAGAACCCGAAGTGATAGAGCCAGGACCAGAGGAGCAGGAAGAGGAAGAAGCAGCAGAGGAAGAAGCAGAGGAGGAAGAGAAAATCGACCTTGATATCTCTGAAGAGGCACAGGAGTTATTTGACAAGAGTGCAAAGGCTGATTTCATACAGTATACCTATGTTATCTCAACAAAGACTCTGCCAGACAACATTATCACTGCTTCAAGGGATGAGATAAAGATCGATCTTGCAAACAAGGTAAGGTTCAGCAAGGATGAAGCATTTGACACCATTTATTTTGACCTCCAGGAGAAGACCGCAGTTGCTTATTGTGAGGATAGGTATATATGCTCTACTAGGGATAAGCCCTTTGATGTTGAGTTCGATGAGTACTTTGTAGAGACTCCTTTCCACTGGCTCTCAAAAATAGACGGTGCAGAACTCACAGGCAGGTCCCAGACTGTTGAGAAGAGGATTGGTGTAGAGGTAACATTTGAGATTAATGGCAAGCTAGGAAGCATGTTTGTTGATAACTTCTTTGGAATCCCCCTCGAGATTACCTTTGACGGTGACGAGTACGAGTTCAGGGACATGATTATTAACATTGTAAGGCAGAAGGATTTAGAGCACCAGTTCGAGGAATAAATATTTTTTATTTTTTTCTTTTCTTTTTCTTTTAGAATTGCCTTTTGGAGGGTTAGCACCCTTATTTGCGGAGGCAATACCTACTGATTTATCAAAGCGGAACAGGGGGTTGTCCCTTACGGGGAGGTGGAGCCTTATCAGAGCAGAAGCGTGCCGTAGCTGGTGCTAACCTCCCTTATTGATTTGACTCTTCTATTCGCAACATTTAAATAATCAGAAATTGAGTATTCTTTTTAGAAGGGAAAAGAGGTGTTTTGAATTTTCAGGCTGTTTAGGAGAAAGGCGTTTCATGGGAACTGTTACTCTGAGCTTGGTTCTTTTAGAGTGAAGGATATAATGACCAGGGATGTTATCACTGTTCACAGGGGGGACAGCCTTGTGGAGGCTGCTCATACCATGATTGGAGCTCATGTTTCTTGCGTTGTCGTGCTCGAGAATTACAGGCCTGTCGGCATTATCACTGAGAGGGATTTTATTAAGAAACTGAGCATGGCCACTGAACATAAAGCTGATATGATTGTTAATGACATCATGACCAAGAAGCTCTTCACCGTGGATACCCACACCAACCTCTTTGAGGCCCAGAAGATTATGAAGGCTCATAATTTCAGAAAGCTGGTTATTGTGGAGAATGAGGAGTTAAAGGGTATAGTAACCCAGACAGACCTGTGCAAGGCAGTTGCAAACCTACAAAGCCCGGTCCCGGATACGCCTTTGGTGGAGGATGTGATGACCAAGAAGGTGCTCATGGTTTCTGAGGATGATAAGTTCCTAAAAGCCAAGAACCTCATGGCTTCAAGGGACATAGGCTCTGTTCTTGTTGCAGATAAGGAGAAGCAGATTAAGGGTGTTTTCACAGAGTTTGATATTGTGAGTGAGTTCTTCCTTAATCCCAACCGGCTTAGAAATTCTTATATGAAGGACCTGATGACAAGCCCTGTTATCTGTATCAGTCCTGAATTCGACCTCTCCCAGATTAACAAGTTCATGCTTGAGCACAACTTCAGGAGGCTGCCAGTGCTTGATGGGCGCAGAATCCTTGGCATAATAACCCAGACAGATATTGCCAGGAATCTTTATGCTTTCATAGAGAACAAGAAAGACCATTACCCTGATAAGAAGAGGCTGAAGCTTAAAGAGCCCGAGTTTGTTGTTAAGAAAAAGGGGGAGATGATCTTTTATGGTAAGGGAGAGGCAGTAGATAAGAAAAAGCGCAAGAGAGAGAAGGAAGAGGAGAAAAAGAAAGACTTAAGAGAAAAGGAGGGCATAGAACCCCCTGCAGAGCCTGTTAAGAAAGAGCCCACTCCTCGTGAAAAAAGGAAGAAAGCAAAAAAAAGGATAAGAAAAAGCAAAAAAATTAAGCACAAGAAATAATAAGGGATAGCAAGAAACAGGCTACTCATTCTTTTTTGGCTTGTTGTGCATCAAACTTCTCTTTGGCCTTACTCTCCTTCCAATAGACTGAGTGGCTGGCGCGCTTCTCAAACAAGGCAACTGCCACTCTGATTATGTCTGTCTGATAATCCTTTAATTTCTGCTCTGAGAAAATCTTTTTTGTGTTGTCAATGCACTCCTTCATTAGCCTTATGTTGTCTTTTCTGGAGAGCTCTTCCTGCTCCTGCTCTTCTTTTTCTGTTAAGAATACCTCTATCCACTTGGGATACACACTCTTGTTAGTTGTTTTTGGAAAGGTCTTGCTGAAAGGCATGCTAGAAGGGATTACTGGGTGATATATAAATTTAATTGTAGAAGAGACGGAAATAAGTTTTACTCCTCGAATATCTTCTCTTCCTGCTGGAGGGCTGTCGGCGCCTCCCCACCATGCCAGGTGAACCTGGGTCTTACTTTCATAGGATACATCTTCTCGTTGCTGTCATCAAGGACTATGGCTGAGCCTTTTACTCTGGGCAGGTCGTCAAGGTACTTGTCAAGGCTTCCCCGCACGTAGATCTGCATAAGTGCTCCGAGTGCATCAGTGTCTATCTTTGCTGTAATCCTGTGCGCTATAATCGTGTCTGCCTGAGTCATTACATCTGTGTGTATCTTTCCTGGCTGCTGGCTTGCAAGGATGAGGCTGATGCCGGGCTGCCTTCCCTCTCTTAGAATAGTGGTGAGAGGGCCTGATGCAAGGGTTTTTCCCTCTCTGGGGAGGAATTCATGGGCTTCATCTATAACCAGCCACACCATGGGGAAGTCAAGCTTCTGGATTTCCTCCTCACTGAAATAATAGATGCTCTTATGCACCTGCTGGTACTCCTCGTTCTTTCTGGCTATCATTCTCTGGATAAAGAGCTTCTCAGCAACCAGGCCTATCACCAGGGATTTTATCCTCCAGCTTCCAGGTACTGTTGCATAACAGCTAACATCAAGCACAGTTACCTGCCCTGGCTTTGCGAGCTCACTGAGAGGGGTTCCTTTTATATCAAATATTCCCCAGGTCTTTGCATTTCCGAACAGGTTCAGGGTTGCATTTTTCACATTATCTTCTGCTTCACTGTTCTTAATCTCATTCAATATTTCGTTCAGGTCGTACTCCTTCTTCCTCTCTCTTAGATTGTGAATCACTTTTTCTATCAGGACACCCATGGGTTTATTTTGGTTGATGTCAAAGGTCAGGCACCAGTCACTGCCGTCAAGTTCGCTTGGCTTTATGCTGAAGGAGGCATCTGTTGGCACGCCCTTTTCCTTGTACTCCTGGAAGTAGCCTATTGGGGTGTAGATGGTCACATCAAGGCCTGTTGCTTCAAGCCCCCACTGCTCCAGCAGGAGCTCATCCTTTTTATTCGGGAACTTCATGGTCCAGTACACTCCCATGGTGTCGAGCATTATCACTGACATGTTGTTCTTGATTTTTGGAGGCAGGTTTATGATTCCCTCTGCTATCACTCCCATTGTGTACGACTTTCCCCCTCCTCTCTTGCCGCACACAAATATTATATGGCTCCTGATAACATCTAGAAGTATCTTGTTGGACAGGCTGGTGGTTCTTCCCATCTTGACATAGTGCTTGCCCAGGTAAACGGTCCCTTCTGCACCGAATTTCTCCTTGTCCTGCGCATTTCTGCCTATTATTATGTCATACATGCTATCTATTGTTCTATGTTGTTGATATATAAATTTATCCTTATTCTATTGTTTAAGTGTTGTTTAACCAAAAAGCTTTTAAAAAACAGTTCTTTTACTATTTGAAAAGAGTTACCCTAATATATTTGAGGATATTTGAGAATGCGAGGTGGTATGTTTGGCCAAGAAAAAGAAAACCATGAAGAAAAAGGCTTCTGACACTAAAACAAATCATAAAACTCCCAATGGACTAAAGGTCTATAGGGTTAATGGTGCCCAGAGAAAGGAACAGGCAAAAGCAAGGAAAGAGAAGACTATACAGACCTTTCTCATAGTACTCATAATAATCCTTGCAGTAGCAGCTATTTTCTCTGCAATCCAGACCTTTTTCCCAGATTTGTTTGGGGGGGTCAGTCTTAGCGGGAAGCTGGCAGCAAGGGTTAATGGTGTGCCCATAACCATGCAGCAGCTTGATGCAGACTATGAGAGGCTGCCCCTGCAGTACAAGTACTTTGTTACCAAGGATCAGTTCCTTACCCAGCTGATAGATGAGACCTTGATGGTGCAGGAGGCACAGAGGATTGGCCTAACTGCAACTGAGGAAGAGGTTGATGGGAGCATACAAACCTTTATGCAGGACAGCAATGTGACCTCGGAAAGGCTTGATGAGATTCTTGAGGAGAAGGGTTTAACCCAGGAGCAGCTAAGAGTCCTGATAAGAAACCAGCTGCTCATAGACAAGCTTCTTGAGCAGGCTGTTAAGAGCAAGATAAATGTTACTACAGCACAAGCCCTCCAGTACTACAATGATAATCCAGACACCTTCACAGTTCCAGAGCTGGTAACAGCCAGACACATCCTTATAGGGCTTGCTAACAGGACAGAAGAAGAGGCAGAGGAAAGAGCAGACATGGTTTTTGAGCTGGTAAAGAATGATACCAAGAGATTCTGCTCCTATGTATGGCTCTACACAGATGACTCTGGAAGTGCAGAGACCTGTGGGGTATACTCCTTTCCAAGAGGCCAGATGGTAGAGGAGTTTGAGAACAGGGCATTTGACCAGGACATAGGAGAGATGAGTGTTGTTAAGACCACTTTTGGGTATCATATAATCCAGACAACCAACAAGACCCCTGAACACCCAGTCTCTTTCAGGGATGTCCAGGAACAGATAGTCCTCACCCTTGAGACCCAGCAGGAAAAGATGCTCTATTCTGATTTCATAGCAGGCCTGAGGGAAGAGGCTACAATAGTCAATTACCTGGAACAAGAGGCAGAGGAAGAGATGGCAGAGGCAGAGGAAGAAGGACAGATAGATATAGTGATTGAGGAGCCAGAAGGGGAAGAGGCAGAGGAAGAACCTGCTGAACCTGTTGCAGGGACTGAAGGAGTAGTAAGTGTGGAAGTGTCAGTAACAGATGAGGAAGTTGAAGAGGCAGAAGAACTTGCAGAGGAGCAAGAGGAGCTTGAGGAAGAGGTTGAAGAAGCCATAGAAGAGGTTGAGGAGGTTGTTGTGGTTGTTGAGGAAGTTGAGCCTACAAAGCCCAGCATGAATTTTGTTGAATGCCTCACTGACTATGGAGCCCTTCTTTACGGGGCCTACTGGGACTCAAGCACTAAGAAACAAAAAGACTATTTTGGGGCAGACACATCCAAGCTTGAGTATGTTGAGTGCGGTGTTGAGGGCGACTTCAGAGCCCAGCAGGTGGCATGTGCAGATGCAGGCATCCTGGCCTACCCAACCTGGATTATTGATGACACCCAGCACATGGGATTGCTAACCCCAGAACAGCTCAGCGCCCTGACTGGTTGTGAGATATAGATGTAACTGATATAATTGAACGATATAAACTCTTTATTTTTTCTTGATTTTTCAGAAAGCTTTATATAATCTGGACTCTATTCTGAGTCTGGGATGGGTAAAAGAAGGTTTGAATTGGTTCTTGCAGCTGTCTTTTTTCTAGTTGCAATGTTCTTATTATTGTATTCCCAGACCGGAGTGACAGGGGGAGCTGTAGGGATTGTAGATATCCCCTCGATGTCAATCATGTTTCTAGGATTGCTGCTCTTGTTCAGCGCTGTTGTGCTCTATGCTGGCGGCAGAGGCATTGAGGGCATTATTGAGAAAGAGAGCTTGTCAAAATTAAGAGAGGTAATGGGCACGATTGACATTGCACAGGCAGATGACAGGAAGAGAATAGTCCTGCTTGATGAAAGTGTTTTTGAGAAGGGCGGCGAGATTAAGCCGCTTACAGAATCAGACCGCTCAAAGCTAAAGGGTTTTCTTGACCATTACCATAAGGTTTACATTGCCCCTGAAGTTTATGCTATGCTGCCTGAGGAGACCAAGAATTTTTTAACAGGCAATGGATGCAAGGTGCTCAATGAGGAGTCTGTGAGTAAGAGGACTCCTGCTTCAGAGAGGTACTTCTTAAACTCCAGAACTGTCAGGGCTGCTGTAGAAACCAATCCATACTTTTCTGGGAAAAAGCCTGAGAGTGAGGATGAAGCCAATCGGCTGGCAGATAATATTATGGCTCTTCTTCCTGTTTTGAATGCTCAGGGCGGGCGTAAATGGGACCCAAACAAGGCCAGGGACTACAAAGATATTTTTAGGAGTGAGTCTAGTGAGCGCATAAAAAAGCTGATACCCAATGCAGCAGACAGGCAGACCATAACAAGTGCCAAGGCATTAGCAGAGGGCTATGAGGGTGACTCTATCTTTATCTGTTCTAACAGGCCTCCTGTGAGATATGCTACTACTGAACTCAAGAAAGAGCTTAGAACAGAGGATCCGCTTTTGAGCGGAAGAATCCATTATGTTAGTCTTGATTAATCATTCTTGATTAATTATTCTTAATTATAATTATTAGCGGGAAAATTTGCTTTGTTTATTTCTGTCCTTAGACTGTCAAGATATGCTTTTACTCTCTCTGGGTTTTTTGGATTTGCTTTTTCATAAAAGTCTTCTTGGGGCACCACAATATACCTTAATCTTTCAATAAGCTCTCTGCCTCCTTTTGGTAGTTCTTCCCAGCTATAGAATGTTAGTGAAGGGCTCTTGTCTATTGGCTTCTCTCCTGGCACTCTAAGCTTTTTTAGTCTATAATCTGGTATTGCTATTGTTGTTATAGCCCTGTTCTGGCTCTGAACCCAGTTCAAGATATCTATCATATACTCTTCATTAGGAACTGTTTGGGCATTTGGGATTATTGGGATTATTGTGTCATAGTCTGGTGTGGCTATTAACTCACTTAATTCTTTTTGTCTGGTTATATGATGGAAAATCACTCCATGCGGCTTTTCTTTTTGCTTTGTTTCTTCTTCTGGCAGGGTGAAAAAGGCGCTTCTTGCGTAGAGTATGGGTTCTCGGTAGTCCTCTCTTGTTTTCCTCCTGCTAAGGATATCATTTTGCTGGTTTAGAACATCCTCTAGGGCGCTTTTCTCTACCTCATTGAAGATGATTATTCCCATTTTCTCACGCTTCTTCGTAAAAATAACCCATTTATAAACATTTCGCTTTTTTTACCACTTCTAGGTGGCTAATTTAAGCTTTTCAGAGGGCTCTCCCGTCGGTAAGACCAAAACCCAAAGCTTTAAAAACCCCTATTCATTCCCTATTTTTAAGGCCCGACACAGAGTTGCTCATGCGAGCCTAAGCACAAAGCTCACGGCAATGAGCATTGTGAGTTAGTGTTGGGCTACAATGTTTAATAAATTTAATATTCAACAAAATTTCAAAAGAAATTTTGAGCATTAAAAATAAAGTTTTTGATACAATGATAGTACGAGGACAGGCACAATAAAGCCGATTATTATTATCGTTTCCTTTATCCAAATTATTTAAAGCATAAGAAGGATTTTTTATTTAGGAAAAGGGGAAGAAAATAACAGAAACAAGGGTTAAGTGCTTGTTCTTAAACAGAGGGAGCAATTATTTGCTTTTATCATATGCTCATTAACATCATAAAGAGGAGCAATTATCGTATATTTAAGTTCCTTTTAGCAGATGTTAGAATAGCGGGCTCCTTCTGAAGAGTATAAGAAGATTATAATCAAGTAAAAGGTGATAAACAATGGCGACGTCAAAAATCTCGAAGAGATTTTTGGGTTTCCAAAATTATTTCGCAGTAAAATAAAACAATACAAAAGGTGATAATTTTGGCAAAGATAGCGCAAGTATCAGCAAAATATATTGTTCATGCTGAGATACAGATTGACGGAGTTGTAGACAGGCCTGATGTGATAGGAGCCATATTCGGACAAACAGAGGGTCTGTTAGGCAGTGACCTGGAGCTGAGAGAGCTTCAGAGGAGCGGAAGAATAGGAAGAATAGAGGTAAACGTTGAGACCAAGAGCGGAAAGTCCTCTGGGACCATAATCGTTCCTAGTTCTCTAGACAAGGCAGAGACAAGCATAGTGGGTGCCAGCCTCGAGATAATCCAGAGGATAGGGCCCTGCAATGCAAAGATAAAGGTGAAGAACATAGAGGATGTAAGGGTTTCAAAGAGGCAGTTCGTGGTAGACAGGGCAAAAGAGCTCTTAAAAAACCTGATAGAATCAGTGATGCCGGACAGCCAGGAGCTGGCAGACGAGGTAGCCTATGCTGTCAGAGTGATGGAGATACGAGAGTACGGCAAGGAGAGGCTGCCAGCAGGACCAGCTATTGATGAGAGTGACGAGCTCATAATTGTTGAGGGCAGAGCAGATGTTCTTAACCTGCTCAAGCACGGCTTTAAGAATGTGATAGCACTGAACGGCACCAATGTGCCAGACACAATCATAGAGCTGAGCAAGAAGAAGACCATAACAGCCTTTGTTGACGGTGACAGGGGCGGAGACTTAATCATAAAAGAGCTGGGCGGTGTTGCAGAGCTGGACTTTGTGACCAAGGCGCCTGACGGTAAAGAAGTAGAAGAGCTCACCAAGAAAGAGATACACAAAGCCATAAGAAATAGGTTTGCCTTTGAACAGGCCAAGAGCGAGATGCAGGAGGCGCCAGCTAGTGCTAGTAGAGGAGCAAGGAGCGCCCCTCCCGACAGAAGGGCTCCTGCAAGGAATGCAAGGGATTACAGGGACAGGAGAGCACAGCCTCAGAGGCCTGCGCCTGCACAGCCGATAGGAAAGCCAAAAGCACCGACTTCCAGAGAGAAAGAAGTGTTCGGAGCAATGCTTGAAGACCTGATAGGAACAAGAGGGGCATATATATTAGACCCCAAGCTCAATATACTGGGTAAGGTTCCTTTGTCAGAGCTCCAGGGCACTATTAAGAGCCTGAAGTCAGGCATATACGCTGTTGTGTTTGACGGAGTGATTGACAAGGACATCCTGATGACAGCAGACAGGGCATATGTGAGCTTCCTGGTGGCAATGGACACCAAGGTCAAGGCAGGCGGAAGAGTGGCTATTATAACAAGCGAGGCTCTTTAAGTCTTTATCTTTAACCAAATTTTTTATCAAATTTTTTTGATTTATTTCTAATTTTGAATAATTTTTTATATTCCCTCATTTTCTTATTCTTATATGGCCAATAAAACCCGGGAGGAGTGGAAGGTTTACAAGAATGTATTTGATAATGCTACTCTGCTGAATCTTCATAAGCTTAGTTCTCAGGGGCATTTTGACGAGCTGAAGAGCCCTGTAGCCATGGGTAAGGAGGCTAATGTGTTTACTGCTGTTAAGAAGACTAAGAAGATAATAGTAAAGATATATCGGGTTGAGAACTGCAATTTCAGGAGGATGTACTCTTATATATTTCCTGACCCCCGCTTTGCCGGGCTTAAGATGAGGCGTAGATTGGTCATCTTTTCCTGGGTTAAGAGGGAGTACAGGAATCTTCTCAAAGCAAGAGAAGTGATAAGAGTGCCCACACCCATAGCAGTGAAGGATAATGTTCTGCTCATGGAGTTCATTGGCAGAGAGGAGCCGGCCCTGCTGTTAAAGGATTCTCCGCCTAAGAATCCCAAGAAATTCTCTAAGAAGACCCTTGACAATGTGAAGAAGCTCTACAAAGCAGGTCTTGTGCACGCTGACCTCTCTGAGTTTAATATCCTTAACTTTGAGGAAGAGCCTGTTTTCATTGACTTCAGCCAGGCCACTACTGTTGAGCACCCAAATGCGCAGGAGTTTCTTAGAAGGGATATAAGGAATCTTGTGAAGTGTTTTAACAAGCAGGGCTTAAACCTGGATGAGAAAGATGTTTATGAGAGGCTTATAAAAGAGTGACTAGTTTCTCAAGCTTTTCTGGTGTCAGGAAGACATCCATGGCTGGAAGCCTGTATTTCTTTTCTGTCTCCTCTATTATCTTCAGCACTTCCTCTTTTTCTCCCTTGCTGCCATTAATGATTAATGCGATTACTTCCTTGCCAATGCTGTTCTTTATGAGCTCAAGATGAGGCTTTATTTCATCTGTGTTCTTCCACTTGCTGCATAGCACTATTTTATCAGGCCTGCTTCCGAGGAGGATTTCCCAGGCAACAACTGCTCCTGCTCTTGCCTCTTTAAAGTCAAAGACACTTGCTCTGAGCCCTGTCTGGTTGCCCACCAGGATTATATCCGGCTTTTTCTCAAGCTCAACCTTCTTTATAGCCCCATAAATAGCAGAGGTTGCCTTGAAGCTTGGGTACACCTCTGGGATTACCTGCTCGTCTGCTCCCATGAAAACACTGCTGGGCTCTGTGCCCACAACACCAATCCTTTTTCCCTTTTTTTCCAGCAGGTTCTTTACCACGAACATTGCAGTTATCTTTCCGCTGTTCATGCTGGTGCCTGTGAAGTTTATCACAGGGGTTTTTACTGGCTCATCAACTCCCTTCAATGCAAAATCAAAGAACTTCTCATAGCCAAGGGTGTCTGATGCCTCCTCAAACTTGACTTTATGCTTTTTTGCGAGTCCCTTGAACTCGCTTGTCTTTTCTCCGTACAGGATTCTGCTCAAATTATATATATTCATGCCTTTTTCTATTGCTTTCTTAACATTCCTCTTCCAGTCAGCCACTTTCTCTGGCTTGGTGAAGTAGAGGCCCTCTCCTGTTGTAATCATCAGGTCTGCTTTGTTTTTTATGGCTTTTTCCAGGGCTTTGTCAAAGTTATTGGTTATTTTGATGTCTCTGTCAACATTAAGAAGCTCTTTTACCCTCTTGCCATTAAGCTCAGGCCTCTCATCGTATATTCCTACAATTTCATGCCTTGAGAATCTCACTATGCCGTGAGCGTTCTGGTCAAAGTGGTGGATTAGGATTTTCATTGTGGGTAAAGAACGCGTGATTGTTTAATAATTTTTTCATTTTACAAAAGATTAATAAATTCAGATGAAAAACCAGTTTTGTTAATGAAAATATATAATCTCTTGACCAGGAAGACAGAAGAGCTCAGTCTTGCTAAACTGATTTTTCTTGAGAATAAGAGCAATGATTATATTATCTCTATTCCCCATTCAGGGGCCTATCTATTATCTGAGTTCAAGGACAGGTTTAAGCTTTCCAAGGGCATGCTCATTGGCAGCGATCTCTACACTGACCTGCTCTATGATATGGGCAAGGGCGTAAGGATTATTTTTGAACTGAATAATTATCAGGTTAATGTTAACAGGTTCAGAAAAGGAGGGGATTCCTCTATGCCTAAGAGCCTACAGAGAGACCCTCTTCACGGCAGATTCCTTGATGGCGAGGTTCCCCTGAAAAAAGGATACTCTAATAATGAAAAAAAAGAACTGCTTGCTTATTACGATAGATATCATGAGCTTCTAAAAAAGGAGATTGACAGGATGAAGAAGGAGAAGGGCTATGCCTTGGTGTTTGACTGCCATGCAATGAACTCAAAGGGCTTAAGAGATGCTCCTGATAAAGGAGAGGAAAGACCTGATTTTATGATTGGCACAGTTGATGATACCTCTGCTGATAAAAGGATTATTGATGCTTTTGAGAAAACCCTTGTTGAGGAAGCAGGAGGCTATGGATTAACTGTTAAGAAGAACCACCCCTACAAGGGAGGGGCTATTGCGCGCATATATGGCAATCCTTCTAAAGGTGTTCATGTTATCATGCTTGAGACCAAGAAGTCCATTTTCTATAATGAAGGGTTTGCTGGTGAGAAGGACTCTTTTAAGCTTAATCATGATGGATTAGTGCTGGTTAACTCTATTGTATCCAAGGCCTTTGAAGCTGCCAGCAGAGTAGCAAAGAATTTATAAAAAGAATAATTCTCCGCTTATTTAGACATGGCTAAGAGAAAAGAAGAAAAACAAGAGAAAACAGAAGGAGAAGAGTATTCATATACTATTAAAATTCCCAAGGACAGGATTGCTGTACTCATAGGAGTGAAAGGGAAGGAGAAGAAGGAGTTAGAAGAGTACTCTAAAGCCAAGATAAGCGTTGATTCTACTGAGGGAGATGTTACTATCTCTGGTACAGACCCTGTAAAACTCTACGCCCTGAGAGAGGTGGTTAAGGCTATTGCCCGCGGCTTTAACCCTGACACAGCAATGCTGTTGTTAAAGCCTGACTACATGCTTGAGGTTATCAGCCTGAGGGAGTATGGGCTTGACAGCAAGAATAGGCTTAAGAGGGTGAAGGCAAGGATTATAGGCACTGAGGGCAAGGCCAGGAGGACAATTGAGGATATGACAGGCACCTTTATCAGTGTTTACGGGAGGACCATTAGCCTTCTGGGTGAGTGCACTGATGTTGCTAATGCAAAAAAGGCTGTGGAGATGCTGGTGACCGGCAGCATGCATTCTACTGTGTATAAATGGCTTGAGGACCAGAAGAGGAAGAGATTGAGAGAAGGAGAGGGCTTCTGAATTATTTCTGAATTATGTGTGGGTTCCATGAGCATGGTCTCCCAACTTTATACCATAGGGTTTTGCCCAGATATCAATATTTATGTATTTTTTCTTATTAATTCTCACTATTACATACTGGTGCGGTGATAGAAGGTATAATGTTGTCCATTTAAGCTTGATGTCACCCTCTTTAAAGAAACCGCTCTTTATTAACAAGATTCTAAGAAGATAGTTTATGTTGGTGCAGTGCAAAAAGCCCTTCTTAGCCCATATTTTATTCACATCACGCATAAACAATTCATGTATTCTTGTGTAAGTCCTCCACTTATAGCCCCTATATTTTTTTGACAGGATATCATAAGCCTTTTTCAGGCACTCCTCTTTGTTCTTTGCCTTCTTTAGTCTTTTGACTATGAAATCCATCTCCTTGGGAAGCTTTTCAGGGATTTTGTTCCTGCAGATTAAGTGAGGCAGCATTTTATTTCTTATGTTTCTCCCATAACTTAAAATAAGGTCTGTTGTTGGTGTATCTGTGTCCTAGGATAGACAGCATTATTAAGATGATTCCTAGCACGAATAAAATAATTGCCAGGGTTTGGGAATAAAATATCAGTATGATTATGCCTATTGCTATTAATAAGGTTCCCCAGAAGGATTTATGAAAATGACAGCCCCGGATGATAACCCAGTGGTGCTCTGGTGTGTTGAGCAGGAATTCCTTGATTTTGTTTGCCATACATTCAGGATTAAATTTTGTGATTAATAAACCTTTTGCTTGTGCTATTTAGAAATATTTTTATATCCCTCTCCTGCTACCCTGTGTTATGGTTCTTACTAAGGCGCAGATGGACAAGATTAAGAGGTTTGCCAGCATCCCTTACAAAAAGCAGGACCAGACTCATGGGCTTGAGCATATGCACAGGACTGTGAAATTAGGTATATATTTAGCAAGAAAAGAAAAGGCAAACCTTCAGGTTGTTAGATTGGGCGCAATGCTTCACCAGTATCATAACTCAAAGGCTGTTGAAAACTTTCTTAAGAAAATAAAAGTTGATAGAAAGCTCGCAAAGCAGATTGCGCACTGTGTTGCTCCAGGAGATATTAAGAAGCGTCATAAGCCCAGGACTATTGAGGCCAAGGTTGTTTTTGATGCTGACACTCTGCAGGTGGTTGGGCCTTTTGGGATTATAAGGGAGATAAGCGCTGATGTAGGACCTAAGAGAAAAAAGACTTTCAGACAGGCACTAAAACATACAAGAGAGATTGAGGAAACATTTTCCAAAGCACTGCACACAAAAACCGCTAAGAAGATGGCAAAGCAGCCCCATAAATATGTTGTTAATTTCTGGAAGATTTTTGATAAATGGGATAAGGTCAGGTTTTAATCCGAAACTATTGCTTTTCTGCTATACAAATATTTATAAATAACTTCCCTCTTTTTGTAGTTATTGTAAAATGGCTTCAACAATAGCTGAGGAAATGGCAACTAGGCAGCGTGAGATAAGCGTTGCTGAGTTCTTTGAGAAGAACAGGCACTTATTGGGCTTTGATAACAAGAGAAAGGCCCTGCTCACAGCTGTGAAAGAGGGAGTTGATAATGCCCTCGATGCCTGCGAAGAGGCAAACATACTGCCAGATATAGTTGTTGAAGTGATTGATATGGGCAATGACCGTTTCAGAGTGGTTGTTGAGGATAACGGCCCTGGCATTGTGAAGGTCCAGATACCCAAGATATTTGCCAAGCTTCTCTATGGCAGCAAGTTCCACAGGCTGAAGCAGAGCAGAGGCCAGCAGGGCATTGGCATTAGTGCCAGTGTTATGTATGCCCAATTGACTACTGGAAGGGCTTCCAGGATTCTCTCGAAGATTGCTCCTAACAAGCCTGCTCACTACTATGAGCTAAAGGTTGATACTGCTAAGAACAAGCCAGCAATTATTAAGGATGATGAGAGGGAGTGGGAAAAGGATCATGGCACAAGAGTGGAAATGGACTTGGAAGGGAGTTATATAAAAGCAGGCCAGAGTGTTGACTCCTATCTAAAGCAGACTGCTATTGTTAATCCCCATGTCACTATTACCTATGTTAATCCCAAGGCAGAGCAGATAATCTTTCCCCGCGTAACAGAGGATATGCCCAAGCAGACAGCAGAGATAAAGCCCCATCCCTATGGCGTGGAGCTGGGCTTGCTGTTAAAGATGCTTAAGAATACCCAGTTCAGGACTCTGCAGGCCTTTTTTGTTAATGAATTCTCAAGGGTCGGGAGTGGCACTGCAAAGGCTATATGCGAGAAGGCCCTAGTCCCTCCAAGTACCAAGCCTAGCAGGATTTCAAGAGAAGAGGCTGAGAAGCTGATTAATGCTATTAAGCATACAAAAATCATTAGCCCGCCTACTGACTGCATCAGCCCAATAGGCGAGGAATTGCTTGAGAAAGGGCTTAGAAAAGAGGTTAATGCAGAATACTACTGCGCTGTCACCCGTAATCCCAGTGTTTATCGCGGCAATCCCTTCCAGGTGGAAGTAGCAGTTGCCTATGGTGGGGAGCAGTCACAGCAGGCATCTGCCAGCCTGTTAAGGTTTGCCAACCGAGTTCCCCTGCTCTACCAGCAGGGAGCATGCAGTATTTTCAAGAGTGTTACCCAGACCAACTGGAGGCCTTATGGCCTGAACCAGAGCAATGGAGCACTACCAGTGGGTCCTGTAACCATTGCTGTTCACATAGCTAGCGTGTGGGTGCCTTTTACATCAGAATCAAAAGAGGCTATTGCACACTACCCTGAAATCATCAGCGAGATAAAGCTGGCACTGCAGGAGGCTGGCAGGAAACTGCAGAAATACACCTTGAAGAAGAGGAGGGTGAAGGACGAGCTCAAGAAGAGGAGCTATATAGAGCAGTACATCCCTCATGTTGCTATTGGACTCCAGGAAATCCTTGGCTTGAAAAAACTTGAGAAAGAGAATGTCGAGAAGGAGCTGAGGAGACTGCTTGAGAAGCACAGGGGCAAGCTTGAGGATGTTGAGTTTGACCCTACTAAGAGCGCTGATTATGATGAAGAGTTTGCAAAGATTGGTAGGGAAGAGAAGAAGGAAGAGGAAGAAGCCGGTCCGGCGCCTGAGGACCAGCCTAAAGAAAAAAGAAGAGAATAGAGGAGATATAAGATGGGAATGGAAAAATTTTCGTTTGGAATGGGAATTGGAATAATGATAATATCAGCCTACCTTATGTTAAAAGGGTGGGTAGAAACAGGGGTTGTTATACTGATAATAGGAATAATAACAACAGGAACAAGCGCAAGAATAATTAGGAAAAAAAAGAAAGAAAAACAGACTAAATTGAAAAAGTAAAATGGTAAAAAAAGTATTGGATGAAATCAAGAGCACTGCTGAGGACATCTACAAAAAGATTAAGAAGAAGAAACAGCCTACACTAAGCACTCCTATCAGGGCTCTGAGTAATGTATCTTATAATGTTAAGGACGGCTTCTTTGAGCTGAACGGCAAGGAGAAGACCAGGACTCTGACTGCTTCTACTGTGAAGTCTTTTGCCCAGACTCTTAGGATGATGGGCCTGAGCAAGGAGCTTATCAAAGAAGATGATATTGCCACTAAGAGAGAGGCTTATTATGTATCAAAGAACTGGGGAGACGCCCGCTTTAATGAGCAGGTTGACTCAGACACTGTGATGGATGATATCGAGGCAATGTTCGGGGTGAACAGGGAGCAAATCGGATTCATTGCTGATGAGCACGGAGGAGATGTGGCTGGCAAGCTGGTGGTGCATGACAGGAATGAGCAGGGCAAGCCTATTAAGATTGACTGCACCAAGATGGGCTCAGGGGCTTATTCTATTCCTACTGCTATTGAGCACTTGAAGTTTGATACAAGCGCTAAGTTCATACTGGCTATTGAGACCAAGGGTATGTTTGAGAGGCTGAACAGGCACGGCTACTGGAAGAAGGCCAACTGCATAATCATATCCATGGGCGGAGTCCCTTCAAGGGCGTGCAGGAGGTTCATTAGAAAGCTCTCAGATGAGAAGAAACTTCCTGTGCATGTTTTTTGTGATGGAGACTTTTACGGCTACATGAACATCTACCGTACTCTCAAGGTTGGCTCTGGCAATGCTGCCCATATCAATGAGTACTTCTGTGTTCCCAAGGCAAAGTTCATAGGCATCACGCCCAATGATATTGAGGAGTACAAGCTGCCCACTCATCCTCTTAAAGAGATAGATATAAAAAGGGGCAAGGATGCCCTTAAGAATGACCCCTTTGTTCTTCACCACAAGGAGTGGCAGAGGGCCATCAAGAAACAACTGGCCATGAAGGTCAGGGCAGAGCAACAGGCCCTGGCTAAGTGGGGCTTGAACTTTGTGATAGACAAGTATTTGCCTGATAAGCTCAAGAACCAAAAGACTTGGCTACCATAACATATATCATCTGTTGATTACAATGCTAAAGGCAGACTTTCATATACACACCAAAGAGGACCCTTTTGACTATCATTACATCCCTTATACTGCAAAAGACCTGATAAGGCATGCTGCGAAAAAGGGTTTTAAGGTTCTGTCAATAACCAATCATCACTCAATATATTTTAACAGGGAGATTGAGAGCTTTGCAAAGAAAAAAGGCATCCTTTTGATACCCGGTGCAGAACCGAGGATAAAGGGCAAGGATGTGGTTCTTATAAACATCACTAAGAATGATTTAAGGAAAATAAAGACCCTGGATGACCTTGAGAAAATGAAGGACTCTGCATTAATAATTGCGCCCCACCCTTTCTTTTTAAAAGGCGAGTGCCTAAAAGGTAAGGTTATAGAGTATATTGACTCTTTTCATGCAATTGAATATTCTCACTTTTACACCAATCTTTTTATCACGCCTTTTTTCAGGTTTTTGAACGGCAATGTAAGAGCAAAAAAGATTGCTAAGAAGTATAAGAAGGCCCTGGTAGGCACCTCTGATGCTCATAAACTGTACGAATTCGGTAAGACATATACCTTAGTGAACAGTGCTAAGAAAAAAGATGATGTTATTGATGCTGTTAAGAGAAGAAAGGTAAGGCTGGTGAGCAGACCCATGAACCCTTATCATTTTACCAGGAGAATAGCAGGAGACTTTATTAAGAATGCTATACCTCAAAAACTTCGTCTAAAAAAGGGCGTTCCCAAGGATTGGGAGGAATTCTTCCAAAAAATTTAAATAAGGATAATTTTATTAATATTCCTATGGCCATAGCTATGCTCAGACCAGGTGACCCAAGGGATATTCTTGCCACCAAGTACGAGATTACGCACAGGGATGTCTTTCACCTGAAGAACCTCTACAAGCTCATACATGAATGGCTTGTTGATGAGGATTTCAAGGCAGCTGACACCAATGATGACAAGTTTGAGTACATGTACCTGGACAGGACTATTGCCAGCGGCGAGAAAGAGCACATCATCTGGTGGAGGGCTGTTGACAACCCAAGGGGAAATAATTATTACAGATACTTCATTAAGATTGACTGGCAGACCCTTTATGTGAAGAAGATAGAGATAATGCATAAGGGGCACAAGTTCAAGACCAACAATGCAGAGGTGAGCCTGAAGGTAGAGGCCTGGCTGCAGCTGGATTACCAGGACAAGTGGAAGAATAGCCCGCTCCTTAGCTTTTTTGACAGGTGGTTCAGGGAGAGGTTTTATCTTGAGAACATAAAGAAATACAAGGATGACCTCTATGTAACCGCCTTTAGGCTGCACAACACCATAAAGCAGTATGTACAGATGAAGATGCCTGTTGATTGGGGAAGACCCTTCCACCCACCAAGAGGGGTATGAGTGGGGCATGGTTCTTATATGCTTAGTTATCTTCTCAGAAAGCGCCTGTCAGGTCTGTTAGAAAACCTATCTTTTTTACCAGTACATAGCCCAGTATCAGGATTAGCAGTGCGAACAGGATGTATGCTATTATCTTGATATGGATTGTTTTTATCTTCATTGCAGTATATCTTGTTTTTAAAGTTTATAAAGCTTATGCGAAAACCACATTTTATAACAAATTTTATAAACCTGTTTTCCTGTAAATTAGGGTATGTATGATGTTATAACCATGGGAAGCAATACTGTTGACGTGTTTGTGCACACAGACCAGTCTGAGGTTATTAAGATTCGCTCAAGCAAGGGGAGTGAGGAGCTTATATCCTATCCTGTGGGCGCCAAGATGCTGATTACCAAGCTCCTGCATAACATTGGGGGCAATGGCGCTAATACTGCTGTGTCTTTCTCAAGGCTTGGTTTAAGAACAGCTTACCTGGGCAAGATAGGAAGCGATGACAATGGCGACAAGATCCTTAATTCCCTGAAAAAAGAGGGTGTTGATTTTATTGGAGGCAGAAAGGGCGAGTCTGGCTTCTCAGTCATCCTTGACTCTATTGAGCATGACAGGACCATTCTTTCTTACAAGGGGTGCAATAATGACCTGGGCTTTGGTGATATCAAGAAGGCCGGGCTCAAGACCAAGTGGTTCTATATGAGCACAATGCTTGGCAAGAGCCTGAAAACAATGCATGGGATTGCGAAGTATGCCAAGAAGAACAGAGTGATGCTTGGCTTTAATCCCTCTTCTACTATGCTTGAGAAGGAGACCAAGGCTGCCATTGACCTGCTTAGATATATAGACCTGCTTGTACTTAACAGGGAAGAGGCAGAAACCCTTGTCGGAAAGGGGACACCCAAGAGTAATATCAGGAAACTCCTGGTGTACGGTCCGTCTACAGTGGCTATCACTGACGGCAGGAACGGTGTTGTTGCTTATCATGAAGATTATTTCTATACCCTCCATCCCAAGAAGGAGCTGAAAGTGGTGGAGTCAACAGGAGCAGGAGACTCATTTGCATCAACCCTTATGGCAGGCTTAATCCTGGAAAAGCCCTTTGAGTTCTGCCTTAAAATGGCTATTAACAATGCAGAGTCTGTTATTGGCAATCACGGAGCCCAGAACGGCCTGCTCTCAAGGAAAAAACTGTTTAAGCTTGTGGGAAGGGATAAGAGAAGGATTGAGAAGACCAGGGCTTAGAATTCTGCGAAGAATTTAAATATCAGTCCATATCCACCTCGACTACGGTGAGGTACATACTTACTCTTAATAATGTGAAGCGCTCTGACCTAGAGGATGTTGGGTTCAGGGCTGTGGACCTGGCTGTTCTGAGGGAGAAGAGGCTTAATATCCCTCTCACCTTTGTTATCAGGAATGACGCCTTTGAGGACTTCATGAAGGAGAACGGCCTTAGAGCCAAGATAGAAAAGGCCTGCCAGAACATAAATGCCTATGAGTGCTACAGAAAGGTTCTTGAGCTCTTTGAGAAGGCCTCTTTCCCAGAGGAGGTTGAGACAGAGCTCTTTGAGGCTTATGAGTCTCTTTCCATTGACCCAGGGGCAAGTGCCAGCAGGATTGTGTCAGAGTTTGATTATCCCTTTGTCACTCTCTTCAGGAGCCCTGCCTATCTATTAGCCACTGATGATGCAGACGGTATTGGGCAGAACATCAGGGGCAAGGAGGGGCTGGTGAAAGAATTAAAGACTGTGTGGGCTTCTTATTTTTCCCCTGATTCTGTTGCTTATAGAAAAAAGGCTGGTATTAGTGAAGAATTTACAAGCGGGGTGCTTGTCCAGAAGACCAAGAGGATAAAGCACTCAGCCATGTGCTATTCCCAATCTGGCTTTGATGAGAACACTATTGTTGTTAAGGGTTTCACAGGCATGCCTGAGTTCGGGCTTCCAGAAAGGATTCTTGGCAAGGATGTCCATGAGGTTGATATTGACAGCCTTGCAATCAAGAAGGCAGAGATTAATGTGCAGGAGTACAGTATTATAAGAGACCTGGATTCTGGACAGCTGGTAAAGCATGAATTAAAAGAGCTTGGCTCCAGGCAGAAGCTTGATGATAAGCAGGTGTATGAGGTTGCCAGGATTACTAAGAGGGCCAAGAGTTTTATCGGCAAGGACCTGAAGCTCTATCTTGGCGTGAGGGATGCTTATACCTATGTCTGCCTTGCCAACAGGATGATAGCCCAGCCCCAGAGGATGACTGAGGAGAAAGAGGAGATAAAAGCAGAGGTTACCAGAGAAGGAGAAAGAGTTGTTGAGCACAAGCACGAGGTTGATGCTGATGAAGTGGCAGGCGAGGCTGTTGACATGCCCAAGATAATATCTACAGAAGAGGCAAAGGAGGAGATTCTCAAAGGGCCTGACCTGGATGTTAAGGAAGAGATATCTGAGGAGAAAGGAGAGGTAATTGATGAAAAGCAGGCCTTTGAAGAGGCCCTTGAGAAAGACCTTGAGTTCCTTGATGAGATAGGGAAACTCCAGAAACCCAAGATTTCTGCAAAGATAGAGGACCTTCCCCTGATTGAAGAGGCAGAGGGAGATGCTGAAGTAGAGCTCAGAGAGGAAGCAGAGGCAGAGGTTGAGGCAGAGCTTGAGAAAGAAATTGAGAAGGAGATTAATCTGCTGGAAGAGGTTATCAAGATAAAAGAGATCACTGAGAGGATGGAGGAGCACGCCCTTAATGACAACAAGCCAGGCTATGAGCAGGAGGCCAGGAAGCTTCATGACATGATTTACAGGCTTAGAGAGGAATAATTCTTATGAAGGAGATAATTGAGAAGGCAAAACTTCTTGCATTAAAAGAAAGCAAAAAATCTGTTAGGCCTTTATCCTCTTTAGCAACTGCTATTGCTGAAGAACTTGCAGAAAAGCTTAATGCAAATAAAGACATAGTTATTCTTGGTTCAGTTCTTATGGATTTGAAGCGTAAACAGGCAATGGAGGAAGGAAGAATCAAGGATCATGTTAAGATGAGTCATGATGCAGCTGCAGAGTTCCTGAATCAATTTAACATTCCAAAAGAAGACAAGCAGAAAATTTTGAACTGTGTTGAAGCACATCATGGAGATGTTCCGTTCGCTTGCATTGAAGCTGAGATTTGTGCTAATGCTGATTGCTATAAGTTTCTGCATCCAAAAGGAGTGCTTTTATATTTTACAATATTAGGAAAAAGATTTGATGATTTCCCAAAAGTTCTTGAGGGTGTTGAAGAGAAACTAGAGGAAAAACACAATGCCCTAACCTTGGACATCTCTAAAAAAGAGCTTGAGCCTTACTACAAGGCTTTTAAGGAGTTGTTTGAGAAAGCCAAGTCTGAGAAATAAGCTAAAGATTTAAAAAACGATTCTGTTTCTCTGTTCGCATGCCTAAGAAATGCATTAAGTGTGATAAGAATGTGTACTGCTCTGATTTATGTAGAGAGCACTTTAGGGATTA
>Ga0114922_10001518_pt1 | contig 22188 bp, 19 predicted proteins | sample AartaG_FD_100975 | JGI IMG/M metagenome (GOLD analysis project Ga0114922, IMG submission 100975) | Deep subsurface microbial communities from Aarhus Bay to uncover new lineages of life (NeLLi) - Aarhus_00045 metaG | ecosystem: Environmental > Aquatic > Marine > Oceanic > Sediment | place... | reverse complement strand
GTATGTGCTGTGAGTGTATAAGCTATCATTTATCAACCAGACAACTACCCGGCTGCTGCTTTCCCGATGAGGTTGAGAAGACCTACGACCGCAGCTTCAAGGCCTTCGCCAAAGCCTGGGGATTGTAAAGTATTTTTCTTTCCTAGCGATTTTTCTGTTTCGCCAAAGCGGCATTTAGGTGCTCAGTTGCTTGGGTGTAGTCAGGATTAATTGCTAAAGCTTGCTGGTATGCTTTTATTGCCTCGTTGAGTTTGCCTTGCTTTTCCAAAAGGACACCCACATTGAAGTGCATCTCGGCGTCCTTCGGGCGCTTTTTCAGCACAAACCGACATTCCCTTATTGCTTCATCGATTTTGCCCACAGCGGCGAGTGCCAAGGCCAATCGGCCATGGGCAATCGCATTATCAGGTTCAAGTTCAAGTGCTTTTTTATAATATTCAATTGCCTCATCAAAGTTGCCCTGCTCAGCTAATGCAAACCCTAAATGACTCAATGCTTCGAGATAGTCCGGCTTAAAGTGCAGAGCCTGGCGAAATTCGGCGACAGCTTCATCGGTCTTTCCCTGAGCAGCGAGAGCCGTCGCAAGATTGTAGTGAGCCTCCGGGAGCTCCGGCTTTAGTTTCAAGGCCTTTCTATAATGCTCAAACGCCTCATTGGTTCTGCCAAGCTCATCAAGGAGGCTACCAAGGTTGTTGTGCACCTCGGCGGAATTCGGTTGTAGCTTAAGCGACTGGTTAAAGTGCTCGATGGCCTCTTCGACCTTGCCTAAATCCTTTAGGACATTACCAAGGTTGTTGTGTAGTTCTGTAGCGTTCGGCGCAAATTTCAGCATATACTTATAAACAGTCTCCGTATCTTGCCAATAAACCAGATAATGTCGGGTCAATAGTGATTCTGATGCGGTCAAGAGTATCACAGCTGCCCCTAATATTATTCTCTGCACCAAGCTGTTGAATTTAGCAAACTCGCCATTCCAGAACCGGGTAAACAATAGCCCCAGCGGCAACAAAAGACCGACCATCGGAAAATACATATGCCTATCGGCTGCAATCATAGGATGAAATTTCACCAGGCCCAGCGTTGGAAATATAGCCACGAAGAAAAACAACCACCCTACAAAGAGAGCTCTGGTCCAGCGAAGGCTAATCAAGAGCAAAACTGCTAAAACAGCTGTCCCAACAACACCGAAAAACACCATCGGATGAGACAGGTTAAATGGCTTCGGAAATGGATAATACCAGGACAAATTCGCCGGCCAGATAAGATTATATAAATAGAAAATAATATTATGACAAAAAATCAACAAAATACGGACCACTCTGGATTTGCCCGGCAAGGCAACCGACCCCGCTTTGCCTTGAGAAATAATTGTTATAACTGCTGCAACTGCGGCAATAACAAAAAAGGGGAGTTTTTCTAAAACTGTTTTTTTACTGAACCGCCGAAGCGGCCAGAAATCCAAAAGCAACAGCAAAACCGGCATTCCTATAATAGCCGGCTTCGACAAAAGCGACAGTACATACATCACCAGACAGAGCGCTGCACACCACCAGGTCCTCTTGCGAACGAAACGTACATAAAAAATCAGACACAACAATGCAAAAAACGCCGCTAACAGTGTTTTGCGCTCCGCTACCCACACAACTGACTCAATAGTTGCAGGATGAACGCCATATAATAAACCGGCCATCGCTGCCGGCACAGACTTACCAAATAAAAGATATAATAAAACAACCAGTAATAAGCTGTTGACTACGTGCAAACAAAGGCTTGTGCGATGAAAGGGTTTTAGATTATTAACACCTCCACCTGCAGCAACATCCAGCATCAGCGATATCATCGCCAAAGGCTGATAATAACCCCGCACAGTGGAAGGCTCGAAAACCTCAGTTATGAACCTTGTTGCTGAAGACCAGCTTGGATTTTGGACCAGGCGGTTTCGAGTAAGGTATTGGTCGTCGTCGAGTGACAGGGCTCGTGCCGATAAAGCCGGCCAGTGCGCCGCTAAAACAATACCCCCAGCTACAATAAGGCAAACTAATAAAAAAACAACACCAGAAGACCTTTTCCCGCCTCCGTTGCCGCCAACCTCACAACCAATCTGCTCTTCCAGGATCTTGCCCTCCCCTTGGATTTACATCTGAAACTTTTTGCCGGTCAGGCGTTCGTAGCCCTCGATATACTTTTGGCTGGTCTTTTTCGCAATATCTTTGGGCAGCTCGACACCTGGCCCTGATTTATCGAAGTTTATAGTCTCCAGGTAGTTGCGAACAAACTGCTTGTCGAAGCTCTCCTGGTCTCTGCCCGGTTCGTATTTATCAGCCGGCCAAAACCGAGAAGAGTCCGGTGTCAAGACCTCATCAATCAAAATAATCCTGCCATCGACAACTCCCCATTCAAACTTCGTGTCAGCCAGGATTATTCCACGGCTTTCGGCGTAGTCGGAAGCCTTTTTGAAAATCTCTATGCTCTTATCGCGAATATAGCTGGCTGGTTCTTCACCGACAATTTCTATACATTGCTCAAAGCTTATATTCTCATCGTGGGTTCCTCTTTCGGCCTTGGTTGCCGGCGTAAAAACAGGTTCCGGCAGCTTTTCGCTGCGCTGCAACCCTTCTGGCAGTTTCTGACCGCAGATTTCCCCTGTCTCTTTATACTCTGCCCAGCCGGAACCTGCCAGATACCCTCGGACAACACACTCAATCGGTAGAGTTTCACATTTTTTAACCAGCATACTACGCCCAGCTAACCGCTCACTGAATTCGCAAAAAGGTGCAGGGAAATCGCTTGTCTGGTCGGTAATTAAATGATTCTCGACATCGCCGCTTAAAAAATCGAACCAGAATTTTGAAATCTGCGTCAGGATAATGCCCTTATAGGGTATGCCATTAGCCATAACTACATCGAAAGCACTAATCCTGTCAGTCGCAACTATGAGCAGCTTATCATCCAGGTCATATATATCGCGGACTTTGCCACGCATTGGCTCAACCCCTGCAATATTGGTCTTTAATACAACCTCACCCATAACACGTCCTTCCTCTATATATCAATAATTACCTATCCTGTTTTATTCTCGAATCAACGTATTGAAATATCTTTTTCCTGACCCTGTCAATATCTCCAGTGGCCGGTAGAAAATCAAACATTTTTTCCAACAATCTTCGCTGCCTCATCCGTTTTAGCGTAGCTATGAAATTCACATCATACACCCACGCAAGCTGACAAAGCTTCATATCATTCATCGTCTGCAATCTATTGTAGTCTACTCGCCGTCCACGGAAGATATCCTCAATCACCTCAACTGAATATCCCGGTCCATCCGGCAACTCGAGTTCTAACTTAAACTCTTCTGGATTGTCTCTATATTGCTTATAATATTGCGTCACAACATAAAATACGTCCAGTTTATCAGCGTCCCGCAACAATCTCGAGAATAGTAAACAATCCCCCTCTAAATCATCAGGCAGCTTTCTTGACCCGTGATATTCAACCGCTTTTTCAATCAACTCCCTCTCTTTTATCTCTAATCCATCAAGAACCTTTGTTTGCCGCAGAACCTTCACGCCGAGTAGGCAGTGATTGACACTTCTGGGGTCGTTATACGTTCGGTATTGGGCAAACTGTTTGAACCGCCCGATATCGTGAAAAAGTGCTATCGCCTCGGTTATCCGCCTTTGATTGTCTGTTAGACCAAGCTCATTAACCAAATATCGCATCTCTTCACAGGTCCGCCGACTATGTTCTTCTTTGAGGTTCACATTGGCATTGACGAACTCATCATCGCCGTAAAAGCCGGCTACATAATCGTCAAACCATGCTTTGAACCCATCTAACTGTTCTTGCTCCATAACGTCCTAATTTCCCAAACAACATAAATTCGCTACCAATTTATAGCAAATTTGGGGGAAAATTCCTATTACCTCTTCAAAAAAGTTCTTCAATAAGTATAATGACACTGAATTAAAGAAAGGCAATAAGCTAAGTTCGTGAAAAATAATCAAGGGAGCAAAGAAACAAGATGCCTACTATTAAAGATGTTATTGTCAAAAAACCCTCAGGCGAGGAAACCGAAACCTGCAAGGCCTGGCCAGTCTGGAAATGCGAACCAAGCAAGTTTGACTGGGAATATACAGAAAAAGAAACCTGCCTTCTGCTTGAGGGCAAAGTAACTGTATCGGATGGCACAGATTCGGTTAGTTTCGGCCCGGGCGACCTTGTAATCTTCCCGAAGGACCTTGATTGCACCTGGCATGTCACCGAAGCCGTAACAAAACATTACAACTTCGGCTAATCTCACCATCGCCAAAGAGGGAGCTTCTGCAGGTCAAAGTCAAAGTGCGAAGTTACTTTGTGCACTGTGACTTATCTACGTATTCTATTTATTCCGCTATTGAACAACTTCGGCAGGAACATCGGGCTGCTTAGAACCACCAGACGACTGATTTACTGTTTCCGTAATATTATTGTTTATTTTTATCGAGCCAATAGTTGTTCTAAGCCGCAGTTTACCTTCACCCTTTCCAATTTTGCCGGATGCCTTGTTTCCGCCAGTACGTTTCACCGTCAGCGGCAGGTCTGTTTCTATCGCGCCTACCATAGTTTTAGCCTCGACCATCGCCGAAAAATCAACCGGTCCTGTAATATCTATATCACCATTGTTTGTGCTTATACTGACATTACAGATGCTGGGAGCTGTTTCGGCATAACGGACTTTCACGTCGCCGCTGTTTACTTTGACATGAAAATTGCCCGAGATCTCCTCGCAGGTTACCGGGCCGTTGTTTGCCGTTATGAGGGACTTTTTAAAATCGGCCTTTGCGACCCATATCTCACCAAAATTGATACTAAGTCGGGTACTGCCGGAGATTTCTCCGGCGGTAATTATTCCATTTCCAATGTCACAACGTATATCCCCGGTAATACCCTTTAGGTCGACAGACCCATTGCCGGTAGTTAGCTTAAGGTCTGCCTTCTTTGGAAGCGTTATCTCAAAATCAACCTTTATAAGTTGACTTCCCTGCAAGTCCTCTGCCAGCTGCACCTCCACCCACACGATTTTTTCTGACGGTCGGACATCTATCGAAACTCTCTTTAATAGCCTCTGCCCCCTTTCCTCGTCTCTTGTAGCAATTTTTGTATTAGCTTTTATTTCGCACTTATTGGTCTCCTGGCTGTGGATTTTTATTGAACCATTAGTATTTTTCAGCACCAGCTTGGCTCCTGCCGGAAAACGCACATTAAAGTTCTCTTCTTTAGTAACACCCTTGCCCGTGGATTCCACAATTGATTCGAGTCTTCTGTCTCTGGGCTCTTTCTTCTCTGTTACCTTTTCTTCTATCTTCAACTCTCTATCTTTCTCATCCCTGGTACGGCTTTTTTCCCGCAACTTTTTCTGAGATACGACAATTTGAAATATATCATCTCCTTTAAACCAAAACAGCAGGCCTTCTCGGCCATAGAAAATCTTGCTTTCGATTGGCTTGCCAAAAAACCTCCATTTTTTATAGAGGACAAGGTCTTCCAATCGCTTATTCAAATTGTTAACAGTCTTTTCTGAAGCGCGTACTCCATAGGTTTCAAAGACATCATATTTTTTAGAAGACATCGATATGCCTGAAATCAATTCACCTTTGGAGTTACTATTGACTTTTATTTCCTTTAATATGCCGTCACGTGTAAAGGAAAAATCCAAACCGTATTTGTTTCCGTAGTTAAGCTGGTTATCTTTTTCTTTTTCAGGCTCTCCCAACCTTGATTTAACAAATTTTTTGGTGCAATTTGGGTCGCCGATAATAATGTCCTCCAAACCAATTCCCTCTTCGATAATGGCATGCAGGTAATCTGTCTCAGCTTTTCTAATTATCCGTCTCCGAGCTGTTGCTGGTGTCAACAACAATACAACTATTAAAACAGAAGCTGCAAAAACCAAAATGCCAAGCTTGGCCCTTTTTGTTACCGGTCGGTTCAAAATCACCAATTTCATAATATTACCTCTACTTTCTCTACCATTTACCCTCCTTGGTTCCCGAACTGTGTATTAAAAATCCTTGCCCTTACAGCACAAGTATCTTCTATCTCACGCAAAAAATCAAGTGGTTTTTATTTTTGCAGTTTAGCAAGTTCATCCTGACACATTTTCAGCTGGCCGGGGTCAGAAAGCTTCGCAGAGGCAGATTTCAAATACTTAATCGCCAAGTTCGGCTGATGAAGATACCGCGAATACAATATTCCCAGCATCAACTCAACCTGCTCAACATATTCGTAATTGCCGTAATGAGCTAAAAACCTTTCGTAAGCCTGCGCAGACTCATCGTGCCTGCTTTCGCTGGCAAGCTGATTAGCAATATCCAACAGATACTGCCGAGGCAGAATCTGGTCACTATCGAGTTCGATAAGCTGTAAGTATGCCTCAGCTGCGGCTGGCAAATTACGCTCGAGCATCCTGCTGGCAATTTCGTCGCGCAGCTGACGGAGTCTTTTTTCTTGCTGCCTTTGAGCGGCTGTTTTCACCTCCTTTATCCTTATCTGCTTGGCTTTTCTCTGGCCGGTAAATGGGTCGTAGCCACTGGATACAGCATCACGATAGCGACGCCGCCGATTCCACATTTTTATCATCGACCACAAATCGAAACTACTGCCTGTAACCAAACCGGTGGCGAGCATAAGTAAAATAGCGGCAATGCCAAAGGCATAGCCTGCCAGATGAGCATCATAGGCAACGTAGGGTGTATAACGGGTGATTACGTTATCAATGAAAATCAGTTTAAAGACGATAAAGTACAATGCCGAGATCTCCATTGTGCCGATGAAGAAAAACCAGTATATGACGGTTATCAAGGTCTGCGGGAACAAGACCAGATAAGCTCCGGTTACGGCAGCGACGGCGCCGCTGGCTCCGAGAACAGGGGTATTGCTCATTATCGTATGACCTACACCGCTAAATACCGCTCCAGCCAAATAGAAACAAAGATATCCAACGGTTCCGAGCTTATCATTGACGTTATTGCCGAACAGATACAAAAAAAACATATTTCCAAAGATGTGCATAAGCCCGCCGTGCAGAAATGCATAACTTATAAACTGCCAGAGGTACGGACGAACAGGAGTCAGCATAAATTGCAGCACCCATGGCCGAAAGTCAACGCCACCTGTGTGGGGGTCTGTGTGATATTGGAGAAAAAAAATGACCGCATTGACAGCTATGATGGCATAATTTGCGTATGGTGTTCGCCGTGGCCGAATACTTGTCCGAATGGGTAATATCATAATTTGACCGTAGGTTTTTTAAAATAGAGCACAAAGGCCTGGACCATTGTAATGACAAAAAATAGCTGCGACAAGATATAAAAAAAGGACGGCAAAAGCCGTCCCGTTCAGCAGAACTAAGCATTATCAAGAGTTTTTCTCCCTCGCAGAAAACATCAAGAGCCGACGCAACTATTTTAACAACCAGCTTCCCCCCCAGCAAGTCCTAATCTAACTAAAATATAAAAATAAAATGGAAGAACGCCAAACTTTGGAGCAAAAAAAACTTTATTTTTTTCACTGGCAATGTTAATCAATTGTATCTGCATTCAATGGGAAATATTGACTGAGGTGCAAATAGGGCAAAATGAACAGCAAAATTATAAAAAAGCGAATCAGGGCGATTCGCCGCCGGCTAAAGAAAAAACAAATAAATTGCCTGATACTGACGAAACCGGCCAATGTGACCTATACGACCGGCTTTTTGGGCGATGACAGCTGGGCGGTTATTAGCCCAAAAGCAGTTTACCTTTTAACCGACAGCAGATATATCGAGCAGGCCAAAAATGAATGTCCCTGCTGCAAAGTAATCCAGCGAAGCTCTGCCCCTGCTGAAGCAGCTGCCGAACTAATAAAAAAACTAAAATCCGTACAAACAGTAGCTGTAGAAAAATCCGCCTCGCTTGCTGCCTTCGACGCATTGAAAAGACAGGTTAAGGGCCGACTCAAAACCGCAGCGAGCATCATCGAATTTGTCCGCAGCATTAAAGACAACACCGAAATCGCAGCTATCAAAGCCGCTGCACGAATTGCAGGACAAGCACTTAGTAAAATACGGCAATACATAAAGCCCGGGATAACCGAAAACGAGTTAGCTGGTATGCTGGATTTCCAGGTCCGCAAGCTGGGTGCACGCAACAGCTTCGATACAATCGTTGCCTTTGGCTCAAATGCCTCGCGTCCCCACCATCAGCCGGGCAGTAGAAAGTTGAAAAAAAACGATTGCGTCCTTATCGATTTCGGCGTCAGATACAAAAGTTACTGCTGCGACTTAACCCGATGCTTTGCCGTTGGCAGGACGGGCCCCCTTTATAAAAAGGTCTACAACGCTGTGCAGGAGGCACAAATTGCTGCGATAAAGACTGTAAAAGCTGGTGTCGAAATTAAGGCGGTTGATGCAGCTGGCAGGGAGGTAATTAAGAAAAACGATTTGCCCGTTTACGGGCACGGGACAGGGCACGGCCTGGGGTTAGAGGTACACGAAGAGCCGGTCATTGCAGCAGAGAGTAAAGGCAAATTAAAGGCCGGGATGGTTTTCACAATTGAGCCGGGCGTATATATCCCCGGCAAATTAGGCGTGCGAATTGAAGACAATATCCTTGTAACCGACGAGGGATACAGGATATTAAGCCCTAATCATCCACATCAGCCTTTACCGCTTACTTAAATATTTGTTTGACCGGCAAAGATAACAGGCTATAATAGAGATAGTTCCCTAGGGGTGGCTCGCAAAAAAACGGGCCTGAGAAAAAACCCTTTGAACCTGATCAGGATAATCGCCGAAGCTGGCGGATATGCCTGCGTAGGAAAGTGGTAAACCTTGTAAACAGAAAACAACCAGCTTAAAACGAATCGCTTCCTACCGAAGCGATTTTTTGTTTCTAACAGGAAGCCAAAAAATGGCAACGCAATTAGAAATTGCAAAAACAGGGACAATCACCGAGCAGGTCAGGCTTGTCGCAAGGAGAGAAAATATTGATGCCAAGCTCATCCGCGATGAACTTGCCGCTGGTCGATTGGTAATACCCGCGAACAAGCTGCATCTAAAAGCCAATCTCCAACCGGTTGGGATAGGCCGAATTCTTACTACAAAGGTAAATGCTAATATCGGCACAAGCAGCATCAGCTCATCAATAGAAGCCGAAATACAAAAAATGGAGGCCGCACTCGACGCAGGTGCCGACGCGGTTATGGATTTAAGCACCGGCGGCAACCTCGACGATATACGCTGCAAACTTCTTGCACACTGCCCGGTGCCTTTCGGCACTGTACCAATCTATCAGGTTATTGAAGGCAGAAACGTCGAGGATATAGACGAAAAAATAATCCTTGCCATTATCGAAAAGCAGGCCAAACAAGGCGTTGATTTCTTCACGATTCACGCTGGCGTACTAAAAGAGCACCTGCAATTGCTCGAAAAAAGAGTCGGTGGCATCGTCAGCCGAGGCGGTGCTCTGCTTGCCAAATGGATGCTGTACCACAACAGGCAAAATCCACTATATGAAATGTTCGATGATTTGTGCGGCATATTAGCCGAATACGATATCTGCTTTTCCCTCGGTGACGGCCTGCGGCCTGGCTGCATCGCTGATGCCACCGATGAGGCACAAATGGCGGAACTAAAAACACTGGGTGAGCTTACCCAAAGGGCGCAGGAAGCGGGCTGTCAGGTTATGGTCGAAGGTCCCGGCCACGTGCCGTTTGACCAGATACAATACAATATGGAAATCCAGCAGCAGATTTGCCACGATGCTCCATTTTATGTTCTCGGCCCTGTCGTAACCGATATTGCACCCGGCTACGACCATATAACATCGGCCATAGGTGGAACTGCTGCCGCCTTTTACGGGGCATCGTTTTTATGCTATGTCACGCCGAAAGAGCACTTAGGGCTGCCAAACGCTGATGATGTCCGGGATGGTGTTATTGCAGCAAAAATCGCGGCTCACGCCGCTGATATCGCCAGGGGTCTAAAAGGCGCTGATGAACAGGATAAAAAACTGAGCATTGCACGGTCAAACCTGGATTGGAAAACGCACCTAACAGAATCGCTCGACCCCAAAACGGCCGAAAGATTACACATAGAGGCCTGCAAACTTGTCCAGCGTAGCGCACCTGTCCTTCGTAGCGTAAGCGAAGAAGGAAGCGAAGTCGGAGAAATTGCCGTAGACAAATTACCCTCTGCTGATTATTGCACTATGTGCGGCAGACAGTGGTGCAGCGTCAGAATAAACAAAGAAATCCGAAAGGCGCTCAAGGCCAAAAACAAAGCAAATGTTTAAATTCGATTAGGAAACTCGCCTCCCGCCAAATCCCCGAGAACTGCTTCCTTTGGCTCAGAACAGAGGACCCATTCATTCGCTCTATTTTCCCCTTTCTTGACTATCGCCTGATACGCTGTTATAATTTTGGCTATTGCAGGAAAATTTCGTGCAGGTCGTATTTTGCGGAGATTTGCCTCGCAAGGAACAGTTTTTGGTGTACGTTTCTTGTCTTTGCCTGGATTTCGTTTATAATAATACTAATGCCTGTTACCTTAAAACAATCTACTCTTGCTAAACCTTTCCTCAAGTGGGCGGGAGGTAAAACGCAACTTTTAGATGAGATCGATACGCGTTTGCCTTCTGGCCTTGAAAATGGCGAAATCGACACTTATGTCGAGCCATTTGTCGGCGGGGGGGCCGTCTTCTTCCGCATCGCCCAGAACTATGATTCTATCAGGCATTTCTATCTGTTTGACATAAACGAAGATTTAATCAACTGCTACAACTTTCGGGCTTCCATTTAGGGGCCTATCTCGCTGGGGCACTATTTTAAAATCGCTGCCTATAGGCAGCCAACCTCAATATTCTACTTCAATTATATCCAATCCAAATTCTTTTTCTTTCTCCCTTGCCTCATAAAGGTTAGGTCTTTGTTTTCTATCGCCACACCAATTGATGATCTTTTCTTTGTTGTCCTTTGATATTCGACAGCCCATTATAACTCCAGTCAATGCTTCTTCAGGAAATTTTTGAGTTCCTTGACCATTTATATGATCTACAATTCTCCACTCTTTTTCGTACTTCCAATCCTTTGCTTTTGTTAGTAACTTATCTGCTAACTGTTGAGGAGTATAACTATCAAAAGCATTAATGCATTGACGATGTTCTTCATAAATAACGTTTAGAGCACGTGCAAAAAACTTAGTAGTTGCATCGAATTCTAAACAGAAACCAGTGTGCGCATCTGAATAATGAGACCACATTAATATGTCATCTCTTTTTTTGGTCATACAGAAGACACCTAACCCCTCTATACTTTTCCTATGAGATAATGTTAATGGTTCATTTAATTGACTAAAATCTTTACGTGCTATCATGGCCTGCAATTTTTTTTGTATCTCTGGTTCATTCCAAGGTAGTCCTTTATTCTCAGCTTTTTTCTTATATTTCTCCAATAATGTAATAAGATTTTGTCCTTCCACAAGATCACAAATTATTATTGGTTTTGAATCGAAGGGATCATTGAATTCTGCTGGTGAACAGAGATATATTTCGCTATGAGTGAATATCCGCTCTGTATATTCAATATGATCCTTGTTAAATTTACAATATTTATATAAAAAAGCCGGTTCTGTCATATCACTATTTGAGTTACATTCATTAATTTGATTTGTCATTTTATTTTCCTTTGTGTTTCGCCTTCCAAATTATTTGCATCAAATTTTATTGTATATTGTCTAATTGACTAAAACCAGCAAATGATCAATAATAAAGTACTTATGGATAAGGAAGCTGAACATTACGAAAATGACCCCGAATTTCAGGAATTCCTGAACCGTGAATTTGACAAAACCGCCGTCCACGCCCCAATCGATGAACTCGCAGATTTCGCCTTCGGCAGCCTACAGGAAGCAATCAAAGCCTTTGAAGAATATAAGAGTAATTAATATCTCATGATTTTGAACTTGCCCATCGAAGTAGCCGAAGGCTACAAAAGTCCCTCTCAAATAGCACGTGTATTAACCGAAAGATGGACACTGACAAATATGTATTGTCCCGCCTGTACCGCCAACTATCTTGCAGATGTAAAGGCCGGTACCGAGGCAGTTGATTTCGTTTGCTCCCGTTGTGATTCCGCTTATCAGCTAAAGGCCCTAAGCAGACCCATTGGCCGAAGAATTGTGGATGCTGCCTACGATGCAATGATGCGAGCGATACGTGAAAACCGTCTTCCTCACTTTCTCTTCCTTAGCTATAATCGTATTGACTCTCTTGTAACCGATCTCTTACTCATACCTAAGTTTTGTCTGCCTTCTTCTGCAATAGAGCGGCGTAAACCCCTTACATCTACCGCCCGCCGCGCTGGTTGGATAGGCTGCAATATCGTACTTGATCTTGTTCCCCCAGAAGGGCGAATCAACATAATACGCTCTGGTGATATCATTCCTAAGCCAACTGTCAGAAAGAATTTCCGCCAGGTTAAGCCACTTGCTGATTTCTCAGTAAGAAAACGCGGTTGGACCCTTGATGTTTTAACCGCTATGCGCTCTTTGCAGAAACGGGAATTTACTATTGACGATGCATATTCTTTTGAAAGGTCTTTATCAAAAATTCACCCGGAAAACCGCCACGTAAAAGCTAAGATAAGACAACAACTTCAAATATTGCGCGACTTGGGATATTTGAAATTTGTAAGCCGTGGCCATTATCGCTGGGTTAGATAGAAAGGTAGAATCTATTGTGGTCAAAGAAATTGAAGGAATAATTGAATTATCTGAGGAACAACAGGATTATTTAGTTGATGAATGTGTAACCTGTTGGTATTGCCACGAGCCTTTTAAGGAATGCGATACCCTTATACCGGGCATTGGTGTCATAGTAGGGGAGACAGATGTTGTAAAATATAAAAACCGCTTTTGGCATTACGGTTGTGTATTCGATTGGCAAAAATAAAAACTTTGTCATTCAGTTGCTTAAGAATCACAAATCCTAAAACCTCAACGACAACTCTATCGGCCTAAGCACTCCCTACGTAGCTAACCCAAGCGGCCTTGCGATGCAAGCCAAACGCGACAAATTCTACTTAATAATGCACGAACACCTATTCATCTTTCGCAAACCAAAAAAAGACGAAAACCTGACAAAAATCAAATTCAGCTCCGCTTTCCCTATATCCTAATCCCTAACGACTAAACTACAACTCTCTCGCACTAATCTACGGCCAAGTAACCTAACCACACGTGTGCTGGCGAGGCAAACTCTACCGGCCTAAGTAGTCCCAAAGCTGCTAATCCAAGCGTCAGCGAGTTTACCCTGAGCCTGCCGAAGGGCGAGGCACCCCCAAATCCCGAATCTTTACCCCGCTTGTCCCAGCGAAGGTTGGGATCCAGAATTAGCTTATCTCACCGGGGCACCCCTCACCAAAGTTCTATTTTGTGCAACTTTTCGCAACTTTCCCCCGCCTCCCCCCTTACCCTTTTGAGTTAGGGATTTTATTCTAATACAAGGCTTGCAGTCTCGACCGAGCGGAGTCGTACTGTAGTACATCGAGCATCGGGCGGGGCTGTATAACGCAGTAGTTGGATAAAATAACCACTCAAACGCAACTTTTGCAACATTGTGCAAAGTTTTGCAACATTTTGCAACTTTTTGGAAAGTTTTGACATAGTTTTGCACCCTTTTGCAACTTTGTGCGCCACCATTTCCAACCCAAAGCCCGAATCCCCGCCTGCCCCGTGAGACGTGTCGTGTACTGTCTCACTTGGGGAGAACCCACTTCCTCAACTCAAAACTCAACACTCAAAACTCAAAACTATACCGCGGGGGACCCAGCTTCCCTGCACTGAGCTTGTATAAAAGAATACCTAAGTATCTTAGGTATCAATATCGCCATCCACTGCTGCTGCGTCAGAAAATGCTCGTACTCGTTTCGAGTACGCCACCACTTCTCTGCGCTAAAATGCTCGTACTCGTTTCGAGTACGCCTCTGCCAATTAACAAGGCCACTGTCCTCCATACAAATGCCCCCGCGGCCAAAAAAACCTTTTTTGCTTGAAAAATGGGCCGTATTTTGGTATAATACCGAATGTGCTCAGGTAGCACACGTTCGCGGAGAACCGCAAGTCTTACGGGCCATCAGCCCCGGCCAAATTTAACCATTATTGGAAAGGTCGATGACGAATGGTCAATAACCTTGTAGCGAAGCAGAAACCCCTTAAGAGAGTGAACTACGAAATTATCAACTATTTCGTGCAAAACAAACCCAATTTCCGAAAAAGTCAAATGAACATAAGTATCTTTTCACAAAAGGCTTATGAGAATTTTTGCGATTGGACACTTGGTGAAAACAAACCCAATCAAACCCAATTTTATCCCAAAAACGCGGGTTTTACCGAAATCAAACCCAATTTTACCTGCCCTCCGTAGCTTTAGCGTAGGAGGGTTGCCGCCTCCGACGGCTTCAAAAGCTCAGGTTTTCATTGAATCAACCACGATAAAAGATATCGGCAGGAAGATAAAAACCGGCATCCAGGCCCACAATTCCGGCAATATCCTGCCAAACACGGCCTCATTAGCGAGCATTTTGCAGAGAAATGTTGTGATAAAACATATCCCCACCATAGTGAAACTTATCATAACAGCAGATTTCATTGCCTTCGGGTCCCGACAAACCAAAATCGGCAGGCATACCATAAGCATCGCCAGATTGATAACCGGCTCAGTAACGCGAAAATGCTTCTGGTTTTGTAGTTGGGCCTGGTCACTGATTTTCGCACCTCGTCTTGCAAGAACAGATAACTGTCGCCAGCTCAACAAAGTTTTGTATTCAGATTTACGTCTGACAGGGATATCTTTCATAGTAATATCACTGGCATAAGAAGCGATCGGTTGAGGGGCGGTTTTATAGCCTTTTTCAGTAAACTGCCCGTCAACTAAGTCCCATTGTCTGCTTTTGGGGTTATAAACTGCACTTTCAGCGTCTATCCAGCCGGTTACATCCCAAATGTCAGAGTCGGGTTTCTTTTTGCGTATGATGATGATAGGGTTATGCAGCGTTGATGTTTCGACATCAAATCTTTGAGATAAAATTAACGAACCATTTCTGTCACTAATGAAGCGTACATCATAAGTTTCCTGCCCGGGAATATCATCATGGTTGCGCACAAGCTTATCGCTGAGCGGCGGTATGATAAGCTCCTGGTCAATCACCAACAGAGCCGTCAACAGCAGTGCAAGAATTACAATCGGCGCAATCACTCGCTTTAGGCTAACGCCCGAAGCCATCACAACCACCAGCTCATTCGAACGGACCATTTTACCGAGTGAAAACGCTGCTGCAACTACAGTTATCATCCCTGCAAAATCACGAAAGTAAAGCGTGCTGTTCAGGCTGTAAAAGATAAATATATTCTTCATAACAGCAAGCGCACCAAGGTCGGTATGCTCGGCAAATTCATCGATATTTATGAACAAATCGATGATTATTCGCAGGCCTATCAGTACGCAAAAAGCAATGACATAACCTATCAGGAAATTCTTGGCGACATATCTATCCAATATCTTCATCGCAATTTCGCTCCTTTGTTGCGCAGCTTCTGTGAACTATGAAAAATTACTAATTTTCAACTTTTCAGCAACCTGCGATACATCAGCACAGCCAACAGTGATAAAAGGACTAAACCTGACCACATCAATACTGTCCCGATATCTGCCCCTGCGTGTGGGTTTTTGGTAAGGTTTTTGCCCATTATTATACATACCACAAGGACCGCCGCAGGCACCGAGCTTACACCAAAAGCACTAAGCAGATGCCCGCCTTTTAAAATAATCCCCAAACCCATGCCAATCAATATCAGTGTAATGCAGCCTACCCCGAACACCAGCCGCGAATGCGTCTCAGCCTTTATCTCAATCAAAGTCTTCTGTATTTTTCTTTGAAGCCCACTTTGCAAACTTTTCAGTTCTGGGCTTGGCCCCTTTCGAAGTGCCGCAACGGTCGAAGCCGGGCTGATAACCTCCAAAATATTCTCACTCTCGACCTTATCTGCTACAGCCTTGGGCAGAATCAAGCCGCGAGTGATATGCCGCTGCGTCAAACCCTTCGAGCCATCCACCTCCTGCCAATCAGCATTGTAGAGCTCCATTGTCAAGGTCGGTGCCAGCTTATCGCCAGTGACATGAAGCAAGGCCTTTGTCGTATGCAACGTCTGCAAAGGCTGCGAAGTTTCCACATCAGACTCAACCACTATAACTTCTCCGGATAACTGCACTTTCTCTTCATCCCGCACAACACATTGGCTTGCCGTAAATTCGACGAACTTTTCATCACTGTGCAGTTTGTAAAAACTATCGGAATCATTGGCTATTTTATCAGCAATACTCTGTGCTAACAGCTCTGCAATAAATTGTGCGTATGAATCACGAGCCAGCTTTGCAATTGGATCAAAGCGCATCAGGTCGAGACGTATTTTCTTCATTTCGTCAATCTTTTTGAACTTTATATCATCACCAAGCAGTGAGGGGAACTCAACCGTCACCGGCAGCCATTCGAAAAAGGCCCCACTGTTGTCCTCCGGGTTCATTTGATATGTATTATAAGCTGTTATTTGCACTTCATTGAATCTCTTATGCGGATTAAAATGTACTTTTGCACTTTCGGCGGAGATAATCTTTTTCACTTCGGAGCCTTTTACTTCCGTGATGACCACACCTGAAAGAGTATCATTTTTTAAGTCGGCCTGGTCGGCATAGATTAGGTAACGGCCCTCAGGGGGTAACTTATAGTAGCCTTTTCGCTGGATATTGCGAAAGAGTATCTGCCTTGCATCGGCCTTAAGGGATTTTTGCGCAAGGTGGACGAAAATCGGGACACAATAGAAACTCAAAATCAGATTTGCAATTGCCACCATAATCGCCAGTGCCAGTCCGGGATAAACGAGCGTCAGCAGCGAAATTCCACTTGCCCTGCAGGCATCAAGCTCATTATCGCTTGCCAATCGGCCATAAACGAGAGCCGCCGCAAATAGAGCAGCCATCGGTAATACGAACGTCAGAATTATGGGCAGAAAATAGCTCATAAGATGAACTACCTGCCGAGGCCCGACGCCGTACTCCTGAACGGGTCTGAGAATACTGCCCAGACTCAAAATCAGAGTCAGGGCCACCGCCGCAAGAACAAAAACCTTGAAAGCCTCACGAAATATATATCTATGCAGGGTAAAAACCATACTTTTGCCCCGTATGTAACACAAATACGCCAATACGATATACGTAATGCGATATTACTTTGCAACAAAATTCCAAAACCGCAGTTTATCAAGCCTTTTTCGCCGCCAGAAGCTACTACCGGCTGTTTCAGCTTTCATATGGCCGTCTTAGAAGAGAAAAAATTGAAAAAGCTTCCAAATATTGTTTGACTTGTGGGAAAAGTCCGATAAAAATACACCTCAGATTTAAGAAAAGGCAGGAGTGAGGAAGATTGGACATCTCTGACACCGTTGACAAAAACCATATACACAATACGCTTGATAGTAGTCCCGACAGTCGTATCAGGGAAGGAAGTCGGAAGTGGGAAGAAAAACCAGCGGTGCATGCCGTATTCCAAATGTTTTATCCCTGCAGCGGATGCATTTTCGTAAAGTGTCGCGTTTAGCCATCGAGAAAACCTACCTAAAAACATTATCACATAATAATTCGCAGGAATCGGGCAATGGAAAATCCCACGATCTTAAAAGTCGGCCGAGATGCCTCTCGAAAAAAGGGCCAATGGGTTTTGCGATTCGGGGTCCTCCTTGAAATACTGAAGGCTTTTCAAAACAAAAAGGATTTTGTTACAAAAAAATGACCAAAAAAGGAAAGCAAGGATGAAGAGGAAAGCTTACGAGAAAACACAAAATTCAATATCTTTGTCCACCGTGGGTGCTTTAGCACGCATGGTGGTGCTATGCGTCTTCGCACTGATCGGAGCTGCAAATGGCGTCACACTCAGGGATTACACACCGCAGACGACTGCTGGACAGGACTTCATTTTCACGTTCTCTCCGGTTGGACTATCGGACGGGACGGATGGGACATTTAGGGTTCATGCCCGAGGCGACTACTCAACCTGGTCTCCCTCGGCCGAGTTCCTAACATGGGACATCGACGGATTTGCATCTGATACAGCTGCGCCAGCTCATGGCACGGTAATCAGAGAATTCAACTTTAATGATGTCGAGTGGGAGCAAAGCTTTACAATCAGCGGAGCCACATTGAGAATGATTACATCTGATTCTTTAATCAATATATTGGTCGACCTAAGTCCTGGTGTCAATCATCGTATAAATCCAAATATACACTTCGTTGAGGTCGAGCTGAGTTATAATACGCCGTGGCCTCCACCATGTTCACCTCCACCTGACCCAGTTGATCCAGACCCTTGCGATGGCGCTACCTATGTGCCTGTTGATACAAAGCTGAGATGGAATGCCAGTTGCTCAGCGGCCTGCGATTTGCCCAACGGCGGATTTGAAAATGAGAACTTTTCGCCCTGGACAATCATTACCGGTCCAGGTGATGAACTAACGCCTTGGGGTGTATGTTGTGGTGGCACCGGATATTTTGCAAATGGAGAGCCACTTGAGGGGGCTTTCTTTGCCCAGAACGGCTTTGATGGTACAGCAGGTCTGTTTTATGACATTTATCAAGAGATTGTTATACCCGCATGCACCAGCTCTGCTGTTCTGAATTGGAGCGAGCGGATTCAATGGGATATGGTCTGGTGGGGAGCCACCCGCCCACGTAAATATATGGTTTCTGTGCAACCAGCGGGGGGCGGGCCCCCATTGGCAATACTATACAGCAAGACGTTAAACCCCGGAACATCAGGGGATACCGGATATGTCTCACATAGCATTGATTTGCTAAGCGCGGTTCCTGGTATTTCAGGCCAAACCGTAAGGGTTAATTTCCACGAGGATATCCCTGAAACGTTTACCGGACCAGCGCAGTTTGACCTGGATGCTGTCTCATTGGTATGCGACGGCAGGGCGTTAATAACAACTGTCCACAGGATGGAAATTTCAGCCCCCGCTGCAGATTACTCACCGGCTGATAAGCTCGACTACGGGACATTGAAAGCGGAATATGACCGCCTTCGTACTCGTGAAGCAAAGCCCCGTGTCCATGCTACAGTTGAACCTAATTCCGCGAAGGAGGATACACTCAAAGTAAGCTCCACAAGCATAGGTGTAACGAGCACGGGTGGCCCGGATTGCGGCGACTACACCTTCATCGACAGCGATGAGCCAGATGGCCCAACTTTCGACTGGATAGAAATCAGCAAAACAGGAACCAATCTCAACCTTACCGATGACTCCTACTACTTCCCTCTTAATTTACCATTTAATTTCGATTTCTACGGGTCGAACTATAATCGGTTAGCCATAGGCTCCAATGGCCATATTTACTTCGAGGATGAGTACTTAGGGCTGGACAATACGTGCATACCAGACCACGCCCGCTATGATGTCAACCGTTTCATTGCGGTTTACTGGGACGACCTGTGTCCAATTGCCGGCAGTATCTCCAATGTGTACTATAAGATTGCTGGTATCGCGCCGAATCGTATTCTTGTCGTACAGTGGAACAAAATCAGGCACTTTCGGTCGTCCGACTATGTGACTGTTCAGGTACAACTGTTCGAAGGCACCAGCGATATTCTTCTACTGTATGCAGACCCAAGCTCGGAAGCTGGTGCCAGAGCCACAGTGGGAATTCAGCGCGATTCCAGTTGCGGGCTTGATTACCTATGTAATCAAGCGACTCTACATACTGGTTTGGCAATCCTGTTTACTCGAAGCAGCCCAACTGAGTACACCTGGGACGTTTACTTCGGCACAGCCCCGAACGCTCTGGAGCTAATTAACTGCAATCTGACCGAACCGATGTGTGACCCAACACATAATCCGTGCCAGAGACTCAAGCCTGAAACCACATATTACTGGCAAGTGGTGGCGAAAAACCACTGCAGTGATACAAACAGCCCGGTCCGCTCTTTCACGACAGAGTGGTGCAATAGACTTCCTGTCGCCTGTATCGAGGGTAGTAACTGTCAGATAGTCGAGTGTGAAGGCTTCTCGGGAGCAAGGGTTACACTGGATGGTTCCTGCTCAAGTGATGTTGATTCTACACCGGGGACCAATGACGATATTAACGATTTCAATTGGTATGAGGTTGACCCTTGTGACTCAAACGTTGAGTATTTGCTTGGAAGCGGCGAGGTTATAGACACTGACCTGCCTCTCGGCGAGCATACTATTATCCTGGAGGTAATCGATAATGCCGGGGCATCTGACCGGGAGGATATGACCATCATTACTGAGGATACCACACCACCAGACTTGCAACTCTCTGTCACCCCCACTATCTTGTGGCCGTCAAATCACCATATGGTTGAGATTACGCCTTCCTTAACGGTCAGTGACATCTGTGGTGGAATCCCTGAGGTCTTCCTGAAAAGCATCGTAATGAGCGAAGGCGATGATATCCAGATAGACAGTGATGGCTCTATCTATCTAAGGGCTGAACGCAACGGAACCGGCGATGACAGAATTTATACGATAATCTATCAGGCAATCGATGATTCCGGAAACATAACTGAGCAAAGCGCAACCGTTACGGTTCCACACGACCGGCGCTAGCTCTGGAAATAATAACAGGATTAAAAGCAAAGGGCTGGAGGCACAAATGCTTACAGCCCTTTTTTGCTAAATTCATTGCCCAAAAACGCCGATTGTTGACTGGACCGGGTTATTTTCCATTTGCATCAAAAATGCCGAAACTTTATAATGAATTTAGTGAACAGCCAATAGCATTTAGTAGCTCATAAATCTATGAAATCCCGAGTAGTTACGATTTTGATTTTTTTGTTTGTTTTACGTGTCTGTGGTCTTTGCCTTGCTGATACAATTGTTCTAAAACAGGGCCAGAGCCTAACCGGCGATATCCTCGCCGAAAAAGAAACAGCTATCTACGTGGATATCGGTGTAACTGTCCTATCAATCCCGAAAGAAGACATACTCGAATATGAATACACAACAACCCTTGATATCGAGGATATCGATGTTAACAAACCTGATGTAGAAACGAGCAAATCACAGCAACAGACTGGTAAACTATACAGAGTCGGCAACTTGAAAAAAACGAATGTCGAAAAATGCGTGGATGCATTCTCTGAAGCGGTTGTAAAGATCTCAACGCCGGCAGGCTCAGGCTCAGGCTTCTTTCTCAACGAGGAAGGGTACCTAATAACCAACTATCACGTCATAGAAAAAGAAACGAAGATCGAAGTAACTATGTTCCAAAAAGCAAAGGATGGCTTCGAGAAAAAGAAATTCAAGAAAATCAAAATCGAAGCTATCAATCCTTTTGTTGACCTGGCACTATTAAAAGTCGAAGATCTCGGGGACACAAAGGTAACATACGCATACCTGGGTGACATTGACAGCATCAAGGCAGGCGAAGAAGTTTTTGCTATTGGCAACCCACTTGGCCTGGAGCGAACCGTAACCGACGGTGTCATCAGTTCAGTAAATAGAGCCTTTGAAGGACTCGTCTACATCCAGACCAATGCCGATATCAACCCAGGTAACTCAGGCGGGCCGCTGTTTAATCTCGCCGGTGAGGTCATCGGCGTCACAAATATGGGATATATATTCTTCGGGGGACTCGGCTTTGCCATACCGGTTAACTATGTAAAGCACTTCCTTGATAACCGTGATGCCTTCACATACGACAAGGACAACCCAAACACTGGTTTCAGATATATCCAGCCGGACCAAAGACGCAATAAGGCTGAGCCGAAATTTCTCAAAGAAAGGAAGGGACAAGCCAATTAAAAACGAAAAGCGGAACACAAAAATTCAAAACCACAGCACAAGATTCAAAAAAACCCGTCCTAAGGCATCAGGGGTAGTTTCCGCTTTTAGCCCAATTTTGGTTTTACCGCTTCGAAAGGAGTCAAAATGAAACATACCGTCAAAGCAATTACAAAAGCAAAAGTGATTCTTGCCCTTATGACATACGTTCTTCTGATTTACATACCCACACCTATCCAGGCAGTAGTCCTGCCCAAAGCAGCCAAACTTGTCCCTCCTCAAACTATTCTGCTGGTAGATATCGAAAATTTCAGCCAGCT
>Ga0114922_10001516_pt1 | contig 22209 bp, 42 predicted proteins | sample AartaG_FD_100975 | JGI IMG/M metagenome (GOLD analysis project Ga0114922, IMG submission 100975) | Deep subsurface microbial communities from Aarhus Bay to uncover new lineages of life (NeLLi) - Aarhus_00045 metaG | ecosystem: Environmental > Aquatic > Marine > Oceanic > Sediment | place... | reverse complement strand
TCTTGTAAATTCTGCCAAGCAAGACATGGAGGACACCAGTCTGGACTTGGATAAGACATAGTTGGTTCAACGATTATTTCTACGTTTCTACCTCTTCTTGCCTTCTCATATACAAGACAATTTCTTTTTCTATCGAAGAAACACTTAACTACCATCTGGTTTTAACTCCATACTCTTATATACACAAACTATGCGAACACCAAGCTTTTTTCTATTTCCTGGATCAATATGCACATGTGTTGAATGAAAACCTTTTTCATTTACCATATAATATTTAAACCTTTCATATAAAGGTAAATCACATTCACATATATATTGTGTTTTGAACGAGATAACAAATAAGTTATTATCTGTTGTTTCTATTTCACAAGTAACAAGACATGTATATGGATAAGCAATGTTAAATGTTCTTATTATATCTCCAAATTCTTCTTCATTCATAATCATCACCAAGGAATTTTATATTTAGAACGTTCCTTTTCACAAGTCTCACAATAGACTGGTTCTTTAGGAATTTTGCTCTTAAGAACATATTTCAATTGAACGCCACATGACGAACAATTTAATGATGTCATTTCAGTTATATCAAAACTTGGTCTATCCTTTTTTTCTGTAACCTTCGACCTTTTTCTTTTAGCCCAGCTCATAATAATACATCTCCTTTATAGTATTTAAATCTTTCCTAATCATTCTTGATCTCCTCTATATATGTTAGTAATATTTCCCCCTTCTCTAAATCTCTATGAAATGATAAAACATATGAGAAGCAGACGATCTCTTGTTTTAGGGCAAACTGTTTGTTCTTGTCATAATCTACCCACTCGTTTTCATCTATCTCAACAGTGAATTCTTTACCTGTGTGATGGTTGAAAACAGACATCTTTTCTTTGGTCATTTTCCAATCGTCTCCAAAACTTTTTTGATTCTATCTTGGTCATTTATTGAAATGTGCCAAACTCTATACGCCTTTTCATGTTTTGTGTCTGAATTACAAACACCACACTTAGGAATTTCTATTAAGTCATATAATATTACGTCAAGTCTATGTTTTAATTCTACCATGTTGATGTTCCTCCTGTTGTGGCTGAACTTGCCCAAAGATAAGCTGTTGTAGATGAAGCGCTAGATGTTGAGGCTGTTGAAGTTCCTGTTGTCGACCATTGTGAAGTGGTCAAGAAACCACTGCTACTCCTCCATCGTTCTTCTGTAATAACACCTTCTTCAACGTAACGATAGTGTTTGTGATCACAGACAGGACATGGCACGGTAAGATTACCTGTTGCTGTAGCTTCTATTCTTATTAACACCCTTCTCTGACACTCATGACACCAAATTTCTGTATTAACATAATCTGGTTTAAACATCTTCCTCATCCTCTAATTCTCTTGCACAATCTGGACACATGTCTCCTTTATGAGTTCCTGTTGTGCATTCTCTACATAGAGCTTTGCTACAGTTTTGGCAAGTAGTCCAGTAACTACGACAATATTCACACATCTTTACCATACCACCCAGCCACTATTTTAACAAACATTTCTTCTAATTCACAACATTTGTCAAGATTATCAACTTGAGCCACTAATGATAGAGCTATTACTTCTAACATTTGTCTAATTCTTTTTAATTCTTTTTCTATATGTTTTGTCATTTTAATTTCTCCTCCAAATAATCATTAAGTATATCTAATAAGATATTTCTCTGGTGATCGTCTAACTTATTGTTATGATATAGGTCAAAGAATATTTTTTGTAAGACATCCATCTGACTGTAAGCTCCGAAAATGTGTAACTCAACTGTTGGGTTAGTCATAAGTAATAATCACCCTTATTCTTCGTTCTTTACATTGATTACAAGTAACAACATATTGTCCTTTTGCCTTCTCATTTTTGGTCTTGCAAATGTAGGCCATGTTCTCGTCAAAGAAACAACCACAAACAAGACACTCAAATAAATATTTAGCTTTTTCTCTCTTCTGTGGCATCTTCTTTCTCTCCTACTTTTGCCTTCATATAAGCAAGACGATGGTTAGCTAGAAGTTCGGCTTCACCTATATCAGGTTCGTAGTGAATCATATCAAACATTGGTTCAAATCCTCCTTCACGAACTTCTATAACCTTAGTATTCGCAAAGGTAAAACGTTTAATTTTTTCACTCCAAGAATACTTAATGGTTATTACTTCATAGTTCTTGCCATTTTTCTCAAATATATTCTTCGAAAAGAATACATATTTTTCTTCGTTTTTCATTCTTTTACACCTTTTAACATTAAATAGTAAGCATCTCTTCTGCCTTTCCAATACCAAAGTAATTCATTTTGGATAAGCATTTTTGTAAAATTATGAGCATATAATCTGGTATGTTCATATTCTGTAACTTTCTCACAGGCTTCTTCATAAAGGGAATGTAATATTACTTTAGATACTGCCATTAGTCATCTCTTCCTAATCTCCAATCATGATAACCATCACTATCAAACTTTGCTAGGTCTATGATGTATCCTGGTTTCCTACCAACACCTCTGTCATACATTAAAAACCTTCCTTTTTCCATAGAAGTAAGTAGGTTTCTTATGCTTCTCTCAGAGATGTTCCAACGTTTATCTTCTTTAAGTTTTCCATATAAATCTTTAATAGCTATGATTCCTTGAGGAGAAGCCTCAACCCATAGTTGTTGGATGATGGTATATAAATCATACATTCTTTGCTTGCTTTGTGCAACATATGAAACAAAGTTAGTGAAGAACGCCATACCAGTAATGAAAGTTGCTCGATAATCGATCGCAGCTCTACGTATATCCTTATCGCTTATAACACAATCTCTTCTAGCCGCACAATTAATAGCAGCCATTTTAATAATCATATTGGCTATACGTTGATAAGCTGTTTTAACATACATACCTGAAACTCTATCATCTGAAGCGAACTGAACAAGTCTTCTCATCTCAAATAAGACACGTTGTTCTGCCTCTTTAGTTAAAGTAAAGTCTCTATCATCTCCAAACATTGAAGCAAAGAACTCAGCAAGTTTGTGAGTATCTCTATCAGTAGTGACCTTTTTATGAGTCATTCTGAAGTAAAGAACTTCTTCATGATAAAGTTCCGAGACTGGTGAGAACACAATATTAAATCTTGGTAGTGTTCCGCTTGTAATTATCTCTTCATTAAGGTTAGCTCTCTCTGGTTGACAGAATAAGACGAAGTTAGTCTCTGTTCTATATTTGAGAGAAGGTCGACCTGTAAGTTTCTTGGACACTACGTTGGCTTCCGAGCCAATAGGATCGAGTGCCTCACAAACATAAGGAAAGACGTTCTTAGTAGTTGAATCATCTGAGTTGAAGAAAGTAGAAGCTTCATTAATAACTACTACACTAGCTGTTCCTTCTACACCTAAGTCTGCTAACCAACCTTCATTTGTTCGTGTAACAGTTCCAAGAAGTGCTTGGTCAGTTACTCTCTGTTTCTTGTCATAATTAAGTCTTTTACTATTAACTTCAAAGACTATTATAGGATCGTCTATATTATCATTGATAACTTTCTTAACAGTATTATTAATTTCAAATAGAGCTTCAAGAATAATATACTTACCAGAACCGCTAGGCATGTAGATTAATACAGGAACTCTAGGATCCTGATAACTACTACCAATCAAAACCTTACGATGTTTAATGATATTAGACATAATTGTATAATATAACATCGGTTTAACTTGATCGTGGTAAAGTAACCTATCATCTAACCATTTACGAAATAATTGAAAAGCCTCATTATAATCAAGAGAATTAATAGCTAATGCTTTAGACATCTTCTTTAGTTCTTTCCATGAAGCCTCTCTAATCTTATGCGGTTCAAGAGGTTCTAAGTCAGCTTCTTCAATAATAAAACTCATGTGCTTTCTGTTCTCCTATACATCTGCATACAATCTGGACATCTTTTCATAATGTGTTCTCTTAACCACATTTCATTCATCAGTTCTACACTATCAAAAGAAACAATACCTTCTGGTATTCTGATTTCAATCTTTAATCTTTCTAAATCATTACTACCACAAGTTGCAGAATCTCCTTCAATGAAGTCATCTGGGTAGAGTCTCCTATCATTTGGATGTCTAAACATAAGTATAATCTCTACATTATCTGGATCGATTTCCTTACTGTTAAGATAGATTGTCATTCTTCATCTACTCCTTGTTTAAGATTAATCTTTATACCACTTTGCCATTCTATTTCAACAGTTAGTTTGTCTATAACTAAAGGTTGCCATTCAAATGGTGCTCCTAGTGGTTTAGGATTATAAGGTTCAAAAGCGTATTCAATATATACAGTTGCATTATCTTGAAGTAAATCTCCATTGACATAAACCTTTGTCATTATACCTTCACCTTATTTGCTAGGATACTGATAGTTTCATCACTCAAGACAAACTCTCCTTTATCACTTATCTCGAAAGGATGTTTGTGTAGCGAATGGGCGTAATTAGCTGTCTTAATAACAGACATAGTTCTAACTAAGTCTCCATGTTGTAACCAAGGATAATGTTTTGCATTGAAGTTGTCTATCTTCTCGCTCTCTACAAGAACAACAGCATCGGCTTTGTGTGCCATGCCCTTCCCACCAGCGATACCTTTCTCCCAAGCACCCCTGAATTGACTTGTTCCCATAAGTGCAAAATCTTTTCCTGTTGCGTGGAACTCTTTCTGTAATTTACTCATAGTTCCCCTGAGCATTGTTTCCATACTTGCCATCTCTGTTATAGAGTCAATTGCTACGAAAGGCGACTTGGTTTTTCTATAAAACTCGCTCGCTTTGTCAGCAATAACCTTTACATGAGAGTCACTAAATGGAGAACAAAAATAATCTAAATAGGCTATCTTCTCGATAGGACACTCTTTCTTGTATAAATGTTTATACAATTGTTCAACTTGACCAATAAATTCACTACCCTTACGTTCAAAGGTAACATACATAAAATACTGATCGTTCTTGAGAAGTGTTACAGCAAGATTGATTAAGAACCTAGTCTTGCCAGAACCAGGATTGCCAGCAAAGATTGTTACTTTGCCACTACCTATTGGTAGTCCGCCTACCTCAGGTTCGGAGTAAGGTTCGATTATAAGTTTATCAAAATTAGTTATACCCGTAGGTATAGCCTTAGAATATTCCATTCTCTCGCGACTTCCCCAGTAGAGTTCTTTAGTAGCTCTTCGTGCTGAAGTTTTCTTTTCTTTGTCGTCTAACCAACTCATATTATTTCACCGTTAGAGTAAAACTAAGGAGAAGATTTTTCTCCTTGTTTTATCTGTTGTGCTAACTTAAGGATGAAGACTATTTGTCCCCATCCAGACCATCTAAACTCCTTAACATTCACTATCTCCACCACCCAATTTTCATGTATCAAATGGATAAGAACATCGATGGCTTTCATTTTGGGGTAGGAGGAGTAGTGAATGAACTCTTCAAGAGTGAAATATTCACTATGAAGAATTAGAGAGTATAAACTCTCTAGTAGGGAGTAGGGCAACGAGCAAGATAAATAGGACACTTATCGCTCCAAGCGACAACTAATTTATCTTCATTTTCTAATGTCTGTTTCATGAAACCGTTATATACAAGGATGTTTTCGTATTTATCAAAGATTGGTAGTTCTTTTTCCCAATCAACTAATTCTAAATCCAATAGACTTGTTTGATCGACGTTATCAGCTAATGTATAACTGACACAATCTTTACCAGCCTTAGTAGTAAATTCCCTTACGTCTGTCACATGGAAGTAACATAGAACATTGAAACGATAATCTTTCTCTTTCTCTTGCCACTCATCATAGTAATCTTCTGATGGGTTAGCAACATATTTCAACATTTCGTGGATGTCTTTGTTATCCACTTCTATGTCCTTTAGTTCCCATAATGGAACGCCTTTGGAATCCTTAGCTGCATTGATCCAATTAAGTCTATCTCCTTTAGTTACGAAAGCTTTGTTGAACACAAATCCTTGGAACGCTTTAGGTTCTTCGGCAAATATTTGTGCCAATATACTCTTTGTAGTCTTTAAGAACGCTAGTGCAGGGGGCTCATCCTCAGCACCAGGTAGGACTAAAAAGAATAAACGAAAACTTTCGTCTCTCTTGTATTCTTCAGTGTCACGAGCAGGGACATGTTCGGTGAATAAATATAACGCCCCTAGTTCTTTGCCTTTCTTGACAATACTAAGAGTGCCTCTATTTGCTCTTTTCCACTCGTTAAAAGCAGCCTCGTCGCTACTCTTATCCCTCTTCTTTATTGCGTCAATTTCTTGTTTGACAGTTTCTAATTTGAGACCGTATCTCTCACAGAATGTTTTTAAGTCCATGTCGGCTCACTTTTTGTTTAATTCCTTCGAATTAATTTTACATTGTTTTTGAATTATTTAAACCTTCCGCAATCATTCGGAAAGGATTAAACATTCAACACTTTTTTTATCATGTTTAAATCGTAAATTAGATTGGATTGTTTCTATTCGCCAATCGCCATATAACTCTTTTATTAGGGGAGTATAGTTATTACTTTGAAGTATATAAACATTTCTTCGTCTGAGATTTTCCGTCAGACCATGAAGAACAAGATGGTCTTCTTCTACAAAACGGGCTTTGTCATAATCTGCATACATGTTGTGGTATGGAGGATCAAGATAGAGTGTAGAGTTTTCTCTCACTTTAGCCAGAGTTTCTTTATAATCACAATTGATTATAGAAACATTTTGTAAGGCTTCAGACATATTGTTAATCTTCTTTTCATCTACAAAATTAACCTTCTTTCTATAGCCATAAGCTGCGTTAAATTCTCCCTTAAGATTGACTTGATACAGACCTCTAAACGAACATTTGTTCAGGTAGAGGAATATACATGCATCTTCTAACTCATCATCACCAACCTTCTTTTGATAGACATAATACCAATCTCTTGTGTTCTTCTCTTTAAATGTGTTCATAAGTTCTATGAACTCTTCAGTATTATTCTTTATCTGAAGATAAAAATTAATAAGGCGCGTGTTAATATCTGATAATATTACTTCAGTTTCTGGAGATATGTATCCTTCTCTGAACATATAACAGAAGACTGAAGCTCCGCCTAGGAAGGGTTCATAATACGCGTCCGTCTTTTTAAGGTATTTACCAAGAAAATCTAGGTAGTTGGACTTGCTTCCAAGCCACTTAATCAAAGGGTAAGGATCGACACGTAGGTGTCTATCATCTACCTCTAAAAACGTTTTACTCATACGTTACACCTTTCTTTTATTCAGCATCTTTAAATGGGATTGTTTTTACTGAACCATTTTCACTGACTAAGTCAGTTTTATTAAGTATTAAAAAGACTATATCATCCTTGTTGATTAACAAATCAAAAGCTGGGATGTATAATTCTTTAGTGTGCATAGAGTCAAAGAACTCTATAATGTTAGCCTTATACATTTCTAAGGCTTCTCTCAATGGAACTCCCTTCCAAAGAAGTTCTAATGCTGACCAAACTCTAATTTTATTTTTATTTGATTGCAACAGAATCACCTATAAACCTGACGATGTTAGTAGCTGTCTTCTCTCCGACACCATTAACACTCTTGAGTTTATATTTATTATAAAAGGCAATGTTTTTGCCTATTTTTTTAACAATTTTTTTAGCTGTTGAAGCTCCGACGCCGTCGACCAGACAAAGAATTTTTTCTGTAGGTCGCAAACTCTTATCAGGAGTTTTAAGCTTATCCCTATAAACTTCTTTCTGATTGGCCATCTTGTTTAAAATATAAACAATATCAAAACCGTTCTCAGCATAGACTGTAGGGATGTTAAAAGAAACAGCGATAGAAACGAGTGTGCCAAGAGCTACCTCTTTAGCCTCGCCTTTAAAATACCTATTGTAAGCAAGATACTGATAAGCATAAGACGGGATACCCTCGATGAGGAAGTATGGCTTATACTTAGTCTTAAGCATTCTCCTAATCTGATCATACAGTCTTCTATCAACGACTGAACCGACGAGGTCAGGGAATGTCTTTCTCTCAATTCCAATTTTTCCACCTATAATATAATCAAAGGTTGGAAGCTTCTTAATAGTGACGTCGAATATTTTTTCTTTGCGAATTAAATCGATGAGCCATTTGGGTTCTCGACTATCAATAAGCAATTTTTTCATAATAATATATTATTTTTATCATATATAAACCTTTCGCAATCATTAAACCACTACGTCAAACAAACCCCACACAGGTTTGTAAATGTTTCCACCACTATCAGTAAAAACTAATAGATAAAAATATCTACCAACATCTGCTAAGACGAAGTCTGTATCTGCATAAACTGTTTTACATACTCCATTAGAAGCATCTACCATAGAAATATTTTTCTCCCATTTGGCTACGGCATTAGTAAAACCTGCTTCTGCATCATAGTTTTCATAAACAAACATTGTTCCTGTTCCTGAAGTTATATCTTTTATGATATATGTTTCTGTCGTGTGATCGTAATCATAGAGAACAAACCTAAAACTTCTATCTGTTCCCACAACTGCTTCTTGGTTATCTTTTTTTATTCCTTGAATTTGACTACTCATCTACTGTCACCTTTCCTATTATACTATCTTGCATATAAACCTTTGCCATTATAGAGTCTTCTATTGTAACAAAAGCTATAACTGAATCATGAATTGTGACCTTAGCCATTGTGTCCCTGTAAGGAACAATTTCTATATCTATACTTAAGTTACGGTCACTGTAACTTGTTGTTTCTCCAGTGTCAATATCTACACTCACGTTTATATCAGAAGTTCCAGAGAAATCTACATCAATGCTTATATCTATATCAGAATATCCGAACAGTTCAACGTCGACGCTAACATCTACGTCACTATAACTGAATATCTCAACATCAACACTAATGTCTCTGTCGCTTGTTGAAGGAACTTGTATATCTACACTAATATTCCTATCTGATGTGCTTTCTACTTCTATATCTACGGATATATCTATATCTGATTGTCCAAAGAAATCTATGTCAACAGATAAATCTCTATCGGAAGTTGATGTAAGTTCTACATCGACAGAGACATTTATATCGCTCTGTGAAAAGGTTTCAATATCAACACTTAGGTCTCTATCACTATAACTTTGTGTTACACCTAATTCTATGTCTACTGATACATTGCGATCACTAGTTCCGCTGAAATCTATATCAACTGAAAGGTCTATGTCTGATAGGCTAGAAAAGTCTATATCAACGGATAAATCTATATCACTATAGCTGGAGAAGTCTATATCTACTGATATGTTTCTATCAGACATACTTAATGCTTCAATATCGACTGATAAATCTCTGTCTGAATAACTTGTGTTCTGTGGGAAATCTATATCTACGGAAACATTCCTGTCTGAAGTGCCAACTATCTCTACATTAACACTCATATTTCTGTCAGAAGTTCCACTGAAGTCTATATCCACAGATATATCTCTATTACTCTGTCCAAAAAAATCTATATCCACAGATAAGTTTCTATCTACCATACTTGAGAAGTCTATGTCAATGGATACATTCCTATCCGATAAACTAAAACTCTCCACATCGACAGATACACTTCTGTCACTATAATTAAAAATTTCTACATCAACCGAGACATCTATATCTGAAGTTGAAGTAATCTCTACATCTACTGAAACGTTTCTATCTGAATAAGAGGTTGTCTCAGGTATATCTATATCAACAGAAACATTTCTGTCGCTTTGACCGCTAAAGTCGATATCAACACTTACGTTTCTATCACTTTGACCAAAGAAATCAATATCAACAGATAGGTTTCTGTCGTCATAACCGAAGAGTTCTATATCTACACTAAGGTCTCTGTCGGAAGTTCCAACTATTTCTACATCTACGCTTACATTTCTGTCTGAGTAAGATGTTTCTCCTCCAGCAGCTGTAGTTATAGTAGCTGTGCATATTGCTGAACCAGAAGCGTCTCCACCAGTACCAACTAATTGCATCTCATACTCTTGACTATCTTGAGCTCCAGAACCAAAACCTAAAGCCCATTGGATTTCAGAGTAAGAAATTCTTGATGTGTTTCCTATTGAAGCAGAGTTATCTCCTTCGTTTTCCTCACTTGTATTAGAAGTTTGACATCCAGAGGTTGTCCCAACATCGTTACCATCAACTAAAGAAGTAGCTGTTCCCCAAGCGATTTCAGTAGTAGCTGTAACATCAGCAAAAGTCCCACCAGCTCTTCGCCATTGGAGTTTAAAAGTTCCATTATCATTGTTCTTGGTAGCATAAGACCATGTAGCTAATATAAATTCATTAGCCTTATCCCAACCTGTGACATCTACATCACAAGCGGCTTGCCAAGTAAGTGTGGCGTTTGCTATTCTACTGTCTGTCTGTGGAGTATGTGCCATCTTTGTTCTTAACCATCATTTCTTTTAGGTGCTCCGCAATAATGACATTGTATATCTTTGTCAGTGTTAATCACCGCACAAGATTTACAACTCCATTCACTAGCTTTCTTTTTTCTAACATCTAACTCGGCAACAAAGACCTTCGTCTTGTTGTTATCGACAATATCCTCTCTTTTAAAATTAAAATGATGAAAAGCGTCTTTAGGTTCGTAAGCTATAAAATCTATGTAATAAGCTGAACCACTTTTAAAATCAACGTGCCATCCAACACATCTGCTGATGTGGTCTTTGACGCAAAAAATTCTACTACCAACATGCTCTGACCAAGATTTGCCTCCTTTCAGCGGTTGATAGCTGTGTGATTTTCCTTGAAATATAAGTGCTTGTGTCTTATTCCCTCTACTTACTGTAAAAAATTTTCCATTATAAAACAACTGTAATGAATTGATTTTACTATGGTCTAAAAAAGAATAATCATAATCCTTTTGTGTATAAGTTTCTCCATTTTCCATTCTTGCAATCCACATAGGGAAATCCTCCTATGGTATTATCCATGTAATCCATCTCAGGATTGTTTTCCATCTAAATTATGTCCAATAATACGTGTATGTTAAGACGGGATCATGACCTGTAGTCGAAGCCACTGCGTCATTAGGAACAAAACAATGCATCATAAAGTAATTTGCATTACCAGCAGTGCAAGCACCAGCAGCGTCTTGACTATAAGTGCTACCCTGCAACTGATAAGTTGTCGACACATCTGTCTGAGCTTTATACCCAACAGAGTCATCAGCATTATCAGGAGCTGTATCAATAGTCACGTTGTTTTGAGTAAATTCTGCTCTAAGCCAAGAATGAGCCATGTTAGTTGTTCCAGCTAAGATTTCTTTAGCAGTTGTACTATGTCCGCTTGTATCCCAAGCAGTCAAGTTACCTGCAGAAGTCTCGTTAGCTACTGTAACTTCTATAGCCAAATAGTCATCGTTATTCAGTGTCCATGCTGGAGCAGCTGAATAAACACCAGCAGCGCCTCCACCCTCATATTGAGTGGATAGTCTGTCAGAAGCTGCGTCTAACCATAGTTCATCTGCTACTTTGTAGCCTGAAGCTGGTCTTGTAACAGGATCCCAACTCGTATCTGCAACTGTATCAGGCCCAGTGAATTTGATTGTGTCTCCTCCACCGATGTCATACCATGTTGCTGTATTATAAATTGTCCAAGTTATTGTAGGTTCAGCCAATATACTGTCACCAATAAAACGACGGTGACAGTAATATATAAATTTTTCGCTTAATGGCTAGTTAAGCGCGGCTGTATCTATTGATTCTTTTATGGCTTTGATTCTTATTAAGGCGTCAAAGCTGGCGTAGTTAAAGAAGAATTGTTGGTCTATAATAAACTCTGTCGATAGACCGAACTCCTTATCATAGATTTTTGTTCCATCATCATATAGAAGTATTCTTACATAATCTAATATTAATGACGAATTAAATCTAAAACTACTCATGGCATAGGCTAATGTGCTAAGATGTATATGTAAGTCAGCATATAATCCTCCTGCGTCTTCTATCCAATGTATGAGATACATGGAAGCATTATTAACTGATTTACCATCCAACACAAACATGCCGTTGAGAGTATAAGTATAGTCCGCTTTTTGATAAGCGTCTTGCCATTTCTCTTCGTTATTAAATATAGGAATGACAATAGCGGGGGGTATTGCAACAGCTCCAATAAACATTAATATTATTAATGCTGATGTAACTTTTTCATATAGGTCACCCATTTAATACAACCCCTTTTGGTATTTGTCCTTTAGGAGGGACGATAAGATTCCTATATTTTCCATCTTTTATTACTGCCCAAGCAACAAAACGCTTACAACAAGTATCACAATAGTTATGACATTCAACCTTACAGTTATCAGGAGCGTCTTTGACTTCATCTCCGACTTCCCAATAACGCATAACCTTTGCTAGTTGTTTAGTCTGCCACTCTGACATACGTTCTTTGCACTCTGGACACTTTCTTTTGAATATAAATGTGTCATATGTTCCCATTTATCCACAACTCCTCTACTTGATTCAAGACGTCATATAAATGACCTTCAAAATATTTATATGTCTTCGATTGTATGTAAGTTGCATCTTTCCTCTCGTTAGCAAGTTCATCCATCTTATTGTTTATGATCCTATTGACTTGTTCGTATTTCAAGTCAATCATCTATCCTAAAACCGTATATTTTCTCGAAGAGGTCTTCGTATTCTTCAAACTCTTCTTCTTCAAGACACTCTTTAGCTATATCATAAATAGGCTTATGTTTATAATTAGCCCAAGCACTCTGCTCTAATTCTATAAACTTTTTAGTATAGTTTATCATTCGCAAAGTGATTGGTTCTTTATCATCCTTTACAAGTTCATCGAGGTCATTTTTAAGTTTATCATAAGATTCTTTTAATGTTACATACATTTTCTTATAATTGTCTCTCTCATGTAAAGCCGAATTTATGTCTCTTAATATACGATTTTCTTTCATCATGTGAGTATATTCATCACAATCAAGAAGTTCTCGCATTAATACGTGTTTTTGTCTCATTTATATCACAAATCCTACGTGTATTCCATACATAAGTATGCAAACGGTTGCTAAGAGAAGTAGGATGGCGCAGAAGATTAGTTTGAACAACCAATCGGGAAATTCTTTTTCTTCTTTGTCTGCCATCACTTATCCCTCAACCATTTTTTTAGACACCTTTTGGAACAGAAGATGATGTATGTCCTAGATACACTTCGCCACTTAATCTTCTTTAATCTATTGCATCTATAACAACGTTCAAAGTCTAATAATTTTTCCCATCGGTGACGTTTGTATTTATCAATCAGTTTTCTAAACGGATACCACATACAAAATCACCCATAGGTAATGTTCCAATTGGCTGAGCAAAGAGCGTCGGCGTGTTTGGTCTTGTCACGACTAACTTTTTCTACCTTCATATCACCATACTTATCAGTAATAGTCTGAGAACGAATCCAATAAGGATACATCCTCTTACCAACCTTCCAATTAAGGTTGAACTGATTAACTACAAGTAGGCTATCAGAACAGATTGTCACTCTATCGACGATCTCTTGCTTCCTAGAATAATCGAGAGCTCGTATAACTGCTTCCCATTCCATCTCGTTAAAGGTTGCTGGGTGTTTAGTTCCACTTTCTCTCCATACTCTTTTTCCTTCTTCGTCGAATACTACAAAAGCCCAAGCTCCGCACTCGACTTCTCCTTTCTTCTTGGACATACCATCACATTGAATAATATAAGTCATTTCAGTCATATTAATCCCCTCTTTCTGAGTATTCCTAATATTTCATGAAATACTTCTTCGTCTAAATTAACTATAAGATGAAAATGGGAGATTGTTTTATCGAATGTTTTGTCTCGTATGTTCTTCCTCAAATCAATATTATAATTATATTCAGTATGCACAGGATCTAATGCCTTATATGTTCCTTCTTCAGGATTGAAAGTCATGTATATCCCTCAATTCTTTTACCATCTGTGCCTTCTTTGAGTTTGTCAAAGAAAACCTTATTCTTGACAAGCTTACCGTCTTCAACAGTGAAGAGGACATTATCTAATTGCTCTTTAATAACTTTAGCAAATATATCTACACCTTCTTCACCGACGGTTCTCAAGATTTCAAACTGTTCAACATAAGTCTTAACTAAAATCTCATCTTCGAAAGCCAACTGCTCAAGAAGATTCTGAGACATAGCATTAACCACACTAATGAAGCGATCTAATTCGTCCCTAGTCTTGGTTAGAGAAGACTGAACAGCTAATAGGGTGCTATGGACAATATTCATTCTAGCCATAGCAGCTTGAGATACTTGCACGTCTTCGGGTTGTTTTTCTTCAGAACTCATATGTTTCCACCATATAAAATTCTTCATCAATGACAGGAATATAATATTTGCAATCTTTAGTATGTTCCAAGTCATGAATGACCATCTTAAATTTATTACAATAAGGTAATTCCATCCGTCTTCGAGCGATATGAACATAACACTCTGTAAGACAGGAGTGAATACATATAGCACAATGTTTTTGTGTCATATCATACATTTTTTTCATCGCTCCTTATTATTTAATTGTTTTTTGAATTTATAAATCTTTGGCAATCTGGATAATGCACACGCGCATAATATCTAATTAAAACTGCCACCAATAAGATTTATACTGTTCCATAGTTTCATCAACTCTGTCTCTTGTTCGACAAGCAGCTGACTTGGTTGATGACCAGACATATTTTCTGGCTTGGTCGGGAGACCAATCGTAATTCATTACCATCTCTAATAGACTTATGTCTATTGTTATAGAAAAAAATTCAGCGAGGACATGATAAGCTGAACGCTGTGTTTCTTTAAAGAAGAACATTATGTCCTCGTCTGAATACGTGTGTTTTTCAGACATGTTACTCACCATTATCCAATGCGAGAAGTTTCTTAAGGTCATGCTCACGTTGTTCTTGTTTAACTTTAACGGGAACAACGTAGTAGATATCATAGAAGTCTTCGGCATGAAGAGCTATAGGTAGTCCTGTTTTATTTATCCAGTCCTTAGCAAGATTATACCAATCGATGTAACTAGCAGTAAAAGCATATTTACCATACTTAAGTTTCTCGACTCCTTTAATCTTCTCTATGTATTCCTTCTCATCATCATGATAATAGGATATAACAAATCTCCAACTTTCTTGTTTGGGTTTTGATTTCTTTAGGTTTAGAAAGACTATCATCCTTCATCATCTCCTGTATAAGGTATATGATAACCAACCTCTTCCAACTCACTATATCCGTCATCCTCCTCAAGTGCCATACGTATTCTATCAAAAGAAATGTTTGTTAGATTAGGCTCTTCGCTAGGATTGGTAATTGTGGAAGGCTCTGGGGAAGATATATCCCCTAATTCATATGTATTACTGTCGAATAGTTGATACATCTCGTTCATCATGTCTCTTCCAGATAACACAGACATTTTGTATTGTGCTGTGTTGGCACATCTGTTTATAGCAACTTCAAGTCCTATACATTCATTATGATACATACAATGTGCCCTTGCTCTCGAAAACCTACAATAATCTTGGCAGAAAGCAAGCTTACCGAAATTGACATCCTTAAAGAAGTCGAAGTATTTCTGTGTGTAATGCACAGAACCTTTAGTTTCATGATGAAAAGCTAAATGATGGTTCTTGTCTGTATCATTGTTAGCACTTTTGAAAACATTTCTGTTTAGTATTGTCCTAGACATACTAAATGAATTAGCTAAAGTGGGAAGCATCTCTATTTTACTAGCTACATCACGTGCTTTTGTTCTGTTATGCCACTGATAGAAACAATATAATACTTCAGAAGTGAAACCATCTTCTCTATAAACGTCTTCATCTTCAAAATTATCTACTACTTGTAGAACATATGAAGGGTTCTGAACATCTGGACAATGTAACTCTATCTTCTCGAAGTCCCTAGTAACATGTGTCATAAAGGGTATATCTGTTCCAATAGAAGAGTTCATAATTATCTTTTGTATAAACAATGAAACTGTTAAACCCATATAGTTATGACTTGTCATCCCACAAACATTATCTTCTGTTGCGTCAAGACTGATCATCTGTTTATACCTTTCCCTAGCAACTTCGTTATCTAGGTAAAAAGAATATATTCTGATAAAATTTGGAGACATACTAACATCAATATACAGAGGTCTCTTAATATCTTCTTTGTATATTAGTGTTGGAGAACCTATAACCTCATAGAAGTTAAAGATTCTTCGTCTATCTTCCATACTATCAACGGCAACAACAACTATGTTTGAATTAAAGATGTTCCTAGATATGTGTTTATAATCCCTTTTTAGAATTTTATCAAAGGTTGTCCCTATTGTTTGCCGTAAAGCTACAATATCATCAGATATTTTTGGTCTGAAGTAACGTTTATGTTGTTGAACATTAAATTTTCTCTGGAAGTCAGTTCCCTTATACATCTTGGATATTTGAGAAGCAATTGAAAATGTCTTAGTCTCTCCTTTGTAATCTCCTGGATGTTGTTGAGTAAGAATGTTTTCTTCATCAACAGTGTCACCATCTACCAAATGAATGTTTAACATCGGCAATTTGGCAAAGTCTAGGGCTATTCTACTACCCAAGTTACCAAGTCCGTATATTGTTGCAGAGTTTGTCATGATACTATCAAGATTAAGCATGTTCTTAAATCTCGATACGGCGTAAGAATTGGTTATATTAAACCCTACTCTGAGCTGGGCATTAAGTTGGTCACGTGTTGTGCCAGTAATTTTTGGCTTACCTAGAGTAAATGGTGTCTTAAACTTAAATCCGACCTTAAGTTTATTATAACTATTCATTGTTTTGCACAACAAACAATCGCAACTAGGACTGTATATATGTAGGTCTCTTTTACTTCTAAAGTTCTCTGGTTTTACACCCCTCTTTTTATAGTTATATACTAAATGAGTAGATATAAGACTCTTTATTGCGTCATTGTAGGATTCAATTCGTCTATGTGGACTCTCGAAGTTAGGATCGATTATATACTTAACCAGAAATCTGAAAAATGCTTCTGGATAAAATATTAGTGGTATAAGGACAGGTAGATTACCAGCACAAAACTGTGTCATCATTATCCTTGATGTTTTTCTTTCTGGATAGAGCAGTTCAGTCCAACGTCTGCTTGCCACATTACCAGCTTGACAATTAGGATGCCATTGAGAAGTTTTTGTTATACGTATTATTTCCTTCTTCTTTTTCCCGCTACTATTATATGTCGTTTGGTAGGGGGATATGTTTTCTGTCTCACCACCTTGACTATCCCAGAATGTAAAGAAGTTTGCACTTTGTTTATTCATAACTAACAAACCCTTCATGATTACATCGTGTTCAAGACTATAATCAACAACACCAGAAACATTAATACTATCTATGGTATTTGGGAATTCTTTAAGATGATACATGTGAGAGAAATTAACAAAAGTTGAGAGGTTGATTCTTGGAGTAAATGAGAAAGTTACAACAAGACAATCTTTGTCTGTATATTCAAAATCCATTCCTTTATGCCACTTAATGTCATTGATATGATAAGCCTTCTCTATACTAGAGTAGTCTATCTCGTTAAGTTCGTCAATGGTAGGAAGATGAGTTAATGTCTTGATAACTCCCATAGAATCTAGGATAAGTTTTTCAAGTTGGTTGGTCTTTGTCTCCATCTAACCACTCTCCTTTTTCGAGGACTAGGGTAAAATTCTGTCGCTCCTCGGGGCTGGCGTTGGATAACCAGAGCAATGCTTCACATTGTCTTCTGCTTAACATGTCATCGTATTCTGAAACGAATACTCCATCTAATTCTTTTCTGGCTTCTCTAACTCTTACTTCGTTCTTATATTCACCAAGACGATTGTCGTTCTCTATCAGACAATCGAGTGAAGAAAAGTCTAAGTCTATACTATCATAATTGACAATAATTTTCCCATCAACATCTTCGTCGTCGATCCAAGCCTCACCATTAACTTTTAATTCTCCAATAGTAATTTGAGAATCTTTTCTTGAGGCTCTGACTTTAGATGGTTGAGCAAATACGAGAGCACACCCAGTAGGACTAAATTTTCTGAACCGTTCTATATCATCATTGTCAGTTTTACTGAAATAAACACCCATACTGTTATGGGAATGAATCAATAGTATGCAATCATAGTCTTGATAGAGTTCGCTCATCTCTTGCTGTTTGAGAGCTTTGTCTTCATTGATAACATCAACAGCAGCGCCAGAACGCTTCTGTAAGGGAAAGATGAAATCCTCAACATTATAGTAGATTTTCTCATCATCTTGCTCTACTGTTCCATAACCGATGATATACCATTCATCATCATCATGGACACATTCAACTATAAATTTCTGAATGTGTTCAGCGAGATTAATTTCTACGTCTTTCTTTACGTCAGTATTGACATATGGAGTGTAAGACGTTTTCTTTTCCTCCTTCTTGGCTTGAACCATACCGAAGAATTCTCCTAGATTGTATTCTGTTCGTTCTTTTCCATCTGCTTTTTCGAACTCTTTGTCGTGACCGACAAATTCCCAGAACTCATCAAGAGCGTCATAAAACTCATCTTCAGTTATTGCTGGAGGAACTGTTTTTTGGTCTTTATTCATGTGTTTTTGCACATCCTTCTTATTGTTTGGTGCTGGTGAGTGGATTCGAACCACTGTCCTCTAATGACTTGGGTAGTGCTTGAGGGCTTACAACCCCGTGTTGCTTATTTTCAATCAGTTCCCTACCTGTCATCCATATGGGTAGACTCTTCCAAACTGAGCTACACCAGCATGAAATTGGGTGCTGGGCGTTGGAATCGAACCAACTAGCGCGAGTAACCTACGAATCTAAGTCGTTCCACCGACTACAGTATTCACTGTTATCGGAATTGTTTGACGTGAGAAGGTTACGAGGGGCAACATCACCTCGAACCCAGCATAGAAAAATATCGGCTACATAGTAGCCTTATAATAATTCAGCTAATGTTTCTCTACTCATGTTTTGTAACACAATAGAGAACATTTGTTTAGTGTCGTCTCTAAGGAAAAAGTCTTCAACTTGATCTACTGTCACACGAGCATAGTTTTCCTTACCAATTGGTAAATGGTCACCTATTCTCCAACCACCTCTTGATTCACAGTAATAAAGAGCTTGATGTTCGTGGCTATTTATCCCTATAAGTATTTGATTAAGAGGATAACAATGGTCATTGGGGTTGTTTTTAACCATTACACATGTGAGTGCTTTAAAGGCTACTGTTCCAACATCGAAATCAATTTGTTCGTCAAGTAGGACACCAGCTATATCTAGCATAGATTTCTTGTAGTCACTAGGCCAGCGTCGTTTGACTATCTTTAGTATCTTATCGGCTTTTTCAGACAATTGTTGGTTGTCTGTATTCAGTAGTTCATTAAATTCCTTAGTGTGTTTCCTTAATATGTCTTTAAATGATGTTTCAATCATAGAATCACTTCTATCAATTATTTAAGAATTAAAATAAAAAAAAAAGAAAAAATAACCAAGTTAAGCTGCTTTAGCTATGTTGGTTATAAGCACTTGATCTGTGACGGTTGGTATATCTGTCAGAGCGAATTTTTCTCCAGTAGGGGAAAGAATTACAGCTGATTTTCTGACAATTTGGTCTACGAGGTGACCAAAGTCGTTATTTACTAATATCTGTTGAATAGTGCTGTTTCCATCGATTTTAAGAATACGTGCTTGAGAAGTTGTTATCACGATTCTTCCTTCTAATCCTTCTGATGCGGAATAATATTCCTTATCTCCTTGTTTAATCCATTCTTTTGCTGTCATGGTTTTTTCACCTTGTTATAGGCTGTCAAGCAACGAGCTCCGTAACCTTCATTATTAATGATTTGGTCGAAGAACTCGCTATAAGTGAGCGTGGCGTTGTCAATAGTAATTACTACATCCGAGAATGTTTTGTTATCTTGCTCCATCCACTTCAGGACTTGTTCCAAGAATTTCTGTTGTAGGTCGTTCATTTAATCTACTCACTTGAATTGTCATAATAGGCATTGCGACACATATGTCAATATTGTCAGCTCCCATCAGATTTCTATTAACACAGTATGGGGAGCACTTTTTTTTATACTTTATGTTTTATCGTGCCTACTAATCATAATTGGTGACGAGCTAGGAATCGAACCTAGGCAGTCCATATATGTCCAGTCCCCATCCTGTATCATCTGGTCTTAAGAGCTCTCAAGGGGAGTTAGGGTTAGCAATCCTCTTCTCGTCATTTTTTATCAGTGTGGGTTAGGGGGTATCCCACTCGCTTGACCAGCTTTCACCCCACCTAACATTAATCGCTATTGGTTGCCACCGCAGATAGAATCAAGAATTGCTTTGCTTGAATCAGTTAGGGTTTTGGTGACGACAAGAGGAATCGAACCTCTTTTCAGACGTAACCCAAGTCCAGGCAGTGTTATCTCGGGTGTTTATACGCGCCTTCTGGAACATGTTGTCTTTAATACCTTATATCGTCATAGAGGAATAGGGTTAAGAAGTTCCGTCGAGCTTCCCCTTTTGTTTTTCGTGCTTCCTCTACACGTCTCATATCACGTTGCAATCGATTATATATGAGCGCAAAATGGTAGGGTTAGTGGAGAAGCTCCACGTCTCCTACCCATCCCCGAAGGGACGACTTCTGTTACAAAGTTGAGAACGATGTAACCGTAATATATATCTCTGAAATTTTCCGTTGTTTTTAAATTATTTCCGAAATATTTAAACCTTTTCGAATCAATGTTTTCCCAAACACCTTCCGCAATTTCCAATTTCAAATGTTTAATTAATTAATTCGAAAGTTCTTTGTATAAAAAACATTACCCCAACAGAATGGGTGATTCAAATGGCGAGAGAAAAAACTAAAGTATGAGTTTTCTGTCGGGTGTAATGAAGAGCGAATAATAAAATGCTCTCATTTATACAATGAACTTTGAACTATTTAAATGTTTCGCAATCCTATCCTTTTTGGCTTTGACTAGCAAATCTAAAAAAAGGAAAGGAGGGAGTATCAGTCCCTATTTTTCTTGAAAGATATTGCTGACGGCATACTTATGGCAATGACAAACACAAATGCTACCATTGTCTGTTCAAAACCAAGTGTGCCATTAGAATATAATACTATTATTACGATTGGAGCTGCTATCACGCACAATACTAATGATACAAGTAGTATAATGAGTATTGATGTAAAAAACATTCCAATCCATTCCCAGAATGTCTCTGGATGCCATATATCTGTCACTTTTTTTCACCTAATTTTTCTTGAGTTTAGATTTGTAATATTATTATCTTCATATTTCCATCTCATTGACTTATCGAAGTCGATCGTCTGAAAGCTCTGGTTGTCTTCACGCCCATATCTATTTTTTACGCGTGTGCGTGTATGTGTATGTGTATTCATGTATCCGTCGTTACGACGTGCCGACAGAAAATTTGGCACGACGAGTGCCACAAGTAGCACGACCAACAAAAAGATTATGAACAACAGTATTTTATAAAAAAATAATAGGGCGGAAGTCAAGTGTCGACCTCCTTGCAAGACGCCTTACCTAAAACCCAATTTAGTGCGTCTCTCTTCACAAGTAACACATGTAAGTCCATAGTCCCAAATTCGTGATATTCCATCTCCTTCTCTAATAAAGAGACTTGATGTTCTATCTCGCAGACAGTCTTGTGCAATTTTCTATTATCGCGAAGATGTCTTACCATCTGTAAGAGCTCATCAACTGTGTTATTGATATAGGCGATACCTATATCGACATCATCTTTGATGGTCTTTAGAGGTCTATAACCGCAAGAAGGACATATATATTCCCACTTGTGAGCTTTCCACATATTACCACAATAATCACATGGTTCATCCATAGTTATCCCATTAACACGACGTTACTGGGATAACAAAAAAATGGATTAATCCAAGTCGCTTACTAGCTTCTGGACTTCATCCTCAAATAATAAAAGTTTTTCTCTGACTTCTTGTAATGTCTTCTTAACATGTTTTGTGTTCTCTTCATCGAAGTCAGCTAGGGCGTCGTTAATAAGGTTTTCTACATCGGAGCGGAAATCGTCTCTATAAGACGAATTGAAGTGGTCGTCGGCGAGAGCCATAATCTTACTAACAAGTGAATCTTCGTGTTCTCTGAATTTGTCAAATTGCATAATATGACCAGAAGG
>Ga0114922_10001515_pt1 | contig 22211 bp, 19 predicted proteins | sample AartaG_FD_100975 | JGI IMG/M metagenome (GOLD analysis project Ga0114922, IMG submission 100975) | Deep subsurface microbial communities from Aarhus Bay to uncover new lineages of life (NeLLi) - Aarhus_00045 metaG | ecosystem: Environmental > Aquatic > Marine > Oceanic > Sediment | place... | reverse complement strand
TAAATAAAAATTAGGTCCTATCTTAATTATGGCTAAAAGTGACTATTTTATAGGGGAAGCCCTTTTAGGTGCTGAAGAAAACTTAGCACATATAGATTTAATAATTGGTTCAAAAGATGGTCCCGTTGGGGTATCTTTTGCAAATGCACTCAGTTCTCCATCAATAGGTCATGGAGGACTTTTAGCTTGCATAAGACCAAATCTTCTTACAAAACCAATCAGCCTTGTTATACCCAAAGTAACAGTCTCAAAAATGGAAGAGGCAAACAAGATTTTTGGACCCGCTCAAGCAGCCGTTGCTAAAGCAATAGCCGATGCAGTAGAAGAAAATGTGATTCCAATGAATAAATTGGATGAATGGTTACTTATTATAAGTGTTTTTATTCACCCCGATGCAAAGGATTATAGGAAAATATATCAATACAATTATAGCGCAACAAAACTAGCGATTAAAAGAGCTTTAACAAATTACCCTCCAATTGATAAAATTTTCTACGACAAAGATCGAGCAAAGCACCCTGTTGCGGGAATAAAAGTACCACGGCTTTGGAGACCTCCATATATCCAAATAGCTTTGGATCATCCAAATATAGAACATCATATGAAAGTAGTAAAACAATTACCCAAGAGTGACAGGATTATCTTAGAAATTGGAACACCTTTCCTTAAAAAGTACGGAATGGAAGCGATCAAGAAAGTTCGGGAACTTGCTCCTCAAAAATTCATCGTAGCCGATTTAAAAACTTTGGATGTAGGGAAATTAGAAGTCGATTTTGTCTTTGACGCTACTGCAGATGCTGCAGTTGCAAGTGGTTTAGCAGCAGCTTCCTCAATAGACAAATTTCTTTTAGAAGCTAATCGTATGGGAATTTATGGTTTTGTTGACACAATGGAAGTAGATGATCCCGTCGCAAAATTGAGTAAATTAAAACAGGTCCCTGATGTCGTTATTTTACATCGAGCAATTGACGTGGAACAAGCAGCTGGTTCAGAATCCTCAAACGCAGCTCAAAAAGCAAGATGGGCGGCTATTCCTAAGATAAAGGAATTATATAAAGATCAGAAATTAGCATCCGGTCGAGACCGCGTTTTAGTTGCTGTTGCTGGAGGAATAGATCCAAATTCTGCCAATTACGCGTTAGAAATGGGCGCAGATATTTTGATTGTCGGCAGATTCGTTACATCGTCTAAAGACGTTGAAAATTCGACGAGAAGACTCCTCAATATCATACCAGGTTACTCTGATATTGACTTAAAGAGAATTCACACGGAAGATGACGATAGCTCTGTGAAAAAACCTAAATGGGATTAATTTAACAATATATTTTATTTTTTCTTAACGAGTTTGCTTTTTTCTTTTTCTATAATATTAAAAAAAACTTACACTAAAAATCATGAAAAAACTTGAAAAATCTGATCTGTTTCTCATAATCTTATTTGTATTGATCGTGGTAGTAACAATTATTAGCTTTATATATAGGGATGTGGGAGCGTTACTCGATGTGAGTAACTGGTTTGATGTAGATGCTTTAGGAACGGCCAATTATTGGATGGCCATAGGAATTGTATCACTCATCTGCTTTATTGGAGCCATTATTCCTATTCCAGTTCCATACATGATTCCCGTTGCTTTGTTTTCAGCGGCTTGGGTCGCAGGAGATGCTAATACCGCAGGCATTCTCATAACGGGCATCGTATTCTTTTCAGCAATTTCAAACACGATTGGAGATCTCTTAGATTACTACATAGGAAGAGGGGCGGAGTATGTTCTAAGCAAGGACGATCAAGAATTACAAAATCGATGGGCAAAGATTATTCTTAAAAAACCAAAAGTAATCCCTTGGGTGATTATAATTTTTGGAGTATCACCACTCCCAGAATCTCTGCTCATGGTGCCATTAGGAATGGTAAAATACGACGTAAAAAAGACGTTTATTTGGATGTTACTTGGAAAGATAATAATGATGCTAATAATGGCATTATTAGGAATCTTCGCCCAACAATTTCTTGGATTATTTAGTGGTGAAGGTATCACAGGATTGATTATAGGAATTGCCTCCCTTTATATCATGTATTTTATGATTGTATTCTTTTTCAAATTCAAACCAAAAGAAGATACTTAACTTTGGAGATGTAAATTCAGAGTCTGATTTCAATGAAAATTCCTTTGAAACTCTAATTTCTTGTATTCTACTTTCGAAAAAAAAGTATAATAAATCTTTTGAGTTAGGAATTGTATGAATAATTTGCATTACTAAAGTTTTTGATCGTTTTTTCTTAATATTAAGTAAGGTGAATGTAAAAATGGGTAAAAAAAGGAATATAAATTACGTTATTCAGCCGTTTTACCCGTTGCGAAGGGTAATTACTGAAACTTTTTCTTTCTTTGAAAAAAAACACTATATTCATGCGCTTGTTGAATTTGACGTAACGAAACTGCGCACGATCATTGATGAACATCTTCAAAAGACCAAGGAAAGGCTCTCATTAACAGCCTTTGTTATTTATTGCGTTGGTAAAGTGGTTGATGAGAATAAAATGACTCACGGGTTTAGAAAGGGAAGAAAAGAGGTTATAATTTTTGATGATGTAGATATTACTGCCATAGTGGAAAGGTTGGTTGATGGAGAATCTTTGCCTAATATTCATATAACTCGAGCAGCAAATAAAAAAACCTTTCGGGAGGTTCATGAAGAATTACGCGCTGCTCAAGCTGAAGATTTTGATAGTAGTAAGCATAAAAACTTAATGCAAAATTACCTAAAAGTACCGCGGTTTTTCAGGAAATTAATAAACCGTAGAATGGTAAAGAATCCATTCGTGGCAAAAAAATATTCGGGCACTGTAATAGTAACAGCTGTAGGTATGTTTGGGCAAGAATTTGGATGGATGATTCCATATCCGGGACATCCCCTAACTATAACGGTCGGTGGAATTACAAAAAAGCCAGGCGTTATTGATGGAAAAATAGAAGTTCGAGAATATATAAATATAACCATTTCATTCAACCACGATATCATCGATGGCGCTCCCGCAGCGAGATTTGTCTCTAGATTAAAAGAATTAATTGAAAGCGGATTTGACCTTACTAAATAATGGTATTTCTAGATTCGTTGAAACAACGTGGTTTGAATCAATTCTGTAATTCCAATTTAGAAGGAAATTTGTGCAAAGAAAGATATAAGCTATCGTATATTAGTGGATTTTTTTTTCTTTTTTCTTTTTAGCACAATAACTACTGGAAATATACTGATAAGCATGCTAACGGAAAGGATTAGTATCCATATTATTATAAGGATCATGGGCGTTTGAAGACATATATTACCATTAAAAACATTACCTTCACCGCTATCTTTGATACATACGTTATTATCAATCAATATATTTTCGAGGAAGGTATTTTCATTGGATTGAGACGTCAGTAGTATGGCTGTTGGGTGGTCCCGGATGGTATTTTTAGTAAATGTGTTGTAACTACTTTGGAAGAATTGTATTGCGGCATTTTTATTAGAGATTAAAGTATTTTGGTCAAAGGTATTGGAATCGCACCGAGTCAGATCTATTGCAGGGTCATTGCCAGAAAAGGAATTGAAAGATATTTCATTATTGAGAGATTCATACATATCTAGTCCACCACCATAGGAATTATTCCGCATAACACAGGCGGAAATGACATTATTATCGCTGTGCATAAAATCGATGCCGGTATAACTATTTAGAATAGTAGATTCTAATAAAACACTATAAAATGTTGAGTAAATCCCGACCCCATAGTAATTACCTTTAACATAATTATTTTCCATTGAGATATTGTTTGAGTTTCCCACAAGTATGCCATAATGACTATTATAACAGGTGTTGTTAAGGAGTTCCCCGTTTTGCACATGGTATAGTCTAATTCCGCCACTCTCGGAATTATAAAATATAGAATTCTTAATTTGGAAAAACACACTAGTTGATTCGATGAATAAGCACCAGGTATTTTGGTTTTGGGCGTCAATCTTAACGTTTGAAATGATGTAGGGATTGTTTTCGGTCCCCGCTCCAGAGCACCACGGTTGCAAGACAGCTTGAGCCCAAGTATAATCATTAGGGATAGTAAAAGGTGTTAATTCAAAGTAAGTGGAGGTATTAGGCTTGTTATAGATAATATTTTCACTAACATCTTCATAAGAAGTGAGATAATAAACAGTAAAAGTCATATTAACGACAATTATGAAAGTAAAACCAATAAACAAGAAGTATATTCTCTTAATTTTCATCCGCTTTAGATTTCTTAGGGGATTAAATAATTTGTACAATAATATATATTTGATTTTTAATGCGATAATTTTACGAGAGATATTGATTATTTGTAATATAATATACTTTGTTTGGTTCTTATATTAAAATTTCTATCTTAGGTTGGATCGGTTAGAATCTATTCAAAATGTTAAAAAAAGAAGGATAAATAATAAATCTTGTATTTATTCTGCGGGTTTTGAATTCTGGTTAATTTCCTCTTACTTAATCGGTCTTGAGTTGGCCTGGAAGATTGGGCCTATAAACTGACTATATAAAATACTGAACGCGGTTTGATTGGACACGACGCTTATCATCTCGTTTTCTTTGTCGGTTGCGGGACCAATTATAACTTCTTCCGCGTCTCGAGTGAGTGCGAAGAATTCTCCTGCGCCACTGAGTTGTCTGAACTGGATATTGCCCAAACCCATCATTTTGCGTATGATATCACCATATTGCCCCATTTCAAAGCGGGAGGTCAGCATAAAGCGCACCGCTTTCTTCTGAAACGCGTATTCGCTTATAACTTGTAAAATCTCGGGTAGTACGTACGGCATTACAATAATGATTGAAGACTTAACCCTATAAATAGCGTCTTTTATAGCAGCTATTAATGCTTCCCGGCCAATTACTTGCCAAGTAGTAATATCCATTATTTCTGGAATAGAACTTGAAGCTTTGTGTATGTCTCCAAGTTTACTTTCATTCTTTTCAGCAATTTCGGTGCCGTCGTCAATAGAATTCATAAATTGAAGCGTGAAATCTGCGATTGCATCTTTAATATTCTGAGTAGTATCTCGAGTGGTCGTAGAAAGGCTATTCTGTAAGGTTTTTGCGTTTTCTTCATATTTGGATTTGTGGTCTATTAACATTTCGCTTAGATTTCTATCCAAATCTGCGGATTCATCACCCCATAAGTTAATCTCAGCAGTAATCTTATCTGAAGTGTCTCTTTTTCCAGCGATAAATTTATCATCGAGATCCCTAATCCAATCCTCTTTGATTCGCTTGACATCGGAGTCATACTCATTATAATGCCTTAACGATTCGTCTTTATGTCTATTAATAGCTTCGTCGTATTGCCTGTGATGTGTTTTAAGCGAATTCTCTAAAGAGTCTTTCAATTTGACTCTAGTATCAGAACAATCCTTTACACCGCTTTGTAAAGTGGTGTCAATCTCGCCCGCCATATCAGTTGCTAGCGTTTCTAGTTGAACGTTAATTGTTTCTTGAGCTTTGTGGTCAAGGTCTGTGGTTTCTGAAACAACATTATCGTTCTCATTTGTCATGATCCCTGTAACATCTGACTTTAGACCATCTGTAGTTTCCCTTGTGTGCTTTATATAATCTTCGCTAGTGGTTGTAAAATCGGCCTTCATCGGTTCGGTATAAACTAATATGTTTTGAATCGTTGTTTCATGCCTTGCTTTGTATTTTTTCTTCTTTCCCATCCAGAAAAAACCTTTTTTCCCCATTTCTTCTGTGAAATCCGTGAACCTATTTGCGTGTTCTAATAGGTTGTCAATCAGCGTTAATGTCATGCTTTTAAAATCGCTAGTTTGATCGGTCAATACTCTGTGTCTTTCGTCTACAGTAGCTTTCAAATTAGTTTGGAGCGTGTCGGTGGTGTTTTTAAGATGGCTTAAGTGTTCTTTTAATAGATTTGAGATTCTCTCTTTCAAATCAACAACTATCTTATCCATACGTTCGAGATATTTTTCGAGAATTTGTTCCAGTCTCGGTTTCAAGTCATTTGCAATAGTTTGATGCCTATCCACGTGATCGTCCAAATCACTTTTCAATTCCCTTTCAAGTACTTCTACTCTTTGAGTAAAATCTACTAATAAATTTGATATTAAACCATTAATACCATCTTTAGTTTTATTCACCATGGATTCATTTTCTTTTACTCTAGTATCGCTAATATTTTTAACATTAGAGTCTAGCGTATCCATGATGGAATGCAAATTTTCTTCCAAAGTCTTTGAAGTGTCTGTGAATCGATTTCTTGAGCTATTAATTCGGTCTCTTTTATTATTGTTTTTAGTGTCCGAATCATCAAAAAAAGCTTTAAGTTGATCCTCAACGGCAGTTACAACTTCGTTTATGCTTTTATCTTGAATAGCTTCTAATTTTTCAAAGCGATTTGATTGATCCGCTAAGATTGAGTCTTTGATTTTCGCAATTTCGTCTCTAAAGATTTTGGATTCTCCAATATATAATTCAAAGAATGGTTCTAAAGGAATGAATCTATCTACAATCCCAGTTACTTTTTTGAGAAAGCCTTTTTCGACTAGCCAATCAGTAATTTCAAGAACGGATTCGTATGTCAACTCGGGATGTTCTTCTGCTAAAGAAAGGTAAACTTCAGACGATGTGGCTCTTGGAACTCTAAGGTAAACGATGTAAACATTGATTTGGTCTTCCGAAAAACCATATCTCGTGAAAATTTCTTTCGTAAATTCTTTTAAGCTCATTAGCTTTTCTCCATTTCTAAAATTAAAATTTGTTATAATTCTTATTAAAATTAAATTACTCTGAATTTCTTTTTAATATTTTTGTAATATTTTAAAGTTATAATTATATCTTCAAAATGATTATATTAAAACTTAAGTAATAAGACGTTTCATAATTTAAGTTTTTATTGCTCTGTCTAAAAATGTAATTGGTGGACATTTTTTAGAAAATCTTGTATAGATTTTTTCTTTTTCAATCGGGTAATGTTATTCCTCAATCCTTTTTATATGCCATTTTCTTGTTTTAATTAAACCAATTTAGTGAAAAAAATCATGAAAAAATTAAGTAAAATTCTCTTAGGCACTTTTTTCTTAATGATCCTATTTTCGACGGTCACATCGTTTAATGTCGTAGCGATTGCTGATCCCGATGAGGTGGTTGATGTCGGCACAGAATCGTATCAGGCACAAGTACAAGCCAATGTTGCGACTATGTTTCGATTTAGACAAAGAACTCAACTAAGGGTAATGGCTAACGTCAATTTAGATTTAAACCTTGAATGTGAGGCTTTAAAAATCGGTGACAAAGACTTTGCTGTTGAAATTGAAGGAACTGACGATCTTCAAATGAACATGATCTGTACTCAAGACCAAGATCAATTAGGACTAATGATGGGAAGTACCTATCAAATCCGAAATCGCAACCGATACCGATACCATGAAGGATTTGTTATTGATATAGAATGCAATGGAACTTTTACGAAAGCAAGATTAAGAATAAGAGCAACTAACGAAAATCAGATAGGTGAATTCGCTTATTACGATGAAGCAACTGAAGAATGGGTTAGCGTTCCAACAACTGTAGAAGATGGTTATCTCACTGCTGAAGTATCGCATTTTTCAACCTGGACAATACTCATACCCGATAACACTATGTTAATCGTAGGATTTACCATTGGTGGCGGAGTTGCTGCACTAATAATAATCGCTTCAGTGTTCTACATAAAAAAGAGAAAATAGGAAGTAAATTAATATATTTATACCAAATTTTTTTTTTATTTTTAAAAAAAATATTCTAACGATCAAAAATTGTTATTCTACATAAGATTAAATTGAAAATAAAGAACAGATCGAAATTATTCAGTATTTTATAGTTTTATTGTTATTATTCTTTGATTTCAATATTCTAAAAATAAAATTTGATATGTTTCTTATTAAAATTAAATTACTCTGAATTTCTTCTTAATATTATTGTAATATTTTAAAATTATAATTATATCTTCAAAATTAATTTAAGTATTTATTGCTCCATCTAAAAATGTAATTGGGGGATGTTTTTATTATAAAATATTGTATAGAATTTTTCTTTTTCAATCGGGTAATGTTATTCCTCAATCCTTTTTATACGTCATTTTCTTTCATTAATTAAAACAATATAGTGAAAAAAAATCATGAAAAAATTAAGTAAAATTCTCTTAGGCACTTTTTTCCTAATGATCCTATTTTCGACGGTCACATCGTTTAATGTCGTAGCGATTGCTGATCCCGATGAGGTCGTTGAGGTCCCTACAGACGCGCATCAAGCACAGGTAAATGCTAATATCGCAACTATGTTTCGCTTTAGGCAGAGAACTCAACTAAGGGTAATGGCTAACATTAATCTAGATTTAAACCTTGAATGTGAGGCATTAAGAATCGGCGTTAAAGACTTTGCTCTAGAAATTGAAGGAAATGGCGATCTTCAAATGAATATGAATTGTACTGAAGAACAGGTGCAATTAGGGCTAATGATGGGAAATACCTATCAAATCCGAAATCGTAATCGCAATCAATACCAATACCAAGAAGGATTTGTTGTTGATATAGAATGCAATGGAACTTTTACGCGGGCTAGATTAAGAATAAGAGCAACAAACGAAAATCGAATAGGTGAATTCGCTTATTACAACGAAGCAACTGAAGAATGGGTTAGCGTACCAACAACCGTGGAAGATGGATACCTCACTGCTGAAGTAACACATTTTTCAACCTGGACAATACTCATACCCGATAATACTATGTTAATCGTAGGATTCGCCATTGGTGGTGGAGTTGCTGCTCTAATAATAATCGCTTCAGTGTTCTACATAAAAAAGAGAAAGTAGGTAGTAAATTAATATATATTTAACATTTTTTTTAATTTTTTAATAAAAATATTCTAACGATCAAAAATTATAGATGATTAACTTGAAAATAAAGAACAGATCGAAATTGTTTAATATTTTAGTTTTATTGTTAGTATTCATTAATTTCAATATTCTTATTTCCCAAGTTTTATCGTATAGAACTGAAAATATTCCGGGATTCTCTACTCAGGATAAGGTGTATCCTAACGAATCTGTGAAATATAATTTCTTTAACAACATAGTTTTCGATATCTCTACCGATTCTTTTATCGATCTCACTATTGAATATGAAAACAATATCGAGAATCGTCAGGTCTTTTTTCAAATTAACAATAGTAACCCTATATCACTCGATATAACTTCTAAAGCTTTAATGCAGAATTTTGGAATGCCTGAATCCCCTCAAGGACCAAGAAGAGGCGATAGTCAATATCGATATGGGTATAACTGTATCCTTCAATTTAAAACTAACACAACTGTAGAACATTTGACTATAAGTAGTATTAAAAGGGCTGAATATGGTTTAAATCCTAATTTAGATTACTCTTTAGCGGTGTACGAATCTTCGCAAGACTCATGGTTACTCATTGATACAATCGAGGAGTTAAACGAATCAAGTTCGGAGATTTCTTTGTCAGGATTCGTCTCTAACATACAGGCTGACACTGAATATTTTATTACTTTTTACGAAATCATTGATATCTTTGACGATTGGATTTTAGTGATTGTTTTAATTGTAAGCGCGATAGGAATCATTTCACTTGCTATTCTAATTTCGAAAAAGGATTATTTTCAGTATCTAAAAACGAGAACCGTTCCAATTGAAAAGGGTGCGCATCGTTTAAGCTTGGAGGACGTCTTGGAAAACGAGAACAGAAACAAAATAATTGACTTAATTCTAAAAGAACCTGGAATTCACTTTAATGAGTTGTTAAGAAAAACTGAAATAGCTGCGGGTAATCTCGTTTGGCATCTCGATATTTTAAAAACGTACAAAGTGGTAGGGAAAAAGCGGATAGGGAATTTTATCGCTTACTTTCCGTATTACCAAAAAAACCCTATTTCAAATCTTGATCTTCAACTAAGTAAGAGTAAATTAACCTTGGAAATCTTAGAAATGATAGAAAAAGAACCAGGTCTATGGAATAGCGTAATAACAAAACATTTTAAGGTGGACCATAAAACTATTCAATATCACGTCGATAAGCTAAAGGATCTCAACCTAATAAATTTCAAAAGTGAAGGGAGAAAGAAAAAAATCTTCCCCAATTTGGAGTCAGATTATTTTAATAATAAAGATAAGTAGAAATTCTTGTATCTATTAGGATATTACCACAAATTGTTTATCCATAGATTAATCTGCGGACCAAATATTATTAACAGCAAGAAGAATATCAATATAATAACGCAATAAACATCGCTTAATTTTAGTTTAGATCTGGTCGTAATACTACGGCTTCGTCTTTGAAATTCTTTTGCTTTTGCACGATAGAATGCTTTCAGTCCTTTCTTTGTTAAAAACAACCTATTTTTAATAATTTCTATATAATCCCCATTTATTAGTTCAGTAATATATTTTTCAGCCGTCTTTGCTCCTAAATTAGTATAGAAGAAATCTGCAAAACCCTCGTAATAATGACGTCCAAGAGCTAAACCCTCTTCAAAATTTTTTACCAATTCTTTAATCGTTACGCTTTCTCTTCTTATACTTCCTAAAATATACGCAGTTAATCTATTATTATAAATCGTGTCTGCGACTACTTTTATTGATGTAATATCAAATTCTTCATCTTTCGCCAAGATTTCTCTTAAAATTTCAATTCCTTCCTTAAAAACGAAAATGGCAATAATAATTCCAATAACGGAATCTACAAAATATATATTAAATAATGCAAAAGTAAATCCGATGAGTACTCCGACAGAGATTCTTACGTTTAATAGTGAATCCTTAGAATCGCTTAATAGAGAAAGATTTCCCGAAGCTCTTCCAACCATACTTTTAAGGAATGCTAAACCGGCATTTAAAGCAATTGACACAAAACCTATAATATATGATTCTACAGTTGGAACAATAGGAGAAAGATTTAGTAGAGCCTCAATACCTGACCAAACAAGAGTAACTCCTGTGAACATCATCAAACCGATAATAATTATACTTGCTAACTTGTCTTTTTTAAGTTTTAATCCAATCAAACCAACGATTCCAATTTTAAATAAATCTGTAAAGTTTTCGAATCCTTCAGTAAGCATTGCTTGTGAACCTAATTGTATCCCCGTGAAAATTTTCACTAAAGAAATGATTATTAAAAAAAGTGCTGTACCTAACATTACTGTTTTTTCAGACAAAAAAATACGCATATAATAGGAAGTATATAGATTGTGGTGGAAACTGACTTCAACTAATTTCTTGCCTTCTTTTGTAAGTTTTAAAACACCATTACTATCTTCAATCAAACCTTTGCGTATCGAAATTAGGTAATATTCTTTGATGTCTTCCTCTCCAACAACAACTTGCTTTGTTGATGAAATAAAGAGGTTACACATTTTTTTTGTTAATTCTTCAATTTTCTGTACCCCATCGTATAAAAAACATAAAAATGCGTAAAGAAAATTGTTATGTGGTTCATAATTTCCCGGATAATACTTAACCATCATCTTATAATTATCATCACGATGAGATATACCGTGTTTTTTCCGCGAATAATTAGATTTTAGTTCAGCAATAGTCATCAAATTTAAAATTCTCACAAGGTATTTATATATTTTCAATCAGTTGATTCTATTTTATAATAAACCATTATAATCAGATTTAAATTATCGTCTAATTTTGTTATTTTAAACTTAAATACTAGATTACTTGCGTAAAATAATGATAGATCCAGAAGAATTCTTAAAATTTCTAAAAGAGAGAAGGAGCATCAGGTCGTATCTCGATAAACCGATACCCGAAAAGGAAATTGAAATGATTTTAGAAGCAGGAAGATGGACTCCAAGTGCTTCTAATAAGCAACCTTGGGAATTTTTAGTTATTAGAAATAAGGAATTGTTAAGAAGTATTTCAAAAAAAGCTTTTTATGGATTGCATATTAAGAGAGCTCCTCTTGCAATCGCGATTGTAGGTAAAATTAAAGAAAATCCTCACTATTACCTTCAAGATACATCATTTGTATCAATGAGCATGATGTTAATGGCATGGTCCCTCGGAATAGGTACTTGTTGGATTGGGGCTTTAGAACGCGATATTGTAAAGGAAATGCTAGGATTAGATGAATTTGATTATCTGTTGACAATCTTACCTATGGGGTATATAAAGGGGGCCATTCCACAACCTCCCTTGAGAAAAAGTTTATCCCAAATAACTAGAGAAATCTAATGGTCCAAAATTCAACTTCTACTAAGATATTTGAATTTTCCCCAGAGTATAGAAAACTTACGAAATCTTAATTCTTAATGGGTTTTAGGCAAGAATTATAGCAATAATCTTTAAATTTTGCGAATATTCTTAATTATTAATTGGAAAAATACGCAAAATTATAAACGAAATGTTAGGAGGATAAAGAAATTGAAAACTTTTGACGATTATTACAATAGGCTTTTAAAAATGAAGCCAAATATCTATATTGGTGAAGAGGTAGTTGGTCGAGATGACCCCAGATTACGAGGGGGAATGAATATAGTAAAAGTTACATTTGATTGTGCCCATAGCGAAGAATTCGAGGATTTGTGTGTAGTAAATTCTCATTTAACTGGAAAGAAGATCAACCGATTTACTCACATACACCAAAGCGAAGATGACCTCTTAAAAAAGCAATTGATGACTCGATTACTCTGTCATCGTGTTGGTGGCTGTATCCAACGCTGCATGGGTTGCGATGCCTCGAACGCTCTGTCTGTAATTACATACGAGTTAGATCAAGCGCTAGGAACAGATCATTACGAGCGGTTTAAGAAATATTTGGAGAATTTTCAAGAGAATGATTTAGTAGCTAGCGCTGCTCAAACAGACCCTAAAGGGGATCGATTGAAAAGACCCCATGAACAAGCAGATCCAGATCAATATTTAAGAGTTATTGAAACTAGACCAGATGGAATCGTTGTTAGAGGGTGTAAAATAAATATAACGAACACACCATACGCAGACGAAATAATAGTGCTTCCCTGTAGATACATGGGTCCAGAAGATAAAGATTACGCTGTAGCTTTTGCTTTACCTGCCGATTGGGATGGAGTTAAAATATTAGCTCGACCTGCAAGTTTTAGATTAGGTAAACACTTAGAAACACCCGTCTCGAATTTTGGAGACGCTGAAGCTTTCATTATATTTGATGATGTTTTTGTACCAAATGAAAGAGTATTTTTAAATGGCCATGGAGATCCTAGGCAAACGGCATACGCTGGCTTTTTAGCGTTGATGTTCGCTCATTTTCATCGACATAGTTACACAGGTTGCAAACCCGCAGTGACGGAAGTAATAGCTAGCGCAACAGCTTTGGTTGCAGAATACAATGGTATTGAAAAAACATCTCACGTTCAAGATAAACTTTCTCATCTAATAGGAACGGCAGAGTTAGTTTTTGCTGCTGGGGAATCTAGCGCGAAACATTCTGAAAAGGCTCCTTCAGGTACTCAAGTTCCGGATGAAATTTTGACTAATGCGGGAAGAAGACTTGCTGGTGAAATGATATACGAAGAGTATAAAATCCTTGCGGATATTTCAGGTGGCTTAATTGCAACTTTACCCTTTGAAGGTTCGTTCTTTTCTGAAGACGTTGGAGAACTTGCGATGAAATATATGCAGAGAAATCCAAGAGTCAAGCCAGAAAACGTACTACGGTGTTTCAAAGGTATTGAAGGTTTTGCTGTTTCAGAAATTGCTGGACTTCTTCAAGTTGCAGGTTTACACGGTGGAGGTAGTCCTGCTATGGAAACTATAACGATGATGATGCGCTACGATATTGAAAAATTGAAAAATATCTCAAAATACCTTTTTGGGATAAAATCCAAACTGAAAAGATACGAAAGACCAACTGTGACTCCTCGAAAACAACTCGAAAAATTTCGAAAAGCAATGAAAGGAAAGAAGTTAGAATAAAATTTACTCAACATGTAAGAATTTAATTTCTTATTATTTTATTTTTTGAATTTGGTCAATATTTATAATTCTTTAACTAAAGATATAAAATTCAATTTCGATTATAAAAGAAATAAATTAACCTTTAAAAAAAGTGTTTTTTAAGTATGTTTGAATTAATAAAAACATTCCAAGCTCACTCAAATTACGTATTAGGTCTCGCAATTACTCCAGATAATTCAACCTTAATATCTACGGGCATGGATAACTTAGTGAAATATTGGAATCTACCTTCATTTGAACTAGCTAAAACTTTAGAGGAACATTCTAAAAGTGTGAATTCGATTTCTATTGCTCCCAATGGGTTAAGATTAGCTACTAGTTCTACTGATACAACTGCTAAAATATGGGATTTTGACTCTGGAAATGTTTTGCATACATTAAAGGGGCATAAAAAGACAGTTATTGCAGCTGAGATCTCCCCCGATTCAAAATTTGTTGCAACAGGTTCCTACGATGGAAAAATTAAGTTATGGGATGCCGCTAATGGAAGCGAACTTTTAACTATCAACGCTTTTGAAAGAAATGTAACTTCAGTTAAGTTTTCACCAGACGGTAAGGCTTTGGTAGGGGGTGGTCTTGGTGATTCTTTTCACATCTGGAAGATTCCCTCTGGGGAATTGCTTAAAAGCGTAACCGAACATAAAATAGTAGTTTCTGGGGCGCGTTATACTCCTGACGGACAGATTTTTGTCTCCATTGGTTCCGAATCGTTAAAAATATGGAATCCTAGAAATTGGGATATACTTAATACTGTTCAGTTTGGAACTATATATCCACGTCCTCATACTATATCGCCTGACTCGAGGATGATTGCTATAGGTTTTGATTACAAAGCACAAATTTGGAACATTAACGAGGGTGAGCTTTTAGAAACAATCGAAGTAAAACCTAAAGGGGTAGATTCCTTATGTTTCTCTCCCGACGGAAAAAACTTATTAATGGGAGCTGCAGATAAAAAAATTAGAATCTGGAAATTATAATATTTATTGCTGTTAGAGTATGTGGGTTTATTTAACGATTCTATATTATAAGGTTAAATAGCATTAGACCAAGATAGTAATTATGGTGCTGGAAAATTTAGAACCAAAAATTGTATGGAAAATATTTGAAACGATTGCAAATACTCCAAGACCTTCCAAACATGAAGAAAGAATTCGTGAAGTGATAAAGGATTTTATTTTAGAATCTGGCAGATCAAATAAAACTGATTATCATATTAATCAAGATTCCGTAGGAAATATATTGATTAGAAAACCCGCTTCAAGAGGAATGGAATTAGCTCCTTCTTTAATGCTTCAAGCACATATGGATATGGTATGTGAAACAGATAAACCAGAAGGATTTGATTTTATGAACTCTGCGATACCCATTAGAATTCAAGAAAATAAAGAGTGGTTGGATGCTGATGGAACCACACTAGGTGCTGACGATGGAATGGGTATTGCCGTAGCTTTGGCAATTTTAAGCGATCCATCAATAGATAGAAACGGTCCAATTGAAGTACTACTAACGGTAAATGAAGAGGATGGATTTGATGGAGCAACTCTATTAGATCCTTCAGCTCTTGACATAAGGAGTAAATTAATGATTAATTTAGATGGTGGACCTATCGGAGATATCGTAGTTGGTTCTGTTTGCGGAAGAAGAGTGCGATTTTCAAAACAATTTAATTGGAAAAGCTATCAGGAAGACAATAATTTAGATTTTGTTGAACTTTCTGTTCAGGGATTATTGAGCGGACATTCGGGTGAAGACATCTCCCTCCCAAGAGCGAATGCAAATAAAATAGTTAGTAGAATTGTTTCAAAACTAACTCAAGAAATGAAATTATATGTCTGCAAGTGGAAGGGTGGGACTAAATCAAATGTCATTCCAGCAAAGTCTTCAATAAAATTTGGAATAAAAGAGAAAAATTACACCAAGTTTGAAGAATTGATAGACGGAGAAATCGCTTCAATTTATCAATATTATAAAGAATTTGAACCAAATATCGATATTAAATATAATAGAATTTCGCCTGAAGATTACTTATCAGTTGAGGATTCAACAATATTGTTATCAACTGCTAATAACATCCCCCATGGCGTGCTAAAAATGTCTCACAAATACGAAGGATTTGTAGAAAGTTCAAATAATTTTGCCATTGTTAATACTGAAAATGATAAAGAAATTATCTGGCTCTATCCTCGTAGTATAATCAGGAGTGAGTTGAATTCTTTTTGCGTTTCTATGCAACAATTAGGGTCATTAGGTGGTTTCAAAGTGTTTTTAAGACCTGTTTTGCCCGAGTGGTTGCCTGACCTAGATTCCAACTTCTTAAAATATGTAAAGAAAGAATATGAGGGAGTGATGAAAAAGCCTGTCAAAACAAACATTATTCATGGAGGCTTAGAGACAGGAATGATTAGTACAAGGGTATCTGGTCTTCAAATGGTATCATTAGGGCCCACAGTGGAAGGATTGCATTCTCCTAGTGAAAAATTAAAGATAAGTGATGTTGGAACATTGTACGAATTACTTAAAAGAATTGTTGCTCATATCGAAGAGTTGAAGAGAGAATAGAATAGATGTTTTATGAAGCATTTTATTTGAAAAGGGTTAAAATCTCGCTTAAAGTGCTGATTCTTTGACCATCCCAGTCCTCCTCGTCGTACCTAACTGAGTTTTTTTCATGAGGAGATCTGATTAAGACGGGGAACATACCTACGTGAAGAGCTCCTGATAATTCACGACTACTTCCATCACCGATATATAGACAATTTTTTGGTTTTACTTTTAAATTCTTGCACGCTAAGTGATAAATTCTAGGATCAGGTTTTTTTATACCAACAGAACAAGAAAATATTACACCATCAAAATATGTTGCTAATGATGTTGAATCCCAAATTTGGGGAATTTCAAAGCTGCAATCACTAATTAACCCAATTTTTAAACCCAAACTTTTTATTTGCTTGAGTGTGTCAATAGTGTCTTCTCTAGGAACTAATGTTTTCCTAGAGTAAATGAATCTAGTACGAATGGCTTGTTCAATACTACTTTTATTTATTGGCACATTTAACTCTTTGCTAATGAAAATTACGTTTTCTTCTATGGATTTAAAAACCCCTAAAGCTCTCTGATTGAAACTGTTTGACCACAAATCATAGAATTGTTCCTCTGGTATTGAAAGTGAAGAGGCCATTTCTGATAATATTAGTTTAAATTCTTGAGCATTAAAACTATCTACTAGAGTTCCAAATAGATCGAAAATAACTGCTTTAATCTTCATAATTTAATTTATGTGTCCTCTAATTGTATAATTTCGTCCAAATACTTTCTAGCTTTTTCTTTTTTAGAATCATCTAGTTGACATTCGGTAACTTTCCAAAACCTATACTCGTGGTTGAAATATGCAGCACAGTTTTTTTTAATGTCTTCAGGGCACTCAGTAATCTGCCAGCATTGAAAATTTTTGCGGGTGTAATATTTATGGTATTTGTTTGGTAATTTTTGGAACTCAAGTTTAGTTTCTTTAAGATACTTATCGAGATCGTTCGAGTTATAAGTGTTCCAAAATAAAACAGTTTTTGATTTATTCTCCTCCTTTCCGAGGAAATCTAACATCGCTGCCATTGTTTTACCCGTATATGTCGTTTCTAATTTGAAACCCTTCTTTTTTCCTTCTAGCTCATAGATTAAGTCTACAGCGTTTTGACTTTTTATCGTTACTTTTCCATATCCAGATCCTAGATAACCTTTAATAATCTCGAAGTTTTTTTCAGTGATATCTATATCGTCAACGCTTTTATCTCTCTTTCTCAAGTATTTAATGGTTTTTCTTCCTATCTTAATTATTGCTTTAGAATTAACTACGCTATCTCTATTTACACTTACGGCGAGCACTTTAGTTTTTAACCCTAAAAGTTGGCATCCTGTCGTTAAACCCGCCGCCGTGCCATTGGATCCTGCTGCTACAAAAATATAGTCTGGTTCGGGGAGTAAATCTTGCTCTATTTGATTCTTTAACTCACAAATTGCGTTAATGAAACCGACCACACCTAATGGTGTCCCAATCCCAAATAATGGTGACCCTCCTATAGATACTAAATAATGTTTAGGATGAACTAATCTGTAAAGTAAGCTCTTGAGAACTCCTAATTCAAATTTCTTAGTAAAATGTAAATTTGCACCAAAGTAATTATATAATAAAAGAGAACGCTGAACATGCCAAGTTAACGGCTGGAGGGATAAAAACAGTTCGCAATTCAAACCGAGTTCCTTGGCGATTATAGTACAAGCCAGCCCGTGGTTCGTTCCAATTCCTCCTAGCGTAATAATTCCTTTCTTTTTTTTAAGAAGCGCTTCTCCTAGGATAAATTCTAATTTTCGAGGTTTGTTTCCCCCATATATATTATGAACCATATCATCACGTTTAATGTATATCGCTCCACCGTTTAAGTTCAAATTTTGTTCTAATTCTATCAAACGATCTACCTTAGATGGGGTTCCCGTTAATAAAGATATCCAAGGAACTTTTCCTTCTAAATTAGGATATACATCAAACAAAACTGGCTTTTTCTCTTCCATAATAATTAAAATTTCTTATATTAAAAATATCTATTAAATTAATGTGTAAGACTAATTTAGAATGTAGCCGCTTTTCTTCTCAGTTATTATTCCCTCTTTAAGGAACTTTTCTAAATGTTTTCCAATCATAAGAAGCTCAGCAATAATTTCAAAATCCTTAAAAGCGGTATACTTTCGATATACGATATTATTTCCCTTAAAATCGTCCAATTCAATTGGTTTACTCCGTTCAGAAAAGAACGCGAGAATTCGTTCGTCCCGCTCTTGTAGGATTGATACATATTTTTCAATTTCTTCATTAATTTTACTCTTACCTTCAATTATTCCCCTATGCCCCGTAGCGACGATTTCTAAATCCAAGCTCTTAATTTTAGCTATAGATTCCTCAAACTCAATTAAACTGGCGTCAAGATTGCCATAATACGGATATTTTGAAAGATCGATATCTCCAAGAAAAGCTATTTTAGAATTTTGTTCATAATATGCACAATGACCTGCGGTATGTCCTGGAGTAAAAAGCACTTGTAATTTCAACTGATTATTAATATCAAATATGTCGTTGTCTTCAATTACTGCGTCTATTTTAACGTTCTGCATCCTTAACAGTTTAATCAAACTATTTAATTCATCTTCAACAGGTGTATTTTTAACGTTATAGAGAGGTATCATTTCATCGACATTTTCAATAGGTACTCTATCCTTTGAATGACAATAGAACTTGACACCGTTTAATAAATAATTTCCAGAAATATGGTCTTCATGCCAATGGGTAAATAATACATTATTGATCGGAAAGCGTTTTTTTAGGTTCTTTAATCGTCTGGGTGAAATCCCCGTATCTATTAAATAATCCCCGATTAACATTGAATGCGAGTAAGGATACCTAGCATGTTCCTTTGCTTCTATAAAATAAATACTTTCAAATTCAGACGATAAAGGTATAATGAAATCTTCCATGGTAAACTCTCATCATTTTTTTGATTCAAAACGTTCAGTATAGTTTGATCTTAAAACTAGAATACCTTGAGACAATATCCAAGTCGGGATTGCAAAGAATACAGCCCATTCCGCAGCCATTTTAAACGAGACGTGAAGAGGTAGAGTATTAATTATGATATATGCTAAAAAAATTGATGCAATCAAAAATCCAATAATAGATTGTAACTTTGATATCCCTGGAGTGAGATACACAGTAATACCATAAACTATACAGCTAAACATTCCTCCGTAAAAGAAGAGCCCCGCAGCAACATTGTGTATTCCAAAACTTAACTCCAAAGGAAAAATTCCAAGCATCAGAAGTCCAACACCTAAAATAATACCGCATCCTAACGAAACAAGTATCAAAAGTTTAAACGCTCCTTTTTTGTGTAAATACTCTGCCAAATATAAACTATAAATCCAACTAATAATTCCAGAGTATATCATACCTCCATTAAAAACAATATCGGAACCGTTCGGACCTACCCCTAAATGACTTATCCAATGAGTTAGAAAACTAAATGTAGGATCTGCTAATACATATAATATTATTGCACTAATCGCTGTTAAGAATCCAATTAAAGCTCCAATTACTACTATGTGACTTACAATTGCATGTCTATATAATTTATTCTCCTGCTTCATAATCCAATTCCTCAGATAGTATCTTATATGGAACAAATAATAAAAAAGATAAAAACTCTCTTTCTCTAGGAAATACTTTAAAAAATATTAATCTTATTCCAATTGGTTTTAAATAATCAAAACAACTCCTTAAATCTATTAAAAACACTTAGACATGACTGGAACATTTTCTATAAACAATACAATATGAAGTGATAAAATGAGAGAAGAAGATTTAATGAGATTGTTAGCGGGTATCGGTGGAGTAATAACTTTAATTGAAACTATACTAGGTATAAACGAAAGACACATCGATACCTCTAAAATACTATTACTTGTAATTTCAATCGTTCTCGCTGTAATTATTATACTTAGTGTTATTAGACCGGGCAATCCTGTACCAATAAATTGGTTATTGTATGTAGGGTTAGGTATCGTAATAATAATATTTAGTAGCTTAGCCGGGGGAATACTAATCTTAGTTGCGGGATTTATTGGATATACAGAAAAATGAAATAGAAATTAAACAAAAAGGCATAAATTTGCCTATGCGAATAATTAATAACTTTTAGCGAGATATACAGTGCATGATGCTGGTTTACCGCACACTAAACATGTAAAAAATTCATGTTTCTCCTCATCCACTCTTTTACCTTTAACTTCTGCGCCAATTTCTTTTTCGACAACTCCAGCGCAACGTTCACCGTCCAAATCTATAGAACAAAAGCCACAAGCTACAATTTTTCCGCTTTTTATTGCTTCAATTGCTGCTTCTTTCTCATATGTCAATTCAATTTGGGATTCAAAGTCGATCATAGACTTTTCTCTAATTTCTTTGGTATAATTTTGAGCGATTTCGTCAACAACCTTTTCTAGATCGGGATCTTTAACAATTACCTTCTTACCATCATGCCTTTTTACTAAAACCATTTGGTTTTTTTCCAAATCTCTTGGTCCGATTTCAATCCGAATTGGAACTCCTTTTAACTCCCAAATGTAAAATTTACTCCCTGGTGACTCGTCAGAATCGTCGATTTTAACCGTATATTTGTTTTTTAATCTATTAAATATGTCTTTTACTTTACCTAAAACAAGGTCCCCTTTATCTTTGAAGATTATTGGAATAATTACAATTTGGACTGGCGCTAAATCAAAAGGTAAAACTAATCCCTTATCGTCTCCGAGATATGCTATCATAGCCCCGTAATTTCTACTTTGAGAAGGACCGTAACAAGTCTGATAACCGTATTTTTCTTCTCCATCCGTATCAACAAATTTTACATTGAACGGTTTTGAGAAGTTCTGACCTAACAAATGCGTTGAGGGCAATTGAAGAGTCTTGCCAGATCCCATTAACGCATCAGCAGCATAAGTGTGAACGGCTCCTGCAAATTTGTCCCATTCTGGTCTTTGAAAAAAGATTATTGGGATACAACACTCATCTTGAAGAATTTGATAACTTGATTCCATATCTTCTTTAACTTGTTCTATCGCTTCTTCCAAAGTGGCAAAAACATTGTGTGCCTCGATCCAATGAAATTCTCTACCTCTAAGGAATGGTCTTGTTGATTTTCCCTCGTATCTCCAGACTTGGCAAGAAAGATATCTTTTGAAGGGTAAATCCTTATAACTTCTTAACCAAATTGAATACATTTTATATAGTGCGGTTTCGCTCGTCGGCCGTAATGCCAACCGTTCTGCCAACTTACCCGAGCTACCTGCCTCAGTAACCCAGAATACCTCTGGAGCAAAGCCCTCAACGTGATCTGCTTCTAACATAAAGTTTGATTCAGGGATAAGAGATGGCATCGTAAGTGGGAGATGACCTTTTTTCTCTAACAAATCTTCAGTTTTTCTATACATTTTTCTAATTGTAATAGTTGCCCATTCTCGGTAGACGACAAAGCCCTTAATATTGTATCTAATATCTGCTAGTTCGGCTTTGTTAATTAGCTCAGTATACCAGCCTGAGAAGTCTTCTTCTTTAGATACCGTTATTCCGGT
>Ga0114922_10001514_pt1 | contig 22213 bp, 18 predicted proteins | sample AartaG_FD_100975 | JGI IMG/M metagenome (GOLD analysis project Ga0114922, IMG submission 100975) | Deep subsurface microbial communities from Aarhus Bay to uncover new lineages of life (NeLLi) - Aarhus_00045 metaG | ecosystem: Environmental > Aquatic > Marine > Oceanic > Sediment | place... | reverse complement strand
TTGTTTTCAACTAACTGTATGTCCGTAAACCCAGCGGCAAACCGGAAGCGAAGATGTATCTTCGCTGGTAGCATAGATATAAGGATATATCTTGCGCTACTTCGTAAGAAATTACCGTCGTACTTTACTTCTTCATACGGATTAAAACGCTTGTCATACAATTCCTTATGCAAGACTTCCCACGGTGCGCTAGTCGAATAAGTGAAGTACGTATCGTCTGTGTGTACTTCAAACCGTGCGCCAAACTGGAACGAGCGACGACTCCACAAACCCCACCAACGTAGTATACCCAGGTCAGTGTCCTGTCCCAAGTCGATGAAGTACGTAGGTTGATAAACAAGATCGGCATCGGGCGGAGAGTTGTTCGCATCGTACCATACACGGTGGTATGTGCCAACATCGAAATCAACCATTCCTGCAATCGAACCATCCTGAGTCCAACCGGACGGCCATAAACTAGACGGCCAGGATGTCGGGTCACTTGCATCATACACAAGGCAAGTAATAGTCGAATGACCGTTGGAAGCAGATATTGTCGCATCACCGGAACCTGACTGTCGAGTTAAAGTAAATGACGTGTGGGCGGTAGGTATGTCACCTGTTGCTATGAAAGTTAACGTACCAGCGCCCGCTGTTAAATCTCCGCGTAGAAATTCAAAAGTCTCGTTATTAGTAGGACTGTCGGTAGTGTAAACATTTCCGGCTGCGGGAGATGTAGTAACACCAGATACTTTGAAATGCCAAATCGCAGGGTCTAATAGATTGACTGGATACTCGTTGATACCTTCTACAACAATACGAGAACGGAAGGTTTCGTCATCCTTCGGTAACTGACGTTGTGCGCTAACTAACGTCTTGTCGATGTAATCACTTGTCACACCGGTAGGCGGGTAGCCTGCTAAGTTACCGTACGAGTAAGAACCTATGGCGTAGTTACCTGTAGTTGTTTGATGGGCTGTTTGTTCTCGATACTGCATACGGAGCATCATCTTTTCCATGTCCCACCACACACCGTAGTTAGGTGGTGCGTGGTTTTGCAGTAACGCTGTTATCATTTCTGCTACTGAACCGTCACTAACACCCCAATGCCATTCATTGACTGTTATACCACTAGGAAATATCGTACGAGTATAGTAGTTTGTATCAGAAGCAGGTGGTGTAGGTATAGCTGTAGCATCATAATGTACGCCTGACACAAGCTCCGAACCACCGACAGCTAACGCACGTGTCATAACGTCGATAATAATGTCCTCTATCTCATTGGTGCCTTCCTCATACACAGCTAAGAAATCAACAGTTATCGTACCTACTGGCGTGTAACCGCTGAACTGTAAGTAATTCAATAGGTCGTTACCTATGGTATACAAACCAGGTGGTATTACTTTGTCAGGATACTCACCTGGGTCAGCTCCAGAATCGATCAACCGTCCTACTGCTTTCCATGTACGTCTGTTGGTATACGGAGGCCCAGAAGGTGTACCACCGATATACGCTTGTGTCCATACGGCCCAATCAGGTATGTATCTGTCCTCTCCGTCCTCTACTTGTAACTTCAGTTCCACTGGAACAGCTGCTGTACCCATGTGAATTACGTCAGCATACCAGCTACCCAACTCCATCTTAGTATTAGCCATAACACCGAACAAGTCATTCAGTGTGTATTTAATACCCGACGGTGACGGGTCATAGCCAGTAATAAATCCGTGGAATCTAGTGTGTGTACCATGCTCGGAAACTTCATCCACATAGCATTCGCTATACATCCGGTATATGTTGGACGTAGAAACCTCATCATAGCGTGTCTTAACTGGTTGAACAGCGAAGGATGCTTCAGTACCGCGCATTTCCAACGACCCGTTGAAGTAGAAGTTAGCGTGTCGTATCAATGACCACGCTCCGAGAGTCGTCCAGTTATTTCGTAGGTATACGTTATGGTTGTTCATAGCGATCTATCTCATGGAACAATGCTGTTTGATTAAAACCGTCCCATGCTTCTGCTTCAAAGTCTCCTTCTTCTGTTACAGCTAACGTAAGCTGCCAACTGTTCTCACTCTGAGCTGTTGGCCCTTCAATAAATACAGACGATACTTCCAACAGATACCCTTTATAGTACTTGTGAGTATCGCTGTTCATAATCAATATTTTAGGCCATTCACTACCACCGGTTTCCTGATTACGATAATGCCAATCGGCACCCAACCGAGAGATACCGTGATTCAACGGTATAAACGGACAAAAACAATTAGTTAAAGCACGTGCTACTAACGTATCATCTAACCACGTTCCTGTAGTTGCATTAAAACCAGTAACCGTTTGATCGTCGCTAGTAGAGGCTGCTATCGTGGCGTCACCTGTACCAGAAATCTTTGTTAGCGTCTGTGGTACACCTTCGGTAATTTCTACACCAGTCGCGTAACAAAGGATGGTTCCAGATCGTGTTGGCGGTGTACCGGATAGGTTAGTACTTATGACAGTGAACAACTCAGTATCAGCGGGACTATCGGTAGTGTATACCGCGCCAACCGTAGGATCAGTGGTAATACCGGATACAGTGAACTCCCATAAAGACGGACGTACTGTAACTACGTCTAACCTGCGATGATGGTCTACCAGTCGCCAGTTTTCCCAATCAGGCCACGGGCTAAATTGTTGCGGGTATTCACTTTGTTCGACATCGCCTACGTATATCTGTACACCGATGTAGTAACCACCGTCATGGTAATACTCCATACGTATTGTATCCGTAAGTGCGTTATACGGTACTACACAAGGCGGCATAGCATAGCTCTCTCCACCAACATACAGCCATGTAGCTGCCAGTGTCATGTACCCGTTGATTGCCGTTGAAGGCGCAGCTTCAAGCACTTCATTAACAAACCAAACTTTCGGTGGTGTGTTGTCACTGTCGGGATACGGCTTAGTACGATGTTTCGTAGGCCCAATCCAATCACGACCTAACGCTTCCAGTTTAATCTTGTTGACTATCGAAGAACCGTACTCGTTGTCGATGTCACCAGCTACTAGCTGTACTGGTGTAGCACCGCCACGAGCATCGGTAAACTCGGTGGACTGTTGTGCAACCTGGGGATCGATCTCACCGGATGGTAAATCAATGTATTCATCATAGATAGCTAGTGATGTTATGTCAAGATGCGAACGCTTGATAGGCATGTAGTCCGGTGTTGCTGATACTTCCTTACCCCACGCAAACATATGGAACTGTGCCATACGCGCAAAATAATCGTCCCATGAATCAATGGTAATTAACCTCATCCACGGCATGTAAACCAGTCGTATCATGCCAACCCTCTCCTAGCTTGCTGTGCTAACTGCGGACTTGTGAGTGCATCTACCACTCTACTACCAGTCTTAGGCCCGCCTGATATGTTAATTGTATTTTGTTGTGCAAGATTAACAGCATTCGTATTACCACCGGTAGGTACGAAGTACGCGCTAGATGGTAGTGTGAACAGTTTAATAAAGTCCAGCACATTAGTTATAATCACAGGTTTAGGTTCATCCCACTCTACAGGGCGTGGTTTATTTAATCCAAATGCAGCATTTATACCCCAGGATATAAGACCGCCAAGTATCGGCCCGCCTAGCGTAGCGGCTAAACCACCACCTAAATTACCTGTAATACCTTGTGTTAGTGTGTTCGCTAATCCACCTGCAAGTTGTTGTTTAGCTGCGAATGCCGCATCACCGCTGGTAGCTCCACGTGAAAGCGCATCAAAGTACGCGCCTATTGCATTGCCTAATGCAGCGGCTATACCACCGCCTACACCACCGCCACCGCCACCTTTCTTACCACCGCCACCGCCACCTTTCTTACCACCTGCGGCGGCTGGATTAGGCTCAGACCAACCGTACTGATCTACCCACGGCGACCATGTACCGTCTGTTACAGTCTCACTGCCTTCGATTGTTTTAGACGGTATAATCTCACCTGTATTCGGGTCTACATCTACGCATTCTATCTGACCAGATTCGGTTCTCCGTCAACTTTTACCCGACGCAGTTTTAAGTCCGCGTCGTTGTATAGGTGTCGGACGAAAACGTCCTCTTGTCCGCATTACCTTAGACCGCGCAGGATCAACACCAGATGTAGTGCGTCCTACAAGATCGGTAACTGCTCCGGCTGCGTCACCTGTGGGTGAACCACCGCCGCTACCCTCTGTGTCAGCGCCCGCTTCAACACCATCTTCCATCCCTGCAATAGCATCATCAAGATACTGCTCCATTTTAGCGCGTAAGTCAGCGTCTAAACCAGCAATCATACTAGCAAACTGTTGCAATGCAAGTATCACCAGTTCCATAGCTGGCGCTACCTCGCCCCAGGTAGCCCGTATTGCAGCACCTTGATCGTCTAATAACGATGTCCAAAAATCTGCGTATTCTGCATTTCCGCCGACTAATTTATCTAAATCTTCCTTAGTCTGCGCGTCCGATATTGCTTGTAGTATTGGAGCAAACTTCGTTAACAACCCGCCTATCAATTCGGGGTCTAGTATCTCACCTTGGTAAGCACCGCCGGTAGCATCTACTATGCCGCCGATGAAATTACGAAGAAACTCTATTTGCAACGACTGAACAGTGGACAATGCTTCAGGATTTTCTTCGAGAGCAGCGAACATTTCTAAAGCGGACTCTAGTGGTTTAGCTACGAATTCATCGTATTCCGGTGTACCTTCATACACGCCTACGAATCGTGACATCCAGTCAGCCAACGCACGCGACCCTTCTCCGGTAAATGTAACGCCGCCTTGTGCTTGTCCTGTGGTAACAATACCTAGCATCATGCTTATGATACCGTTCAGGTACTGCGTTGTCATAGCGTCGATTTGTGCTTCCTGTTGCGTGATTCCATCTTCTATGCCAGTAAGCACCTTGTCTACTATTTGACCGTAAACGTCTAATTCAGGCTGTAGTTCAGCAAGTGCGGCAGCGTCGCCCAACTTAAACTGACCTTCAAACTCGCCGTATTCCATCATACTAGCCATCATTTTACGGATAAGTTCAGAAGCCGCCTTCGGTGTTTCTTCTGCTGCTACACGGTCGATCTCATCAAGAAACGCTTGCCATCCTGTATTCTGTGCTAGATTAGCGATAGCCGTCGGGTCTACTTCATCGCCTATTGTACCCATTAACTTGCTTACATCGCTAAACATGCTTTGCATCGGGTCGACGGACTTGTGTATATCCCATCCGCCCATACCTGGAGGCATAGTAGAATAGTGTACGTGTGGGTCGTACACTTTGCTACCATCTTCCCTAGTCTGGAACGCTTCCAAATAACCTAGCGGTTGCCCTGCTTTTACACCCGCCCCTAGTTTAATACCTGCGGCGTATTTCTTCTTTAGGTGTGTGTAATAGTGTCTCCAACCTTTGTCATCCTCAACCCAAACACGATAGTCTCCTAACTTATTCTTACCTATACGTACGATTTTACCTGCTTTAACCGCACGTACTACGTCACCTTCATTACCGAAAATATCTAATCCGTGATGTGCTGCACCGAACCCGCCCATACGTGCTTTGGGGTCGTACGCACCTACAGGCCATATACTCGTATCTGTAAGAGATAGTTGCGGCGTAGCGAACGGGCCAACAGTACCGGCAGGTACGCCGAATTGTTCTGTAAGTGCTGTCATACCGGTCTGGCCGGTACGTAGCATATTCTGTATGAACGATATGACTTCACCACGTTTAGCTGCAATCGAAGGCTGTCCTGTTAATGTATCTAGTAGAACTTTGTCCGATCTAAGTCCTAGATAACCTGTAAACTGTTGCGTGAGACTTTCAATATACGGTCGTAGTTCCGGTGGTGCGAAAGCCATTGCAAGTTGTAACATCGGGTCTATAGCACCGAAAATATCGTCTTTCTGTCCTCGTAAATCCACCGCATCTTCGATGGGTTTCATCATGTCATCGACAGACTGTAGCAACTTATCCGCACTCATAGCCATCGCACGACTAAGTTCTTGCAATGCTTGTGCGTATTCTTCAGCGTATTGATTTATCCGTTCTTGTGTCTCTAACTCCTGTCGTTTAGCATCGTTGAGCAACCTGGAAGAATCTAACACGTAACCGTACTCTAGTAGTACCGCATTTAATACCGCTACATTTTCTTCCGACAAGTCAACGGTATCATCTTCCAGCATTACTCTTGTTTTCAAAATTAAAGGTAGTAACTTCTGTTGCTCCAACTCACGCCTACGTTCTTCAACATCTTCTGCTTTAAGTTGACCGGTTTCAACTTCAAGTTGTAGTGTCTGTTCTATCTCTCTACGCGCTTGACTATACGCATCTACTATACCCTCAATACGGGTATTTATTTTCTCTTGTGCTTCGTTCTGTTCTCCAAGTAACTCAGCCGCTTTCTCTTGTTTTGTTTTACCCTCTTTACTAGCTTCTGTAGTTTCTTTCAGATCATCGCGCCATTCTTCTAGCTGTTTAGTGTATTCTTCAGCAGCCATTGATGCCGCAGTACCGCCCATGACTTGTTCAAATGTTTGTCCACCAAAAGTAGATTCACGGTATCTTTCAAAGTAGTCCTTAAATCCCTCGGCCATAGCTTTAAGATGGCTCGGTGATGCAGCTACCGGCCCTGTGCCACTTACGCCGTACGTTTCTTCTAACCAGGTATCCCGTTCGTCTGCTGGTATCCCGTAGTACGTGCGTATCATATCAGCAAGATAATCACGTTGTACAGCAGCAGACGGGCCACCTTTACCGCGCTCGTACCTACCTCTACTACGGAAGTAAAACTCCGGTCTATTTTCTTCGGTAGCTACGTATCCGTAGAGTAATTGACCTCTTGTCTTTTCGTACTCTTTACCCTTTTCTTTAGCTATGCCCCTACGGAAGTTCTCAGACCATAGTAAGAAGTCTGCGTTAGCCGATTTAATATCATTTAATAGTTGTTCGTAGTTAGCCGCAGATAATGATTCTATTATAGTTTTAAGGTCTTGTATAGACGTAGCAACTTTTCCGGTGGTATCCATAATGATAGCACCTTCTTCAGTTACATCCATACCTAAATCTTCTGCTAATTCTTGATGTGCTGTAATAAAGTCCGCGACCATATTATGTAGTTCTTGACGAAGATACTCCGCTTGACCACCTTCAGCAGTTAACGCTCTTTCAAATGTTTCGTCAAAAGTGTTAGCCGCTGTAGAAGCTTCATACAATGACTGTTGTAAGTCCTCTACTTGCCGACGCGCATTCTCAGCGAGTCTAGCTTGTTGACGCATGTTCTCCTGTCTAACAGCACTAGATATGATAGTCGCACCAGCAACAGCAGTTACACCAAGTCCTACACCGGTCATTGCAGCCGGAATAGCTAATCCTGCCGCCGCACCTGGGATACCAATACCTGCGGCTCCACCTAGTACATTACGTCCTAAACTTTGGAATGGACTAGCAAGGAATCTTGCAAACTTTGTTTTACCAGCTAAAGGCAATGCAGAAGCAGCAGCCATTTCACTGCCCATACCTAGCAGACTGCCTATTGCAGCGCCACCTATTCCTACCGATGCAAGAGTAAGAAAAGTTTCCGCAATACCTCGCCATACCCCTGCCCACGCATTAAGTTCAGGCGTTGTTCCTATCAGTTTATCTAGCTCCGTGTTCATGGAACTAAACGGCTTGATAACCTCATCTACACTCATTATAAAATCCGCGCCCATTAACTCAATAACGTTGAGCAACTTTTCTTTCAACTTATCAAGTCTAGCTGACGGATCGTCCATCATACGTTCGAGATTCTTTCTCGTTGTACCAGCAGATTCAGCCATCTTATCTATCATTAGTGTTAGCGTACTAAGTTGATTCTCAAGTACCGACAACCCCATACGTACGCGTTTATCCGTAAACTGCTGGTTAATAAACTCCGGGCCTTGTTGTAGAATCTGCATGAGTGCAGACCAATTACGATCAAACGGCGTCTCACCCTGCGTAAAGTCGATACCTACGCCTGTAAGTTTTTCGCGTGTTTTAGGTTCCGTAAGCTCTAGCAATACGTTAGTAAGATAGGTCATATTACGCTGTACCGCACCACCCTGCTTAGTAACAGCGGTCATAGCAGCGAAAACCTTATCCAAATCTTTTATTGCGGTAGCTCCAAACAATGACGCGGCTTGGAATATCTTACCTAATGCGTTCTGTGCTTCATCGAAGGTGATTACACCGTCTTTCCACATTGTAATCAGTCTGTCGGATACCGCTTCGAGATCATTGGCTTTCAAATCCATCGCATTGTAAGCCGACAGAAGTAGCTTAGTCATTGATTCAAGTTCAGTGCGCGTACCCTTTGCCGCACGTAACGCAGTTGTAGCAATCTGTATTCCTGTATTTGTTGGTACATCAACAGCTTGGAATATCTCATTTACAGCAGCAGCTATATCCCCACGACCTACACCATACTGCGCTGCCATACCACGTATATCAGCTTTCATCCCTAATATATTAGTCGTGCTACCTTGCTGATAGAATCGTGTATTCTGCATGATTGCACTAATCTGCACAAGTTGAGTATGAAATTCGCGCGCAAGATTAGTCATATCACGGAATGCTTGCTGTATCTTAAACAAAGCCATTAAAGCTACAGCCGTTCGACCGAGCGACCGATTCATCTTATCTGTTGCATCGGCTGTTTCTTTAGCTCCTGTTGCTACTGCCCTGAATCCTACCGCACCGGTTCTGTGCATCGCTTGCCATGTACGACTAAGCCCTACACCGGATTTAGTAACACGGCCCATTTCAGTACTTAATGCTCTAAGCTCCCGTAACGAAGAACCTCCAGCAAACTGTCGTCCTATAGCACCTTGTCTAGTGTACTGATTAGCACCTAGCGCGTAGGCCATACCTGTAGGATCGCCCATACCTCTAAACTGCTGCATAGCAGCCTGTTGCATTGGTCTAATCTGCGCTTGTAACTCGCGGCGATACTGTGCCATCGCCTGTACTTGCTGCCCCATCTGCATACCATAGGCACGGTCGCCGAATCGTTCTTGTAGTTGACCTCCACGTATAGCCGCTTTATTCCACAGTTCTCGCGCCCGCGTAGACGACATAGCAGCTTTAGCCAAACCTAATTCAGCGTCGCGTATCTTTTCAATACCTGCGGCTGCTTGTGCCGCAACACGGGGTAAACGGCCCAATGTATTGTGCATATCCTTAAACGCCGTCGCCCCCTGTCCAGAGGACGTGATGTTAAAGTTTACACTTACATCAAACCGTTCTTGTAATCCCATGTTATCCTGCTAAGAAGTTAAGTACGTCACCCAACTTACGACGCGATGCGGCTTTCATCTGTTCCTTGTATGCAACCGTAACAATACGACGATCTGGGTCTAAGTACGATTGCATATCATCTAAATCGTTCATCATACGTTGGATGTCCTTAGCGCCCTTTTCAGAGGCGTGAGGCATCATTGATTCGTAACTTCCTCTTGCTTGTTCGATTTCGGCGTGATAGGAGAAGAGGATGAGTTCTTCGGTGGTGTAGTCGTCGAGTAAGCTCCGAACACTTGTTCCAAGATACTTTGCAGATCGTACGACTCTTTCCCCAATCGAAACTTCTCTGCCAGCAGCCTTTGCGCTTTTTTTAATATGGCCTCGACGTGCGACTGACCTACCTGTTGTTCTACTATAACGCAGAATAACTCAAGTACGTCCTCAGCGGCAATCGTGTTGACCAACTTCTCAATCTCACTTTCCTCGTATATGTCGAGAGTAACACAAATGACACGCATCATTTGATCGTAGCATCGTTCGTAGAGGATTTCATATACCTGGCTGCTGGCAGTAGAAACCTTCGTCCAATCGAGTTGTATAAGGAAGATTAAGTCATTGGGAAATAGCGTAGCGATAATCGTTGCGATGTACTTACCGCATTGATGTGCTTTACGCGCAGACCAACGAGGTACTTTAACAACCTTCTCTCCGTTGATCGACCCTACCAGGGAAACATCTGTTCCTTGATCGGCCAGAATCTTCCATTCTGCGCTGTCTCGGTCAAGAAACACCGGCAGTCTACCGAACTCATCGATAGTACTGTCGTCGCCCTGTATGTTCTGTTTCTGTATCGACATTCATAAACTCCGTAAGCGGGGATTACCGTTAGTTTTATTATCCGTAAGTCGTCTGGTTTCCACCAAGGGCATTACGAATACCGTCGAACGGCTGATTACCAAATGCGTGAATCTCCTCGACAATCGGGCCGATGAGTTGCATGTAACCGAAGCCGAACTTCGGGTAAATACCGGAAGCGTCTAGTGTCTCAGCGGTGAAATCGACACCCATCCAATCCGTCTCGTTGACGGCAATACGCATATTGCCATTGACTTGTGCTTTGTAGAAATGCCAAATCATCTTGCTCTCTTGATCGGGGAACAAGATTTCCAACGTAATTTCAATGATGGGATTCTCACCGGAAGCGTGAAGCGGAAGTTCACGGATTAACGCGATGTCATACCAGTACGTGACCTCTATCGGACGACCGTGTACGTTCGTAATAGGGCTAGCTTCGCCCAACTGAGTATTCGGTGTTGCCTTAATCTTACCACCGCCACCGTCATTAACATCGTACAGGTAGTCACGGGGGAAGGAACAAACCTGGAATGCCCCTGTAACTTCCTCGTACGAATTAACAATAGTCGGATTAAGCGGTATGGCTGCACCGTTTACATTCACTGCACGGCAATCCAAGTCCTCTGACGCAATACCTTGCTCGATAGTATACGAACCATCGGCATTAGGGGCGGGTAGAGCTTGATCGGTAAACGCGACGATGTTCAGGAAATTCACATCGACGGTCGCAAATTCAAACTCACTGTTGTTATTGCGTACACAATCCGTGCTATAAATTGTGTAAGTTGTACCTGGATTTCCACCAGCAAAGAACGTCAGTCGTAGCGTATCCGAAGTGGCCGAGTACGGAACGATAGCAATGTCAGATGGTAGACTTGGATCGGCACCAGCGGTATTTGTTTCGATCACAAACGCCAAATAACCAACTAGCGTACCGGTGAAGTCCTTGTTGACAATCGAGATACTCGTCGGTGTACTGTGCGCCTCTGTATTCTGTGCAGCAATCGGGTACAACAGCGGTGCCCACGTATTAACGGGGAGAAGGGCCGACGGATTATCTTGAAATAACCGTGGCCGTTCGACATACTGCCGTCTTGTAGTGCTGTACTGAATCAGATCAGGCGAACGACGCGGGCCAGGTAACGAACGATCATACGGCACCATTCCGTAACCTGGTTGTCCGACAAGCATATTCGCATTAACCGGCTGTACTTCCTCAAACGTCCAACCCAGTGTATAGGCAGTTTTGATAGCTAATACATGGTCAGTCTTAAACTCCAAACCGAAGTTTGTATCGTGCATCGCCTTCGACACAGCCCTGTCCACATAACAGCCACGAACCTGCCCTACAGGGCGTCCGTCCGCTCTCACTCTACCACCACCAAGGACTAACGCTTGTGTGTCTAGCGTCATTTATCTACTCCTAGCAGTGTAAAAGTTACAATCTGACTCTGAATCAAAAGTCGATCCTTGAGTTGTTCGTCTATCGCCTCACCATTGTAAACGGGAGACTCATCGACTTCACGGGGCGCTAACCCGTAACCTAGCCACAATCCTTTCCTTTTACGTGGATTTACAAGCTCCTGTAGTAATAGACTATATCCGCGAAGATTAGCGTACCCATCGGGTTTAAAATTAACGATAAGTTGGAATTCTATCGTTAACAAACCAATATCTACAGTACCCTGATCTGTCGTTCCCTTACGATAGTAAATGACTACCGTAGGTTTTGTGAGTGTGAATGTGTTTACTATCTCAATTAAGTCTGACGATTCATACGACATTACAATGTCAAGATCACCTACTGCAAAGTCATTGCGATACCACGTACCTTCATATTCTCCCTGCATTCTAACATGGAAATCTGCATTAGCCAACAAAACCGTACGAACAAATAGTCCGTAGTCGTCTACCACAACACGTACTGGTAGTGGACTCATGCTACACCCAATCCTTTAGCCACTCCTGCCGCTGATACTTTGCTAGATTGGATGAACTTAAACGCCGCTTGTTGCGCTGTAACACCTAGCTGTGTTAATTCATCTTGTAACAACGGCATAATCTCCATCTTAACACGATCAAACAACGTACGCATAAACGGTTTCTCTGGTACGTGCGTTCCAGGTCTGAACATCTCGTATTCACCTGGACGACCACGGCCTAACGGTCGTGGTATAACAACTTCATGTCCCGCTTCTACATACTTCCAGTAAGGGTCTGCACCAATCTTAGTGAACAGTGATTCGTCAACGCCTATTAAAATATTAAATCCTGCACGTTTAACACCTTGAACCACTGAATCACGAAGTGCAAAAGTACGTTCGTAATACGGTGCGTGTAATCTGGTTCGCGCACGTGATACCGCATCATCTACCCCAAGTCCAGCAATATCCGATGCTGCTTGGAATAACAGTGACAAACCTAGTAAACTTTTCTGTTGCAAACCTCTGTGTAATTTCTCCTGAAAACCTGGCCTTGTATCTTGCCACGCACGTTCGATATTAGATAATCTAGCTTGTTGTTGTTCGATTGGTATACCGAATTGTCTGCCTCTAGCAGAAAGACTAGGATCGATGTATTTACCTGTATACTCTCGTACGTGTTGAGTTAATCCTAATGGTGTAACTTTCTGATACGTAAACGGAGCGCCAGTATACGATCTACGGCCAATCTCTGATTCAGCTAAATTCCAACCACCTTTAGGATCGCTTAATCTGTGGTACGGATACCTACGACGAATTATATTTGATTGTCCTGTTTGATACCGTTTCATTAAACTCGACGCATCCGTAGCAGTATAGTTCTGAAATTTAGAACGTGCTGCTAATGCACTCGCCGCAATATACGCTTCACCACCTGGAGTATATACTACTTCATTCACTACTTCCTCAGCAAGTTGCTGTATCATTACAACATACTTATCTAATAGACGCTGTATCATAGGTTTTACTTTAGCATCAAGTTGCATCGAACCATTACGTATTGCTTCACCTTTGGCTAATGCTAACGCCGCAGGTGCTAAACCTGTGATAGTTACCTGCACATTAGGTGTTTGTGGAGGTTGCACTACCGGAGCTATGGCAGGCATGTTCTCTTGCCAAGTTTGTATGAGTATACGCTCCAACTCAGCCGCACCACCGCTTAATACCTGTGCAGCCGCTTTAGTAACGAAAGTGCCTGTACTTAACGCACGGTATGAAGTACGGCCACCGCCGTACTTCTCTACCGCAACACCACCCGTATACAAACGGGATAACATTTGCGCGCCTGTTGTACGATTCTTTGCCATTACTTCGTCACTAAAGCGGTATGTTGCACACCTTCTGAATCCGGTACAACTAATCTAACTTTCCACCATTCTGCGTCAATCTTGACTTCTTCTTCTAATACCAAATTATTTGTAATCGGTGGCTCTGGCCCGATTACACCCGCTGTTAAAGTAAGACCGCTGATATATCTTACAGCGTATATAGTCTGCTCCATAGTTCCTAATTGTTCCGTTAGTTCAGCTATGTCTCTTTCACTAAACATACGGTCAATCTTACCTGATAACATATGGTAGTAACTACAGTCGAAATCTGAGTACTCATCAAAAGTAGGTTGTTCAGTTTCTTTATAACGCGGGTCTTTCTGTGTTGTGGTTACTCCGCTAATCTTTTTGACGTTAATCGTCTGATTGTGCATACGCTCACTCAATTTGTTTCGTATGAACGAATTAGACGGAAATATTGTCACGATGTACCACCACCGACCTGCTCACCTTCAAAGGCAACTACAGCTCCCTGTCCCACGACGCCCCACATCTTTAGCTTATCTGTTATCTCATTACGCAGATTCCAATAAATACGGGTTAGTGTCTGTTGTAAGTTACCAGGATCATATTGTGAATCCTGTGTAACGTATTTCGCATAACGATCAATGTCCTGCATATCAGCTGAACAAAACTTAAGTTTAGCTGTGAGCATGAACAATGGGAGGAAGTATGGCGGCATCGTCGTCGGAGGACTATCAAGGTCTGCCAACACAAAGGTTGTACCGCACCACACATTGACCTCGTTAAGTGCATCGCCCATTACAGACAAAATCTCAACAGGGGTATATCGCTGTGGCGTACTGTTATCCCTAATTGCAATCCTAACGTCGTCAGATACCGCCATACTTTTAACTCCGTCTAAATCTGGTCAACCGGCATCGGAGTGCTTACGTAGAACGCTGACGTTGTATTGAAAGTAAGCTCACGCCCACTATTAACGTCGATGTTCGACCCGTATGCACCGCGATAACTGATTTTCTGTGCGAAAGTATCGATGTCGTCGGCTGTACCGTAGACACCGAAAGGTACGCGAGTAGCATACTCGTTCTGCTCCCAATTATCAACGACAACATAGCAGACTGCCGCTGCCGCTACAAACGGAAGTTTAGGAGTATACGTAACTGAAACACGGTTTAGCAACCGCTCGGAATACCCGCCTAGTCCGTAATCCGCAATAAAAGCCCCAGGCAGGAACCGCTCCATCTCGATAGGAGCAATAATGCGGAAATTTGCCGACTCAAACGGCGTCTTATCGAAACTGTTTTCGTAACGAATCAGCTCCAATGTCGCAGTGTTGATGTCGGGAACGAGCATGTTGGTTGCGCCGGTAATTGCCGTTGTAACACCCGCTTGCACTTGACCGTAGATGATGTCGGCAATCTGATCAAAATAGGCATAGCGGAACTTCGGAGCAAGTGCTGACATCTTAATGCCGAACTTGTTCGTCTCGAACCACGTACGCCAGATTTTTATACCAGAGCCCCACTCATCGTTAGTCATTTGTGCCGCGCTGTCTAGCAACGTAGCGTACCTTACTTGACCTTCCTTCTTCATCAGAACGAACTGAATGTCGGCATCCCATTCCTTCCGATCTTCAAGCTCGTCTACCATCCGACGCTGAACCATAAAGTCCAGATAGGAAGTATCTGGAATATAGTTCTTAGTAGGTTTGTAGGTTGGACCTGCACCAAAGAAGTTAGGTAGCATGTCGGGTGTGATAAAACCGCCGCCCGACTGTTCAGCGGCGAACTGCACTTGAGCAGCCGCGATTGCCTGTTCGCGGACACGCTGCGCGTGCAGATACTCTTGAGGCTGGGATAATTCACAGGTATTCGCATCTTGGATTCCGTCACGCCCGTAAGCTGACAGAACTTCACAAACGTCATCGAGAGTATTACGTATCAACTGTGATGTTGCACCGTTCTCTCTCAACAACGTACGCCAGTCAAATTCTGGTTTGAATAGTTCTACCATTACGGCTCAACTCCAAAGGGCGGTATTCCTAGCAATAGGATAACACCCGTAGTGTCGGCGGAATCAGCAGCTCTCATTACGATACCGTGAATTAGGTCGGTTGAACCCGATTTATCGGCTTCCAAGTAATCTACACCGCCAATAGCGGCGAAGGTGATACGGTCGCCCCACACCCACGCTGTTCCAGTTTTCTTACGTACGACGTAGTGGCCTTTCATCCACATGGCCGCTGTATCATTGTCAGCGTGATCGTGAGGAGCAATCCCGTAAGCGATTGGTGTGGCTGCGGTAGGCACTCCGTAAACCTCACCAGTTGCCATAGCCAGATCAGTTGGCGCGTCGATAGGACAATTCGGCCAAATATCTGGATAGGCGTTGACTAACTGACCTTTCTTCTGCGGAGGGTTAGTCATGCTACTGCTCACCTCCCTTTAGCTTCTTAGCCATAAAGGGAGAAGCAACAGCGTTGCCCTTCTCGCGTTGCGCGTTTTCGTCCACCCCGCCGAGTTTACCGTCGTCGCCTAACGCAACTAGGACACTCTTAGCAAATGTCATTGCGCTTTCAACAGCGGTCTTAACATCGTCGGGAGATTCAAACGTCGCGTCTTTGAGTTGCGTACGGACGACTTCTCGAACTTTCTCGTTCTCGATGCCTACCAACGCAGCCTCAAACGCAGTGGAAATCGTACTTTGGTTGAGCGACTGAAACTCAGTTGCCAACCTCGGTAGATCAGCGACTTCACAACCCAATTTCTTCGCCGTTTCACGGGCTACCGTTGCATCATAGAGATTAGCAGTCGCCTGCTTGGTGACTTCACCAATCTCTGTAATCAACGTGGCGTCGGGTTTCGTGTCGCTCTTAGTCGCTGCAACTTCAGCGACTAAATCCTTGCGATATTCAGAAAGATCAGCCAGTGTTAAACCCGCAAGCAGTTTTAACTGCTCTGGTGTTAACATACCAGCTCCTTCTGAGGATAGTTGTGCTGCCCCACGTAAACCTTCGGTTCCTTGCCTCACAAAGTCAACGGACAGCGGATTCGACTTTGTGACATGCCATACAGCGTGTTCCTCAATTACTTCAGGAGCTTGTTCTACCATCGCCATCGGCGATACATTGCGAAACGCGCCTGTTTTGACATACATACGGTTGTTGCCATCATCGTAAACGTAACCACGAATAACGGCGGCTTTCAATCCAGATGCAGCGTGTTCAGCTTTAGCCGCTGACACCCACAATGTCGCTGGATCAGGGAGTTCTTGCATCGTACTCTCCGACGCATGTCCCTTATTGCCAGGAAGTTGCTCCTGACGAATCTTTTCAATTAACCGGTCGATTGTCGCTTCTGACCAGTAACGATGTTTCTCATCTGTTTCTGCTGCTTCGGATACGCCGAGTTTACGGCTAAAACCCATCGGTACGACATACGTTGCAAACATAGGTTTATCATCGCCCATTTCTTGCACTGTATCTACAAATGACTGTGGAATGTCCAATCTCTCCGGTGGGTCAAGCAACCGCCAGTCTCCAATCTCGTTTGACTGTAATGTAGCCGGTATAGCCTCTTCAACGGATAATTGCTCCGTTTGTAGCCCGACTTCAACAATCTCCACATCTTTCTGCGGAGATTGCTTTAAGAACGCTTTTAACTGTTCTATGTCTTTACTCATTTGTTCGTACCTCTCCTATCCGTTCTACCACCGTCGGGATTATCCCCTGTCGTACTCTTGTCTTTACGGCGACGTTCATCGGCATTTTGTGACCCTTGTGAATCCGGCGCACCTTCAAGCGGCCCTAGTTCTTCCATTTCACTTTTCATACGCTCTAATTCAGTCGTCGGACTAGCTACATACTGCGGGAACATTTCACCAAGTCCTTGACGCGATACAGCACCCGCATTAGCTAACAGCGTACCAGCTTCAATCTTATTACGTACATCCATACCGACGAACTCAGGCCAAATCAACTCTACGGTATACTTATTTGTTTCATCCCAATCGGTAATCATTCCTATGTTTTCGTATGTTTCTCCGGTTTCTTCATTCTTGTCGAACGTAGAATACCATACCATCGCCATTTTAATCAATTTAGCAAGATACGGCTCAAACTGCGCCCGTTTCAACGCGATATGCGCCCGTAAACGAGCGTATTGTTCTCTAACATTCGCATTACCTTGCTCCATCTCTGCACCGAACACAAACGACGGAACTGCGGATAATCTGGAAACTTGATCTAGTAGTATCTTAATTATCTCTGTTGTACGACCGATTGGCGAAGAAGATTCAACAAACTCGGCTTTAACCGCTTGTGAGAGTGCAAGGAACTTATGTTTCTTGAAGAAATTGAGAATCTTAGTGCTAGCTTCTTCTGTATCCAAATCTTCGGCTTCTATGCCGAAAGAATCCGACAACCACTGTGAAACCGGCCCTTCAATTCCGCTGACAACTAGAATAGGACTTCCGTGATACTGTTGCGACTCGTAGCCCTTAGTAAGTACACGATGGAACAATGTCATAAACGGCAGGCTACTGTAGAAGTCGCTGAACCCGAATACATAACCTGGCCGTTTTAAGTTAGGCAGGTGCATTATCGGTACAACGCCGATAAATGGATTTTGTCTGGTGACAGGTGGCGGTGTTTGAAATCCTTGTGGTGGGTTCTCCACCTCGATTTCATACTTAATGTTCTTGAGATCGTACCAACGTGTTATAGTTGCTTGAGACTTGTCAAAACCAACTTGTGATCTTACAACTTTCTTCGCTTTGACAACCGCACTATCCATGTTGTTACTGTAAGGCGACCAACCTGGGTCAACCATATAGGGTGGGATAGCCTCGATATTACGATCAAGATTGAAGGCTATGAATACATCACCAAACAGATTCTTCCCTAACACCGCCTGTAACAACTGCGGATGTTGGTCTGTAAGAAATAGATTAGCAAAGTCACTCATTTCTGTGACTTCGGTTCCTGTAGCTCGTTCTACTATCTTAACCGTCGGTAACTCGGCAAATTCAAAAGCCGTTAGTGTATCGACGATGGCTTGCGCCAGTAGACCACCGTACTGCATCTGGGTACTTTCCATTCCCATGTAAATGTCAAGCAGTGCGGTATAGTCAAGTTGAGTGTAGTCGTACAGCGCCGTGGTTTCAGAGAGAAGCTCAAATAACCCCAACGAGTATTGATCGTCTCTTAATCCCTCTAACGCTTGTGACATGATTATCTCAGGAGCCGCCAGCCATGTTTAGGCGGGTAGCTGGCGGCAGGTGGCTAACGGTAATCCCCGCCACGTAAAGTATATAGGATATATAAACATAAAGCAAGTCGAAAAGCACACTATTACACGGTCACTTTTGAAAAGTAGCCTACTCCCAACTTCCTAGCCCTATTACACCGGTTTGCGCCCCAAATTGCCCTGTGACGTTCAATGGTAGCGCACGTGCCGAATATCCGCCTTTATCGATGGCTTCGAACATTCTTACAAGTGCATCGACCTGATCTACTATCTTACTGTCCGGAAATGCAGCCACATCCTCTAATAAACGGAAACATTCGGGGTGAAACCACACAAGTTCGCTATTGAAGTACTTTGCCTGCGCTATAAAGGCCGTTTCTTTGTCTGTTAGTGTACTCGAACCGATAATCGGCATTACACCGTACTTTTGCGCGTTTGCACGGTATTCACTAACTAAAATACCCTGAAATGCGTTTGATTCAATGTTAATCGTTCGTACTACAACACCCATTTCGCGCATAAATCGGTATTCACCGGCAATTAGCTTCATCATAGCCTCTGGTGTAGCTAATTTCTTCGTAATTACACGCCTAATGTAGATCATACCAGTCTTTTTACTCTGCATACCGCTTACAACGGCAAACCAAGAGCCTCTACCGGCTGTTTTACGCGCAGGATCAACTCCGATATAACCAATGCAGTCTTTCGGGTCAGGCCAATCGGACTCTTTTAACGTCCGAAGTACACCTGGGAGTATAAGTTGCGATAACAACAACGATGTATCATTCATAAACTGCAATGAAAATGAAATCGGGTCACGTTTCCGGCGTTCCAGTAAGTCTTTTAGTGGAAAACGCTCCGGCCAGTATGACCGTTCTATCCCATTTACATCTGTCCAGATCGCCGGTATGATACAAAATAGGTTGTCACCGTACATATCCATGAGTGAATAGTACAAATCACGCGCATAGTATCGTGTTCCACGTATCTTTTGCACTCCACCAGGATTTAAGATAGGTTCTGCTACGTTATTGTACCAATCTACAAGTTGTGCGCGTGTGTGGTCGGTTCTACTGTTGGTTAATGACACTAAGTCGTCTAAATACTGTTTCATCGAGCGTCGCCCGACCAGTCGTCCGCCGACTCCAAGTACTTCTATCGTCGGTTCCTTCTGAATCACGGTTCTCTGGGCCGATGTGAACTCTGTAGTCGTCCAACCTTTAGCGGGAACATGTTCACCGTAGAAATACCGGAGAGTCTCATTTAATTGCAGGTGTTGTTTAATTTCAGAGAGGAACTTCTTGCCCGTCTCTTGTGATTCGGCCATGATCTGCATGGGTATATTAGGGTCGTGACATACTTCCCACGTAGCATCGCCTATTGTACCGATACCCGTTTTCCAACTACCACGGGGAGCTAGTACAGCTTGGAAGTTCTTACCAGATGTCCAGATGCCCTCATAGTCGAGCATCGTACGATGGAAGCTATGGAGTGGGTAATGCGGGTACATCACCTGCTGGATGAACAGAAACTTGTTCTCCGCCCAAGTCTCCAGAAGCATCTCCTTCTGATCCATTGCTTCGCTTGCCTGCAAACTCTTGAGCGTCGTTACGTCGTGCATCACTTAGTACCTTCTGTCCGGCTTCCAACATCGCACTGAGATCAACCTTCTCCGGTCGGGCAACCTGCTTACCTTCTTGATACATGGCGATTGGAATGCCTATCTCTCTAATAAACTCTAGTCTGTCGTTCTTCAACGACGAGAGGAGTTTAACAATCTCTACGACGTTCCGCGTTCGACCCGCCGCTTCTTCCATTTTCATCATACCGTAGAGTGTAGCTTGAAATTCAGTAGACGACAGCAGATAACCCATGATTTCCATACGGATGTCAATCGTATCCTCATGGGCAATCATTGTGATCAGACCATCGACTAAGACATCCATTTCTTGTTCATCGAAGTATTTGCCGTACTTTTGGCGTAAATGTCGTCTGGAATACAAACCACGGGATATGTCATCCTTGATACACTTCACCATCTCATGTTGCGCGACCATCTGCGCCGCTTCGGGCGTCGTTAGATCGTCTGGAAAACCGTCACTGCCTGTCATACTACAATTATACCCTAGCTGGTGGCTGAAAGCAACCGTATATAAGAAAATAGGATATATTACTTGCTTTTCGGCCTGGGCCTGGGGTATAATCAAGCAGCCATCCTATAGTGTGAGGCGCGTATGCAGCAGATAGCAGACGGACGGATAGCCGATAGGCGACACAGGCCGTTTATAATCAAAGAACGGTTGAACAACGTCGATACGCCCCTTGATCTCTCAGGTCTTGAGGTTCTTCTTCATTATCGTAAACCCAGTGCAACAGCTTTCACAACTCTCACTGCGTCTGTCGATGATGAACTAGAGGTTACAACACCTGCCGCCGGACTAGTCAAGATTAAACCTGATCGTACGTTCTTTGACGAAACCGGTGAATGGGAGCTGTATTTCGAGGTTGTAGATGTGCCTGAACTTGCCGCACCTGATACTGAAATGATGGTAATACGTATTAAGGATGGGAAACCATGAACGAACATGACGGAGCAGTAGGTAGTGATGCAGCGAAATTAGCTGTACATCATAATACCTCTGACAAAGCCAACTGGCATTGCCATGCTAAGTTGGAGAAGTTTCACGGTGTCGGTAAGAACCGTGAAAGTACGCCATACGAAGTCATCGAAGATGAAGGCAATCTTCTGTGTAACGCAGGTATCAACCTGATGCAAGATTTGCTAGTCGGTGACGGTGGTACGGTTTACAGTAACACTAACGCTGCAATTGCCGTGGGTACTTCCGCAACAGCCGCAAATGCAACAGACACTACGTTAACAGCGGAGAACGACCGTAAGGGTATGGAAGCCACTTACCCGTTGACCGCCGCACAAGTGGCAACATTCCGGTCAGTGTTCGATGACTCTGGTTCCGATGGTGTCTGGGCTGAGTGGGGCATCTTTAACAACACTGTTTCAGGTGGCGACATGCTCAACCACAAGGTCACAGCTTTCGGTACGAAGTCCGGCGGTAGCTGGCAACTCACGGTGACAATCACCATAAGCTAAACCAGTGGCTAACGAAAACAAGTATCCCGACACTACTCTTGCATCGGACAGCGGGTTAAACGGCAACCATACTAACGTTGACGATGACCCCGATGTTCCAGGTGGTGATTGGCGAACAACAACCGCTCAGAATCAGACTAATACGGCGCATCACGGATTCCCGACTCCTACGGGTAATCCGACGACGGGCGCAGGCTTGCAGACGTTTGAAGCGTGGGTTCGTAAATCCCCGCTAAACAAAGGCGCTACTGACGACACTTGGACGATGTACCTGTACGAAAACGGTACTGTCGTTGGATCGGCTCTTGCCAGCGGTTCAAATATCAGCACTTCTGGTCAGAAGATCAGTGGTACTTGGGATGCTTCGAGTTTAGGTACTGCTGACGGTTCACTTGTTGAGTGCGTAATTGTTTTCACGCCGGAGCTTACTGGTCAGCCTTCAAAGAATCGCGGCTGCGGTGAGATTGACGCGCTCGAATGGCAGGTTGA
>Ga0114922_10001513_pt1 | contig 22228 bp, 16 predicted proteins | sample AartaG_FD_100975 | JGI IMG/M metagenome (GOLD analysis project Ga0114922, IMG submission 100975) | Deep subsurface microbial communities from Aarhus Bay to uncover new lineages of life (NeLLi) - Aarhus_00045 metaG | ecosystem: Environmental > Aquatic > Marine > Oceanic > Sediment | place... | reverse complement strand
TGCGGTGCATCTTTGATGCTGACGGATGGTTTCTTCGCCTCAAGGAAGAACTTGCGGGTACCCCCTATGCGGAAACAGTAATCAGGGGCCTTCGTGGCGCCGCCGATCTTTATTGCGTCCTCGTGGATGACGTCCTTGTACGCCTCGGCGTAGCCCTTCTCGTTGTTCACGTCCCAACCGAGCGCCATGAACAGCGGGTCGACGAACTCGTGCCGCAGTTGCGTTTCCTTGTACTTGCCGCTGCGGTACGCGTCGAGATTGCGCTGGAACCTCTCGACAAGTTGCACCACTTTCTTGGGAGTACCCATCTATGGTCTCCACGAATGCGTCGCTATACGTCAGAATCCCAACGTTTTCAGACACTAATTTAACGTGGATAGCCCGACAAGTCAAGCGGCATGGGCAGGATTTGGCTATGAGGGGGAATGCTACCGTGCGGATTAGAACAGGAATCTGCCGAGGCCTACGCGGAAGTGGATGCGACCGTGTCCCTGGTCGCTGTCCGCGTTCAAGGGAACGCCGTAGTCGACGCGCAGCGGACCGATAGGCGTTTTCAAACCTATTCCCACACCGGCGCCGAACCTCAGCTCCGACCCCCCAATATCCTCCACGTCGGGCCACGCGGTACCGCCGTCTGTGAAAACGTAACCTCTCAGTATGTCGGTTATCGCGTAAGATAGCTCGAGGTTGGTCACGAACCGCACGTTACCGCCTATCGGGTCGTGGAATATATCGTCCGATTTCGGCCCGATATCCCTCTCGTCGTAACCGCGCACGGTCGATGTGCCGCCGACGAAGAACCGCTCGAAGATTGGAACCCTGTCGGAACGCCCGAACTCTGATACGTACCCGCTCGTCTCGTGAATCGAGAACACCCACTTTTCGGTGAGCGGGAAGTACTGACTGTAATCCTGGTCCAACCTGATGAAATCGGTATCGGCCGCGGCGCCGGCTCCCGCGAGTTCCACCGTGAGACGATTGACCGAACCCCTTCTGGGATCGAATATGTAATCGAGCGAGTTGCGCTCGATGAACGAGATCAAGCTGAACGTCGTGCGTCTGCCTTCCTCTTCCTGTATCTCTATCGACACGTCGTCGTCTATGTCGCCTATATCAATATCCTCGTACCTGAGCCCGACCGAGGTCCTTACGTACTCCGATAACCGTTTGCCAAACCTGAACCCGCCGCCAAGACGGTCCTCGGAGAAATCGGCATGGTGAATGAACTGGAGCTTGTCCTTGAACACGTCCACTCCGAACAGAAGCGGGTAACCCAGGAAGTAGGGTTCCGTGAAGCTCAGGGTATACGCTTCGCGCAGCCTGCCTGACTGAAGACCCAGTCGAAGACGTTGACCGGCCCCGGTGAACTTGGGCGGATTGGCCATATCGAAATTCCACAGATCCAAGGACGCTGAACCAACGAGCGCCTGGTCGGAACTGTACCCTGCGCCAAAGTAGAACGCACCGGTCTCTTTCTCGGTCAGGTTCAGAAGCAGGTCTTCGGCTCCGGGGAAGTCCGACGGTCTGGTGGACGGATCGACCGGTCTTAGATCGTCGAAGAATCCCAGATTCTTGATCTTCTCCATGCTGCGCGCGATCTTCTTCGCATCGAACCGTTCCCCGGGGAATATGGTAAGCTCCCTTCGTATCACCTCGTCCTTGGTCTTGATGTTGTTGTTGATCCCGATCTGACCGAGATATACGAGCTGGCCCTCAAGTATCGGGTGGAGAATATGGCCCACTTTTTTCTCCCTGTCGAGGGTGACTTTCGGCGGAACGGATGCGTAGATATAACCTGCATCAGAGTAGAGCCCCCTTATCGCCCCACCATCCATCGCCACCTGCAGCGGATTGAACACGTCCCCTTCCTTGAGCTCGAGCAGGTCCGTAATCTCGTCGGTCGCAAATACCTCATTCCCCTGCACCCGAACGCTTCCAACATGGTACTGCGGACCCTCCTCGAGATGGATGGTCATGAACATGCTCTTGCCGTCCGGGGAGTAGTCGAACGACGTCCCGGCGACCTTGAATTCCTCGTAGCCCTTCTCCCGGTACATGGCTTCGAGACGCAGCAGGTCGTCCTGGAACTCAGTCTCGTCGTAGATACCGCCGATAAACCAGAGCTTTGCGGTACGAGTCTTAAGCCTCTTACGGATCTCACGGTCGGTGAACACGGTGTTACTCTCGATACTGATCGCGCGGATACGCGCTTTCCGCCCCTCGGTTATGTTGTAGGTGACGCGCACCTTCGACGGCGCCATCTCCTCGACATCGATGTACACACTGGCTCTGTAAAAACCTTTCTTCTCGTACAGCTTCTGGATAGCCTCGGCGTCGCCTCCCATGGCGCCCGAGTTGTAACTCTCGCCTATACGGAGCGATATGGCGTCCTTGATATCCCTCTCCTTGACCTTGGTGTTGCCCATGACGCGCATCTCGCTTACCAGAGGTTTCTCGCTCACGATGAAGGTCACGGTCACACCTCCATCGACTTCGGCCGCATCCGCGAGTATAGGGCCCTTGAAACGTCCAAGCTTGAATATGCGTTTGATGTCGCGGCCGATCGCGCCTTTGTCGAAAAGATCGCCTGGTTTGGTCTCGACGCGGGAGAGAATCTGTTGGTCGCTAAGGAGGCGGTTGCCGGCTACCCGAACCTCCTTGATGGGCTTTCCCTCGTACTGTGCCCGAACGACACCGATCGGGGCGAAAGCCTCAAGGACGGTCAGCACAGAGACTACGAGCCAGAACTTGAGTCCCCTCAAATCGGCGCCCCTTCTTCCACCCTTTCTACCTTGACGAACGTGAGCCGCTCATGCTCCTCGTCTTTGCGCACCTCAACGGAACTACCTTCCGGAAGACTCCCTTTTAGAACCTCTTCCGACAACGGATCCTCGATATACTGCTGCACGGCGCGGCGAATAGGTCTCGCGCCGTACGCGGGGTCGTAACCGACCTTCACCAGGAACTCTTCTGCCTCGTCGGTCATTATGAGTTCAATCCCTTTGTCCTTCAACCTTTCAGCGACCTCGCTCATCCTGAGGCCAACTATCTCCACAAGCTCCTCGTGCGTAAGGTTCTTGAACACAATGATCTCGTCGACCCTGTTGATGAACTCCGGATTGAACGTCTTCTTGACCTCCTCGAGCACCTTGTCTTTCATGGACGTGTACGCGTCCTCGTCGCTGGCTTTCTGAAACCCGACGGAAGTACCTTTCTGTATCAGTCGCGCGCCGACGTTGCTGGTCATGATGATCACCGCGTTCCTGAAATCCACCTTCCGCCCGCCGGCATCCGTCATATGACCGTCCTCAAGCACCTGCAGCAAGATATCGAACACGTCCTGGTGCGCCTTCTCTATCTCGTCGAGCAGCACTACGCAGTACGGGCGACGCCGCACCTTCTCGGTTAACTGACCGCCCTCCTGGTATCCAACATATCCCGGCGGCGCACCGTGGATACGCGACACGGCAAACTTCTCCATGTACTCCGACATGTCAATTCGGACAAGCGCGTTCTCGTCGCCGAACATGAATTCGGCGAGCACCCTGGCAAGTTCCGTCTTGCCTACCCCCGTCGGACCGAGAAACAGGAACGAACCGACAGGTCTCTTTGGGTCTTTGAGACCGGCCCGCGAACGCTGTATCGAGCGGGTCACTGCATCGATAGCCTCCTCCTGACCGATAACGCGTTTATGGAGGTTTTCGCGCATCCTGAGCAGCCGCTCGGATTCCTTCTCCTCGAGCTTGGTTATGGGCACACCGGTCCATTTCGCGACAATGTAGGCTATATCCTCTTCGACAAGCACAACTTCGCTCTTCTCTTTCTGTTTTTCCCAGCTTGTCTTGTTCTCCTCGAGCTGCTCGCGCAGCTTCCTCTCTTTGTCGCGCAGTCGCGCCGCCGCTTCGAACTCCTGCGCTCCTATAGCTTCTTCTTTCTCCTGACGCACCATCTCGATCTCGTGCTCAGTGTCCTTCACATCGGGCGGACGCATCGTATTCTGCAACCGGGCGCGCGCGCCCGCTTCGTCCATGACGTCAACCGCTTTGTCCGGCAAGAACCTGTCCGTTATGTACTGGTCGGAAAGCTTCGTCGCCGCTACAAGCGCCTCGTCGGATATCTTCACCCTGTGATGCGCTTCGTACTTGTCGCGCAACCCCCTCAATATATCTATCGTCTCGACAACGGTAGGAGGTTCCACGATGATCAGCTGGAACCGCCGTGCCAGCGCGGCATCCTTTTCGATATACTTCCTGAACTCCTCCATCGTCGTGGCTCCGACGCACTGCAGCTCGCCGCGCGCGAGAGCCGGCTTGAGCATGTTCGAGGCATCAACGGCGCCCTCAGCGGCTCCGGCACCCACTATCGTGTGAAGCTCATCGATGAACAGGATGATATTGTCCGTGCGGCGTATCTCCTTCATGACCGCTTTGAGCCGTTCCTCGAACTGTCCGCGATACTTTGTCCCTGCGACTATGCCGGCGAGATCCAACGTGAGCACGCGCCTGTTCAGCAGCAGCTCCGGCACGTCATTGTTTATGATCTTCTGCGCCAGACCCTCGACGATGGCCGTCTTGCCGACACCGGCCTCGCCGATGAGCACCGGATTGTTCTTCGTGCGCCTGCACAGTATCTGCGTGACCCTCTCAATCTCGTTTTCGCGCCCTATCACCGGGTCAAGCTTGTCCCGTCGAGCAAGCTCTGTCAGGTCCCTGCCGAAGGCGTCGAGCGCCGGCGTCTGGCTTTTTCGCGAGGGACTTCCAGATCTTGACTCATGACCGCCGAGCAGTTTCATTACCTCCGCCTGAACCTTGTTAAGCTCGATACCCATGTCCTGAAGAACCCTTGCGGCTATCCCTTCCCCTTCTCTTATCAGACCCAGAAGAAGGTGTTCCGTTCCTATGTAGTTGTGATTGAGCCGCCTTGCCTCCTCGATAGCCAGCTCCAGCACTTTCTTGGCTCGCGGCGTGAACGGGATATCATCACCGGACGTCAGAGCGTTGCCTCGCTGAACGTGTCTCTCGATCTCTCTGAGCAACGACTTAAGGTCAACGTGCAGGTTGGACAATGCACGCGCAGCAATACCTTCCTGCTCCTTGACGAGGCCGAGCAGTATATGCTCGGTTCTTATATACTCACTGTTGAGCCGGGCCGCCTCTTTTCTAGCCAACAGCACGACTTTTCTGGCCCGTTCGGTAAACCTGTCAAACATGGGTAAGCCCCCTTTCCGGGAATCTATATCCACTTTCTTGCTATATAATACTATTATACCCTACAATAGGCGGTCCGCGCCACCGCAAGTCAGGGCACGCTCTCGACAACGTTTTCCGCACGCACCGCTATGAGAGAGTCTCCTGAACAACGTCCGCCCTGAGAGTGTCGAGCTCTAACGGTTCGAGCTCCTGCCCAGCCAGCATCCCCAGATGCGCCGGCTGAACCCGAATCATAAGCTCGTTGATAAGCGGAATGGAACAGCCTGCATACAAACCGGTGCACACTCCCAACCTCAAGGCGGACAAAAGTCCGATCGATTCACCTAAGCCCAGTATTTTCGCGCCCTTAAGTATCCCCAGAGCGCGCCCGAGCCTGTCTTCCATCTGCCGCCTGTTTTTCTCAAGAAGGGTCTCGCGCGCGCGTTTCTCCTGCGCGATAATCTCGCCGGCGGTCCGTTCCACGTTCCCAACCAGCTCACCGTCGTCATGACCCAGCGTCGCGTGGTTGGAGACCTGGAACAAATCTCCCAGTGCATCGGTTCCTTCACCGTGAAGTCCTCTGACTACGCAGCCGAGGGTTGAGACAGTCTGGACGGCCGAGGCTATCTTGCGCGTCATGATCAGAGCTGGAAGATGCACCATCACCGTAGCTCTCAGCCCTGTACCGACATTCGTCGGGCACGCCGTCAGAAAACCCCAGTCGCTTGAAAAGGCATAATCAAGCTTCTGTTCCAGCTGATTATCTACATCGTTGGCGCGCTGCCACGCGTTGCGCAGCTGAAAACCGGATTCGAGACACAGGATACGCAGATGATCTTCCTCGTTGAGCATTATGTTCAGCGTCTGGTCGCTGCTAAAAAACAGCGCCCTCGCCCCGTCACTCAACGCCATTTCGCGGCTGATAGTGTAGCATTCCATGAGGAATCGCTTCTCGAGCTGGTCGAGCTTGCTAAAATCAACGAAGTTGAGATCGCCTAAGACGGCGCACTTCTGGACGCCATTTCTAACGATGCGAATCATCGCGCTCTGCTCGCTGGAGGTCGCCTTGTGAGCAAACATCATGTTCGCAAGGTTTCTGGCAAGACGCACCCTGCTGCTGAGCACGATCCCAGCGTCCGGACCGTCCGCAGCAAGCCATCGCCCGGACTGCTCACCCAATATTTCCTTGAGTCCACTCATAACTGTCAGGCCAGAGAACCGATCTCTTCAGCCCTCGACCATTCCCTCTTCAATCTCGCGTATTTGGTCCCGCAACTGCGCCGCTTCCTCGTAGTTTTCCAGCTCGACCGCCTTGCGCAGCTTGCTGCGGTAACGCAGCAGCTCGCCTCTGACTCGAAGCGAACTATCGGTTTCACTAGGCACTTTCCCCACGTGCTGCGAGGCACCGTGGACCCTCTCGATGAGAGGCAAAAGCCTGTCCTTGAACGCTGTGTAACATTCCGCACAACCCAGCCGCCCTTTTGACATGGCTTCCCCAAAGCTGAGTCCGCAGCACATACATTCTTGTGCCGCGTCGCTCCCAGCCGCGTCAGGGACTTTCACCTCCGGATGTGCTGCGGCGAACAACCCTGCAAAACCGAAGTCCGCGCCAATTGTCTTGCCCTCAGACTGGGCGCATTCCTGGCAGAGATGAATCTCCGTCAAACCGCCGCTAATTATCTCGGTGTAACGGACTGTTGCCTCGTTGAGCTTGCAGATTTGACACAACATCACGGCACCTTCGGCCTATTTAGGTCAGTACCTCCGGAACCGGCCACACCCGGGTTCCGCCTACCCTATTTTACCACTTCCTCGACCCCGCCGTCCACCAGTCTCAGCCACTTATCGGCCTGCCGCGCGAGGTTCTCCTCATGGGTCACTATGACGAAGGTTGTGCCCAAATCGCGGTTCAGATCCCATATGAGACGCTCGATTTCGCCGCTCGTTCTTTCATCAAGGTTGCCGGTCGGCTCGTCCGCGAGCACAACCTGCGGCTCGTTGAAAAGCGCCCTGGCGATCGCTACGCGTTGCTGCTCTCCTCCGGACAGCTCCGCCGGTTTGTGATCCAGCCTCGCCCCAAGACCTATTTTTTCAAGCAACTCCTTCGCCCGCTTGGCGAGCGCCGACCTGCTTTTCCCGAGCACGAGGCCCGGCAGCATCGTGTTCTCGAGCGCGCTGAGTTCCGGGAGCAAATGGTAGAACTGGAACACGAACCCGACCTCGGCGTTCCTGAGCCGGTTCAGCTCTCCCGCGTCCAGCCGGCGCGCATCTTTGCCGCGAAACTTGACGGAACCGGCCGTTGGCTTTTCCAACGTGCCAAGAAGGTTCAGCAGCGTCGTTTTACCCGCGCCGGACACGCCCGATACCACCGTGATCCGGCCCTCCTGGACCGTCATGTTGACGCCCTTGAGGATCTCGAGGCGCTGCGGACCCGTTCGGTACTCTTTCTTCAGATTCTCACATACGTAAATGTCTTCCATCACACGAACTCGTTTCCTGACCGGCGAGAGCTCCTACTCATACCGCAGGCACTCGGCCGGATTCAATCGCGCCGCCTGCCATGCCGGGTAGATCGTCGCAAGAAGACAGATCAGAACCGCCGACACCGTCACCATAATAACGTCGCCGGCCTGAATCGACACAGGTATCTTGTCGAAAATGTACACTTCCGGACTAAACAGATCTACGCCGGTCTTTTCAGCGATCACTTCCTTGATATTGTTGAGCGATTTGGACAGGGTTATCCCCCCGACCAGACCGAGCAGCGTGCCGACCACGCCGACCGTTAAACCCTCGAAGATGAATACTCCCATAATGCTGCGCGTCGGCGCTCCCACACTTCTGAGCACGCCTACGTCCCTGCGCTTCTCCATCACGACCATGATCAGGGTGCTCACGATGTTGAACGCCGCGACAACGACCACCAGAGTCAGAATAACGAACATGACAATCTTCTCCTGCTTGAGCGCGTAGAAGAACGTCCTGTTCTGGTCGATCCATGTCTGCCCCCAGTACCCCCTTCCGAGCCCATTGACGATTTCCTGCCCTACCTCCTGTGCCCTGAACGGGTCGGTTAATTTAACCTGAATCGCTGACACGGCATCCTTCAGCCCGGTTACCCTCTGCGCATCTTCCAGAAGCAAGAATACCCTCGACGAGTCATACTCGTACATACCCGAGTGGTATATTCCAGTCACTTCGAACGGTCTCATGTCGGCGGAATGGCCTATAAAGTGCGAGTATAAACGGCCTGTCGTCAACCTCACCGTACTGCCGGTGCCCACCTGAAGCATGTTCCTGACACCGCTTCCCAGCACGATACCCCGCTTACGTATCTCGCCGGTGAGATTCTCGTCGAACTCGGTTACTCCGGACTGCCGTTCGGGGTCGATTCCTACTATGACCGCGCCGGTCCTCTCTTGATCCTCCGCAATGAGAAGAGCTTGCGTGGTAATGATCGGTGCTGCCGCCACGGCCTCGGGATGTTTCTCTATCTGATCTACGACCCTCGCGTAGTCCTCAAGCGATCCGCCGATTCTCTGGACGGTCAGATGCGACCTGTTCCCGAGCACCTTGTCGCGCAGTTCCTCATCGAACCCCGTCATCACAGCCAGCACCGTGATCAGCGCGGTCACACCGACCATCACACCCGCTACCGAGATCACGGTTATGAACGAGATGAAAAAGTTTCTGCGTTTACTTTTCAGGTAACGCAGGCCCAGGAACAGTTCAAATCTCATTTATCCAGCATATCCTCGTTCCAGAACGGCTCCGCTCATACTCCGCCCATGTGCGGCGCAGCCCGTGAGATTCTGCGAACAACCGAACCTTTCCGGAAAGGAGTTCTCGCGGGAACTCGGTTAGAGTCAAACGAAACGCTTTGGAAACAGTGCGTTCGCACACCTGGATTATAGAGCCCTTACCCTCGTGCTGTCAAGAAAAGCAGTGGGCCGCTTCATGATCCCCCGTTTCTCGGTAATGCCATCCTTGTCTGTCGAGGGCGCTCCTTCTGGTTGCAGACCCATTTTTGTCGTCATCCCCGCGAAGGCGGGGATCCACGCCTCACGATGAGCTTCCTTCATTCTCGCTGGAATCCCGCTTTGCACGTGTTTAGCGTGGCGAGTGGCACTGCCTCACGGTGGGGCGGACATTCCTGTCTGCCGCCCCTCGAATCCACGCTGAACACGTGCCCGCGACACGCAGTCTCCCACAGCCCGCTTCTGCAGCGGTTTCCGCAACACTCGGTTTCCCGTGGCCCGCTTCCAGCGGGCCGTTCTTTGCACCCGGCTTCAGCCGGGGTGAAAAGGAAGGCACAACCAGCCGCAGGGCGCTTCAGCGTCGCTTCCGAAACGGGCTTTAGCCGGTTCGAAGCCCGGCACTACTTGCTTAAGCATCACAGGAAGCCACGCTGAAGCGTGCTGTCTCGATATCACACAGCTTTACCCACCCCCGCTCAAGCGGGGTGCAAAGAGGAGCCCGCCAAGGCGGGCTAAACGACACAGCGTTCAGTGGCAGGAACAAGAAGGCGGCGGCACGGGAGCATAGCAATTGACTGCGCACCGCACCAGCGAGTAGAATGTCACGCGAGCGGCAAATGGCCGTGTCTTGTCGATTCATAACCTGATTCGCGATGAACAGTGAAAGGAACGCTTTGAAAGAGGAGAAGATGCTCACCAAACGTCTGACCGTATCCGAGTCGGACGACGGGGAAAGGCTGGACCATTTCATCGGCGCACACGTGCCGGAACTCTCCCGGTCGCAAGCCAAGAAGCTGATCGTGGGAGGGCTTGTGACCGTGAACGAGAGAGCCGCCAAGCCGAGCACGACCCTCTCGTCGGGTGATGAAGTCCTGGTCCATGTCCCGGCACCCAAGGAAGCTGTTCCCGCACCCGAACCTATCCCCATGGACGTGGTTTATGAGGATGCGGACCTCCTTGTCATCAACAAGCCCGCCGGAATCGTGGTCCATCCCGCACCCGGGTCACCCGACGGCACTCTCGTCAACGCTATTCTGCACCATTGCGGTGACGAGCTGGCGATCTCCGGGACGAAGCGGCCGGGAATCGTGCACCGCCTCGATAAGGACACTTCGGGGCTGCTGGTTGTCGCGAAGAACGACGCCAGCCACCGGTCGTTGGCCAAACAGATCAAGGATCGCTCTGCGGAACGCATCTACCTGGCGCTCGTCGAGGGTGTTCCGGAGGAGTCGCAGGGAAAGATAGACGCGCCCATTGGCCGCAGCATCGCCGACCGCAAACGTATGGCGGTCACAGGCGTCCGAGGTAGATCGGCCGTCACAAACTTCCGCGTCAAGGAACGCTTCAACGGGGCCGCGCTCCTCGAGGTCAAACTCGATACGGGCCGTACGCACCAGATCAGGGTGCACATGACGTTCATAGGGCATCCCATACTCGGCGACGCGAAGTACGGCGGCGGCAAACCGGCGAAACAGGCGTTCCCTGAAGAGGTAATGGCCGGGATCAACGCGCTCAAAGGTCAGGCACTTCACGCAACAGCTCTGGGATTTGTGCACCCCACGACGGGCCAGCCCGTCCGATTTGAGGCACCGCCGCGCGACGATTTCGCAGTGCTCCTCAATAAGCTCAGGGAAACGGCGTCACCGCAATAATCCACGAACCGGCGCAGGGTGCACCCGCAACTGAATGAGGAGGGAATTCCCGCAAAACAGTGGCCCCTTATCTGAACCCATCGCCATCTGAGTCGTAGTATCAGGTGTAGGATTAGATACGACCTCTGGGGGCGGCGGCGGGAAATATCCCCACGGGAGGGATGGTAAGATGAGAACTTTGAGATTTGGTTTTGACACGGTGTTGGCTCTTACCCTTTGTTTCCTGCTCGCGTTTTCCCTGTGCCGAGCGGAGGAGCCCAGTAGCGATCAGACGGGGGAAGCCCTCAGCGGAGCCAGTGACGCCGAATTAGTGGATATGTTGTCCAGTGCGCAACCCGAAGAAGCGAGAGATGTCCTTTTGCAGCGCATGGTCTCATATTATGAGAATGAACAGAACGACCAGATGGAAGCTCTGGCTAGTCTGTTGTCCGCTACGTTAAAAGAAGCCTCAGGGGAGGAAGCTCGAATGAGGGTCCTTTCTCGGCTGAGGACTCTGTTGTGGGTGGGGCGTGGCGGGGCTGATACAGCGTTTCACGCCGTCTGCCACACTCTACTTAACGATCCGTCTGACCATCTTCGCTTCGTGGCTGCCGAGATGCTGCGGGATTTTGGGCGGGCCGATGCGATCCCGGTTCTGACGGAAGCGGCCCTTGATGAGAAGAACCATTCACCAGAAATGGCCCATATGTTCTCGGTACGCGAAGCGGCGATAAGCGCTCTCGGAAGCTGCGGGCCCGAAGCGGTGCCGGTTCTGCTGGAACTAAGATCCAACGAGAAGCTGAGCACGAATCAGAGAAACATGTTGGTGGTTTCGGCGCTTGCACGGACGGCCGACGAAGTCGTTGCTCTTCCGGAGGTTCTGGAGATAATAGACGTGGGGAGCGTGCCCGAGGTCTCGGCTGCTGTCGGTGGATTGGGAGGCGGGTTCCGCAGGTACTCCACTGAAGCCCAAGCGACCATCATGGACGTCATACGCGCAGCACTTGCTCATCCCAGCCGCCATGTCCGTCACGCAGCGTGTGCGGCGGTGGAACGGATCGGGGAGCCTGCCAATATCCCGCTCCTTGAACCTTTGCTCGAGGATCCGCACATGGAGCTGAGCAGACAATACGATGAGACCAATACAGAGTTGGTCGAAGTTGAACTCTACCCGGTTCGCAAGAGGGCAGAGCTGGCAATCAAAGAGCTTAGCCGGATTGCTGAACAACGGGAGCGAGTAGCCGCGTCAGCGGCATCGCCGGATCGCCGTCTCCACATCCCGAGCGTGGACATACCGTGAGGCGCCGCCACGCGACGATTTCGCAGCGCTGCTTCATACACTCAGGGAGAACGCCTGATCACAACCGCGCACTACCCCAAGTTGACCGGCGACCACCAGCCGGAACAGTACCCCATCAGACTTTGGCTTAGACCGAGAAGCTTCCAGGAAAAGAACGAGGGAAGTTCAGTAGGACCAGCTTCCTCCCGCAATAAGATTCAGTTTTGGAGGGCGGCTAAGAACTTCCCTCGTGGATACAACGGGGGATGATGGCTCGAGGTGCTCCTTTCCGGACAGCCCGCACTTTTGACCAGAATCCCCCTCCAGTATGAAGTGGCCAATTGCGACGTCCTTTCATTCAACCGTACTCACACCGAACCCGGCCACAAGCCGTTCAAGCAGTCCGCGCCGCTTTCGCACCCCGAGCGGCACGCGAAAGTCCACAAGTTTCGCGGCAAGCGCTCGCACGCTCTTGGCGGCGGGCGAGTTCGGATACAGCTGTATCAATGCGCGCGATTTCATCACCGCCTGAGCGAGGTGGTGGTCGTACGGAACACATCCCACGGTTCTCACTCTGCGGTTCAGGAACTGTTTCACAACCGACTCTATACGCTGGGCTATGCGGTTTGCCTGACGCTCGTCCTTGACCATGTTCACGACGAGTTTAATCGTCGCGTTAGGCTGCCTCTCGAATATCGTCTTGATCGTCGCATAAGCGTCGAGCACCGCCGTAGGCTCCGGCGTTGTTACAAGCAGAACCTCGTCCGCGGCAACCGCAAAACCGACCACGTTCTTCGATATTCCGGCCATGGTGTCCACGAGAATGATATCAACACTGCCCTGTAGCGAGGAGAAATCTTTGATGAACTGCTGCCTTTTCTTACTTGTCAGATCGGCCAGCTTCGATATTCCTGAACTTCCCGGTATAATTCTCACCCCGGCGGGACCGGTCACCATAATGTCCTCGAGCCTCTTCAGACCGTCAACGACGTGCTGCACGTTATAGTCAGAGGCTATTCCGAGGAGCGTCTCGATATTGGCGAGCCCAAGATCAACGTCCACGATCAAGACGCGCCTGCGCAACTCCGCAAGGGCGATCCCGAGGTTAATCACCATATTGGACTTGCCGACGCCGCCTTTACCGCTGGTAACGGCGATCATCTTTGTCGGACCGTTATTCTTACTCGCCAGCTCTCTCAGTCCGGCCGCCTGGTCTGTCACAGGTTACCGTCTCCCAACATCATCCCGGTTATGTTGTCAACTCTTGCAAGCCGTATGTCGTCCGGCACGTTCTGGCCCGTGCTGAAGAAGCTTATCGGCGTATTCACCTGCGAAAGCGTGTTCAGGATTACCCCCAACTGTTGCGTCTCGTCTATTTTCGAGAAGAGCAGACAGTCCGGTTTGACTGCGGAGAACCTCTCTATAACCCGCACGAGCTCTTTGAAATCGGTGGTCGCACTCAGCACGAGGTGCGTCTCGTCGGTTGAAGCCGCATCGAGATAGCGTTTGACCTCGGCGATCTGCTCCTCGTTGTACTGCGACCCTCCGGCGGTATCTATGAAGATGTAATCGCAGTCCTTGTACCGTTTGACGGCGGATTTCATGTCCTTTGGCGACAACGCCACCTCCAGCGGTATGCCGATAATGTCCGCATAAACCTTGAGCTGGTCGGTAGCGGCGATCCTGTAAGTATCAGCGGTGACCAGCGCTACGCGTTTTCCCTCCTTCATCGAGAGGTTCGCGGAGAGTTTGGCCGTGGAGGTGGTCTTGCCGACACCGGTCGGCCCGACGAGCGCTATTACCCGCGCCCGGCTCTTGCTGGGCGGCGTAATCCCGCCGGTTACCATCACGTATCGGCCAATTTCCATGTCCAGACGCTCTCGGACCAGCTTCTCGTCCCCGAGGCTTTGACCGTCGAGCTCATCGTGTATCGCCCTGATGATCTTGCGCGCCAGCGGCTTTCCCACCCCGGTATCCACCAGCCTCTGATAATGCTTCGCCAATCCGCGCGGGAATCCCCCGCTGGCCGCCGTCTCGCCCGACAGAGACTCCAAAAGGACTTTGAGTTCTTTGAGCTGTGCCCCGAGAGAAGGTTCCTGCGCCTCGACAACCTCCGCCTGCCTCTTCTTCATTCCGTTAGCGCTCCTCTGGACGTCGGCATATGCGCTCCGTGCGCGCGCCGACAACGACGCAGTATCGTCCATGATCTTGATATCGTCCGATGCAGTTACCTGCACGATCTCCCGTCCGCCGAGACCGAGGAATCCTCCGCGCCTGAAAGTCTTCGTGTGCAGGATCACGGCATCCGGACCCATCGTCCGTTTGACTTTAACGAGAGCCTCTTGCATGCTCTCGCCTTGGAATTTCTTAACCAGCATCCGCGAGGTTCACCGTCCCTTCACTCTCCAACGTAACCGAGGGGTCAATCTCGTTGAAGCTCAGAACGACTACGTTTGGCACCGATTTTTCCACCATGCGTTTCAGGAACCGTCTCACCTGGCCCGCACAAAGTATGACCGGCTGGTGACCGAGCGAGATCGCCTTTTCCGCACCCTTGGCCACGGCGGAGATTATCTGCCGCATCTGAGCCGGTTCAAGCACCGCGCGGCCCACACCTTGAATCTCCTTGATGGAGCCCGCCATCTCCTCCTCGATCTCCGGAGCAATGGTCATAACGTGCATTTTGCCTTCCGCATCGGCATAGTCTGCGCAGATGGTTCTGGCCAGACTTTGCCGCACATACTCCGTCAGTAGATCCAGGTCCTTCGTTATAGTAACATAATCAGACAAAATTTCAAGTGTCGTCTCAAGATTCCGAATCGGGACCCGTTCTCGCAGCAGGTTCTGCAACACCTTCTGAACCTCACCGACGGTCATGCGCGTCGGGATGAGCTCCTCGACCACTGCGGAAGCGGTTTTCCTGATGTTCTCTATCAGCTCGTTCACATCCTGCCGGGTCAGCAGCTCGTGAGCGTGCCTTCTGATCACCTCCGTGAGATGCGTGGCGAGAACCGTCTGCGGGTCAACGACGGTGTATCCGAGCCGTTCCGCCGTCTCTTTCTGCGCCTCGGTTACCCATACCGCCGGAAGACCGAAGGCCGGTTCCACCGTGGCAACCCCGGATATCGGCTCTTCGACCAGACCAGGGTCCATCGCCAGATAGTTGTCCACGTACAGCGTGAACCGGGCAACCTCCGCCTCCCTTATCCTTATGACGTACTCGTTCGGGTCGAGCTGCATGTTGTCGCGAATGCGTATCGGCGGAACGACGAAACCCATCTTGAGCGCCATCTGCCGCCGTATTATGCTCACCCTGCTCAGCAAGTCCCCACCCTGCGCCGCGTCTGCAATAGGTATTAAGGCATAGCCCAGCTCAACCTCCATGACATCAACCTGCAGCAGGTCCATCGGGCGTTCTTCGGGTTCTTCGACCATTTCGGCGGCCCTCTCAGCCACCGCGGTTCTCCGTTGGATCTCCTCCGTGGTGCGCTTGGCCCTCGAAGTGCGTGCCGCGACGCTCGCCAGCAGCCCGCCGATCACTATGAACGGCACGGAGGGCAAACCGGGCACGAGCGCAAGCAGGAAAAGCATTACTGCGGCCACGCCTATGGCTCGCGGGTATGCAAGAGTCTGCCGGATAATGTCCGTGCCGAGGTCGGCATCCGATACCGTGCGGGTCACAATAATGCCCGCAGATGTTGCTACGATAAGCGCCGGTATCTGTGTGACCAGACCGTCGCCGATCGTCAATAGCGTATACGTCTGCACTGCTTCGGCGGGCGAACGGCCCTGCATCAGTATGCCAATAACTAAACCGCCGATTATGTTGACCGCCGTTATGATCAGCCCGGCAATAGCGTCGCCCCTGACGAACTTCGTCGCGCCGTCCATCGCCCCGTAGAAGTCGGCTCCGCGCTCGATGCGCTGTCTGCGCTCACGAGCCTGAGCTTCCGTGATCAGCCCCGCGTTCAGGTCGGCATCTATCGCCATCTGTTTGCCCGGCATCGCGTCGAGCGTGAACCTCGCAGCGACCTCCGAGATTCTACCTGCGCCCTTGGTTATCACCACGAACTGGATCACGACAAGAATGGCAAAAATCACCGCGCCCACAACGTAGTTGCCGCCAACAACAAACTGCCCGAACGCACGAATCACGTTGCCCGGGTTTGCCGTCAACAGGATCAGTCGCGTCGACGCCACGTTCAGGCACAGCCGCAGAAGTGTCAGCACCAGCAACATCGAGGGGAAAACGGCGAACTCCGGCGGGTCGCGCAAGTACATCGTGACCAGCACAATTATGACCGACAGCGAGATGTTAAACGTGATCAGGAAGTCCATCAGCCTGGGCGAGATCGGTATGATCATGACCGCCAGAATACCGACAACGACGGCCGCCATACCTATGTCCGGTGTGATGGCGGGACGTCTCTGATCCGCACGAGCCAGCGCTTCAGCCCCTTCAACTGCCAAGACCTAGTCTCCCATTCAAACGGCGGCGACTACCCTTTCGCTCGCCTTTTCCGCTCTCCGGTCTATCTGGTACACGTACGCGAGAACCTCCGCCACAACCTGGTAGAGGTTCTCCGGAATCTCCTGACCGACTTCGACCGATTTGTACAGCAACTGTGCCAACGTTCTCTTCTCGACAACGGGTACTCGATTCTCAGCGGCGATCTGTTTGATCCGCTCAGCCAGAAGTCGGGCACCCTTTGCAACGACCGTCGGCGCCCCATCCTCCTCATGTCGTAGCGCAACGCCACGGCTATGTGATACGGGTTCGTGACCACGACGTCGGCAGTGGGCACTTCCGTCATCATCCTTTGAAGCGACATCTGCCGACGTATGCTCCGGATTCGAGCGCGTATCTGAGGGTCGCCCTCCAGATGGCGCAGTTCTTCCCGCACTTCCTGTCGCGTCATCTTGATGCTGCGCTCATGCTTCCACCTCTGGAATCCATAATCGAGAATCGCAAGGAAGATCATCGCCAGCGCCGCCCTCATAGCGAGCCGAAAACAAAGCATCAGTATCGCGAGCACGATCGGGCCGGGCGCGCTCGCGGGAAGTAGCACAAGGTGCGGTACCGCCGCTCGAATCGTGGCATATGCGACCCATCCCACTACCCCCAGCTTCAATGTTGCTTTCACCAGGTCCACGACCGAGGTAATCGAGACGAATTTCGAGAATCCCGAAAGCGGGTTGAGTTTCGTTAGATCAGGGACCATCTTTTCTCCGGAGAACGTGAACCCGACCTGCATCACATTCGCCAATACTCCCGCCACGAGCGCGACGATCATGAACGGAAGTATGATTTTCGCCAGAGGAATCAGAGCGCCTAAGGCGAACGAGCTGAACGTGCTGCTGGTCAACTGCGTCTCACAGGCCGTCGCCAGATGATACTGAAACACCGTGTACAGTTCACGAACCGCGTGCCGACCCAGCAGGTACAGCGCTATCAAGGACGCAATGAGCGTAATCGTCGAGTTCATGTCCTGACTTTTCGCGACCTGCCCTTTTTTGCGCGCCTGCTCCCGCTTACGCGGGGTTGCCGGTTCAGTCCGTTCGCCGGCCGGTTCCTCGGGCATTCTCAGTTCCCCTTAAGTTCGTTACATATGGTCCAGTACAAGACCGACTTTGTGCCACATCCCGTCAAACGTGCCTCTCAGCAGCATGAAGAACATCTCTATGGAAAGCGCAACCATCAACAATCCGACGCCTATCGTAAATGGAAAACCCACGATGAGCAGGTTGATATTGGGTACGAGCCTGCCTATGATACCCAGGCTCGCCATCGTGAGAAGAAGCGCTGCCAGCGCCGGGGCCGCCACTCGAATCGCCAGACTGAACAGGTCGCCGAAACTGCGGATCAATATGGCCGGCACAGCGGCGTCGTAGCTCACTCCGCCGACCGGTACCTTGACAAAACTGTACGCCAACATCTCGATGATGCGAAGATGCCCATTCAACGTCAGGAAGAACAGTGTCGCCATCAGGAATTGAAAGAAGCCTATCAGAGGAACCTGCGTCTCGAGCGCCGGGTGAATCACGTTCGCGACCCCGAACCCCATCTGCATGTCCACAATCTGACCGGCGACCTGTACCCCCATGAACACCAGAAACATCACGAACCCGCACACCAGGCCGACCGCGATCTCTCCCGCGGCCATCAATCCAAGACGCAGCGGGTCGTCCGGCAACTGTGCCTCGGGAGCCGCGATAACGGGAGTGAGGATGAGAGCGAGCAGAAGTGCAATGCTTATCTTCACGGTGGCGGGGATCATCCTGCTGCCGAAGATCGGCACCATCAGCATAAACGCGGTGATCCGCATGAAGATCAGAGAGAAGAGCTTGAACTCCCCCAGCTGCAAGTCGAGAAAGTACACTCCTGCTATAGCTCCTGCAAGATGGGTCCTCCCTGACGCTCCGCAACAAGGACGCAGAACCGGCTTCCGTTCCAGGATGCGTCCTTACCTGGTGAATGGCTGAAGATTCGAGTATAAACGAGTCACAAAAGTCAGCAATGTGTTGAGCATCCAAGGCAGCGCGAAGATGAAAACAGTGACCACGGCAAGTATCTTGGGAACAAACGTCAGCGTGAACTCCTGAATCTGAGTGACCGATTGGACGATGCTGACGAACAGGCCTACCACCATGCCGGTTAGAAGTGCCGGCCCTGCAACGAGTAGTACGGTGATAAGCGCCTGCCGACCTATCTGGATCACCAAGCCCTGTGTCAAGGCCTTCTCCCTCCGCCCCCCAGTCGAGTTGTACTACAGCTTGGGCAGCCTCGCCAAACCGCCCCTATATATGCCCCACACCGGCTAATATAGCACATGATAAAAGGTTTGTCAAGTAATATCGACTGGAAAATGGGCTGGGGCAAGTACATGGGGATCCATCTGCGATACCGTACGTGCCGTCCGCTGCCTTCGCGAAGGTCTGACCAGGCAACTCTATGATTCGGCACCACGGCAAACGAAATACCGCTTTCCGCACCTGATATAATACTGGCGGGAGCGACGAGACTCGAACTCGCGACCTCCGGCGTGACAGGCCGGCGTTCTAACCAAACTGAACTACGCCCCCGCCTTTCCTACTGGCCCGCGCAATATACCAGAATTAACCGCAAGAGTCAAATTGAAGTTCGGATGCAACTTGATGTAGAATGCAAGAGGGTTCCGAAACCGATCTCCGTTTCTTGCCGTCGGTCGAGCGAAGGTACGTAAATGAGTTCACAACATCAGAGAGTATTTGGTCCTGTAGTGTCGCGGCGTCTCGGCATGTCCCTCGGCGTCGATCTCGTCCCGATGAAAACCTGCAGCTTCAACTGCATTTACTGCCAAATCGGAAAAACCGCGTGCACGACCGTCGAAAGAGGAAGGTTCTCGGACCCTGAACAGCTTGTCGCTGAAGTGAGCGAGGTTCTCGGTTCACGCCGCGACGTCGACTATGTGACTCTGTCCGGTTCGGGCGAGCCTACACTTGAGGTCGCCATCGGCGAGATTATCCACCGGCTCAAATCGGTGTCCGACAAGCCGATCGCCATTCTCACCAACGGGTCGATGTTCACGAACGCGGATGTCCGCCAAGCCGTACTCGAAGCCGACCTCATAGCGCCGTCCCTGGACGCGGCAACGGAAAGCGTCTTCCGGAAAGTGAACCGGCCGCACGAGTCCGTCACGCTCGATACGCTCATAGCGGGTCTGGAAGCTCTCAGGCGCGAGTACACAGGTGCGATATGGCTCGAGGTGATGCTGCTGAAAGGCGTAAATGACGATGAAACGCACTTGCGCAAGCTGGCACGGCTCGTTCAGCGCATTCGACCGGACCGCGTTCAGCTCAATACCGCTGTCCGCCCACCTGCCGATGTCAACGTCAGGCCTCTGGGTCAGCAGGAGATGGAAGCCGCACGTCAGATATTCGGCCTTGAAGCCGAGATCATAGCCGAAGTCGAGCCTGACCTGCGACACCCTGAAGCATCACGGCAACACGAGACCGCGATAATATCGCTCGCCAGCAGGCGGCCAGTTACCGCGGAAGAGATCAGCATCGCTGCCGGCACTCATCCCGCTGAGACCGCTAAGTTGTTGGCGATGCTCGAGCGCCAGGGCAAACTGAGCCGCAAGGTTCACGGCGACAAGACATTCTATACCGCCACCAGCCATCCCGACGCGACCTAGAGACGCCCCGCCGGGGCGTCTCCGGCACTCACATGGTGGGGCAGACATTCCTGTTTACTCGCCTTTGGAGAGTCTGCCGGTAGGGGCGGGTCTCAGACCCGCCCGCAACTCGCCGCACACGCCGATCAAGATCGTTTGGGCGAGGCATGCCTCGCCCCTACGTAATTCCTCCCAGAGCAAGGCACTCAGCCGGTTTCCGGCAGTGGGGCAGACATTCCTGTCTGTCCTCCGTAGGAGAGATACGGCCTCGGGTGTAGGGGCGCTGCTTGCTGCGCCCCTAGTGGGGGTAACCCTCGGTACGGACAACTTCCCGTGAAACACGCGCCGTCGCGGGAAGGTTCAGCGAAAGTAGTTGACTAATCTAGCCGGATTTCGTGTACAATGTCACGAGGGGAAGCAACGGCGCGTTCGAGCTCTGCCGGTCGGTAGACCGAGGAAAGGGAGAAGAAAACGGGAATTGGGATGAAGAATAGGTGACTGCCCCCTAATTGAACGTTAAAATGAGTATACCCAAAGTTCTCGCAGCGTTCTCACTAGTAACTATGTCTCTTGTGGTCGCACAAGTGCCGGTCTCCTGCGGTAGCTTGGCCAGCCCGCCTCCACTCCCGGAAGAAGAAGTTGATGCTATAAGGCAGCTGTCTCGGTCCGAATTGGTCGAGTTGATTGAATCAGTTGACCCGGCCGAACCAGGAGATGTATGGCGTCTGCACCATGCCCTCGTCGAATTGTCAGGCGATGGTTATAGCATTACTGAGTTGGAGCGGTTGGTGGAGGTTGCGAAAGGGAACTTCCGGTTCGGGATGACGATTGTCGGGCATCTAGCGTGGACTATATATGACGGTGCGCCGAGCGAGGAGGAAAGGCTAAAAGTTGACCGATTCGTGGATCTGATGGAGGCGTTGCTTGAGGAAGACAGGCCAAAATCACCTGCAGGATTTTTGGCAGTAGAAGGCTTGGCGCGGGTTATATACATTTCAACAGACACCCCATCCGAGAGAAGGAAAAATGTCGAAGAGTTGAATGTACCTTATGCCTATGACCGGGTGGTGCCGATATTAATCGGGTGCATTAACAGTGAAAACCCATTGGTACGCACTACGGCAACACGTTGGTTGGGCACTCTTGTCAGCCATGACCTCGAGACGGCAGAGAGGCTCATTACTCTACTTGAGGCGCAACGCGAAAGCCTTCTTGGGGAGGAGCCGGAGGACTTTGAGACGAGAATGAGGAGAGAAGAACTCCTAGTGCCGTTAGACGCTGCGATCATAGCTCTTCGGATTAGCATAGATGCCGCCATCAAACAACAGCAGTCCTCCGGATCCGCTGCAAGCCCTGATGAGCCTCCCAAAGTCGGTCATCAAGGTGGCATTTTCGTTCCGCCTAAGGGCGATCTGGCAGAACCTACCTCAGCGGCACCGAGTATTCTAGAGCCCAATGACACTCCCTAGACAAGAAGCGGCCAAGTTGTCGGAGACGCCCCGGTGGGGCGTCTCCGGCAGTGAGCTGGCCTCCCTGTACTCTCAATCGCCGCTTCTCTAATTGCCCTTTACTAGTCGGGGCGATTTGTGATAAACTTAGCCGAATTGTGCGGAAGCGTTGTCACTATATCGTTGTGACCATTTTGCCGCAGCCCGGGGGAAAGTACAGCTTCGTCGGCAAACGGGAGTTCTCCTAAACGGAAAAGAGGTACGGTTATGGACAAGATTATGGAGGTTCGCTGGCACGCAAGAGGCGGACAGGGCGCTAAGACCGCAGCGACCGTTCTTGCCGAGGCTGCCATACACGAGGGGAAATACAGTCAGGGATTCCCCGAGTACGGTCCGGAACGCATGGGCGCGCCGGTGAGGGGCTACACGCGGATAGCCGAAGTCCCGATCCGCCGCCATTGTCCCATCGAGGAACCGGACGTTGTTGTCGTGCTTGACGAGACGCTCCTGGAAACCGCCGGCGTGTGCGACGGGCTTTCGGAGGACGG
>Ga0114922_10001512_pt1 | contig 22235 bp, 16 predicted proteins | sample AartaG_FD_100975 | JGI IMG/M metagenome (GOLD analysis project Ga0114922, IMG submission 100975) | Deep subsurface microbial communities from Aarhus Bay to uncover new lineages of life (NeLLi) - Aarhus_00045 metaG | ecosystem: Environmental > Aquatic > Marine > Oceanic > Sediment | place... | reverse complement strand
TACAGGTCGATTCTCGGAAGTCACCCGGACGAGATGGAAGCCTGGATCGACTTGAGCGAAGTCCTGTTTCACTCGAATCCGCTGTACGGGCGCTCGTTCACGGAGTCCCGGGCCACGCTGGATCGGGTCATCGAATTCGATCCGAATCACTCCACGGCGCTGATTCACCTGGCGCGCCTGGCCGCTTACGCACAGGAACTCGACCGACTCGACTCGCTGGCCGGGCGGTTCATAACCCTCAACCCCGATCCCGGCCGCACGCTGGAAATCGAAACTCTGCAGGCGTACTCGCGTGGCGACTCCGCGAAGATTGCTGTGATCGAGACGCGCCTCCCATCGGCCGACGATGTCGGGCTGGTCCTGTCCGCCTGGAGCGTCGCCACCTTTCCGCACGAGATCGACGGCGCAGAGCACATAACGTCCGAACTGGCGGCGTCGAATCGCAGCTTCGAGGCTCGTCAGCTCGGATTCAGGTGGCTCGCGTACATCGAGCTGGCCCGCGGGAAGTGGATCGCCGCAGAGCGGAATCTCGCCGAACTCAGGCGAATCGCCCCGGGAGTCGGACTCGAGGTAGAGGCTGCCGTGTCGACGATGCCGTTTGTTCCCGTGACAGAAGCGGAGCTGTCCGACATCGCCGACCGACTGGAGGCGCTCGACCCTGCCACGATTCGGCCGAGCGGAAACCCGAGTGTCGTGTTCAGCTCGCACGACGAGCTGCACCCGCTGATCCGCGAATACCAATTGGGACTGCTGCGGGCCCGGCTTGGACAGGCGGATGCTGCGCTCCGCCACGCCGAGGCACTGAAGGAGACGGAGCTTCCGTCCACCTCGGGCAGCCTGGCGGCCGACCTGTCTCAGTCGGTGCGAGCCGCGGTGCTGTATGAAGAGGGGCGTCTCGAGGAAGCCCTCGACGAGCTCACCGGGGCGCGTCACGATGCCTGGTACGGTCAGACGATGGTCTCGCCGCTGTTCTCGAGGGTCGGGCAGCGGTTCTTGAGGGCGGAGATCCTGTTCGAGCTCGGTCGATACGACGAGGCCGTGCAGTGGTATACGACAATCGGGGAGATCTCGCCGTCAGGTCTACCATACAGGTCCGTAGCGCTGCTCCGGATGTCCGAGATCGCCGAGGCGAAGGGCGACACGGAGAGCGCGGCGTCCTACCGAGCGGCGTTCCAGGAGCTCTGGTCCGACGCCGACCCGGAGATGCTGGCAGAGGTGTCCGGGTGACCAAAGGTCCGAATCGGGCTGCGGACGGCACACAGCCGTCCGGCTCGGGCTACCAGAGGTTCTTCGCCGAGCTCAAGCGTCGGAAGGTGTTCCAGGTCGCCGCGGTGTACGGAGCTGGAATGTTCGGCGTATTGCAGGGCGCCGATGTCCTTGTCGATGCCCTTTTTCTCCCCGAGTCGCTTGTAACGGTCGCTGCGGTGCTCGGGCTGCTCGGCTTTCCCATGGCTCTGTTCGTGGCCTGGGTGTTCGAGCGCTCGCCCGACGGGCTGGTTCGGACTGAAGACGCCGCGCCAGGCGAACTGACGCAGATCATCGAAGCGCCCCCGGCCAAGCGATGGCCGGTCGGACTGGCCGCGGCGGCCGGAACGGCGCTGCTGCTCGTGGGGACATGGCTGGTGCTGGGTCGGCCGGCGGCGGACCCGGCCGGACAGACGGGTTCGATCGAGGCATCTGAGGCAGGGACTCCCGCTGGGGCGAATGACGCAGCTTCCGACCTCTCGATCGCCGTGCTCCCGTTCGAGGACATGAGCGAGGCGGGAGACAAGGAGTACTTCTCTGACGGCCTGTCCGAGGAGCTGATCGACGCCCTCGCCCGCGTGGACAATCTGCAGGTGGCGGCACGGACCTCGTCATTCGCATTCAAGGATGGCTCTGCCGACATTCGTACGATCGCTGATTCGCTGGGGGTGGCAAATGTGCTGGAAGGAAGCGTGCGTGCCTCGGGCGATCGTCTCCGCATCACCGCGCAGCTGATCCAGGCCTCCGACGGCTTCCATCTATGGACCGAGACGTATGATCGTGAACTCACGGATGTGTTCGAGGTTCAGGAGGAAATCGCGGAGGCGATCGCCTCCGCGCTACTAGGCACGCTCGGACTCGAGCACGGCGCCGATTTCAGTGTCGCTCGCACGGATATCGAGGCGTACGAGCAGTACCTGCTCGGTCGGGCCTTCGTCAGCCAGCGGGGCGACGCGCTGCACCGCGCAGAGGACCACTTCCGGGCGGCGCTGGCCATCGACTCGATGTACGCTCCGGCCTGGGGAGGGCTTGCCGAGGTTTACGCCCTGTATCCGTACTACGCGACGGTGGACTTCGAGGAGTCCCTCGCGTCATCGGAGGAGGCGGCTCGGAGAGCCCTGGCGCTCGACCCGAATTCCGCGAACGCCCACGTGGCGCTGGGAAGCGTGCTGCGCGAGAGACGCCAATGGAAGGACGCGGAGCGAGAACTGCTGCGGGCGGTGCAGCTGGCTCCCGAGAGCTCGGAAGCGCACGGCGAGCTCTCGCAGTACCTGCTGGCCGTCGGCGACTTCGAAGGAGCCATGGTCGCGGCGCGACGCTCCCTGGCGCTCGATCCCCTGTCCCATCACAAGCTCGGCCTGGTGGGCGTGTACGGACTCGCCGCCCGCCACTACGAGGAAGCGTTGGAGGTTCTGTGGCGCGTGCGCGGCTTCACGATCTCCCCGATTTCCCTGACCCAGTTTCTCGCCTACGAAGGCCGGTTCGAAGAGGCCGAGCGCGCGGCTCGTCTCGAGCCGTCGGTGGAAGACCTTCTGACCACGATGGTCGCAGCGGCCCGCGCCGAACCCGGTTCACCTGAGAGACAGCGCGGACTCGAGCTCGTTGGAGGCGATATGCGCCTGCCGATGGCGCACGGAGGAGGTCCGATGCAGGCGATCTGGTTGGTCATCCTCGGCGAGGATGACCAAGCGCTAGATCAGCTCGAGGAGCTGTTCGAGGGACCCGTGATCGGGCTCGAAGTGATCGGCATGCCGATGTTCGATCCGATACGGGATCATCCTCGCTTCCAGGCGATCATCGAGGGACTGAACCTGCCCGAATAGCCGTCACGGCTCGAACACCTCCGGCAGCGGCCTGTCAGCTGACGGCCTCTCGTTGGTGATCGACGCGATCCACCAGCGTCCGTCCCGCTTGATCAGCTGAAAGCTGTCCACACCCGCCCGCGGCTCCCGACCGTCGCCCGGAATGTCCGAATCGAACAGCACGAGAACGTGCGCGATGTCCCCCCACTCGAACGTCTGCATGTCCAGAATTCGCTCGGTGAAGCCTGTCGTCTCCACTTCCGCCTGCTCGATGAAGGTCACGAAGTCCTGTACGAATCCATCGACGCTGAACACGGTCGAGCCTTCGCGGCTGGTGCGGAGCACGACCACGGCTTCAGGGATGAACAGGTCGCGGACCTCGTCCCAGTCGGGTGTGGTTCCCGCAGGGAAGGTTACCAGTTCGTAAATCTCTTCGATCAGGCCTTCGGGCGTTTCGAGTCGGGCCTGGGCCGCAGCCGAAGGCGGGAGCATGGCCGCGGCGGTGAGTGACAAAATGACCTGGATTCTGGTCATCCTCAAAAGCCTGATTCGAGTTCGTGAAGGTACCTTCATGATTTCGGTTCCTGTTCGGATGAGATGTGCGAACCGGGAAACTCTGTCCCCTTAGTCTGCCGATCGGAATCGATGCAGGCGAGGCGATCACCGCGTCAACCGCTTGCCCCGGGAAGCAGCGAACGCCGATCTTCCCGCCCATGTCACAGACACCCGGATACCAGCGCTTCTTCGCGGAGCTCAAGCGGCGCCACGTGTTTCGCATCGCGGCCGTATACGGCGGCGTAGGATTCGTCATCATGCAGGCGGCGGACGTATTCATTCCGGCGTTGCATCTGCCGCCGTGGATCATGAGCGCGGTGGCATTCCTCGTCATTCTCGGCTTCCCGATCGCGGTCCTCATCGCCTGGGCATTCGAGCTCACGCCGGAAGGGCTGAAGAAGACCGCTGACGCCACGGCCGGCGAACTCGAGGAGATTGCAGCGGCTCCGGCGGGCAACAGGTGGCCAATCGGTCTCGCCGCGCTGGTTGGATTGATTCTGATCGCGCTCAGCGGATGGTGGCTCGCCACGGGGCGGATCCGCGGGACGGGAACCTACGACTCGATCGCCGTGCTGCCGTTCGCCAACCTGAGCGACAACCAGGATCTCGAGTACTTTTCCGACGGCCTGTCCGAGGAGCTGCTCAACGCTCTGGCCGGTGTCGAGGACCTGCGGGTTGCGGCCCGGACCTCTTCCTTCGCGTTCAAGGGCACGAATGCGGACATCCGGACGATCGCAGACTCACTCGGCGTCGAGACGGTGCTGGAGGGGAGCGTCCGGCGTTCCGGTGACCAGGTGCGGATCACCGTCCAGCTGATCGACGCCGAACACGGCTTCCACCTGTGGTCGAACGAATACGACCGCGGGCTCGATGACGTATTCGCGACGCAGGATGAGATCGCCAGCGCCGTGACCGCGGCCCTGATTCCGAGGCTCAAGGCCGAGGACATACCGACCACTCGCGGGGGCACGAAGGACGTCGTGGCGTACGACGAGTACCTGAAAGGCCGCGAGAAGTGGCGCACACGCGATGTGGAAGCGCTGAAGGAGGCTGTCGAGCACTTCCGCATGGCGGTAGATCTCGATCCCGAATTCGCTCTGGCATGGAGCGGCCTGGCGGACGCGGTCGACGCTCTCGTGTGGCGCGACATCGAGTCGGCGGGGCTACTGCAGGAGGGTCGACTCGCTGCACTGAGAGCTCTCACGCTCGACCCGGAGATGGCAGAGGGCTGGGTCTCGGCCGGGGTCCTGGCAGCGGAGTTCGACAACGACCACGACCTTGGAGAGCAGGCGTTGCGGCGGGCCCTGTTTCTCAGGCCTTCGTCTGCCAACGCAAACCAGCAGCTCTCAGGCCTGCTTACCAACGTGGGTCGCGTGAACGAGGCGCGGCCGTTCATCGAGAAGGCTGTCGAGCTGGATCCTCTGTCCCCGTTCTTTCATGTGAACTACGGAGACCATCTGCTGGTAGCCGGGGAGGTGGAGCGTGCCCGGGCTGAGTACGAGCTGACGGAGGAACTGGCAGCGGACGGCTGGGGACTCAGGAAGCTCGTCGAGTTTGCCCGCCATCTGGGATTGACCGCCGCTGAGGCTGCGGAGCTTGCCGAGCAGATGGCCATCCGAATGCATATGGAAGACCCGACGGCCTGGCGGGTAGTGGGCGAATCCATGGTTACCGGCGCCCGGACCGAGGAGGCTCTGGCGGTACTCGATCGCCAGGCCGGCCTGACGTCGAGAGATGAATTCCTGATGCGGCTCGGTCTCGGCCAGCATGAGGAGGCGATCGCGTATCTGCAGGAAATGCGGCGATCGGGCGCCGGAGACCTCTGGAGAATCGGAGTCTTCCCGGAATACGATCCGCTGCGCGAGGACCCGCGGTTCATTGACATTGTGATAGAGCTTGGGGTCCCGAACGGCTGGGATACCAGCACGCAGACGGCGATCTGGCCCTGAGACCAGATCGCCGCTCGTGAGATTGACTGGCGCTTAGCGCCGGCTGCCGCGCCTCGACCCGAGACGGGAGTTCCGAGTCTTCGTCGCGACCTGGTCCGCTGATCCGCGGGACGAGCCGTCGGATGCGCCATTACCGTTAGAAGTGCCATTGCCGTTAGAAGCGCCATTCCCGTTGGATGCGCGATTCCCGTTGGACCCGCCGTTCCCGTGCGCCTTCTTGCCCCACGACACCGCGCCATGGTCGAAGCCGGGGACGCGAATCCTCGGCAGCTGCCGGCGGATCACCCGCTCAATGTTCCGCAGGTCGGCTTCCTCCTGCAGTGACACGAAGGTGAACGCATTGCCAGTCATCTCCGCTCGACCGGTGCGGCCGATGCGGTGGATGTAGTCTTCCGGCGCGCCGGGAACGTCGTAGTTCACTACGTGACCGAGCGCCTCCACATCGATCCCGCGTGAAGCCACATCGGTAGCCACGAGCACCTTGATCCGGCCCTTCTTGAATCCGGACAGCGCCGCGGTCCGCTGACCCTGGCTTCGACCGCCGTGGATCCGCTCCGCCCGGACACCACCGTGGGAGAGCTGTTTCGCGACACGATCCGCGCGCCGCTTGGTACGCGTGAACACGAGCGCATCGCTCACTTCGCCGCGCTTGAGAAGGTCCAGCAACAGGGCCGTCTTCCGATGCTGTTCGACCGGGTAGATCGACTGCTCGACCGCCTCGGCCAGCGTTCCGGAACGGGCCAGCTCGACGTTGACCGGGTCGAGCATCATCCGGCTGGCGAGCTGGGCAATCTCCCGAGAGATCGTCGCGCTGAACAGCAGAGTCTGCCGCTGCGCGGGAATCTGGCCGATGATCCGTTTGATGTCCGGCAGAAAGCCCATGTCGAGCATCCGGTCGGCTTCGTCGAGCACCAGGTACTTCACGTGATCGAGGTTCGCGTAGGGACGGCTCAGGTGATCGAGCAGTCGGCCCGGTGTCGCTACCACGACGTCGACACCGCGGCGAAGCGCCTTCTCCTGCGGGCCCATCTTGACGCCGCCGAAGATCGCGGCGGTTCGAACCGGCGCATAACGCGCCAGGTCCTGGAGGTCGGCGGCTACCTGCGCCGCGAGCTCACGAGTAGGTGTGACGACGAGTGCACGCGTGGTGCCCCTCGGCTGGTCCATGAGTTGGTGAAGAATCGGCAGCAGGAAAGCGGCGGTCTTGCCGCTCCCCGTCTGCGCACAGGCTAGCAGGTCGCGTCCGGCCAAGGCCGGTGGGATCGCTGCTGTCTGGATTGGCGTCGGCTTTTCGAAGCCGAGTGCCTTGATACCCCGGAGCAGGTCCGGATGAAGCTCAATTGATTCGAACGACACGTAATAAATCCTTGCTGTACGGATGTCTTCTCAGGGCGTCCTTGTGACGGCCCGAGCACATTTCTGGTCTGGCGTTCAGTGAGATGCTGAAGGAAGCAATCGGCGGGTACGTAGCTTCGAAGAGAATCCCGTGTTTCGGCAGATCCGACACGATGGTAACAGGTTAGGGCGAAAAAGAGAAGGGCAGGGTCTTCGAACGGCACAGCAGGCGTAGTGGTTGGGCAGCACCTGGACAGGTTGACACGAATCAGAACTGTGCCATCCATGGGCCATGAAGGCCCTGCATCGGATCTCCTCCGGTGTGGGCCGATTCGAGGCAGTGTCCCGTCCAAAACGGAGGTCAGTTCATGCGCTTGATCCGTCCTGCATTTCTTGCCGGAACCCTCGCCGTCGCCCTGATGCTGGTGCCGAATACGGCCCAGGCCCAGGACGCGAAGGCCGAAGTGACCGAGGCCCTCGAGGGGTTCGAAGCAGCGTTCAACGCCAATGATGGAGCCGCCATGGCCTCCTTCTACACGGCCGACGCCGTCGTCATGCCTCCCGGTGTGGAACCGGCCAGCGGCCGCGCTGCGATCGATGCAATGCACGCCACGCCCAATCCCGGCGGAATCACGATGGATCTCAAGATCAAGGACCTCATGGTGTCTGGTGACATCGTGGTCGAGACCGGTGGCTGGACAGCGACGGACCCCGCCGGCGCTCACCTGGACCACGGGACGTACCTGGCGGTGTGGAAGAAGACCGATGCCGGCTGGAAGATGATCCGGGACATCTGGAACAGCAGCATGACGCAGTAGCGCAGATCCTGTGAGGCGGCCGGGCCCGGATCCCGGCCGCTTTCCTGCACCTGTGCTCGAGGTCAAGTGTCACGGCCCGAGCCGATCCGCTGTGTCCAGTAAGCGTTTGCCATGTCGTACTTCGTCTGCTTGTCGCCAGGCAACAGGTCCCGGCGCAGTGCCTCGTGGGTCTCCTCGGAGATCGTCCCGGCCCGGACCACCTCCTGTCCAGCCTGATGCACAACCTCGCGGTACGCGGTGAACAGTCCGCGCAGGGCCCGGCGGCTGAGCGGCTCGCCAAATGGTCGGAGGATCTCCCCCACGTACTCCTGTCCGTGCAGTTTCGCCATGTGTCGAAACGTGAATACGAGCGCGTCGAAATTCTCGAATTCCGGGAAGCCACACGCCGAGACGAGGAGCATGCGGCGCGGACCGATCCACCTGCGCGGATGACCGGTCATTCCCGCGACGTGGGGACTGGGGATGAGCCACGGCTCGTACTGGGGGAGGAGCCGGTCGAGAAACGTCTTCAAGAGTCCCGACATCGAGCCGTGGTACAGGGGCGTGCCGTATACGACGAGGTCCGCACCACGATAGGCCTCGATGGCGTCCTTCATCCCATCTGCGTGAATGCACTCGCCGGGTGTCTGCGTCCAGCAATGAAAACACCCGAGGCAAGACTCGAGCTCCAGCTCACCGACGTGGATGAGGGCCGTTTCAGCGCCTTCCGAGCGCATGCCGTCGAGCAACGGTTCCAGGATGCTGTGGGTGCTGCTCGCCCGCGCACGGGGAGACCCGTTGAGCGCCAGGACCTTCATCAGAAGATCCCTGCTACGGTCGCGGCGCCGGTGGCCACTGTGAGGCCGAAGGCCGTGATCAGGCCGCACCAGGCCAGAATCCTGAGCCGCCTGCCGCTCCGGACCGGGTCGTCCAACCGGATTTCCGATCCGTGTTTCGGATATCGCACCGTGATCAGACTTGCCGGGACGATCAGCCCGAACTTGAGGACCGTCAGCGGAACCATCAGCTCCGGGTTCGCGGCGGTCCACACGTCCAGGCTGCCTTGCAGGACAAACACCCACCCCCACATCAGGGTGAGCACCGCATTGACGAACAGAAACGTACGATTCGCCCACAGCGCTGGGACATATCGCCACTTCGAGTAGGCAGCGGTAAGGGGAGGCGATTCCGGCAGGAGCGTGCCCAGCCAGATCGCTCCGAGCCAGATCGTTCCGACTGTTGACCCCCATGGAGCCAGCCAGGCCGACAGCCACGGCCAGGCGAGCAGTAGGCCCGTGAATAGTGCGAGGTTTGCCGCTTCGAACGCGGTCGGCCGGTTGTAGACCCTTCGATACGTGAAGACGCTCGCGGATATAGCCAGCGATACTGCCAGCGCCTGCCACCCGCCGCGGCCGTCCGATCCGAAGCCGGCCCACATCACGATCCACGGGACGAAGTCGATAGCCAGCCAGTGGGAGCCTGACAATGGAATGGGCCCGGCCGGCCGCTGGTCGCGGGACGCCTGCAGCTCGACCTCTTCGGCAGACGGAAACAGGGAGTCCATCCGCATCAGGAGCCCCGGGTCCCCCTCGACTTCGTACAGGCCCTGGAGAAGTGCATCCCGCCCGGACAACTCTCCCTGGCTGATGCGAAGCCATACCTCCGAAGGGGTGCGAATGACGAGTGTCGGATGCTCGGTCGGGGCAGGGCGGAAGGTGCATTCTCCGTTGTCTATCCGGAGATGGTAGGTACCCGGCTCGTCTCCACTGACTTCGAACTGGATCGTAGCCGCCAGTCCAACGGCGGCGGATGAGTCGAAACCCAGGCACATGCCTTCGAGGGTCTGGCTCAGTGATCTCATGGCAGTTGCCGAACCTTTTCGATGGCTCGTTCGAGCCAGTCTACGTACGCACGCTCGTGAGCCTCGCCGAGTTCCCGGACCAGCTCCCACATGGTCCCCTCGCGGGTGAGGCCCGTGGCCTCGACGATGTCTTCAATGATCTGACGGGTCTCTCCCTCGTATCGCTTCAGCTGCTCGCGATGCAGAACCAGTTGTGCCTCGAGCAGGCGCAGAATGCGCTCGTTCTCCATCGATCCTGAGAAGAACAGTTTGAGCAGCGCCGCGTTCTTGCTCGGAGGAAGGCTGGTCAGCGGCTCGGCGAGCCATGTCTCCAGTAGCTCTCTGCCCGCGGGTGTGATGCTGTACCGGCGCCTGTCCGGCTTGCCGACCTGCGGCTCGCTGCGGGCGGTGACGAGGCCATCGCCTTCCAGCTGCTTGAGCGTCGGGTAGATCTGGTTGAGTCCGGCGTGCCAGAACTGCTGCGTGGAACGATCGAGGTTCTGCTTGAGCTCGTAACCCGTCATGGAGTCGAGACCGAGGAAGCCGAGAAGAGCGTAGCGAAGTGACATGGGCTGACCTCGGTGGTGCGAGACATCGTCACGGTCTATCTATATATCAAGTTTGGTATATCATAAGTGGTGTATGGCAGGCGGGCAAGAACTGCACGTCGCTTGCCCGATCAGCCTCTCCGGGTCGATCTTCGCGCCATGGCTGATTCTCCCGCATACCAGCGTTTCTTCGCCGAACTGAAACGGCGCAAGGTATTCCGTGTCGCCGCCGTATACGGCGGCACGGGATTCGTCGTGCTCCAGGTCGCCGACCTGCTGGCGCAGAGCATGGAGTTGCCCTCTATCGTTCTGAAGATCACGACGTTCGTCGTGCTGCTGGGCTTCCCGATCGCGATGGTGCTGGCGTGGGCGCTCGAACTCACACCCGAGGGTGTGAAACGGACGGACCCTGCGGACGCCGGGGAACTGGAGGCGATCGTCGCGCAGCCGGCCGGCCGTCGCTGGCCGGCGGGGATCCTCGCGCTGCTCGGGGGTCTGGCACTCCTTACCGGTGCCTGGTGGGTCGGGCGAAGCACGGCGCCCGGCACCGAGGGAAGTTCAGACGTGGCGCGCGGGGAAGCGGGTGCCAACGAGAGCGGCGCCGAGGTCCTCCGACTCGCCTACGCCGACCTTGACGCGGACCAGCGCCCGTCGATCGCCGTCCTTCCGTTCGCTGACATGAGCCGGGCCGGTGACCAGGAGTACTTCGCCGACGGGATGACAGAAGAGCTGCTGAACGCGCTCGCGAAGATCCGCGAGATCCGGGTCGGAGGTCGCACCTCCTCGTTCGCCTACAAGGGGCAGGACAAGGATTTGCGCGAGATCGGGGACGAGCTCGGGGTCCAGTACGTAGTCGAAGGCAGCGTCCGCAAGCAGGATGACCGACTCCGAATCACCGCGCAGCTCGTGGACGCGACCGACAACTTCCACCTGTGGTCCGAGTCATACGACCGGACGATCGACGACGTATTCGCCGTGCAGGAGGAGATCGCGGGCGCGATCGCCGAGGAACTCCAGGTGTCGCTCGGCCTCGACGAGGAGCAGTCGCTCGTAGCGCCGACCGGGGACATCGATGCGTACGAGCTGTTCCTGGCAGGCCGCGCCCGGATGCGCGAGCGCGGGGACGGCGTCGCCGAGGCGGTGGGCCTGTTCGAGGCTGTCGTCGCGCGGGACTCGAACTGGGCGCCGGGATGGGCGGGGTTGGCACAGGCGTATTCGCTCGTACCGTACTATGGAGAGTTCGAGACTGACGAAGAGGAGGAAGCCTCCTGGCCGGCGTCTCTCGGGTCTGCCGAACGGGCGGCGAACCGGGCTCTCGAGATCGACCCGCGCAACGCAGCCGCCGAGGTCGCGCTCGGGAACGTGTATCGCGATCAATGGGACTGGAAGCCCGCCGAGCAGCACTACCTGAGGGCGCTGGAGATCGACGCGGACGACGCCGAGGTCCATCACCAGTATGCGGAGCTGCTCGCCGCAACCGGCCGGCTCGACGAGGCGCTGCGCAGCGCGCGGCGGGCGGTCGCGCTCGATCCGACATCGGCCATCCGACTTAACATCCTCGGATACGTCCTTCACTCAAACGGTCGGCCGGAGGAAGCGATTCCGCAGTACGAACTGGCGCTCGTGCACGGAGGTGGGTTCATCTCTCCGTATGTGGGCCTGGAACGAACAAACTTGCAGATCGGCGACTTCGATCGGGCCGAGGCGATCGTGCGGGACGAGATATTCCCGAGGTTCTGGGATGCCGACCGTACCGCTTCCGAACAGGCGGAGGCGAGGGGGATCCTGAGCGCGGGATATGATGCGATCCGCGCGGGTGACCTGGATGGATACCTGGCTTGCTGCGGGGGCTGGTCGTCTCAAAGCCACCTGCTTGCGCTGGGAGACACGGCCCGGGCATTCGAAATCGCGTCCGAACGTGTTCTCGATCGCGGCCGGTTTCGGGCGGACAGGCTCGCAAACCTGTGGCGCGAGGAGTGGAACGGCTATCACTCCGATCCCCGGTACAAAGAGATGTTGCGCTACACCGGCCTCGAAGGGGTCGAGGCGAAACGGGCTGAGCCAGGGACGTGAGCCGGCAAGCGGTCTGCAAGGCAACCCGCTTGCCCGACCTGCCCGTCCGGCCCGATCTTCGTGGCCATGTCTGAAACTCACGCTTACCAGAAATTCTTCGCCGAACTGAAACGGCGGAAGGTGTTCCGCGTCGCCGCCGCGTATGGCGCGACGGGATTCGTCGTGCTGCAGGTTGCCGATATTCTCGCCGAGGGGATGGAACTCCCGTCCGTGGTGCTCAGGACGACGACGTTTCTCGTACTGCTCGGATTTCCGATCGCGATGGTGCTGGCGTGGGCGCTCGAGCTTACGCCCGACGGGGTAAAGCGGACCGATCCCGCGGAGACGGGTGAGATCGAGGAGATCGTCGCGCAGCCCGCCGGCGCCCGCTGGCCCGCCGGGATTCTCGCGCTGTTCGGCGTCCTCGCACTCGTTCTCGGAGCCTGGTGGGTGGGCCGGAGTACGGCCCCCGGGACGGAAGAGGCGGCGCAGGCCGCGGGCGCCGTAGCGGGGAACGACCGGGGCGCCGAAGTCCTGAAGCTCGCCTACGCCGACCTCGATACGGACAATCGTCCGTCGATCGCCGTCCTCCCGTTCGCCGACATGAGCCCGGAAGGGGACCAGGAGTATTTCGCCGACGGCATGACGGAAGAGTTACTGAACTCCCTCGCTAAGATCCGCGACATCCGGGTGGGGGGGCGCACGTCGTCGTTTGCCTACAAGGGGCAGGACAAGGACCTGCGCGAGATCGGCAGCGAGCTGGGCGTCCAGTATGTAGTCGAGGGAAGTGTGCGAAAGCAGGATGACCGCCTGCGGATCACCGCCCAGCTCGTGGATGCGAACGACAACTTCCACCTGTGGTCGGAATCGTACGACCGGACGATCGACGACGTGTTCGCGGTGCAGGAAGAGATCGCCGAGGCGATCGCGGAAGAGCTGCAGGTTTCGCTGGGGCTCGACGAGGATGAGTCGCTGGTCGCGCCGATCGGAGACCTCGACGCCTACGAGCTTTACCTGACGGGTCGAGCGAGGATGCGCGAGCGCGGCGATGGCGTGGATGAGGCCGTTCAGTTGTTCGAGGCGACGGTCGCCCGCGACTCGAGCTGGGCGCCCGGCTGGGCGGGTCTGGCCCAGGCCTACTCGCTGGTCCCGTTTTACCAGGAGGCCGAGAGCAGAGAGGAATACTGGGAGACCTGGGAGCCGTCCCTCGAAGCGGCGGAAGTCGCGGCGATCAGGGCGCTAGTGCTCGATCCGCAGGTCGCGGGCGCAGAGGTCGCGCTCGGGAATGTGTACCGCGATCGCTGGGAGTGGGAACAGGGAGAGCAGCACTACCTCCGGGCTCTGGAGATCGATCCGGACGACGTGGAAGCCCATCAGCAGTACGCCGAATTGCTCGCGGCGACTGGCAGACTCGATGAGGCGCTGCGCAGCGCACGCCGAGCCGTGGCTCTCGATCCGACCTCCGCGATCAGGCTCAACGTGCTCGGCTACGTCCTGTCATTGAATGACCGCCGAAAGGAAGCGATTCCGCTGCTCGAGCTCGCAGTCGTCCACGGCAGCGAATTCGTGTCTCCCTTTGCCAACCTCGAACGCGCATACGTGGCGGTCGGCGAGTACGATAAGGCCGAGGCGATCGTGCGTGACGAGATCTTTCCGAGGTTCGTGGATACCCGCGCAGCGGAAGCTGTACGGGTGCAGAACAGGGAAGAGCTGAAGGCGGGATACGACGCGATTCGCGCAGGTGATCTCGCCGCGTTCGACGCTTGCTGTTCCCCGGACGGCTGGCAATCCGTTCACTACATCGCGCTGGGTGATACGGCCCGTGCGTTCGATATCGCGGCGGAGTCGATGCTGTCTCAACCCCGGTTCCGGGCGGACGGGTTCGGCAGGATCTGGTGGCCGGAATTCAGCCGATTCAAGACCGATCCCCGGTACCAGGAAATGTTGCGGTACGCGGGCCTGGAAGGGTCGGAGCTGAAGCTGGCGAAGCCGGGGGACTGAGCTGCAGGCGCCGCCCGAATCCGAGCGGCGCCTGCTGACGTCTTAATGCAGGGCGATACGGCCGCGTCTCAGAAGCCCGGGAACAAGAACTGGGCCTGCAGCCGCAGCTGCCAGTCCGGCCCGAAGTCGGGTTTCACGGCGTACCAGTAGGCGCCCGCCTGCAGGTTCACCGGCAGTTTTCCGAGAAACAGGACCTTACCGCCGCCGCCGCCGAACGGGATCTTCCACTTCTGACCGTCGTCCGCGTTCCAGTCCACGGTGATGATCGGGGCGCTGTTGACGTACCAACCGTCTCCGAGCTGGTAAACGATGAAGTACTGGAGGAGTCCCCGGTTCACGTCCTCGGCGTCGTCATCGCCGGCGAATGACCAGACGTTGTTGGCCAGGGCCCCGATGGTCCACGGCCCCGGCTGCACGATCACCAGACCAGAGGGCCCGGCGCTCCACTTCTCGGAACCTCGTTCGGAACCGCCGGTGGGGATCTCAACCACCGGGCCCACGCCCCACATGATCCCGTCACTCGGGGGCACGTAGAATACCGTCGCCACGATATCGGCCAGGCCTGAGGTCTGCTGGCCACTTTCGGCCGAGAAATCCGGGATCCAGACGAACGGAAGGATCGTCCGTGTAATGATCCGCCCGTTGGCCAGCGGAACGACGGGCTGAACATTCAGCACGTTTTGCGTGCGATCGTATGGTCCCAGTCCGAAGTCGTTGTTCAGCTGCAGGGGCAGGCTGATCAGATTGGCGATCGGGTTCGCGGCGGCCGTCGCGAGCGCGGTCTCCTCATCCGCCTTCGAGGCTTCCTGGGCTTCTTGCGCATGCAAGGATGTTCCGGCTGCGAGAATGGAGACAACTGCGAGAAGGTTCAGTCGGCTTCGCATGTGGGCTCCCGTGGAATCAACTTCAGTTGGCGCGTGGCAGCGATTGTGGGTGGGAGAAACCTTGCACTGTGGGCGTCAGAGGGCAATACAGGTGCCCGGGCCGGGCTCCAATCTGACCCGACAAGTCCGTGCAGGAAAACAACTTACAAACACGATGAGACACACACGTGTAAAATGTTGCAATATAATGAGATATACGGTCTGGAAAACGACTCGTCTGGACTTGCGAATTTCGACCGGAGGCAATATGATACGCGCTGTCCGGTCGCTCGTAGCGGGAGCGGCCCGACCGGCGTGGAGTTGAGCGCAGATTGAAGGCGCGCCGGGGACGTCGGGACACACCTTCTAAAGCGCGGTGAGGGCCTGACCGTGAGAGCGATCGGGCCCTCGTTGCATCCTGGAGTCGTGTCTCGACTGGCGCCCGGCCGGCCGTCAGATCATCCTCAAAAGTTGACGGTGTTGATCCCGGTTCCCACCAGTGATCGGACGCGATGAACGAGACTTTTAGGGCCGTGACACGCTGGAACGTGGCGGTAGTGCTTGCTGCCGGCCTGGCGGCCGCACCGGTTCCGTTACTCGGCCAGGACGCGGTTGCCGATCAGGACTCCGCACGGCCGGACCCCTCCCCGCACAGCGCAGCCGCGTTGATCGCCGAGACCCGGTCGGTTCAACCGGGCTCGTCGTTCACCGTCGGGCTACAGTTGACGCTCGAGCCAGGCTGGCACACCTACTGGCGGAATCCGGGAGACTCAGGCGAGGCAGCCTCGATCACCTGGCGACTTCCCGCCGGGGTCACGGCCGGAGAGATCCAGTGGCCGGCGCCGCAATTGATCTCCTTCCCGCCGCTCGCCAGCTACGGCTACTTCGACGAGGTGTTGCTGCTGGTCGAGATTTCGACGGGGAGCCAGTTCGGTGCAGGTGATTCGTTGAGGCTGGCTGGCCGAGCGGACTGGCTGGTGTGCATCGAGGACTGTTTTCCGGCCGAGGCGGATCTGGAGCTCACGTTACCGGTGTCTGACGCACCGCCCGGGCTGGATCGGCTGACAGCGCCGCTGTTCGAGGCTGCTCGGGCGGAGATCCCTGGCGCAGATTCCTCGTGGAGCAGCTTCGCCCGTTTCAAGGAGCCGTGGTACGGGCTCAAGATCGATCCGCCGGACGCGCTCGGCTCGGTCATGGGATCTGATCTGTCGGACGTGCACTTCTTCGCTTCCGACCCGAACGTGATCGACCACGCGGCGGAGCAGAGTCCTGACTGGGACGGCGAGACTCTCGTCATCAGGCTCGCACGCTCCGGATTCTCCGCCGGAGTTCCGGATACTGTGTTCGGGGTGCTGGTGACCGAGCGCGACGGAGCTGGAGCGCCGATCGCGGCCGTGAAGATCAGCGCGCCGGTGATCGTGGCCGGCAACCCGGCCGTGGAAGCGGAGACCGGTTCCGGGCTCGGAGTCGCGCTCCTGTTCGCGTTCCTCGGCGGACTCCTGCTCAACCTGATGCCGTGCGTATTCCCGGTGCTGTCACTCAAGGTGCTCGGATTCGTGGAGCACTCGCAGCAGCAGCCAGGCGGCGCGGCCCGCCAGGGAGCGGCATTCGCGACGGGGGTGCTGGTGTCGTTCTGGGTGCTCGGCGCCCTGCTGCTCGTCCTGCGCGCCGCGGGTGAGAGCGTCGGATGGGGATTTCAGCTGCAATCGCCGCTGTTCGTCGGTGCGATGGCCGTGTTGTTCTTCCTGCTCGCGCTGGCGCTGCTCGGCGCGTTCGAGATTGGAATTTCGTTCACACGTTTCGCGACTGATGAATTCGTGAAGGTACCTTCACGAACCCACATTGCCCGAAATCCAACCGCGCGTTCCTTCGGCTCCGGTGTTCTGGCCACGATCGTCGCGACGCCGTGCACGGCACCGTTCATGGGCGCTGCCCTCGGGTGGGCGTTTCTCCGACCGCCGGCCCAGACGATGCTCGTATTCACGGCCCTCGGAGCGGGGATGGCCGCGCCCTACGTGGCGCTGTCTCTCTCTCCAGGCCTGCTCGACCGACTGCCGGCGCCCGGCCGCTGGATGGAGACGCTGAAGCAGCTGCTGGCGTTTCCCTTGCTGGCGACCGTCGTGTGGCTGGCCTGGGTGTTCGGGCTGCAGACCGGGGTGAACGGCCTCACTGGCCTGCTCAGCGCACTCCTCCTGGCCGGGCTGGCGATCTGGGTGGGCGCCCGGTGGGGCGGTATGGCCGCGCAGCAGCCAGGAAAGGCCATCGCTAGAGCCACGGCGATCGCCATCGGTGGTGTGGCGCTGCTGATCCTGGTGAGAGCTGCCGGCTCGGTGCCCGAACCCGGATCCGCCCCCGGCGCCGAGTCCGCGACCACCGCCTGGCCAGAGTGGTCGCCCACGGCAGCCGGAGAAGTACTGAGAGAAGGTCGGCCGCTGTTAATCGACTTCACGGCGGCCTGGTGTCTGTCCTGCCAGGTGAACGAGCGGGTGGTTCTCAATACGGCCACCGTGCGCGACGCCTTCCGGGAACACGGCGTAACGACGCTGCGGGCGGACTGGACGCGCCGCGACGCCGCGATAACCGCGGCCCTGGCCGAGCTTGAGCGAAGCAGCGTTCCGGTCTACGCTCTATATTCGGGCCGAGGAGGGGATCCCGTGCTCCTGCCCTCGGTACACACGAAGGAGATCGTACTGGAGGCGCTGGAGACCTACGTTCCAGTGCAGAGGTAGAAGTAGAGCGCCAAGTCAGCTTCCGAGGCTGAATCTGCTGGAGGTAGACATGAATCGCAGTCGGATCTCGTTCTGGACAGCCGTAGCTACGCTCTTCGTTGGAGCGGCGCTGTATTCGGCCCAGGAGGCACGGGCCCAGAGCGCCAGCCCGACGATCGGGGAGCCGGCGCCCGCGTTCACTCTTCCCGACACGTATGGCACCGAACACGCGCTCGCCGATTATCGGGGTGAATGGGTAGTGCTCGAGTGGCTGAACTACGGCTGCCCGTACGTGAAGAAGCACTACAACAGCCAGAACATGCAGGGGCTGCAGGAGACCTACGGCGGGAAGGGCGTGAAGTGGCTGGCAATCGTCTCGTCCGCACAGGGCAAGCAGGGCTATTACGAGCCCGCCGAGATGAATGAAATGAGCGAGCAGAAGGGGCAGAACGCACTGGCGGTGCTGCTGGACCCGACCGGCGAAGTCGGGCGGTTGTACAACGCGCAGACCACACCGCAGATGGTGATCATCGACCCTGCGGGGACCCTCCTGTACAACGGGGCGATCGACGACAAACCGAGCTCGCGCCCGGCGTCGCTCGAGGGAGCGCACAACTATCTCGCCGCGGCCCTGGACGAGGCGATGGCGGGGAAGCCGGTGAGCGTGCCGACGACGAAGCCTTACGGTTGCTCGGTGAAGTACCCGAGCTGACCGCCCGCAGCTGGAGCCCCCCGTGCGACCTTCAACGGCAGCCATCTGGCCTCCGGCTCCGTGTGACGCAATCTTGTGCGCCATGAAATCTCACACACCGAAGTGCCCGAAATATTCGTCCGCCACCCATCTCATGGTGGCTGCCATACTGTCGGCCAGTCTCGTGTCAGGGTGCGGCGGCGACTCAGATCCTGCCTCTGCGGGTGCGGATGACGCTGTCCAGACGCCGCCGGCCCCGGTGCAGAGCCCGCCGGCAGCACCCGATCCGGACGTCGCGGCCCGGCACTCCGAGCCGTCCGAGTATTCGACCAGGGACAGCGCCGGAGTCCGGATCATCGAAACCGCGGGCTCAGCGTGGACGGCTGAAACGGCCTGGACTCTCGATCCGGAGCCGATCGCGGATATCGGTGGCGGGAGAGCGCCTGGCACGGCACTGCATGGCGCCGGGCGCATCGTCCGCCTGTCGGATGGGGGATTCGTCGTCGCGCACCGGCGCGGTACCCAGGTCGTGTGGTTTGATGCCAACGGCAGGTTTCGGCATGCCGCGGGACGCGTCGGACGCTCTCCCGGCGGATTCATGGTTCTCGGGGACGTTCTCGCTATGCCGGGCGATTCGGTGCTTGCCATCGATCCCGAGGTTCAGCGCCTGTCCGTCTTCGGCCCTGACGGTGAATTCGCGCGACTGGAGAGCATCGATTTCGTGGAGGCGGGATCTCCAGCGATGTTCGGAGTCCTTCCGGACGGGTCAATTCTCGGGATGCGCGAGTTTGGATTCGAGGAAGGGATGACCGCAGGTGTGAATCGCGACTCGCTGCCGTTCGTGATTCTGCAGCCTGGCGGTGGATACGAGAACACGGCCTCCGCTTTCCCGACCAGCGAGCACTGGTTGTTCGACTTCGGTGGCGGATTGGCCGGCGGAGCTTTGCCGTTCGGAAGCGAGTCCCAGGTGGCCGCCACTGCGGACGGATTCTGGTTCGGATCCGGTGACACGCCCGAGGTTACTCGCCATGGCGCGGACGGCCGCCTCCTCGAGATCCTCCGCTGGGCCAGCGAGCCGGATTCGCTTCCGGCGGAGCGAGTCGAGGCTTTCAAAGCGGATGCCATGGCCACTGCGAGTGGAAATCCGCCCGCAGTCGCTGAGATGCGGAACTTCCTGCAGGACATACCGTTCCCGGAGACGAGCCCGTACACGGGACGGATGATCGTCGACCCGGACGGTGCGCTGTGGATCGGGCCTGACCATGCCTGGACCGAGCCCGCCGGAGGCTTGTGGACCGTGTTCGACCCAGATGGAAGACGCTTGGGAATGGTGGAGATTCCTGCCGGTTTCGAGATGCGGGCGGTCGGGACCGACAGGGTCTACGGCATGTGGACCGACGACGAGGGAACTGAGTCCGTAAGGGTGTACGCGCTGAACAGGTAAGCCGGGCACTTCCGTGGCGACCCCAGTTCAGTGTACCTGTGTTCTCGGTGCTTGCGGCCCGGGTTCATCGGGCCTGCACTCCTTCTGACTCGGTCCCGGATACGCCTGTTTCATCTCGAACCCGATCAGCCGATCTTCCCAGCATGTCTGGTACACGAATCCTGTTCAAACTGATCGCGGTCCTCGCTCTCTTGGCGGGAGCAATCCTCTGGCTGCGCAGCGACTACGGTCCGTGGTCGGATGACGCTGGCGATGTGGCCGAGACTGTCCCCGTCGTCGGCCCGATCCACGCCCTGTCCTGGCTCGCCGGGTGCTGGATGCACGAGGAAACGGGCTTCCGGCGCGACGAGCAGTGGATGGAGCCGCGCGGTGGAACGATGATCGGGATGAGCCGCACCGTGGCCGGCGGTGAGACGGTCGAACACGAGCTCCTGCGGGTCGAGACGAGGGACGGGACGGGGACCAATGGAAGGCTGGCATTCGTCGCTCTTCCGTCCGGGCAGGCTGAAGCCACCTTCTTCCAGGCCGAGCTGTCCGATTCGATGGCCGCATTCGAGGCGCCCGAGCACGATTTCCCGCAGCGCATCACCTACCGCCACCTGGCTCGTAGCCTGGCCGTGGCGACGATCGAGGGCGAAGAAGACGGAATCACACGCGTCATCGAGTTCCCGATGACGAGAACGAATTGTCCGTAGGCGAATGTCCAGATGAAAACGATCCAGAGAGAATTCCGGCTTCCCGCCATGCCTCGCGGCTTTCATCTCGTGACACAGCTGATCGAGAAGGACGTGCCCGAGCTCAGAGAGATCGAGCACGGTCTGTTGCACGTGTTCATCCAGCACACGTCGGCCAGCCTGACGGTGAACGAGAACGCGGACCCGACGGTGAGGCAGGACTTCGAGGCACACTTCGACAGGGCGGTTCCCGAGAACGCCCCGTACTACAGACACACGGCCGAGGGCCCGGACGACATGCCGGCGCACATCAAGGCGTCGCTGATGGGAGCGTCGGTGACCGTTCCGATCACTTCGGGCCGGCTGAATCTCGGGACCTGGCAGGGAATCTACCTGTGCGAGCACCGCGATCGGGGCGGTCCGCGGCGGCTCGTCGCCACGGCGATCGGCAGCTGACTCGAACCGCGGATCGCGAACCGGCTCACCCGTTCCTTGCCGATTCGGGGAGCAATCGGCGATCTTCGGCCCATGTCTGAAACTCCTGCATACCAGCGCTTCTTTGCCGAACTGAAGCGCCGCAAGGTATTCCGCGTGATGGCGGTGTACGGCGGCGTGGCATTCGTCATCCTCCAGATCGCGGATATCGCGCTTCCCGGGCTCGGGCTGCCCGAGTGGACCATCACCTTCATTCTCGTTCTCACGCTGCTCGGTTTCCCGATCGCGATCGTGCTCGCGTGGGCGTTCGAGATGACCCCGGATGGCGTGAAGAAGACCGGGGATGCGACGCCCGGCGAGATCACGCAGATCGTCTCTGCGCCTGCCGGCAGTCGCTGGCCTGTAGGTCTCGCGGCGGCCGCCGGGACTGCGCTGTTCCTCATCGCGGCCTGGCTGATACTCGGCCAGCCCGGTCCGGGGGGAGCGCGCTCCGCAGACACAGCTGTCGATCCCGACGCCCCGGTGGAGTCGATCGCCGTGCTCCCGTTCTCCGATATGAGCCCCGACGGTGACCAGGAGTACTTTGGCGACGGGTTGGCAGAGGAACTGCTCGATGCCCTGGCCAATGTCGACGGCCTGGTCGTGGCAGCCCGCACGTCGTCCTTCCGGTTCAAGGGCGACGACGTGGACATCCCGGAGGTGGCGGAGAAGCTCGGGGTGCAGACGGTGCTGGAGGGAAGCGTCCGCAGCGGTGGTGAGCGCCTGAGAATCACGGCACAGCTCGTCAACGCCGAGGGCTTTCACCTGTGGTCCGATTCGTACGACGTCTCCGTGGCCGAGATGCAGGACCTGATCGGCGTGCAGGAGGAGATTGCGCAGTCGATCGTCGCGGCGCTGTCGCTGGCGCCCGAGGGCGACGCCGCCGAGCCGCTGGAGACGCTCGTCGCCCAGGGGACCGACGATCTCGAGGCCTACAACGCCGTGCTGCGCGGCCGATACCTGGCGGCGCAGCGGACCCCGCGCGGACTGGCAGCGGCCGCCGAGCAGTTCGAGACAGCCGTGGCACTCGACCCGGACTACGCCGAGGCCTGGGCGGATCTCGGGATGACGAACAGCCTGCGGCGGGGCTGGCGGTTCACGGTGGACAGCCTGGTGGAACGACGGGGCGCCGAGGCCACGGACCGGGCCCTGGCACTCGACCCGCTGATGGCGGAGGCTCACACGGCGCGCGGCTACATTTACGGGTACATTCATTACGACTCGGCACAGGCCGATCAGAGCTTCGCGCGCGCGATC
>Ga0114922_10001511_pt1 | contig 22242 bp, 9 predicted proteins | sample AartaG_FD_100975 | JGI IMG/M metagenome (GOLD analysis project Ga0114922, IMG submission 100975) | Deep subsurface microbial communities from Aarhus Bay to uncover new lineages of life (NeLLi) - Aarhus_00045 metaG | ecosystem: Environmental > Aquatic > Marine > Oceanic > Sediment | place: Aarhus... | reverse complement strand
CGTCGGGGAACGACTCGGAGGGGAAGTCTGAGGGGACGGCCTCGGGCCGAGGCAAGTAGCTGAAGCGCCAGTGGCCGCTGATAGGGCGATAGTGGGGGGAGGCGCCAGCGAGGCCAAGGAGCGCGGTCTCCTCATCGGGGTAGGGGATCAGTGTCGCATGGGGCGGCTGGACGTTCCTGCCGAGCAGGCTGGGGTTCTCCCAGTCGCGGGGGCCTGGCGCTGTGTTTCGCGGCATATCTGTCAACTCCCTTGGGCGCATTTCATAACCCTCACTCGCCTGGCTGTCCGTTAGAGACGCTGGCATGAAATGCGCCTGCTGGAGCCTGGCGGCTTGTGCTGCTGTTTCATGACCTCAGATGGAGGTTATGAAACAGCTTCTTGGGTGAGTGTTTACGCTGCCCTGCCGGACAGCATTGCCAGCGTGACGTGCATAACTTCCCGGAAACCGGACTCACCCCCGTGGTGTCCTGAAACTCATCTGGCTCCCAGGCTGCTCGTGGGCCCCCTCTCGTGGTATTCTCTGCCCTCGTGCATACCCCTGTGCTGAGAGGCTGTATCCCCAAGTAACACTATCCGGGCGTTCTGAGGGCGTACCATATCACAAATCGTCTCGGCCGCGTGCAGTAATCAGTTGCCCGTGAGACCGCTTCGGGGGCACTTTGGGGCACGGATGAGTTTCTGGACAGCACGGGGAGGAGCAGAGGCGTATGCTGTGTGGGATGAGGAACTGACCAGTGCATCCGGGCCCACAGGGTCCATGGATCTGGGACTGGGGTCGCCTCGCCTAGGAGTTGCCCAGCGCCCTGCCCTGTGGAGCTCGGACTTTCCGCGTCCTGCTTCGCTCGCCTGCGGCGAGCTACGCAGGACGCGGACGCTCGGCCCACTCCACACACATTGTAGCACACTCGACGACCGTGGAGGGCCGTCTCACGCACACGGCTTACGAACTGGTCGCCTGGCCAGACAGCGAAGGCGAACCTTCGATTGTGAAGTACCCGACTCCCACAGCTACTGCCGACCGCTCACCGTTCACCAGCGAAGGCCGCTTTCTCAGCTGTCGTTGGAGCACCAACACCTGCTGATGGAGAGCTACGGCCAGCGGGAAGAATCATCGCGAAGCAGTAGCGCAGACATCAGACGGAGTGGGTAGAGCAGAACCAGAAGCACGCGCCAGAACGTGCGGAAAGGACGGCGCAGACGGAACGAGGAACTAATCTCAGCCCAGGAGGTCGAGAGGCTTGGCGATTCCTGGACATCTTGCCGCTGCAGATGAGTTACAGGGCACTACGACCTCGTATATGAAGTGAGGGATGAGGTAACAGCAGTTCGTGTGGTGGAGTCTCACAATGTCATCAAACTGGCACTTGTCAATCCTCGTTGCTTCCGCAGTCGTCTCAGTGATGGGGACTACGGCGGCTCGTGGTGCACAGTTGCCTGGACCATCCAGCAAGACAGCGGTTGCGCCCGCTAGGCCGGACCAGGAGAAGCAGGTACTTGGGGAGGAAGTGCCTGAGATTGAGGTTGAAGTCGTCGCCGTGCGAGAAGGACTTCTCTCCATCAGTCCTGCTTCTGGCGAAACGATCACCGAAGTGGTGGCTCAGGAGATTGAGGACACTGGCGCCCAGACGGTCATCGAGGCAATCACTCTCACCCCATCGGTATTCGTCCGCAATCAAGACGGCGCGCGGTATGAGAATCGGCTCTCCATACGCGGCGTGCCTCCGCGCCTAGTGCTCCTCGACGGGATTCCGATTGCGCGGGAAGGGTATACGGGCCTGGCCGCCGGCGCCGGGGGCAAAGAGACCGGCTACGCGGGGCGCATCCTGTACACCCTGCCCGTCGAGATCATCGAGCGCGTCGACGTGATCAGGTCTGTCGGCACAATCGTCTACGGGCCGACGGCCGGCACGGGAGCCGTGATCAACATCGTGACGAAGGAGCCCCAGGTTGGCGCCGAAAGCGAGGCCGCTGTGTCGGGTGGCTCTTTCGGTAGGAAGCGAGCGCACGTGCTCGCCGGGGTGGGCGACGGACGGCTCGGCTACCTCGTGGAGGCGGGGATGGACCGTGCGGAATCCCACCTCGAGCTGGGCGAGAAGCGCTTCAACAACGTCTTTGGCAAGATCGTCTACAGCACATCTAATGGTTCGAAGCTCCTGATCGACTACTTCGCGCTCGACGGCCACCGCACTCTGGACCTGAGCCAGGACCTCTCCATCGCGCCGGCCCGCTACTGGCGTATCTCCCCCTGGAAAGAGGAGTTTGTGAACGTCGTCTGGAGTAAGACCCTGGGCGAAGATACCACGCTGGACCTCGTTTTCTACCGGCGAGAACGTCACTTTATTACGAGCCTCTATGCGAACGCCGACTTCGATGCCGTGAAGCGGAACTGGGGCGATAGCCAGGACGACCTGGGAGCCGACCTCCGGTACAGTGTGCGCAGCGAAGACGGGCGCATGACGCGCGCCGGTGTCCAATGGGCCAAAATCGCATCCGACACTCTCGATACAACCTACATCGGTGGACAGGGGACACTCCCAACACCCAAGGTTCTCAGGATTTCCCAGGAGCGCAAGACCAAGAGCCTTTTCTGGTCCGAGACAACTCCGCTCCGCAGCGACCTGCGAGTCAGCGTGGGAGCCAGGTATGACGACCCTACAGGCTATGACGCGGCATTCACCTACTCGGTCGGGGTTGAAGCCAACCTCACTGACAGTGCGACTTGGCATCTGCACTTCGGCACCGGCCGAGAGCACCCAATACCGACCGACGGCGACATCCAGCAGGGCATCAAGCCCCCTGAGGCCAGAACGTGCAGCGCGGAGACGGGTTGGACAGTGCGCCCCGATGCTTCCTCCCGCTGGGCGCTGAACATATTCTGGACGAACACGCGCGACGCACGTATCCTCTACAACGATCCCCCGGGTGCCGTCGGGGCCGACGCTTACATCAGCAAGAGCGAAGGCCTGACTACATGGGGGACAGAGCTGACCTATGATCGTAGCGTGAACGACAATCTGAGATGGTTTGCCAGCTATGCATACCTCCGCGAGAACGTAACGAACAACAACGACCCTTTCATGCCTGGCCCTCTCTATCCGACTGTTGCGGAGCCGCCGACACATATCGCCGCAGCAGGCATACGCGCCCAAAGCGGCAAGACTCGAGGTGCTCTGAGCGCCAAGTACTCAGACGACTACGTGGCGATGAACCGGAGGCTGCAGTACGCGACACCAGTAGATGGCTTCATGGTCTTCAGCCTGAAGCTGACACGAGCGACTAAGAGCGGAGAGATCTCCCTCCTGGTGGACAACCTGCTCGACACTGAATACGAGACCATGCCCGCCTTCCCGCGGCCGGGGCGCAACTACTTGATCAGCTACAGCCAGCCTTTCTGATTCCGGTCTTGGCAAACACGCTCATCCTCTGCCAAGAGAGGGCCAATTCGGAAGTTGAGGAAGCCATAATCTGAGGGGTTTCCGCTGCTGATGGGATCTGCTCTCTGATCCCTCCTGTAGATGTGGCGCGCCCGTATGTGGGCGTCCCTATACGGCGGCAGCTGCGCGAAGATGCTGTTTGCTGAGACACGGCCCTGAAGGTCTCAGCGCCATTCGATAACAGGGTCTCTCGCAGCTACTCGACAACTATAGGTCAGTCTTGAGCTATAAGCTCCACGCCACACAGGATCGGTCCGTGGGAAATGCCGGGAGCTGACGGCTTCAGTGAGATACGGAGGTCCTCTTCTATCTCGACGCCACGGAACTCCCGCACGATCGCCCGCCTGGGGCCGCCGGCGGCCCCAGCGATGTCGAATCCGGATAGCACTTCTTGGCCCTGGATGAAGACGTCAAAGACTCGCTGGCCCGGGTTGAGGTCCTTGACCTCTGCGAAGTGCAGGCGGACGGTGTAGGGTCGAGGAGTCTCGTACCTTCCCTTGGCCGCCGCTGTCGCCAAGAGGCCCCGATCGCCGCCCGCGTCATCCTGGAAGGCGTGGACCTTGCCGTCCTCAGGGGGACTCTCCGCCTGGAGGAAGGGCCGGACGGTGACGCCAGTCAGCCCCTCAACGCCTGAAGCCCCGACCCACCTTGGAGCGTCCTCTCCGTTCTTCTTCAGATGCGACATGTGACAGCGGAAGAGCTGTGTTGAGTCGCCTTCAACGTGGACGGGAATGTCGGGTGAAGGGCCGCCGACGCTCGGGAAGTCGAGCCACAGAGTGCCGTTCTCGGCGCGACGGTCGCCGGGCGCGCCGAAGTTGATGCCCACGCGATTGACGGCCGTCGTTCGGTCCGAGGGCGGCTGGTAGGTGAAGCACCATCCCTCGACGTCTTCGCTGGCGGGGTCCTCCGGTGGCATGTGATAGAGGGCGAGCGAAGTCTGGTTCTGATAGGAGCAGGTACAGGTCCGCGTGTAGTCGGGCGCGTTCAATACCCCGTCGGCCACCACGAGGTTCGACGTACAGCCCGACTTGAAGCCACCAATGCTGGTGGTTGCGTGACCAGCAGGAAGCTCGGAGTATGCTGCCGACGCTGAACGAAACGTGAGAAGGTGCTCGCTGCCGATGGCGGTGTTGCAGCCGTAGAAGCGGATCCATCCCCAGGGGACATCCTGCCCGGTTAGGGGATGCTGGCGCCTGACCGCCTCGCCGCTGAGCAGCTTCAGGGCCTTCGCCGGGACTGACCAGGTGACCGAGTAGCCAGGCTGGGTGATGATGGTGTCGTGATGAAGGATGCACGGCCCTACGTAGGATTCGTCGCTCTCCCAGAGCAGCCTGCCATCGGCTGCCGAGTGAACAGATATGCCCTTTCCCGTCTCATCCTCCGCCCGGTCGCTGGACCGACTGCTGGCCTGCAGCAGCACGTCGTACTCCTTGGAGTAGGCGAGCCAGGTGCCATACACTCCCTTCTCCACGCGCCAGATCTCTTCGCCGGTGCGCAGGTCGAGGGCAAGCAGAACCGGCTTCGCGCTGGATAGCAGACCGCGGCGCCTCATGAGCGCGAGGCGGGCCTGCGACATACCGTCGATGCAGAAGAGTCTGTCGCCGCTGGCGGCTATGGCGTTGTGGCGGAAGTTGTGGGTGGCCTTGCGCTTCCAGAGCAGTTCTCCGGTGTGGCGGTCCATCACCACCAGGTGCTGGCTGCCGACCGCGAACCCTCGGTTCTGCTCTACCACGATCTCACCATCTTCGTCCGAGATCCCGAGTGGGGCCGCGCCGCCGATCAGCAGGTCGCCAGAGACGCCAAGGTATCCCCAGTTCGGCGATTCGATACCGCGCTCGGAGGGAAGTCGGAATTCCCGGAGGGTCTCACCGGAGGCCGCGTCCAGGACGAGGCAGGTCTGCCCATGCGCGAGATAGAGCTCGTCGGCGGTGGCAACGAAGTTGGACCCGTAGGCGTTGGCCCCCGGAATGTGAACTTGGTTGTAGCTCCGGTCGTAGGGATCGGGGTCGAACGTCTCGTCATAGTACATGCCGAAGGTGGCGAGACCGGGCAACTCTCGACGCCAGAGGACCCGGCCGGTGTAGACGTCCCGCGCGCTGATAACCCCAATGCCCTCGATGAACAGCCTTCCCCCGACCACCTGCTCAGGAGGACCGTGGCCGTGACGGGGCAGGACATCGACGTGAGATGGCCCGCCGAACCAAAGAAGACCAAGTGGCGGTCTGACAACCTGATCGGTCGAGCACACGGTATTGGAGACGTCGCCGTACTGATGCGTCCAGTCTCCCGATCCCGGCAGCGCGCCGACGCGGGTGAGCAGTACGAAGGCGCCCTCTTCTCTGACGACCCCGTTCTCCAGAGGCGCGCCTCGCGCCTCCGTCAGGAAGGCTCCGCGTGCCTCCCCTGCGAGACGGAGACAGGTGACACCGCCATAGGGACGGAGCAGCCCGAACAGTCGCTCTAGGAAGCCGTCGTCGCTGCCGAGTCCGCAAGCCGCTGGGTCTTCGGAGACGATGAGGCTGGCGAGGTAGGGCGCGATCGGAAGGGAGAGAATGTCACCGTCGAGGAGGGCGACGCGCATGCCGTAGAGCCCGGCTGCGTCCAGCCTCGCACGCAGCGTCTCGATCTTCGATGCGTCCGGATCGAGGCCAATCACGCGCAGATCGGACTGACGGGCCAGCTCCTCCACCAGCCGGCCATTTCCGACGCCGAGGGCCAGGCAGTATCCCTCTCGGACCCCCGTCGTCTCCAGAATCTGCCGAGCCCGGTCCACCCAGTACGCGTCGCGGCCTTCGCCGTCAGCGATTGCCTGCGGATGTACCACCACCTTCGTCGCACTGCCGCCGAAGCAGTAGATGCGCCCCTCCTCCGTGACGACGAAGAGCTTGCCGTTGGCCGCGAGCATACTCCAGGGCGCCCCCTCGATGGTCCTCTCCCAGGAGAGGACGGACCTGCCGGTTCCCGGTGCCGTGGACGGGCCCGCGATCTCGATCCCTGCAACGAATCCATCGTGCCGTCCCACGTAGAGCCGCGAGCCGGCCTTTATGAAGACCTTCTCGACGGGCTGGTCACACCGGTGTTCCCACAGCAGCGGTAACTCGGCGACCTCCTGGTCCTTCCCCTCCTCGTCCACATACCTGTGCCCGATCACCTGCAGGGACGAGGTGCGTATGCCACCTCCCTCGGTGAGGCCGATCACGGCGTCAGGCGTGATGACGGAGACATCCGCGTCAGTCACGTAGCGGCCATCGGCGATGTCGTACATGCGCCCATCGTTGAAAAACCAACGCTTCCCTAGGTAGACCGCGTGGCCGCCTGACTTGGTGTTGGTGCGGAAGTACAGAAACTCTCCAGTATGCCGGTCGTAGACCGCCGGCACGGAGCGCCCGCCGGAGACCAGCAACCTATCCTCGGTGGCCAATAGGTGTCCCTGCGGGCCCACGCCGGCAAAGGCCGGGCTGTCGTGCGGCTGCAGGATGAAATCTGATCCGCTGCCGCTGTTGGTCCATATCACCTCGCCGCTCTCGGCATCAAGGGCGTGGATGAAGGTACCTATAAACGGCCAGACACTGGCCCCGAAGTACACAGTGCCATCGTAGACGACGGGCGCACCGCGCGCCGGCCACAGCGAGATGAGGCGCTCGTTTCCCAGGAGCTTGCGGTCCGACGGCCCGCCCCGGAACTTCCATACAAGACCACCTGTGGCTGCGTCGAGACAGTAGAGATGGCTGTCATCGGAAACGAAGTATATCCTTCCCTGCCAGCCGACGGGTGCGAAGCGGACGGGACCATCGGCGTAGAAGCGCCACCTTCTCTCGCCGGTGTCGGTATCGTAGGCGGTGACGCTGTCGCCGACCATGGAGGGGACGATCAGCATCTTCCCGATGGCAATCGGCTCGTACGAGAGGTCGAACTGCAGCTTGTGCTGGGTGGGCGGCCAGCACGAGACTGGCCGAGGCAGCTCCAGAACCCACTGGAGATGGAGCTCACGCGGCAACTCCTCGGGAGAGCAAGCCGAGCGTTGACAGTCGTACCGCCACATGGGCCAGTCTTCGGCCGAGCCGATACTGGCGACGCTCAGCCAGAATCCGACGAGGAGAAGAACCATGCTATACTTCGCTGTCGATCTCACTGTTGGGCGCTCTCCTTGGGGTCCTCGGCGCCTGCCCCCTCGGCGCCGACAGTTTTCCCTTCGCTCATCTCCATGATTTGACCTGCATGGGCCTTCGCTGCGTCCGAGTGCGTCACCATCAGTGCCGCGCCACCAGTGTGAGCGAAGTCGGCGATGTATGCCAGCACGGCAGCGGAGTTGTCCGGGTCCAGATTCCCCGTTGGCTCGTCCGCCAGCAGCAAGCGCGGCTCGTTCAGAAGAGCGCGAGCGAGGGCCGTCCGTTGGCGCTCGCCGGTGCTCAATGCTGCGGGAACGTGCTCGGCGCGGGACGAGATGCCGAACCGGTCGAGGAGCTCCTGGGCCCGCTCGCGCGCACCGCGGAAGGGGTTGGCCAGCGATGGTGCAAGCACGTTGTCCAACACGGTGAGATATGGGATAAGGTGGAACTGCTGGAAGACGAAGCCGATGGTGGTAGCGCGCAGCCGCGCCCGCTCCTCGACGGACATGCGGTAGGGGTCACGGCCATCCACGAAGAGTCGGCCGTCGTCAGGGGCGAGCAGCGCCCCGGCCGCCAGCAGAAGCGTGGTCTTGCCGCACCCGCTCGGGCCGTGGACGACCGTGATCTCACCGGCGCCGACCTTCAGCGATACGCCGTCGAGCGCACGCACGGGACCTCTGGGGCTGCGATAGGACTTGCGCACTTGACAAACCTCGAGCATTCCGCGCCTTACTCCTCTCGCAACACTACGGCCGGGTCCCGCCGGACGGCGGCGAGCGCAGGGGGCCAACTCGCAAGCGCGGCCAGCAGTGGCGCCGCTGCCGTGACAAGGGCCAGCAGGCCCGGCATGAACAGAGCACCGGCCGTGTCGGTGGCGAGCGAGACCTCGCCGGCGAGCAGTCCCACCGCGAAGCCAACCCCGTAGCCGAGCACCGCGCCCGCCAGCCCAACGAGCATGGCTCTCGCAAGGAACACGAGCATGATCTGGCGGGAGCGCACCCCCAGGGCCCGCAGGATGCCGATCTCGGCGGTTCGCTCACGCACGTTGACGAGCGCAAGCAGGCCGATCCAAGCGGCGGCTCCAAGCGTCACCAGCGGGACCAGCCAGGAGGCGAAGGCCTCCCTCTCGCCGCGCAGATGGACGCGGTGCATGCGCTCGGCCTCCAGAGCGGCCTTCGCAGCCGCGGCCGCGCGATCCCGCGCCTCGGCGCGGGTGATCACCCGTGTGGCGAGCTCGATGACCTGGACCCCGGGGAGGATCGCGGCCATGCTCTTCCGGATGCTGCTGACATCTGACCCCTCGCAGTGGCATTTAAGAGCGAGGATAGCGTTGACCCGGCCTTCCATGCCCAGAAGCTGCTGGGCCTCCGCCAGATCAATCCAGACTGTGATGTCATCCCTTGTGCCACGCGCGGGATGGCAGCGGCCGACTGAGAACTTCCTGCCAAGAAGCGTGATCGTGTCGCCGACTCCCAGGCCCAGGCTATCCCAGATCGCGTAGCCCAGCACGGCCGAGCCGGCCGGGACGGGGATCATCATTGGTTCCAGTGGGGCGCGGTGGCTCAGAGGCACCTCGCCGCGCGTGCCGACCAGGACGATCGTGCGGCCATCCTCCTCCGGCCACTGGATCTCCTGCTCGGCAATGGGTAGCAGGTGTCGGATGGTCATGATGCCGGAGTTGGCCAGCCTATCGACGTAGCTCTCCGGCATATCGCGAGCTGAGTGGCCCGCCACATAGAGATCGGTTAGGCGCTGGCCCTCCGGCAGCAGCAGGATGTTGAAGCCAAGCTTCTTCATGATCTTACGGTAGTCGTCTTCCAGCACGCGCATTTCGGCCTCTGTCTCGGCGCGCTTCTCCTCCAGGATCTGCTGGGTACGCAGATCGTGCGCCACGAGGAGCGTAAGTTGCGCGGTGAGGACCCCGACCGCCACGAGCACCGAGACGACGCCGAGCGCGAAGCTGATCCAGCGAAGTCGTATCTCCCTCAGGATGAGCAGCCAAGGGCTCATAGTCGCTCCTTCGCTGCCCTTCTCGACACGTATATCACGAGGAAGAGGACTACCACAAGGAATGCTCCCAGACCGGCAAACAGGTTGGGCAGCAGCCCGCCAGACGGCGCTGGGGAGCCGGGCGCGGGCGCAGCAGGCGCAAGTGCGGCGGCGCCGTCGGCCGGGGCCAGCACAGGCGCACCTGCCTCGCGGGTACCGGGTGCGGTTTTGGACCTCGGCGGTGATTCATCGAGGACGGGCACCGGCTCGGCGGCCGCGTCGGCAGTCTGCTCAGTCACGCGAGGCCCTGAAGCGGCGGCAGCGAGGGTGGCGAGACCGACGAGTGGTTGATCGGCAACAGGCTGCACTGCGCTGCCCTCAAGTGCGGCATCCCAGTCTGTCGCCAGCACCAGGTCAGTGCCCGGGCTAAGCGCCTTCGCCTCACAGAAGCAGGGCCCAGCAAGAAACTGACAGGCCTCACTGATGTTCTCCTCGGTGAGGCCACGTCCGACCAGCGCGTAGAGCGCGCGGCCCCGCCCGTATAGTGGAAAAGCCATTGGCTCGGCGGCGTAATCGCTGAGATCGGGCTCACTGCGCAGGAGCATTCCGACGAGAACCGACTCAGCCGGGTCTGTCGGAGAAAGGGATAGGAAGGAAAAACGGATCCGCAGGGGTAGCGCCCCCGCCTCGGGGATCGAGGTTTGTCCGGCGAGGGTGCCGGCCAGCGGCGCGGGCAGCTCGAGCGTCTGCTCGATCTTGCTGAGGCACCTGTTCAGCAAGGACTGAGCCGCAGCATCCTTGTCGGCATCTCCGCTTGTGAGGAGTGCCCACACGGCGGAGTGGCCGGCGAGGAGTCGCCGGGAGATCTCCCGCCTCGCAGGAGAGTCTACGAGTGCCCGCACGCTCTCAGCTGTGAGGGGACCCGACCAGGCGATGCGGTGTATGCCGGACTCACGAGGATAGCGCAGGATGATGCACGGCAGCTCCGGCTCTCCCGCCTGTTCCCACAGCCGGACCAGCAGTGCATCCGGAGAACGCGCCACGTCGGCGAGACGGACCCTGATATTGCCGTGCGCGGACAGCCCCTCTCTAGAGGCACTCAGGCGTTCCGCGATGTCGCAGTTCGAGGCCGATAGGGCACCGCGATGGAGGACGAATACCTCATAGGGGGCAGACGGCCAGCGCTCCAGTGCATATCGAAAAACCGGTATGTCGCAGGCCTGCGCGCGGCAGCCGATAGCAGCAGAACAGCCCAGTACCATGAGGGCGGCGAGCAGACTACGACTGCGAGCCATAGTGCCCGGACCCTTGGTGGGGAGATTCGCCGCGCGGCATGAACCGCGCTCTGTTCTGTCTGGTGCCCTCAGTTCCGCCGCAGAGAATGATGAGATTCAACGTGATCTGGCCCTGGCCAAAAGGAACACTTCTTTCGGCAGCCGTGGCGGGCGCACTGGTCTCAGGAGCCTCCGGGCGTTCGCAGGCCGGAGTGCGCTGCAGCCGCTAGCGACTGCAGTACACTTCGGTGTACTCACGCACATCCCTGCGTGGCTGTTCACACGTTGGTTGGCTGAGGTGCTGAGTCAGCCTGTCCGTCTCACGCGTCAACGAAACTATCCTGACGTGCCTCAGAGATCCCCGTGCTGTCCAGGAACTAATCTTAGGCTCCCGTGATGCTCGTGCAGCCTCTCTCGTGGTATTCTCTGCACTCGTGGATACCCCTGGTCTGGGAGAGCGCAGAGGATGGAGAAGGATGCCGGGGAGGGACTCGAGCGGGTGGGGCTGGCTGTGATCGCCACCGCGGCGCGGGTGCTGTGCCGGGATGACTCGCGCGAAGCGCACCCCGATACGCGACGGTACCCCCGACAGTGACCCCTCGGCGAGGGAGTGGCCGGAGTGGGGGAGGTGCCCGCATGGCGGCTTCACGGGCGGTTGACAACGACACACGAGCGCATCTCATCATCGGCGAGTCAGTGCCAGCAGCGCGGCGATGCGCCGCGCTGCGCCTCCGCGCACCTCGTCGAGGTCCAGCCACTCGGGGCAGCGGCGCTCGTTGAGCCGGATGCGATTGGCTACACTCGCAAGGAATGCCTGTGCCTCAGCGGCCGCCTGCCTTGCCTCGGGCGAGTCCGATGCTGCAGCATCATCCGCGATGTTCTCGAGTGTCTGGAGGTACCGGAAGTCGTTCATCCCCTCCGCGCACTGCTCCAGCAGCAGGCTCGGCCGCAGCCCATCGGAAGCGAAGTAGATCATCCTGGGATCCGGCTCGCGCCCGTCGAGGTCGAAGTAGTCATAGCCGTGCCGGATGAAGGCGATCCACTCGTAGCGTCCGCTCACGCCTTTCGCCCTCTCGCTCCACTGGTACGCTCCGAAGGCGTACCTGCTGCGGCCCTGGTTGTAGATGTAGACGTCCTTCCCGAGTTCCCGCGCCTTCGCCATGACCAGGTCGTCGTGGTTGTTCAGCATCGAGGCGTCGAGGACGCGGAAGAACTCCTGCAGCGCCAGTTCCAACGGATCCTCCGTCGGTTCGAACGACACGCTGTAGCTGCCCATCGTGCGAAGGTCCGGGGCCACGCGATCGAGCAGTTGCATGAACTCGAGCTGTTCTCGCGCCAACTCGGCCACCCGCGTCTCGTCGCACAACGAGTAGCTGAACGGCAGCCAGTCGTGATCTTGGGCGTGCAGAAGGATGGCGGACCAGACGCGGCCAGCGATCTCCTCGAACGCCAGCCCGTACCTCTCCTCGAGCGCGCTGCCGGTCTCCCCCTTCGTATAGCTGTAGATGTCGTACAGCCCGGTGACCACCAGGCCCCCGTAGTTGTTGACCTCCCAGTCGAAGCCGGCCGCCCGCGCCTGCGCCATGAACCGGTCGGCCGCGGAGAAGTCAATCAAGGGAACGCCCTGGGAATCGAGGCCTTGGAACTCGATACGCGGTCCGCCGCTGAACGTGTTGAAGCCGCGCTCGCGGAATGCTTCAAAGACGATGCCCTGGAGCTCGTGGCGCGCGTGGCCCTCCAGGGGTAGGTCGTGCTCGATGTGAAAGAAGCCGGACAGGAAGTCGGCCTCATCCAATGCGAACGGCAGCACCTCCAGGGTCAGAGGCACCTCGATCGGCTCTCTGCTCTCTGCCAGAACCAGCAGCCGCCCGCGGTAGCGGCCCGCCGGAGCGTCCGCCGGCACGCGCACGGTGAGCCAGATCTGCCGCGTGAGGCCGGCAGGGAGTGACACTTCCTGGGATGGTTGGAGGTACCGAGGGGAAATACGGTACATCAGTGATCCCAATCCCCGCGTCGGCAGATGGCGCACCACGGAAACGGTGATGCAGCCGGCGGACAGCACTGCGCCGTCGCCCTCGAGGTCGGAGACGGACAGCACAGTGCGGCCCAGGTCCGCAAGCGGCCGGATCGCCAGGGTCAGCGAGCGCACCTCGCCTCGGCTGACGAACGCGTCCAGCCGGAGGCGCCGCTGCTCCGGCGTCGGCATGGAGGAGAAGTAAACGGTGTCCTCGATGCGAGGGACGAACAGCACATACCCGTTCGCGTCGTCCTCAGCAGTGATCGGCGCTGCCCCCACCGTCTCGGGGAGGGGCCGCGCCACCGCACGCGAGCGGAACTCATCTCTCTGGCTGGAGAGGGCGTTCAGCGCCCACGCCTCCGCCTGCACGTCGCCCTCCGGATGGATGATCAAGCCAGCCAGACGGCGCGCGTGCGGCCCGTCAGCGGTCGCGCGCAGATCGAGGGCGCCCTCCTCAATTGAGACGGTGGCGGACACCGGGCTGAAGAGATACGCCAGGTAGGTATCCCACAGGTCGTCACCCGGCAGGGGCTCGGTGTCCTGGAAGTGGTAGACCGCATCCAGCCGCCCCCAGTCGTCTCGAGTGTCGGCCACGCGCCGGCCGCGCCCGGATATTTCCCGGCGCGTGAAGCGGGCCTGCTCCCCTGACCAGTACCCCAGTCCCTCGAAGAATGCCATCACGCGGTAGCGGCCCGGCGGGAGCTTCACCAGGAATGTCGCCTCCTGCAGGTCCACACTGTCTTGCAAGAGTCTGCTGGGGAAAGTCACATCCCAGGCGCGGCCCGGGCGCGAGTCCGGGGCCCAGCCCCAACCGGTGTGCTCGGAGTAGGTATCGTCGGGGGACGCCGGCGTGAACCCGGGGGCCACCGACTGCGCCGGCGGACCGAAGTCGAAGGCGCGCACGCTGGCGGGAGCGCCGGTGCGTGTGAGACGCATGTTGTCGAGGTAGACAGAGCCTTCTGTCTGCCCGCTGGGCGTGAAGCCCAAGTCCAGGCGGACGATGCGGGAGGCATCGATGGGTATCTTCAGATCGTTGAAGCGCGACCCAACCTCGCCGCGGTAGAGTCCGCCAATGGGAATCGCGAGCGTGTTTGCGCCGGGGCGGAGCGCGAAGCTCGCGTTGTACCGGTTCCAGTAAGTAGACCGCTGCTGCCATGCCTCGTCCCCGATGAGCACGTATACCGACACCGGCTCTGCGAGATCCACGTAGATGTCTACCTCGAGGGCATCGAAGCGGCGCCAGTCCCCCGGAAGCTGGAAGAACCTCAGGTAGTCATCCGCGGGCACGCACAGCGAACGTGCTCCCTCAGTAACGTGCGCCGTATCGAGCGCAATCGCGCCGGAGTCACAGTCCACCGAGGCCACGTCGGCCTCACTCTCGAATCCCGACAGCAGCCTCGTCTCTCCTGCCGCCCGCGCCGGTGCGAGGCCCAGCACCATCGCCATCAGCAGCAATCCTGCTCTCATGTCTCCATGTCGGTGTTGAGTAGCGAAGGGACACCTCTGACAGCCCGTCAGATGTGTCTCCGAACCTCAGACATTCTACCATATGGGACCTTTGGGCGGCGCCTCCGGGCGCCGTTTCTTCTTGTGGAGGGTGCCTCTGTACAGGTGAACCCGCCGGCACAGTCACTTGACGCCCGGACCATTTGCCTAGAAGCTGTTTCATAACCTCCATCTGAGGTTATGAAACAGCAGCACAAGCCGCCAGGCTCCAGCAGGTGCATTTCATGCCAGCGTCTCTAACGGACAGCCAGGCGAGTGAGGGTCATGAAATGCGCTCTAGAACAGAGCTTCCCGCCTAGAACAGAGCTTCCCGCCTAGAACAGAGCTTCCCGCCTAGAACAGAGCTTCCACCGTGGTGAGCCCGGCAAGGGAGGTGAGCACTACCCATTCCCGGTCGGCATCGAAGGAGTCCACGGCCTGCCCGTTCACGTGCGCTCCCGTGAGGCGCGCTTTCTCCGGGTGGCGGAAACGCACGATCACCTGGCGAGGGGGCTTGCGGGCGGGTAGCTCTATCCGCGCCACGATGCGTCGCCCGCCGTCGAAGCTCTGATAGGCGAGACTCATGGGCCCGAAGTAGGTGGCGGCGTTGCGGATCGCCACCTCCTCCTCGCTGCCTACCCACGCACGCGGGAGTCCTCGGCCCAGGTAGAGCGTATCGCCCACCTCCTGGATGAACATCATCCTCAGCCACATCGCCACCATCGCCTCGTCGGAACTCTTGAAGTGATCGCCGGCCCACTCAGACAGAGTGGGCAGCGGATGCTCGGTCATCGCTCGGATATCGCGCCGCCAACAGGCGGCGAACCCGTTGAAGAAGGCGCGCAGGAAATGCTCTATCTGGTCCCGGTAAAGGTAAGGCGGGGAGAAGTAGAGCAGATTCGGCTGCATGCTGAAGCCGCCCCGGGAGAACCACTCTCGCTCGAAGTTCTCCAGCGGGTAGTTGAAGGGCGCGTCGAGGTAGAGGTTGTCCTCGTAGTCCTTCAGGATCCAGGTTGACTCCCGGCTGTTCGGGTCCAGCACGGTGGTGGTCAGGCAGATGGCTCCTTCCAAGACCTCGCGAATCCAGCCGACATCGCGCCCGCGCAGATAGAGCCGGGAGGGGAAGTGCGGAACGTAGCTGCCATCCCGGAGTCGGACCACGGGGCAGCGAGACATGGACTCGCGGTAGCCGGCGAGCAGGTCCTCGCGGTAGGCCTCCGCCTCTCGCACGAGACGGTTGCCCTCGGAATGCCCCACCTCGGCCAGGGCCTGCGCGGCCGCGGTCAGCCCCCGCGAGGTGAGGCAGTTGGTGGAGAGCCAGTAGTAGAAGTCCTTCACGTCCTCGAGCGACCCCGCCGGAAGGAACCCGTACTCGAGCACCTTCCTCCCTTCGGAGTCCGTGCGCTTCGTCTGCCGGCGCTCCCGTATCACCCAGTCGCAGCCTGCCGCCAGCTTGTCACCTATCCGCCGCAGCCACTCCCCGTCCCCGGTGAAGCGGTAATGCTCGGCCAGACCCCACAGCACCCAGCCATGGTGCTGGTTGTACTCGCCCATTTCGTATCCGCCCGACCCGTAGAAAACCCCCTCCTTGCTCTGAAAGTTGCCCGGCAGGCCGACCGTTCCCTGGTAGTGCAGAAAGGTTTCGAGGTGTCGCCGCGCTTCGGTGTGGAAGCCGCGGCGGTCCAGCTCCATGATCTGCATGGTCACCTCGTTCGAGTAGTTGCCGTAGTTGAACGAGCTGACCCGGCCCATGATCCGCTCGGAGCCCACCTCGCGGTCATCGTTGATCAGAATGTGAGTCAGATGGCTCCGGTAGAAGTCGGTGATATCCTGGTCCGGAACCAGGATCTCAGCGGCCTGGGCTATACGTTGTTGCCAGTAGCTCAGCGCCTCCGCGCGCGCGGCATCGAAGTCCTTGCTCCGCAGAGACTCGACCTCCGCGGGCGCCAGGTCGCAGAGGAAGGGAATCTTCAGGACCAGAGAATGGCTCTCGCCCGGCCCCAGGTCGGCGGAGTAGACGAGATCGTCCCCGGCCTGGGCCAGCTCGCCCTTGTCGCCGGTGTCAACGATCATGCGGAGATGCTGCCTTGGCGCCACCGCCCGGACGGCGCCGTCCCTGGCCGCGAGCTGCTCGCGATAGAGCGGTGCCTGCTGCCCGCCCAAGATATGGCCCGCGCTTGCTCCGTCCGGGTAGGTGACCATGGCCAACGGCTGGGAGAGGGTGGTCGTCGCCGGGCCGTTGTTGGTGAAGGTGAGTCGGCAGAAACACGCGATCGGTGCGTCGGCCGGGATGGGATCGGCGAGGAGACTCTGAGCGAGCGGGGCGGCGAAGACCTCCTGCTGCACGTCGAGGCCGCCGCGCGAGAACCACTGGGTGAGCACTGGGAGGTGGTTCTGCGCCACACGCCGGCCGATTGGCAGCCATTCATCCCAGCCCAGGCGAAGTCCGAACCCGCCGCCGTCCCATCCCAGGCGCTCCGTGTCCGCGCCCGGCACGCGGCGAACGAAGCCCTCCAGCGCGAAGATGTCCCCAGTGGGCGCTATCCCGAACTTCTGGCGCCCACCCTCGCAGCCGACGATGAAGTGCATCGGCTCCTTGGGCGGCTGCTCCCGCATCGCCCGTGTGAGACCCTGCTCCGGCTGCTGCGAGATCGCCTCGTAACGAGTCAGTCCTCTGGGCCGGAGAGCGAACTCATCGTAGCTGAGCTGCCAAGCGGTCTCGCTGACTAGGACCCCGAAGTCGGGTATCCAGATCGGCTCCCCGCCATCCAGGTCCTCCGGCCGGAAGGACACGGTGAAGACCGAACTCCGAAGCGTGATCACGGTGTGATCTTCAGACAGCGGCCCGGGGGTCGCGCACGCCACTCGCAGATGGATCCGGGGGGCGGCCCGCTCCGCGGGAGTGACGCTCTCGAGCGCGCCGTTGTACACCTCCACCACTCCGTCCCACACGGGTGCGGCGGCCTTCCCACAGCCGAGTTCCACGGTGATCGCGCGGCTCCGCAACGGGGTATCACTGAAGATCGCGGTGTGGCGGATCGGGGGGCCGCTCTCGGGGAGGCGGATCTGAAGCTGCATCGTCTGGCGAAAGCGAACGTTGTAGTCCGCCTGCAGCTCGGGGTGCTCGCGGCGGCCAAGGGGAGCGAAGGTCATGGTGATCGCGTTCCCCTTCGTTCGCACCAGGACATGGGCCTCGCGCCACTGCCCGTTGAACCAGTCGTCCCGCGGCTTCCAACCGAAGGAGCCGATGCGGCCGTGGCTGAGGTCGGCCAGCGTCAGGCGCTGCTCCGGCCAGTGGTCTTTCCAGTAGTGGATTCCGATGTCACGGCGGGGCGGCAGCGGCTTCCCATCCGCGAAGTGCAGCTCGATCCGGTGTATCTCGCGGGGTTCCTCCCAGCGGAAGGTGAGAGTGCCGGGTTCGTGTTCTTCCCGATGTGCAAACGGCGCTATGTCGAGTCTCATGGTCAAGCTTCTCCAGCAGGGGATCGGCCGTCTTGGTAGTCGAGCATCGGATGCGCGAGCGCCCATTCCTGGGCAGCTTCGGCGATGCGACGCACCTCCGCTTCCTTCTCTGGCGAGAGAGGCCTGGGATGGTGAGTCGCCAGAATCTCCCGCGCCCGTTCGTTCGCTCGCTGACGCATGTCTTTTCCGCCCGCCGCCATCCACCCCGGGTAGGTTTCCCGGTTGGTGATCTTCGGGAACCAGAACTCCTTCCGCAGGTGCTTTGCGGTATGGTCGTGACCCAGGAAGTTGCCCCCGGGCCCGACCTCCCGCAGCACCTCGAGCGCGAGCGTGTCCTCGTTTACCTCCACGCCGCGCGTTATCCGGAAGGCCGCGCCCAGGATCTCGTCATCGATGACGCACTGCTCATAGGAGGCGAGCAGCATCTGCTCCATCATCCCCACCGAGAGGTGGATGAAGTTGGTGCCGGCGAGCGCGTTGGTGAGGACCTGAAGCGCGCGCTCGTAGCCGGCTTGAGCGTCGGGAATGGTGGCTTCTATCCCGGTGCCCCCCTGGAAGGGGAGGCGGTAGAAGCGCGCCATCTGCGCGGTGGCCGCGTGGAGCAGGTTGGCCTCCGGGGCGGCGCCGGAGTACTGGCCGTTCGTCATGTTGAAGATGCCGGAGGCGATGGAGAAGATGCAAGGGCAGCCCGGGTTCACGAGTTGGGCGAGCGTGACCCCGCAGAGCACGTTCGCGCATTCCTCCACCAGAGCGCCGGCGATGGTGACCGGCGCGGTCGCACCCACCATCGTGTCCACCTCGATGTACAGGGGGATCCCGAACTTGGCCGCCTCCATCAGCTCCTCGACGCGCTCCGCCGTCTGCACGAGCGGGCTGATGAGGCAGCAGACGATGGTGAAGATGGGCCGGCGACTCACCTCCCCCGTGCTTCCCTGGATGACGGCGGCCATCTCCACCTGGTCGCGAATGCTGCGAGCGCCCTGCCCCTGGGAGTAGAAGTTGCGCGTCGTATGTGGGACGACGTTCGCGAACATGATCCTCTCGAAGCCCGGCTGGGGGATGTCCTGGGGGACCACCAGAGAGTGCATGATGTGCAGGTTCTCCAGCGCGTCCTGGAGTCGGGTCAGGTCCACCAGGTCCTGGAGAGTGGCCCTGCGCCTCACCCCCTCCAGATCAAGCACCTCCAGCGCACACGAACCCCCGATGGTGTAGATGCGGTCGAGATCGACGCTAACGTCCCATTCGGGGGAACTGCCGCAGAGCGTGAAGTGGCTCGGGGCTGTGGCCAGCGCCTGGCGCAGGAGGTGTTCGGGGATGAAGACGATGCGCCTATCGAAGTCCACCCGACACCCGTGGTCGCGGAAAAGCGCCAGCGCGGGCGGATACTCGACCCTGACGCCGACCTCGGCCAACGCCGTCAAGGTGGCGGCATGCACCTTGGCTATGTCGTCCTCCGACAGCACTTCGAGCTGGCCTCCGGTCAAGTAAGGTATTGACACTGGAGCCGCCTCCTTGTCGTGGGATGGGCGTCAGGGCCGGGCGTTCTGTCCGGGAACTCTATCCGAGTTCACCCGGGCGATTTCCTTCAGCCCTGCGCGAGTAATGTTCTCTCGCCGATGAGTACGGCCTCGACCTTCCTGCCTACAGGTGTCGGTGTGAGACGCGGGCGAGACACCGCTGAGCGGCCTCGGAGCTTGTCTGTCGGCCGGGAGCAGCCCATCATGTTGCCCATGTCGAGGCACCGTCGTACGGCGCTGATTGTCGCCGCAGGTCGGCCCCGAGTGTGCTACAATGGCGCCGGAGTGGGCTGAGCGCCCGCGACTTAGTTCGCCGGGCCTGGGCGAGCTATGCAGGGTGAGGGAAGTCCGACCTCCAGCGGGGAGGGCGCTGGATTCCGCGCACGGGGATGCGGACAGGATGAGAATGCGCCTTCACTCAAGTGCGGCCGCTGTTCTTCTGCTTGCCCTGCTGAGCAGTTGTGTGTCTGCGTCGAATACCTGTGAGGAAGAACTGGAGCCTCAAGCGATGAGCCACGTACTACTGGATTTCACCAAGGACCCCGATGTTGATTCGATGGCGGCAAGTTCGAGTGTGACGGTGTCGCGGGTGAGCGCTGAGCAAGGCGGGGCTTTGCGGATGGAGGTTGCCTCCGGCGAGGAACGTCCGAGCGTTGCTCTGAAGGCTCCCGAAGGTCACTGGGACGTGTCGGATCATCTGTATGTAGCTGTCGAGTTGCGGAATCCCGGCTCTGAAGAAACGATGGTGTCGGTAGAGGTGAACAGCCGGGGAGCGGAGGCCTGGGATAATCGCAATGATGTGACAACCGTCCTCCTCCCCGGCGAGAGCAAGACCGTCAGTGCCCTCATCGTCCGCTTGCCCTTGGATGAGGGCAGTGCGCTGGGCCGGTACTTCGCAGGCAGGAGGGGAGAAGCAGGGGGGCAGTACTCCTCCGGGATGCTTGGGCTGCCGGGGGGGTTCACGTGGCACTGGAACCGGATCGACCCATCGCAGGTCACCCAGGTCGTAGTATCGGTGCCCTTTGCTGGAGGCGGGGAAGTCATCGAGATCGGCCGGGTGCTGGCTGTTGGGGAGTATGACCCACCGACGGAGCAAGCACTGGAATGCGGCTTTGCTCCTTTTGTGGATGCGTTCGGCCAGTACCGCCACCGGGACTGGCCCGGCAAGATTCATTCAGCGGAGGACCTGGCGCGGGCGCGCGAAGACGAGGAGGCCAACATTGCGGCCCATCCGGGTCCGGAGGAGTGGAACCAGTACGGAGGCTGGGCCAGCGGGCCACAGCTCGAAGCGACAGGCCGCTTCTACCCGGCCAAGCACGAAGGGAAGTGGTGGCTGGTCGATCCCGAAGGCCGACTGTTCTGGTCGCACGGGATCGACTGCGTCAACCTGGACTGGGGAGCGACGCGGATCAGGGATCGCGAGCATTACTTCGCGGCGTTGCCTGAAGAGGATTCCCCCCTGGCCGAGTTCTACTCGGGAGGCGGCGATGAACGTTACGGGTATGGGTTTGGGCAAGCCAACCTCTGGCGGAAGTACGGAAACGAGTGGGGCTCGATCGCCAACGACCGAGTTCACGAGCGGCTGCGCAGTTGGGGGATGACCACGATTGCGAATTGGTCGAGTCCGGAGATCTACCTGAAGAAGAGGACTCCTTACGTAGTCGAGGTGCACTACCGCGCGCGCAATATCGAGGGGAACGACAAGCTACCTGACCCGTTTGATCCAGGCTTCCGCGAAGCGCTGCGGGAGCGCATCGGGCGGAGGCAGGAGGCCGCGGGTGACCCATGGTGTATCGGGTACTTCGTCGACAACGAATTGAGTTGGAGGCGGGACATCCACGCCGCCGTGCTCGTCGCCAAGGCGCCACCGTACCAGGCCGCCAAGCAGGAGCTGGTGAAGGAACTCCGGGCGAAGTACGACACCATCGACGCGCTGAATGCCGCATGGGGTACAGATCATGCTTCGTGGGAGGGGTTCGTAGAATGCCGGGAGGCGCCGGATCGACATAAGGCGCACGATGATCTTGCCGCATTCTTCGAGAAGATGGCGGAGACATACTTCCGGGCATGCCGAGAAGAAGTGAAGGCGGCAGACCCGAAGGCACTGTATCTGGGCTGTCGCATACACCAGGAGCATCCGCGCGTGCTGCGGATGGCGGCGAAGTACTGCGACGTTCTCAGCCTCAACTGCTACCGGTATGACGTCCGGATGGTGAGCATACCAGCAGAGCTTGACGTCCCCGTCATCATCGGGGAGTGGCACTTCGGGGCGCTCGACCGCGGGCCTTTGCATCCAGGTCTGCGTCACGTGCAGAGCCAGTCTGAACGGGCTGTCTTGTACAAGAGCTACCTGCGCAGCGCGCTCTCTCATCCGCTCCTCGTGGGCGTGCACTGGTTCCAGTATGGTGACCAAGCCACCACCGGACGTGGCGATGGTGAGAACTGCCAGGTCGGCTTCGTCGACGTATGTGATACGCCGTATTCGGAGACGGTGAGAGCGTGCCGCGAAGTAGGTTACGTGATGTATGAGTATCGTCTGGGCGGGCCATAGGCGGCCCGGGGGGTAGTGTCCAAGAGCTCATCCGTTCCCCAAAGCGTCCTCACAACGGTCTCACGGGGGATCGACATGCGCAGGGCGTCCCATCGCCATTTGACACCCACACGGTGTGCCATCGTTACTCGACAGCGACAGCATATACCCTTGAGTTCTCCCTTCTGGCCCCCGCGGCCGCGGCGCCGGACGTGCCCGAAGCGCCGTCGCCTCACTTTCCGGGAGGGCGGATGCCGGCTATCCCCGAATACAGTTCGATGGACATTCGAAGGTCGCGTGTAAGGAGGTGCCGTGGACTTCCGCTTCTGGGAATATGACGACGACTACGCGGGCCCCGAGGCAAGGGACGAGGCCGCGGCCGCCGAGATCATCCCTGGACTGTGGTACGTTGGCGCCTATCACTT
>Ga0114922_10001510_pt1 | contig 22257 bp, 17 predicted proteins | sample AartaG_FD_100975 | JGI IMG/M metagenome (GOLD analysis project Ga0114922, IMG submission 100975) | Deep subsurface microbial communities from Aarhus Bay to uncover new lineages of life (NeLLi) - Aarhus_00045 metaG | ecosystem: Environmental > Aquatic > Marine > Oceanic > Sediment | place... | reverse complement strand
TGGAGACCGGAAACTGGAGACCGGAAACTGGAGACCGGAAACTGGAGACCGGAAACTGGAGACCGGAAACTGGAGACCGGAAACTGGAGACCGGAAACTGGAGACCGGAAACTGGAGACCGGAGACCGGAGACCGGAGACTGGAGACCGGAGAACGGAGAACGGAGAACGGAGAACGGAGACCGGAGACCGGAGATCGGAAACGCAATAGTTTGAACACTATTGATAATAAAAGGAACTGAACTTTAAATTAAAGATGCCAGTAACCATTGGCTGAATAGTTACAGGTGCCATACAAATTGAAGGTTAATCAAGAGGCTTAAAGAGGAATAATAATATGGAAAAGTCAAAGGCAAACATCCCCGAGACCACGCTGGAGACGCTGGCAAGAAATTTTTTTAAAGAGACTTCTGCCTATGGATTCAAACAGGTGGATTATGTGCGATTCGTGAATTATATACTAGATCGTGCGATGGGGCATAAGGATAAAGTAAGCATAAAGGATGAAGAAACCGATGATACGGGGAAAAAGGAAACTGATAAGTTCAAGGCTTTTCAGCCACTGTCACTGCCATTAGTCGGAGAAAGAGTCAAAATCCGGGCCTTTGATCCGAAACAGGACAAACCATTATTTGAGAAATGGATGGCCGATGCATACGGACAAAATTTTCTTTTATCGGTAACAACAGCCAAGAAATTGACCATAGATAAGTTTATTACCTATGAATTTAACATCATTGGTGTGGTCACTCTGCTCGATGACACACCCATTGGTGCAGTAGCTTTTCTCAATTACGATGTGATGCAGTTTAAGGCCGAGCTACGTAAACTGATCGGCGAGCCCAATATGAGAGGTAAAGGTCTGGGAAAAGAGGCTACACGATTATGGATTCGTTATGGTATCGAGACGTTGGATTTAAAGAAGATCTACTTAAATACTTTGGAGACAAACATACGAAATATAAGGTTAAACGAAGAGTTAGGATTCAGAGTTGAGGGAATTCTACGGAATGAGGTGTTCGTCGAAGGCGAATTTAAGGACTTGTTAAGAATGGGTTTATGGAGAGAATGATGCAAACAATCGAGTATACGGATTTCACCAAACTGGATATACGAGTAGGAAAAGTTATTGAGGTTGAAAGGGTCCCAGGGACGGAAAAATTGTATAAAATGCAGGTGGACATTGGCGTAGAGCAGAAGATACAGATTGTCAGCAGTTTAGTGCCGTACTATACAGAAGAAGAACTTTTAGACGCCCGAATCATTGTTCTCGTCAATTTGAAGCCGACAAAATTTCGAGGCGAGCTTTCCGAGGGCATGCTGCTTGCAGCAGAAACCGATGATGGCTCAGAGTGTGTTTTGCTGACGACCCGGGAGGAAATTTCCCTTGGCGCGAAAATAACTTAGTCTTTTATTTCATAAATACGATGACATAAAATATTTGACAGGATGAACAAGATGAACAGGATTAATTAGGATGAATAAATGATGGTGAAAGATAAAAAAACAGTACGATTCGTTTTTACATGGTTGATTGTCTTCACATTCAGTTCTCTTCTCTTTGCTCAGGACTCTCCGGATATTGATGGTAAAAGTTGTCTATGGAAAGTACAATCAGAGAAAAACACCGTGTATTTACTCGGATCTGTTCATATTCTCAAGCAAGAGAATTATCCTTTAAAAAAATCGATTGAACAGGCTTTTGATGATGTCCAGAAACTGGTATTTGAAATTCACCTGGACAGTGCAGAGACACTCAGTGTACAGATGAAAATCTTATCCAAAGGCATGTATAGTGATGGCAGTACGTTGCAGGAGAACATAGATGAAGAAACGTACAGCCTCGTAACGGAAAAAGCAGAGGAACTCGGTCTCGGTATCGAGCAGATGAGTCGATTCAAGCCCTGGTTTGTTACTGTCACCTTGATAACTCTCAAATTGCAGAAGCTGGGCTTTGATCCGAATTACGGGGTAGATAAGTATTTTTTTAAAAAGGCAAAAGAGGCTGGTAAAGAGATCGCCGGCCTCGAAACCGTCGAATACCAGATAGACCTGTTCGATTCGTTGTCCAAAATGAATCAGAAGGATCTCATTCTACAGACGTTGAAGGAACTGGATGTTCTCGAAGAGGAGATCGATGACCTTATTGACGCCTGGAGAATGGGACATTCGGTCAAGCTGGAGGATATGGTCCTGAAGAGTTTCAAAGAGTATCCGGAGATTTATCGCAAGTTCATCTATGAGAGGAATATCAGTTGGCTCCCGCAAGTCGAATCTCTTTTAAAAATAAACAAGAATGTCCTGGTCATCGTGGGTGCTGGCCATTTGTTGGGCAATGACGGTATCATTAGTTTACTGGAAAAACGTGGGTATTCTGCGGAGCAATTGTAAACTTTTTCTTGCATATCTCATATTTTTCACTATATTTATCTTGTATGCAACTTTTATGACCATTTATTGTATAATTTACTGTGAAAACAACATTAAAATTCTCCCTGCGCACAGTTTTACTCATTATACTGCTGAGTAATTATGCCGCCGTTTGTCTCAGTACCTGCCTGAGCCATAACCACGAATTCGATGGGAATTTCCACGATAACTGCCCCGCGTGTCAATGGGAAGTTCAATCCCAGGAAGATGTTTCCGGTGTCAGCACGGCCTTGGATGCACTTCACGATCCGCTCATTTTCGTTAGCCATACCTCAATCGACCAATCTATCATCTTAATAAAACAAGTATCTCATACCCACAATTTTTCAAGAGCTCCTCCTCAGTTTTCCTGATCCTCACTGCATTTTATATAAATCTTTCGAAAATTTTTCTCGAATGATCATCATTGATCTTCCGAGTAAGATTCAAAGAGTCAAGTAAGACAGATGCATTCATGGCTTCTGTCGGAAAGTGCTTGATCTGGGCTTATTGTCCAGAATAGGTTGATGAAACTTGATTCAAAATAATTCATCTCTTACTGATAAAGAGGAGGGGAATTACTATGAAAGTGTGTCATACGTTGTACATTTTCATGTGTTTTATATTTGTTACAATTCCACTTTACTCACAGGAGAAAAAGGAAGAATTGCAAACAGTAAAAAAGGAGTTAAAAATACAGATTGAAGAAACTCGGAGATTGTACGAATCGCGGATTGTAGAGCTTGAGGCAAGAATTGCCCAATTGGAGCATGCGAAAACCCGACCTGACAGCTTGGTGGATAAAAAGAAAACCGAAGATGTGGATCTTGAGGATATTTTCAAAGAATTGACACCTACTGCACAGACGAAAAAGGATACTGCCAGCCAAGAGAAAGAATCCGAAATGGAAGCGATACTCAAGGATGTGGGTCATTACGATGCTCCAAAATTTCCCTGGTTTCCCGCACTCCTCAGCCCGCATATGGGATTAATGATCGAGGTTCCTGCACGCTTTGCTACACAGAGGGGAGGGTATGATAACATCAATCAAATTGAAATGCGGGAAGCCGAATTGAACATCTATTCCAATATCGATCCATTCATACGCGCATTTGCACTCATATCAGGGGGTGCAGAAACAAGTATCGAAGAAGCCTACTTTCTCACATCCTCGCTGCCGTATGATCTTCAAATAAGGGGGGGCAAGTTTTTTGCAAATTTAGGACGGCTCAACAAGATACATACCCATGACCTCCCTTTCGTCGATCAACCCTTAACCATGCAAAACTATCTGGGAAATCCGGAATTGGAAGAAGACGAAGAGATATTTCTGAATTATGAGCCCCAGTATAAGGGAAGCGGTGCGGAAATCTTATGGCTTGCGCCGACAAAGTTTTACTGGAGACTCCTGATAGGCATGTTTAACCAGTTTACAGACCGAGGTCCTGAAAGTTTTTATGCACAGTACCTCGGCGTGCCCGAAGGATTTCGAGTCCGAAATAGAGGTCTGAAAGACTTTAGTTACACATTGGGTTCCCGCTGGTTTTTTGAATTGGGAGAGGATCACAACATTCGTATCGATACGTATGGACTCTACGATTCACCAAATCGTGACTTAAGAAGAACAATGGAAACATTGGCCTTCACTTATCGATGGTATCCTTTAGAATACGGACTTTACAGAGGATTGGAGTGGACTACGGAACTGTACGCTAACCAGGAGAGATTTCTTAAAGCGGGCACAAATGTTGAAAGCCAAAATACATGGGGATTTTATTCTTATATCGATTATAAGTTAAATCGACGTTTTTCCCTATCCTTGTTAGGGGGATGGTCAGAATTTAGGTTCGCGAAAGATGCTACGGCGTATCAATTGGGAAGTGCCTTATCGTTTAAACCCAGCGAAAGGCAGCGCATCCGTGCTCAAATTGAGTACATCGATATGCAGGAATGGAAAAATGCCGTTTCAAGAGCTATCGGACTGACCACAGAGGATAAAAAATTCTGGCAGTTCGTACTGCAATGGACTGTCGTAATGGGATCTCACACGCATACCTATGAATAGAAAAAGTCATGTATGTCAATATGAACATCACACATTTGGGTAAGGAGTAATAAAATGAAACTCAGATTCCTTCTTTTAATAAGTTTAATTATATTTACATCAAACATATCTTATTCACAGAAGATCAAGGTTGTTACAAGCACTCCGGACCTGAAGGATATGGTTGAAAACATATGCGGAGGGGATGTGGAAGTCGAAACTTTGATGAGGGGAACCGAGAATCATCATGCCGTGCCCCTCAAACCGAGTTTCTTGGTAAAACTTTCCCGATGTGATGTACTTGTCGTCAATGGTTTTGAATACGAGCACGCCTTCATACCGGGCGCCCTGCTTGCCATTAACAAACCCAACATTCAGAGAGGGGCTTCCCATTGCGTCGATTGCAGCAAGTATATCAAACCCTGCGAAGTGCCCTCAAAAATAGACCTGGCTTTGGGGGATTTACATCCCCTGGGAGGCTCACACATCCATATCGATCCGGGCAATGGAATACTCATGTGTAAAGTCATTTATGAGCAGATGTCCGGACTCTACCCCGACTATGCTGAAAAATGGAAACCCCGATATGAAAATTATATCAGACAGATTTATGCGAAGATTCAAGAGTTGAGGGAATATGTGAAGGGGACAGAAGGTTTGAAACTCGTATTCTACCATCCTGGCTGGAGTTATCTTACAGACCGCTTCGGTTGGATCAAAACTTCCTACGTCGAGCAGCGTGCCGGCATACCGCCGACACCGAGCCATATCAATCACCTCATCAATATTGTAAAAGGTGAACAATGCAGACTGATGACGATCGAGGTCTGCTATTCCTTAAAAATACCCAACTATGTAGCGGAAAGGGTTGGAAATGTGAAAGTGATTCACATCCCACACCACGTGAATGCCGAACCGGGATGCGATACGTATTTGAAGTTTATTGACGTAATGGTGAAACGCATTGCGGATACCGGAAGGGAAATCATGGAAAAAGAAACCGGATATTAATGACTCCGTTGATTTAATGCAATTTTGATGAAATCTTGAAGCAAAAAACAATAGGTTACGTAGTGCAAGGTCACGAAAAACCAATTAAATCGACAGTGTCATTAATAAATCAAAATGAAAGAAGGTAACTATGGAGATAAGTGATATTAATACTACAAATAAACAAGAGACATTATTGCACTTGGATTCCGTTACCCTCGGATACGATGGCAGACCTATTATTGAAGATGTGAACATTCAAATACACAAGGGATTGTGTCTCGGGATTCTCGGACCCAATGGAACAGGGAAGACGACCCTGATTCGAGGAATTCTGGGCATCATGAAACCGATGAAAGGAGAAATTCTCTGGAATTCAAAAGCGAATCCGTCGGGCAGGGTGCAGATCGGTTATGTTCCCCAGAAGGAGAAGCTGGACCCTGCCTATCCTCTCACGATCTTAGAGGTTGTACAAATGGGAACATTTTCCGAGTCTCCCTGGTCTCCTCGGCTCCGTTCATCTCAGAAAAAATCGGCATGTGAGGCTCTGGAGCGTGTTGGTATGCTTCCTCTTTCGAGGATGATTTTCTCAGAATGTTCGGGAGGTCAACGTCAGCGAGTGCTCATTGCGCGGGCATTAGCTGCTAAATCCGATATCATCATATTTGATGAACCGACAACGGGCATTGACCTTTCGACAAGAAGGCAGGTAATCCAGCTACTCTCAGAGTTACATAAAAATCATAAAATCACTATCTTGTTAGTCAGTCAGCATTTTGGACCGTTACAAGATCTTTTTGAGGAAGTGGTGTGGGTTCAGGGAGGCAGGGCTGTAATGGGACCGGCAAAGTTGTTTCTTACTGACGAATATATCGCCCGCGCCTTCGGTAGTTTTCAAGATGATCAATGTGAGGAGAATTAAATAAAGATGAATGATCTGATCGGTCTGATTGCTCAATTTCGTTGGGCGGTTCTTGCCAGTGTTTTAACGGGAGCCATCTGTCCGCTGCTGGGAGTTTATTTTGTCATGCGGAGAATGATCCTCTTAGGCATTGCTCTTCCCCAAGTGTCCTCTGCCGGAATTGCATTTGTGGTTATGATTGCTCAATTGGTAAAGCTGCATTTTTTGCCTTCCGGAGAAAGTCCATTTCTCGAGGAAAGCGTTATTGTGTCTCTTGCTCCTGTCGGCTCTATCGGTGCCATCTTTCTCGTTCTTTTCATTCTGTCTTGGCTCGAGGGAAAGGGTGGTGCTTTTACGGAAGCACGATGGGGTTCGACCTATATAGCGGCGGCTGCCTTACTCATCATATTTCTTATCATCAATCCCTATGCTGAAGCCCATGTAGCCACCATGCTCGAGGGGAGGATTATCACGGTGACTCAGGGTAAGTTCTGGACCCTCCTCAGTGTAAGCGTCATCGTAACCATTTTCTTTATTCTATTCCGAAAAGAGTTCGTTCTAACCTCTTTTGACCCAGAAATGGCGGCAAGCCTTGGTTTCCGGACAGCCAAATGGAACGCGGGACTCTATGTTTTAATTGGCATTGTCATCAGCGTGGGTGTGATGAATCTGGGGCCTTTATTCGTTTTTGGATATTTACTCCTTCCGGCATTTGCGGCACGGCCATGGGCTGTAGGTATGAAGCAATTTTACATTTATTCTGTCGTATTGGGAGCTCTCGCTGCCTTTTTAGGTTCTGTGTTCAGTTTTTGGTTCGATTGGCCGCTCGCACCTACGGAGGTTGTGGTTGCTGTAGTATTTCTTTTTATCTCCAGGAGTATCATGCTAATCAAACGTCTCATTTTTCAATCTCGGGAGGTCACATCGGTGTAAGCATGAGTGAGTAGCCCACATCGTACAAAAAAAGGATATAGGTGAATAAGAAAACAGTCTCTTTTTCTTTGATTCCCTTCATTTTATTGGTATCGGGTATTGCTGGTCTCATCTATGAGCAAGTATGGATACGATGGTTGAGTTTGCTATTTGGTATGACAGCTCCGGCTGTCGCTGTAACACTTGCGGCTTACTTTTTTGGGCTTGCGATTGGGGCCAGATTCGGTCCCGGGATTCTGCAGGGTAATCCTCTGAAAGCTTTCGTCATTTGGGAAATTGTAGCTGCATCTGGTTCTCTCTTTGTTGTCGGTTCATTAAAATGTTATAATGTATTATACCCTTTTTTTTATTCGCTCCTATCAGAACATGCGTCCATTTTTCTTCTCTTCAAATTTCTCCTATCGTTCATCATACTTCTGCCCACCACATTTTCTTTGGGAGCGACATTACCCGTTCTTACTAAGATTCTTCCAAAAGGAAAGGAAGGTGCTCGTAAACTAAACTTTTGGTATGCTGCGAATACCTTTGGTGCTGTGGTGGGCGCAGCGTGTGCCGGATACGGTTTTCCCCTCTGGATTGGTGTTTCGGGAACATACGGTATTGGTATCGGGCTCAGCCTACTTGCAGCGGGGGCAGCATTCTCAATATCATTCAGAATGATATCTTCATTCTCCATACAGGATGAAGGTGTAATCTCTCCCAAGTTCAGAATATTAATCGCTGCTTTTCTTTCTGGAGGAGCAGGAATCGCCCTGGAAATACTCTGGATTCGCCTTTTTGCCCAGGTACTTCCCAATTCCATTTTTTCTTTTACAACAATCCTACTCCTCTTCCTGATTTCATACAGTCTCTCACCTTTACTGGTCAATCGATGGTTTCTTTCCTATAAATTAAAAAAAATCTGGATATTGTGCGGAATGTGTATGATAGCCATATGGTTATCTCCCTATCTATTTTACACAATCACATCGCAACTGGATCAGTTCACATCGACAAACGGTATACTGGACTATCTCGTCCAGCAGGCAAAAATCTCGTTGGTCTCCTTTTTCCCGGCAATCATTCTTACAGGGATGATTGTTCCGGCAATCTGGAGCCTGAACTGGTCTTCGGAGAGATATTCCCGCATACTCTTCTGGAATCTATTAGGAGGTGCAGGAGGAGCACTGATCGTCGGTTTGGGTGCCATCTACATCATCGGATTATTAAAAGGCGTTCTCCTATGTGGTTTTTTAATCGGCATCATACCCCTGGTTTTATTTCCTCAATCAAAAGGTAAGACTGCATCATGGATTCTGGCATTGATGCTGATAAGTATCCTGTGCAGCAAAGTGACTCGTTTTACCATTCTTAATCATAATGTTTTTCAGTCTGGAACAGTTCTTGACTTAAAAGAAACCAGTGGTGGCATTGTTGCGGTTGTGGAAAAAGAAAATGATCGGGGGATGCGCCTGGATAATTTCTATTATTTAGGCGGTACCGCAGCCAGAGAAAACGAAGAGCGTATGGGCCATATCCCCCTCCTTCTCCATCCTGATCCGAAAGGAGTCGCATTCTTAGGCTCAGCCACCGGTATAACAGCCGGAGCTTCCATGCTCTATGATGTGGGACAGGTCACTATTGTGGAGTTGATACCGGAAGTTTTTAACATGGCTCGGCAGTATTTTTCCGAGTACTGCCACGGACTTTATTCTGATTATCGTGTTAGAGTTGTATTGAATGATGCCAGAAATCTTCTGTTGGGAGAAAAAGTTCAATATGATGTGATTATAGCTGATCTCTATGTACCATGGCATCAAGGAACAGGAAATCTTTACACGACCGAGTATTTTAAATTAATCAGAAAAAGGCTTTGCCCCAGAGGACTATTCTGCCAGTGGTTGCCGTTATATCAGATTTCAGAAAAAGAATTTCTGCGGATTGTAGCTACTCTATCCAATGTATTCCCCCGCATCACATTGTGGCACGGAGATTTTTATTCTGATAAACCCACGATTGGACTTGTTGCCCAACAAGAAAATGTGCCGTTGGCCATTTCAACCCTTCCGTTAAAACTGAAGAGATTGCACGAGAAAGGCATTACCGATAGGATTTTGCAAACACCGGAGAATTTCTTTATGCTTTGGATTGGAGCAGCAGAAGACCTGAAGCTACCCGTTCAATTAAACCGTGACGGGTGGCCTCTACTCGAATTCCGATCTGCCTTCGAACAGATGAAACAACAATCTAAGTTTATTGACGAAGCCTGGGTAAAATTCTGTTATCATGCCCAAACGAAATCAATTATCAGGGTTGAAGATTATCTTGGCGCAATAAAAAATGAGGAACTGGAAGCACTCACATCAGGATCTGACTTCTTGGCACTCAATCTGGCGCTCAAACAAAAAAATGCACAGAAGACCGCAGAACTTTATTCCGAATTGATTAAACGATTGCCCGAATCAGTCTATCAGAGTACATTCGATATTCAGGATACTAAAGATCAGACGATTTCATTGTTGAAAGAAGAAATAGAATCCACACAAAAGGAGATGAAAGAAAAAATAAAGTCTCTTCAGGAACAAATAAATTCATTAGATAAGAAGTCTTCCCTAAAAAAATGATGTGTATCGGATTATTTACAAAATCCTTGCATGTTTCATAATTTTTTCTATATTTGTTTTACCAATGTTCAGAACTTGTAAAATTGATTTTTGTACGAAGTTATCATGACAGATGCAAAAACAATATTTCGATCAATTCTTCTTTTATTGTTTTTAAGCAAATACACATGTATATGTCCTTTTACGTATCTGCGTCATAATCACGAACCTGACTGGAATTTCCACGAGAGTTGCCCAGCCTGTCAATGTGATTTTAAAAATCAAGAAGACGAGATTTTCATCAGCGCGGCATCTGATACCATTTTCGATCCACTTGTTTTAATCGGGCAAATTCCAGTCATACAATCCACTGCCTTCACAAAATTAGATTTTCAGACGGCCAACTTTTCAAGGGCTCCTCCCTCTATCTCCTGATGAAACATCTAATAATCATTCCTTTTTCATCTTTCTAAAGAAGAGAACATCTTTTTATCGACATCGAAAATACATCTGGTGCAGGATTAATATGTATTCACATCCTGCCAAAGTCTCGAAGAAATTTATCAAGAACAAGGAGTCACTTCATGCGATATAGAAAGTTTGTACTGGCATTATTCCTACCGCTCATTTCTGTCGCCGTATTCGGACAAACAAAGCAAGAAACAATTGAAAGTTTGAAGAAAGAGATTGCAGAGTTGAAAATGGTTAGTGCAACCAAATTTGAAAAGCTGGAGAACCAACTCAAGGAGCTTCTTGTCAAAATCCAGAAGACCGAGAAAGAAGACGAGATGAAAAAGCTGCTGGAGATGGCGAAAAGTCTCAGCCAGCAGAAGAAGGGAAAAAAAGCATCCATGGATCGCAAATTTCACAGTGGATTGCGAACGCAGTCTGCACTAAACCCGAATATCAGTTTGGGAGGAGATTATTACTTCGCGTACGGTACGTCTCAAAGCGATTACAACCGGCTTCCCTCAGAGCTGTCCTGGGGCACGGGTCAGATGTTCCTGAGAGAAATGGAGATGGGACTCCAATCTGCCCTCGATCCTTTTTCCAGAGCTAAAGTTTTCATTTCATTCGGCAGGGAAGGTGTAGTCTTGGAAGAGGGTTACATGCAATTGCTCAACATGCCATTGAATATGAATTTAAAGATGGGTGAATATAAAACACAATTCGGTAAATTAAACCGATATCACGATCATGCATTGCCCCAGTTTGAAAGGCCGCTGGTTCTGACCAATTTTTTCGGACTCACATCGCTGAAAGGATTCGGTATCGCAGCCAATTTTCTGCTTCCTTCGATCACTGCAAACGTCAATGAGTTAGATTTGGAATTTATAACCGGCGGCGTAGATCAGAGTTTTACGAGCGGAGGTAAACATAATCTCATCTATGTAGCACATTTTAAAAATTACTACGATCTGAACCGAAGTACATATTTTGAAATTGGGCTGAGTGGTGCAATGGGGTATAATGAGTCCCACGAAAATTATAAAACCATCATAGGCGGCGCAGATCTGAGTCTAAAATGGGCTCCTCCGGATCGAGTAAAATACCGTGGAATCGAATGGCGTACAGAGTTTTTGTACTCAAAAATGGAACAGTCTAATGAGACTATTAACTCCTGGGGATTCTTCTCTTCAATTCAATTCAAACTCAATGCAAAGTGGTTTGCCAGCGGCAGGATAGATTATTCACAAATTCCTAAGAACAATAATATCGAAGACTGGAAAAAAAATCTTGATGAGAAAGGATTCGCCGTCTGCTTCGATTACTGGCAAAGCGAATTCGTCTTTTTCCGATTTCAGTATACATACATCGATCGGAATTTCGATGAAAATGACAGTCGCTTTATCTTCCAGACCAACTGGGCCATGGGACCCCATAAGCATGAAGCGTATTAATAATTAATAATTATTAATTATAAATTATGAATTAAAAATTATATTATAAAGAAAAGGAGTTGAAAAATGAATGTAATCAAGTCATCAATCTTGATGAGCTGTTTCTTCTTGCTGCTTATTTCAAGTATTTTTGCGGCAGATAAGATTAAGGTCATCACTACATTTTCCGATTTTGCCTCGATTTCCAAGATGATCGGAGGGGACTTTGTGGATGTTGATTATCTCTCTTACGGAGATCAGGATCCCCATTTTGTGCCGCCGAAACCCAGTCTGGCCCTCAAACTAAAAAAAGCCGACCTACTCGTGGCGACGGGGTGCGATTTGGAGATGTGGCTGCCGACGTTGATGGACAAGGCACGGAATGATAAAATCATGGACGGGGCCATTGGCTTTGTGACGGCCTCTCCGGGGATCGACATTCTTCAGAAGCCGGAAGGTGCTATTTCCCGCTCAGAGGGTGATATTCACGTCCTGGGAAATCCGCATATACAGACCAGTGCCCTGAATTGGAAGAAGGTCTCCGAGAATATTCTGATCGGGTTAAAAAAAGTCGACCCTAAAAACGCTGAATTTTATGAAGCGAATCAGCAGGCTTTTGTAGACAGGGTGGACAGGACGATGTTCGGGGATGAGTTGGTGGAACTGTTCGGCGGCGATCAATTAGAGAGTCTTTTGCATGCCGGAACACTCTTTGATTTTCTCGATAATGAATACGAAGGTGAGAAATTGTTAAATAAACTGGGCGGGTGGATGAAGAAGGCGCTGCCTTTCAGGGGAAAGGAAATCATCGCCTATCATAAAAACTGGGCCTATTTTGCCAAAGACTTCGGCCTCACGGTATTGGGCTATATCGAGGTGAAACCCGGAATTCCTCCCACTCCCAAGCATGTGAAGCATACGATACAGCTCATTAAGGACAGCGGTATTGATTTGATGCTCGTGGCCAGTTATTTTGAAAAACGGAAGCCGATGACTATATCTCAGAAGACAGGTATCGAGGCGCTTTTTCTACCCATATCTGTTGGCGGAATACCAGAGGTAATAGACAATTTCAAGCTTATGGATTACTGGATTGATCAGATTAATGATGCTATCCAAAATTAAAATGATTAACCACGGATGATCACGGAAAAGCACGGAATAAGGAAATCTTATAAAAATAAGATAATTTAAAATAACATTCCGTGTTCTTCCGTGGTATTAAAAATATTCTCTAAAATCAGGAGAATTCCATGCTGGAGACACTTAATTTCTTGTTGATTCAGATTGTTCTGCTGGCTGTCGTTACTTCCGTGCATACGTATCTTGGGCTTCATATCATCCGACGGGGTATTGTCTTTTCGGACTTGTCATTGGATCAATTGGCGGCATTTGGGGTGATCTTGGGCGTTGGGCTGGGGATGCAAAGCGGGACTACGGCATCTTACTTTTTCGCTTTCGTGGCCGTGCTAGTGGGTTCCGTACTTCTGGCCTATTTAAAACCCAGGAATAAGCTAATCCCACAGGAGGCAGTCATCGGAATTATCTACGGCCTGGCCTTAGTCGCCTCGATTATGGTGGCCGAAAAGATCTCCGGTGGCTGGGCCTATGTGACTCAGGCATTGTCAGGCTGTATGCTCTGGGTGAACTGGCACCTCGTTACGGTGACTGTTTTCGTATACATCCTATTGGCTATTTTTCTCTATAAATATCGGGCTAAATTTATTGCCATTACGGAAAAAACGAAAGAAGTGAAAAAAGAAAATTTTTGGGATCTGTGTTTTTTTATCTGTCTTGGCATCATTACGGTACTCATCGTCCCGATTGCTGGTGTACTTCTGGCATACGGCTTTCTGATGATTCCTGCAGCTATTGCAACCCTCTTCACCAAGGAATGGGGCAAGGCATTACGAGTCGGCTGGATCGTTGGTTTTATCGCGTCCATGGTTGGCCTATTTTCATCGTATTTTTTCAACTTACCCTACGGTCCTACACTCGTCTTGTCTTTAGGTATGTTTTTCATGGGGGCATTGGTCTTAAGGATCGTTTTATCCGAAAAACAGTAGGTTTTCATTTGAAATGAAAAATGAGCGAATGAATTTGATCGAAAGGATATCATTATGTGGGAAGTGATTCAGTTCCTAATTTTGCCATTTGTGGCGTGTGCTACTATTTTATCCTTATTGGGCTACCTGGGCATTCATGTACTGAAAAGAGAAATTATTTTCATCGATATCGCTTTAGCACAGATTGCGGCTGTAGGTGCGACTTTTGCACATATCTATTTAGGGACAGAAGAAAATAGTATATTAGCCTATCTTTGTGCATTCGGCTTTACGGTTTTGGCCTCTATTTTCTTTGCTCAAATAGACAAACGGATTACGCAGATATCCAATGAGGCTATCATCGGTGTCTCGTATGCAATTGCCGCTGCAGCCGCACTCTTCATTCTTGCTATGGCAGCCGGTGGTGATGTGCATATGGAACATATGCTAACAGGAAGCATCCTATGGGCCAAGTGGCAGGACATTCTGGCGATTGCTGTATTATTCGGATTTGTCGGATTGTTACACTTCGTATTCAGGAGGCATTTCATCCGGATCTCCGAAGACTATCGGGAAGCCATCGGACGTGGTGAGAAGGCCGTTTGGTGGGATTTTTTATTCTACGTCTCAATGGGTATCGTCATTACTTTTTCTGTGAAGATCGCTGGAGTTCTCGTTATTTTTTCCTTCCTGATCATTCCATCGACGTTCTCGGCAATGTTCGCCGAAACGTGGAGGAAAAGGCTCTTCATCGCATGGGGGGTTGGGATTGTTGCTGTGATTTTCGGGTTGGCATTTTCATATCTATTCGATTTCTCCTGTGGCCCTTCGGTGGTTACATTTCTCGGGTTGGCTCTGATTATTGCGGCGCTAATAAAAAAGTTTAAGCCTGCAAGGGCATAATATTACGAGTGATTGAATCATATATGAAAGCCGGTTGAAAAACCGGCTTTTTTTGTGGATCCATTCTCAATTTGAGAACGGTTAATGTGCGATTTGTTTCAACATGTTTATCATTTAACCGCTATGGGATTTTTCCTGTTCAATCATATATTTCAGGGCTAACAGGACCATGATGTTAAAGGAGAGTCCAATGAGGGCGCCAAATTGTTCATGGTAAAAAGTAAATATCTGAGTGAGAAAAATGGAAATGAGGATGGATCGCTCAAACATTCGAAAGGCGGTGAGCCTGGATTTTCGAATTCGAAGGATGCCCCAGAAAACGAAAACGCCGGAAAGAAGAGATGACGCAAGCTGTGCACCAGAGCTGAAAGAGAGTGTCTGGATCCAATAAGCGATATTCCGTAAAATATTAACGTTGAGTATCCCCTGCCATCTGAGTCCGATAAAAAAGACGAGGACGATCGCATAAGATAATTTTATGACGAGTTGACCCAGGAAGAAAAGGATAATTCCCCTGTGGAACCACCGGGTCCTGGCGATCCTTTGATAGAGATGTCCTGTGACGGTTTTGAGGCGGGTCCAGAAACCTGGTTTTTCCACGGGAACCAAATCCACTCGATAAAGCAGATCTCTTAACGAGATGACCAGTGGATCATCTGACTCGCTCCTGTCCAGAAAATGGAGTGCGCGTAATTTTTCCTCCTTGTCCAGATCATGCAGAACGACTTCTTCCATTTCTTGCAGAGCGTTCATCAGGTACTCTTTTTGGGAATAACGTTTACCGGTGTGGAGTGCTCGAATGGCAAGAAAAATGAAAATGAACGTCACGTAAATCAACGCGACAGCCGGTTTAAAAAAATAGTCGTTGTCCTGAGTCACAAACTTTCCCACTTCATCGATAAAGGCACCGAATCCGATTCCACCGATGACGGCACCCAGACGATTGGATCCTTTGCTGAGAAAAGAGAACACAATCACAAGCGAAGCCATCATCAAGAGACCGCCCCAGAGCATGTGGGCGATGTGAAGCTTACTCCCACCGAGCTGTGGATAACCCGTTATTTCCAGGAAAAGACGAATTATCAATACAGCTGCCACAGCCGATATGAAGAAAATTTCTAAGTAATTTCCGGCCTCAAAATCCCGAATGAATAACCGCTGTTTCTTCATTTTTTTAAATTATTTAACCACTGTTGTGCCAATCCGGAAGTGAAAATCGCTCATCAGGGTGGCGCCCATAAAAGAGGTCGTCTCCTAAAAGGGCCAAGCGACGCGCCAGGTGGTTGCGGCGGATGGTCCAGCGGACCAGATCATGTAAGGGGGATCGCGGATGAGAATAGGGACATACTTTGATACAAATTCCACAGTCCGAACCCTGAAGTCGCCAGAATCTATAACAGGATTCTTGTATACTCTGCCATTTTTCGACTCCTTTATAAATGGACTTATGACCCGATTCAATGGCTCCCGATGGGCAATTGGTCGCACATTTCTTGCAGAGGTCACAGAAATTCTGTACGCCGAAGCAAATGGGATTGTCCACTGGGAGAGGGAGATTCGTCGTCACCACAGAAATACGAACACGAGGGCCAAACTCCGGTGTGATAAGCAGACCCAGCCTGCCCAATTCGCCCAGACCTGCATCCACGGCAATGGGTACACACATGACTCGGTAATTGGCATCCACATGGGCACGGGCCTCGTATCCAAGGAGGTTGATATATCTGGCGAGTATCATCGCTATTTTTGCCGCCTCAAAATACTTAAATGAGGTTTCGGTTGTGACAGTCGAGTCCGGTGCGTGACGTATCATTTTATGGTCCATTTCGACACAAATCGCGATGGCGTAACGATGATTCAATGTGATGGGAGAACCCCACTCTCCAGGGGAACGGCCGATGTGGCTGTATATATATGCAGGATTAAGTTTAGTAAAACCAATTAAATCCGCACCTAAATATCTTGCGAAACCTCTGATGCGTTTCGATAATTCTTCGGGTGACACCGGGATCGGTTGTTGTTCAACGGATTCTGCGTCCCATTCCACATCTAGTGTCATCCGTTCGAGTATATCAAAAGTGGCCCGGAAGAAAAGAGAAGACAGTGGATGATACGAGCTGGATCCGGGGTGGCCGAGGAGGGGAAGGCTGCGAATCTTTTCATCAATATCAAACTTATCGGGGTGGTCTCGATAGTATGCATCAAATTGGAGTATGCCGGATTGGATACGGTAAAACCGGTGGAAGAGCGCATCTCGCTCGTCCACACGTTCCTGATTTCCGATTATGCGCATTTGAGATTTTTTCCCAATGGGCAGTATGATCAGACAAAAAAATATCCCGCCGAGAATAAGCATTCCAAGGAGGATGGAAGAATGAAAGGAAAAATCAAGAAGGAGCAAAACAGCGTACAATCCCAACAGGGGCGTGAAAAGGAGAACAGCAATGAAAGATGCACGCTTTCTCTTTTCTATCAGGGAAGTGACCCCAAAGATAATTGCCCCTGCAAAAAGGAGGACGAATCCAACCCATCCCAGTAAATTTATCCAATCGATCATGGATTTCTTTCAGATTGAGGATGTCTATGGTTGTGATTTATTTTACAAGATAATACATCGATCCGGAAGATGCAAGCATCATCTTTCAACATTTTAACCACAGATTAATTCCCTTTCCAAAACTGTATTTACTTTTGTGACCATCTGTGTTCATTCGTGGCTGAATTGTTGAGAAAAAAATAATTAGGCAGAACTTGAAACAATATCGAAATTTAGATGTTTAAAATGGGAGGTTATTCGGGTTTCACTTTCTTCTTGACAATAACAATATTTCATCTTAATTTGAATAGTGTCATTTGGGAGTTAAAGAAAATGAAGAGACAATTTTGGTTTATTACCATTCTTAGCATTGTGTCTTTTGCCGGCTGTGCCTATTTTAATGTTTTTTTCAACGCCAAGCAATACTATAAAAAGGGGTATCATGAAACACTGAAGAATCGAACTGGCAAGGTTACTGGCAGTGAGAGGACGAATTATCAAAAGGCCGCAGAGAAGGCATCGAAACTCATCACACTTTACCCGAATAGCAAGTATGTGGATGATGCACTTCTTCTCATGAGCAAAAGTTACTACTACTGCGAGGAATATTTGAAGTCACGACGCAAACTGGAAGAACTCATTACGAACTACCCTGAGAGTGAATTCGTTGAAGAAGCACATCTCTGGATGGCTAAGACAGATTTGGCCATGGAAAAATATGATGATGTTGAGGAACCACTGATCGCCATTTTAAATTCTGAGGCTCCAAAAAAATTAAAAGGAGAAGCCAATTATTGTCTGGGCAAACTTTATCATGAGCAAAAGTCGTTTCAAGACGCAGTCGATGCATATCAAAAATCCCTCGATGCAGATGTGAAGAACTTAAAATTGGAAACGATGTTTGCCATTGGTGTCAATTATGATTCGCTGGGTGTGTATGATAAGGCTGCTGAATATTTCGAAAAGATTGTGAAAGCAAATCCAATCCTGGAATTACGTTTTGACGCGGAATTCAATTATGCCCAGATGGTTAAGAAACAGCGCCGGTTTGATGATGCGATGAGACTGTTCGAGCAATTATTGGGTGAGGAGAGAAATAAAAAGTGGATCCCGGATCTCGAGTTGGAAATCGCAGAATGTCTCGCCTTACAAGGAGATATCGATGGTGCGATTATGGCCTATCAAGATATAGTCCAGGAGCACAAACGTTCTGTCCATTCGGCCCGCGCATATTATAGGTTAGGCCAAATTTATGAAGAGCATCGAAAAGATTATGATCGGGCCTTGGAGTCGTTCAATCAAGTGAAAATCGAGTTTAGACAGTCTGAATTGGCAGATTCAGCAGAAACCAGGAGTCGAGATATTCAGAGACTTCAGGCTTTGACACAGGTCATACAGATGGTGAAGAAAGGTGAAGGGGGGGAGATGATGATCATTGAAGAAGAAGTCCAAGAAGACAGTCTCACCGATGAGGTTCTTTACGCCATGATTGATTCTTCTTCTACAGATTCATCCAGGTACCAGTTACTCTTGAATGTGGCGGGTAAGGCATTTGTCGACTCGGTCATGTTCGAGAGGTATCCTTTTGAACGGGAAAACAGGACGGAACAAATGTCCCAAAGATTAAATAGAGGAAATCGGAGGGATAGGGACAAAGAAGAGCAGATGGATTGGAAGGAGTGGATTCAGGAAGGAGAAATTTTCGGAGATACCGATTTATTCCTCGAATTAAGGGCTCTCGAGAGGAGCAAACGGAAGCTGGAAAAGAGAAAAATGACCGATAATCCGGAATTCAAAACATTCCGACCGGAGGAACTGGATAAGAATCTCTTTTTACTGGCCGAACTTTACCTTTTTCGATTTTTGCTACCGGATTCGGCGAGGAATCAATACCTGCATCTTGTAGATGAATTTCCGGAGAGTCCATTTACACCACAGGCTCTCTATAATTTGGGGTACATTGCGAGAGAAATCGACGGTGAACCAGACGAAGAGGATAAATATTTAAGGCAATTGATCCGGGACTATCCCGACTCTCATTTATCCAATGTGGTCAGAGGCAATTTGGGCCTTACCAGTGTGAGTACTAAACGAGATTCGGTACAAAGACGGTTTCAAGAGGCAGAAAATATCCTTTTGGTGCAAAACGATCCAATTTATGCTTTCAATAAATATGAAATGATATGGGAAGAGTTTCCCGATTCGGAGTTTGCACCTAAGGCCGCTTACGCCATGGCATGGATAGGGGAAACATACTTGGATTCCCTACGACTGGCATATGTCCTGTATGACAGTCTCATTAAGCAATACCCGAACACGATCTATGCGACCAGAGTGAAACAAAAGGTGGATACTTACGAGAGAGAGAAACAGAGGGAAAAAGAAGAGGAAGAAAAAGCCAAATTGGAAGCCGCTGCCAAAGACACGACCGCCTTAAAAGCGCCAATAAAGGAGAATGAAACGGAAAAGGTGTTGATTGTTTCACCCGATTCTTCCAGTACTTCGGTAAAAATGCCCATTGATACGACAATGGTGGTGGAACCATCAGCAGACGATTCTACAAAAATGGGAATCAATGAAGAAAAACCAATAGAGGTGAAACCGAAAGAGGAGGAGGTCAGTACAAATGCATCGCCCATAGGCGGGATAACCGCTATACGGAGGCGACTGGTGATTCCCGAGGAATTGGATGCGAAGAAGATACCAGCCGTGGTTGAAGTGAAAGTCCATGTCGATGCCCGGGGGGATGTCATCGAGACATCTCTCGTGACTCCAATAGAAAATAATACATTGAATGAAGCTATTCAAAAAGCGATTCAACAGACAAAATTCCGTGCAGCTCGACAAGGGAAAAGATCCATTCCTTCGTGGATCACACTTTCCATTCCGACTGAAAAATTGATAATAGTAGAATAGAGGAGTATGTGAATCATTACAATTGTAAGGTCATTCGTCAGAAAAAAATAACTGAAGACATTTTTCTTATGTCATTGGACGCTCGAGAAATTGCCCAGGTGGCCCGGCCTGGGCAATTCGTTCATTTGAGGGTAAGTAAAGGTATCGATCCTCTCCTGAGACGTCCGTTCAGTATCCATCGAGTGAATCGAGAGAAGGGGAGGGTAGAGCTACTCTACAGGGTTATTGGGCGGGGGACTGCATTGATGCAGAAGGCCAGAGAGGGTCATTTTTTTAATGTAATGGGACCCCTGGGAAATGGTTTTGATATCCATGGCTCATTTACTCATGCCCTTGTCGTTGCCGGAGGGATAGGGGGCGCTCCGGTTATTTTTCTCATTGACGAATTGCTGGCATTGGGGAAGAAGGTGACCTTCCTCTATGGAGCGAGAGAAGGATGCGAGATCGCAGGACTACCCGATTTGAAATCGGTATGCGAGAGAATGGATCTCGCCACTGATGACGGATCTATGGGACATCATGGAATGGTAACGGATCTTCTGGAAGAATTTCTGGCCGAACACTTGAATGAAGATTCTGTGATGGGATTTGTCTGTGGACCGATACCAATGTTGAAACGTGTACAGGAGATAGCGAAAAATACATCTTTTGGGTGGCAGGCATCCATAGAGGAAAGAATGGCCTGCGGCGTGGGCGTTTGTATTGGTTGTGCGATAAAGGCTGAAGGTGGCGGTTACAAGATCGTGTGTTCCGAGGGGCCTGTATTCTATATAGAGGAGATCGTTTTCGATGGTTGATCTTTCCGTTCAAATCGGTTCGTTAAAATTAAAGAATCCGGTTCTTACTGCCTCAGGGACTTTCGGATATGGAACGGAGTATGGCAAATATTTCGATGTGAGTCAATTGGGGGGCATCGTTACAAAGACGATTACCGCCCAAGTCAGAGAGGGAAATTCCACACCCCGAATTGCAGAGACGCCATGCGGAATGCTCAACTCTATCGGATTGGCCAATGTGGGTGTAGAACGGTTTTTGTCGGAGAAGCTTCCCCAATTGATGGATGTAGATACATCGGTTATCGTGAATGTGGCAGGGAGCACGATAGAGGAATACGGCGAGGTCGTTGAAAAGATTCAAGAACATCCCAGAGTGGATGGACTCGAAGTCAATGTCTCCTGTCCCAACGTAAAACAGGGTGGTCTCGCCTTTGGAACGAATCCAAGGATAACCAGGGAAGTCGTGTCTCGTGTAAGATCAAAAACAAACAAACCGGTCATTGTAAAATTAACTCCCAATGTGACTGACATCGTATCGATAGCCAAGGCGGCCGTGGATGGCGGTGGGGATTGTCTCTCCCTTATCAATACGGTCCTGGGCATGGGAGTTGACATCGAGACGCGGAAACCCCTCATCTCCAGAATCGTGGCCGGACTTTCAGGACCGGCCATTAAACCCATTGCGCTGGCAAAAGTATACCAGGTCGCAAAAGCAGTGACAGTTCCTCTCATCGGTATCGGTGGGATAATGGATTGGCAGAGTGCAATTGAGTTTCTTATTGTCGGAGCGACGGCAGTGGAAATCGGAACATTGAATTTTGTTGAACCTGAAGGAGCCCTCAAGGTGGTACGAGGCATCGAACGGTTCTGTGAAGAAAAAGGGTTTGGAAAATTGACCGATTTGGTTGGAACACTTCAGGAAAACTGAGGATATGGATAGAACCTCGAAGGTATTCAAAATAATTAAAGAACGGCGCAGTCTCCGGGAGTTCGATGACCGTCCAGTTGAACGGGAGAAAATATTGACCTGCATCGAGGCGGCTCGTATCGCTCCATCGGCGGATAATGTACAACCGTGGCGGTTTATCGTCATGGATGATCCTGAAACCAAAGCCCAGTTTGAGAATGAAGTTTTTTCGGGGATCTATCGTGTGACGCGCTGGGCCATGGAGGCTCCTGTGATCGTGGCCCTATGTGCCGATCTCAATTTTATCGTACACCAGGTGGCCAGGGTATTACAAACCGTACCCTTTTACTTACTGGATATCGGTATTGCGGGCGAGCATTTTGTTCTCCAGGCACAGGATTTGGGACTGGGAACCTGCTGGATTGGCTGGTTTAAC
>Ga0114922_10001509_pt1 | contig 22257 bp, 5 predicted proteins | sample AartaG_FD_100975 | JGI IMG/M metagenome (GOLD analysis project Ga0114922, IMG submission 100975) | Deep subsurface microbial communities from Aarhus Bay to uncover new lineages of life (NeLLi) - Aarhus_00045 metaG | ecosystem: Environmental > Aquatic > Marine > Oceanic > Sediment | place: Aarhus... | reverse complement strand
TGTCTGTGACGTCCTCCGTCATCACCATCGCTTCCAAGGGGCGAGCGACGCGGCCATCCTCGCGGCCGGAGTCTCTCTGCAGGAGGTCCAACACGCCCTGGCCGTGGCGTACGGATTCAAGAACTGGAAGGAGCTACGAACACGCCTGGCCCCGGTCAGCATAAGGCCTATGAAGGCGTCGGACGACAAGCAGGTCAGCAGTCTGGTCAGCGAGTGCTGGCGTCTGATTGCTGAGCCGGATGGCCTGACCGAAGAACAACTGAACAATATGCTAAAGGAGCGCTGCCGGCCGGAACATATTGCGGCGATCAGAGAGCGGTTCGACTGCTGGGTCGCGGGGAAGGACAGGCGCGTCGCGGGCTACGTGGCGCGTTGCGGATACAGTATCGAGGAGTTGTTCGTCCGGCCAAGCTACCACCGCCAAGGTGTCGGCACTGCTCTCTTCGAGCATACGGAGCACGAGGTCCGCGAGGCCGGCTACGGCAAACTCGCGGTCCTTACGACTGGCTACGGGATGCCTTTCTACGAGGCCGTGGGCATGCAGGTGGTCGGCCTCCGACGCGTGACCTTTGGGCCCCTTGAAGGCCGGGAACTGACGGCCCTGGAGAAGGTTCTGTAGAAGCCCACGAAGCGGCGCGGCGCTTGCTTCGCCGGAACGCCCAAGGTCCAGGAAGGCCGGCAGCGCTATCACGATAGCCCGTGATCTGCCTGTTCACCCAGCCGCTGGCAGTTCGGAAGGTCAGATTGGGGGGTCCAAGACGAACGCGGTTGTTAAGCCGGGCGGGCTCGCCGCCCGGCTGGCCCTCTCATCCGCCGGTTTCCGGTGGCGCCGCCCGCTTGAGACGGATGTCGTCAAACCACGCGCTGACGTCCCCGGGCGTCACGGATAGGCTGATGCGTATCCTGCCGGCCTCTGCCGGCACGGGGAACCGGATGACTTCATCGCGCCAGTCCGTGCTCCCTCGCTGCGGGCCGTGCACGTCGGCCCCCTCGATCCAGGACCCGTCCGGCCCGCCAAAGGCCACAGAGACACCGCCGCTGCCGGTCCCCTCCACCTTGAGCCTGTACTCCAGCGCATAATGCGCCCCCGCCTCGACCGGCACGTCCTGCCAGGCCGCAACGACGCAATCCCCTTGCGCGCGTCGCAGGAGCAGTGCGCCGTCTTCGACCGCGAAGAGCCCCTCGTTCCTGTCGCTGACTTCGATGTCCCAGTACCGTCGCCCCGAGTCGAACGATCCGTTCCTGGGGAAGGCGTCTTCAGGTGCGGGCGTGACCGGCTCCGGCGTACGCAGCGGATGGGGATAGGTGTGCGGGGCGTAGCCCGGCTTCTTCTCGAAATGGTAATCCCTGCCCTCCTGGAAGAACGCCGTCTGCTCGTCGTGCACCCCGGCGTTGATCCGGGCGAGGGGCTCGCCGTTGTGCAGATTGTCCCAGAGCCACATGTCGGTGACCTGGTCCGGGACCGGATGGCTCCGATTCTCGATGCCCCCTTCCACGACCAGGCAGATCGGGCACCAAACATCGTTGAAGCTATTGCCAAAGACTACGCCATCCCCGCCGCGAATGCCGAGGGCCCACGTGCCCCTCATCTTCCCATCGCGGAAGTTGATCCCGCCGCTGAAAGTATTCTTGTAGACTTCGCAACTCCGCGAACCATGTTCGTGGAGAAGCTTGCCGTGTGTGTCCACCGCCGCAAAGGGGTAGTAGTTGTCCTGCACCGTGTTGTATCGGAAGACGTAGCGGGAACCCCCGTTGGACGTGACGCTGTGCCGGCAGCGCTCGAAGTAGTTGTCCTCCACGAAGACCGCGTCGGGCTGGCCCAGCCGCACGGACCACTCGTCCGGGGCGCCGATGACGGCAACGCCATAGCCGAGCGACATCTTGCCGGGGTCGGTGTAGAAGATGTCAATGAACTCGTTATTGTCGACCACGCCCGTCGCATGGCCCTTGCGCTCGCCGCCACGGCCATTGACGAAGACCGCGGCGTGCGTGAAACCCGTGAACCGGCAGTGGTGCACGCGGAAGCCGGCGCACTTGCCGTTGATCTCGATCCCTCGGTCGATCGCGTCCCTGTCGCCTGCAGCCAGCAGCTTGCGGGCCACGCTGGCAAGAGTGAGATGGGAGAAGGTGAAGGGCTCGCCGGTGCTTGCGTCGATCCGGAACATCGAGCGCCATCTCCTCTGGACTTCGGACCGCTTGAGGACGGTCTTGTCCCTTCCTTCTCCCCGGATGTGGATGCCGTCCGAGAGGCGCACGGTGTCGGTTACGTCCCACGTGCCCGCCGGGATGATGACCGTATCGCCGGGCGCAGCCCGATCCACGGCTGCCTGCAGGTCTGCAGTGGTCCCGCTCTCGGCCCGGATCGACGCGGCAGGTCTCCCCGCACCTTGAGCCACCAGGCCGGACATCGCAAGCAGGGCAAGCAGGCAGATGAGTGCCGACCGGCCGAGAGCGCGGCCGAACACGGGCGCTGCGGGTTCTGCGAAAGCCATTGCGCGCCTCCTGTCGTCGGTGTCACACGGACGGGATCGCCCGCGCCGCCCGGGCGAGGTCGGGCTTCCGTTCGTCGATGAACACAACGTGGATGCGCGAAGCACATCCAGCCTAAGGCGTATCACGACTCGTGCCGGCCCGTCAAGTCGCGGCTTCCAGGCGGGGTACCGCAAGGGCGGGCGCGGGCGTGGGGTCGGCCCCTACACGCGCCCTCGGACAGGCCGCGTCGGCGCCAGCTCGCTGTGAGTCTGTGGAAGCGTTCAGACGGGCTCAGGCCTCGTAGCAAACAGCACTCGTACACACCCGCCACCCACATCGCCGAAGAAGCCGCGAAGCGTGACAGGTTTCCGCGAAGAGACACTTGACATGGGTTAGGAAGCGTTCTAGTGTTCCGAGAGGACGTATGGACTTGGGGTAGCCATAGCCCGTAGCACTGGGGCCCGCATGAAGCTCGATTTCCAGAAGTGCCCCCTGACTGCACCGCTGCATGAGTACTGCCGGGAGAGAATCCAAACTGCTTTTCCAGCAACGGCTCAGTCAGTTTCGCCACCTCCGCTGTTCCTATGGAACTACATCTCAAAGGCCCCGCACAGATTCTACTCCCGCAGGGCTGCCAGCGACATGCTGGAGTTTCTGCTCGCCCTGAAGGATGAGAAGCAGGACGTGTTGAAGCGGATCCTTCGGGACTATCAGGACGAGCTTGGGCTCGGGTTCCGTGCCCTGCACGAAGTGAACGAGTACGAATACCACGACCAACAGCTACCGGATAGCGAATACGACAAGAGGCGATTCTTCGACAGCGACCTTCTCCCCGGCTTCGTGAAACTTACGGAGGCCGTCTTCTCGAACCTAATCCTTCCCTTCGCAGTCAAGGAACGGCTCTCCCGAGGCAAGAAGTCGAACGGCCTCGACACTTACCACCGCGTTCAGGAAACACGGCGCGGCGCCTACCGATATCTGGCAGGCGAGTACTCCAACACGATCAGGAATGCTATCGCTCATGGGACTGTTACATACCGGGCCGACGGCGTGGTGTTTGTGGACCGCACACGCCGCATTGAGCTTGGCTATTCGGAAATGGTCTGGCGGTTTGACCGAATGACCGACATCTGCAATGGCCTCGCGCTCGGATTGGCGCGCTTCTATTTCGAGCATCAAGTCTGGCTGGAGCAGATGGGCATACCCGTACCGCCCTCTTTTCTCGTTCAGGAGCTAAGGCTTCATGCGGACGCACCAGGTTGGTCAGTGGCAACATGCCTTGAATCACTGCTTGCCGGAGGGCAGCGGCAACTCAATGTCTTCGTGCAGAACAACCTGCTCGATCGGCGTAAGGTAGAGTACCACGCGTTCCGCACGGCTGTGCTCGCCGAGAGCATGGCTCCTGGCTATCCCCGATACTTCCTGCGTTTGGATTCGCGGCCCTCCTGGCGGCAGGTCGTGGGCTTTGCGGGTTTCGATGGCGCGGTGCTTCGGCGCATACGTCGAGCAGAGAACGGCGAGGTGACACCTAAGGATTATGCTCAAGCTCTTGAGCGACCAGGCGTTTTCTTTGTCCCGGCACTGAAGCTACCACGTTTTGTGCTGCGGCTGTCCTCCTTGATAATGGCACTGAAGATCGTGGCCCAGGTAACGTGGTGGCGACATATCGACCAAGACCCAAAAGCAGGAAGCGACGTAAGGAAGGCCGAGCTACACCGGAATGGTGCCTACTGCGTTGTCACCGCGAGTGTCGTCCTGGCGTCCGAACACAATGGGGAGGAAGTGGTCAGGAGCCGATGCCGCGCTCTTGTGCGGAAGGCGGTGAAGGTGGCCAGAAGGAGAACGAAGCGCCTTGCTCTGGGTCGCTACCTACCAGTCGGATTTGCCCGTGTAAGTGCCTACAGGCGCGACTTCAGAGTCAGGCACTTGGGGGTCAGTGGCTTGATCCCTGAGCTGATTGCGACAATCGAGTTCAAGCGACTGGCGCGGGTTCGCACAATTGACATCATCGGCGGAACGCCAGACATTATCCAAGGCTGCCGAGTTGTCTGGAATAGGAACCCGAGCCGGACTGTTGACGAGTAGCCTACGTACGCTAACACGAGGATGGAGCACAATGGGCAGAGCGAAGGAGTACCTGACGATGGGCCTCGACTGCCACATCGGTTGGCCATCGCAAGAACGCACTGTCTGCTTTCAGGGGCATGAGATCACTCTAAGGCCGGAAAAGGACACGGAATCTGCCTCCGTCGTAGTGCAACTCAACAAAGACCTGACGCGAACAGATGCGCGCCGGCTCGTGAAGGAGTTTCTGAGCGGTCTGGCATGGGTCAGACGGGGCCGCTTGGCGGAGACCTTCTGCACCTTCTGCACGGGGGCTCCATTGCGGATCGGCAAGGGTCCGTGCGGCATGGTCGATGATTCCTCCATTGAGTACATACCAGATCCTGGACGCCCCAAAGCGAAACTCGCGCTCGCGCTCTACAGAGAGGCGCTTTCTGTCAATATGGTGCCCTATCAGTTCCTCGGCTTCTTCAAGATACTGAACGTGCTCCACGGCACGGGCCGGGAGCAGAAGTCATGGATCAATGACAATGTGGACGCGATTAGCGAGAGGCAAGCCGCGACACGCCTGGCGGAGCTTCGGCAGGACCACGACGATGTCGGTGCCTACCTCTACGAGTCAGGGCGCTGCGCGGTAGCTCACGCTTTCCATGAGTCTGTCGTGAACCCGGACGAACCTCAGCACATCTGGAGGCTCAGCTCCGACTTGCCCTTGGTAAAGGCCCTCGCTGAGCGGGCGATAGAGCGTGAGCTGGGGGTCAAGTCTCAGCGGGCGGTCCGCAAGGCCCATCTGTACGAACTCGAGGGATTCCGGACGTTGTTCGGCCAAGAGCTGGTCGCGGGACTTCGCGCGGGCGAATCGGTGGAACCTGGCTGCCTGCCTTTGCCCTCTCGTCTATCGTTGAGGCTCCGTGGACACGATCAGTTGCCTTCATTCGACCAGATGAAGGCGGTGGTTCCCAATTTGGCGAAGGGGATGGTGCAGATTCACTTGTCCTCGGTGGACGAGCGAGTTCAGGCGAGGGTCCTCTTGGACTTCACCAATGAGCGTTTGCTCTTTGATGCCTTGAACTGGCTTGAAGTGTCCGATGATGGCAGCCCAGAAGCTGTTCGCTCCTGCATTGATGAACTCCTGTTCTGCAAGCACTGGATGGCTAACGGCGTAACCGAGTTGTGGGACAGCACTAGCGGAACGCGTTTGGGGCGTTCACAGCCCGTGTGCCTCGTCAACACGCGCCCAGACTGGGACGCAATGGACCGGGAGCTAGCTAAGCTGCAGGAGCGTCTTGACAAGGAGACGGGCAGTGAGGACGGAGCGCCGGGCAGGGGAGACTAAGGCGCGGCCGTGGCGTCAGCCCACACATTATCGCGTCACCCCGCCAGCCAACTCAGGAGCAGGTGGTAGGCAAGCGATGCAGCCAGCACGATGGCGATGGGCTTGAGCAACCCCGCTGCGTTCGCCAGCACCCGCGTCTTGAAGTACTCGCTGCCCACGATCAGGCAGACGTGCACCGGCGAGAGCAGCATGCCGGCGAACCCGAACCCGTAGGCCAGCACCGTCGTGGAGAGCAGCACGCCCATGGGCGGCGCGTCCCCCAATAGGCTGATGACGATGGGAAAGCTGGCGCCCACAAACCCTATCGCCAGCCCCGTCGCCAGCCCGCTGACCAGCGGCAACAGCATGACGATGGCGATGAAGGGGATGCCCCAGTCGGCCATGTCGGCCCGCATCTGTGCGACGAGCGACCCGCCCCCCGGCAGCCGCGCCTCGATGAACGCACCGTAGACGCTCACCGTGGCCACGATGGCGGCCATGTTCAGCGCCCTATTGGAGAGCAGGATCTCCCGCCAGCCGATCCGCCCCAGAGGCCGCTCCCGCTGAAGGACCAGCATGGCGGCCACGAGCCCGACGGCCATGGGAATGTACCTGTTCATGGCGGGCGCATCCGGCCACGCGAGCCTCACGCCCGCATACGCCAGCCGGACGACCGCGTAGCCCACGATCACCACGATGATGGGCAGCATCAGCGGCAGGAGCCGCGCGCTTGCTTCGGAATGCACGGGCGCCCCATGTGCCTCCCCGGCCGGAATGCGCCGGAGCAGGAAGACGTATCCGGCGGCCACGGCGCACAGGCTCAGCGGAATGCCCAGCAGCATGAACTGCCACACGTCCAGCCCCGTCAGCTCCATGGCCAGCAGCACGCCCGGATACAGCGGCCACCAGTACTCCCAGATGTGGCGGAACCAGTGGTTCGCCTGCGTCTTGAGCCCGGCCGGCATGGAATCGTCGGTGTCCACGCTGTCCACCAGCGGCGCCGAGAACAGCGCCCCGCCCGGCATCGGCAGGAGCCCGATCACCGCCGGCAGCACCGCCACCGCCCCCCGCCGGGAGACCCGTGAGCGGACCGCATTGACCAGGTCCCCCATCACGCCCGTGGCGGACATCTGCGAGCTGAGCCAGATCACCTCGAATACGATCACGGTCAGGGACAGCGTCCGGATCGAGAAGAACCGCTGCCACGCGATCACCGCCATCGCCGGCGCCGAATGGCCGCACCAGAGCGCCAGCACCAGCGTCGCGACGGCCACCGAGACGATCAGGTGGCGGCAGAGCCGGTTCATGACCAGGATGATGGACAGCGCCCCCAGCACCTTGACGATGACGGGCGCCGCCAGCAGTGCGTCCACCACGCGATCTGTCCTCCGACGGAATGGGCGACCCCCCGATCCGCCCCGAGCAGTGCGTCTTGAACGCGAACGGGCGCGGCGTATAATGCGGCCACCTGCGTCGCGTTTGCCCCGAGGACCCGCCTATGGGGGAGAAACCGTGAAAACCGCGTTGCTCGTTTTGTGGGTTATACCATTGCTGTCAACCATCGCCTGCGCCGCCGCGCGCGCGCAGGAGGCGCCCGAGGTGATCCACGTGGGCATGGTCATGCCGGACGTCGTGGGCACCACGGTTCAGGCGGGACGCGTTGAAGCCGGCCGCCAGCTCCCGTACGAGAGGCGCCCGGGCGACGAGATCCGCGAACGGGGCAAGGAGCGCGAAGTCCTGCGCGAAGGCAGGTTCCTGGGATGGCTGGTGGGCAAGAAGGGCGACGTCATCTTCACCGAGGACACGGTGGTCGGGCAGGAGCTGGACACGGGGGCGGCGGACAGCCCGGCAAGCTACACCGTCAGCTCACCGGACGACGCGGAGTACGGCGGCGGCCTGCGTCCCGTGGCCGTCTACCGCAAGAGCAAGCCGTCGAACTTCGGCCGCTGGAACGGCTGGCCTTACAAGGCCCCGATCCGGCACGTGATCTACCTGAAGCTGCCGAAGCCCCTCAAGCCCGGATGCGCCTACGAGATCGCAACGACAGGCGTCAACATCCAGGGCATATCTTTCGCCCATCGGCCGAGGCGCTTCCGCAGCGAGGCCGTGCACGTCAGCCACGTGGGCTTCCGGCCGGACGATCCGGCCAAGGTGGCGTTCCTTTCCTGCTGGCTCGGCAGCGGCGGGCCGGTCGACTACGGGGACGGCCGGGCGTTCTCCGTGCTGGACGACGCCACGGGCCGGGCGGTGCTGGAGGGCACGGCGCGCAGGATACACACGGCCGGCGAGTCGGAGGATGCTTACAACAGGGACTACGCCGCCACGAACGTGTACGAGATGGACTTCACGGAACTCACCGAGCCCGGCACCTACCGCGTCTGCGTCGAGGGGATCGGTTGCTCCTACCCGTTCCGGATCGCCGAGGACGCGTGGGAGGCGGCTTTCGCGGTCTCGGCGCGCGGCTTCTACCACCAGCGCAGCGGCATCGAGCTGGGGCCGCCCTACACGGACTACGAGCGGCTGCGATGCTTCCACCCCGATGACGGCGTCAAGGTCTACCACTCCGACTGCCCGCTGATGGAGAGCGGCAACGGGCTGAACGCCCTGGGCACGGACGAGGGCAACTTCGGCAACCTGGTCAAGGGTAGGACGAATCGGATCGTGCCCGATGCCTGGGGCGGATACATGGACGCCGGCGACTGGGACCGCCGCATCCAGCACCTGCGGGTCTCGCGCGACCTGATCGAGCTGGCCGTGCTCTTCCCGGACTACTTCGACGACCTGAACCTGAGCATCCCCGAGTCCGGCGACGGCCTGCCCGACGTGGTCAGCGAGGCGCTCTTCAACCTGGACTGCTACCGGCGGATGCAGACGCCCGAGGGCGGCATCCGGGGCGGCATCGAGTCGGCCGAGCACCCGCGGCACGGCGAGGCGAGCTGGCAGGAATCGCTGGACGTCATGGCGTACGCGCCGGGCGCCTGGTCCAGCTACGTCTATGCCGGAGTCGCCGCGCGCGCGGCTTACTTCCTTCAGGATCGCAAGCCGGACCTGGCGGACGCCTATCACGAGAGCGCGCTGCGGGCGATGGAGTGGGCCGAGAAGGAGCACGGCCGGATGGAGTCCTCCGGCGCGTTCGTAAAGTGGCAAGAACCGGCACGGAACTCCTTGCGCGACGACCGGAACCTGGCCGCCGCCGAGACGTTCCGCCTGACCGGCGACCGGCGCTGGAACGACCTGTTTCTGGCCACCACGGCCTTCCGGGAGCCCGGCGCGGACCTGTTCGTGTGGCAGGACCACGACCAGCGCGAGGCGCCGTGGGTCTACGTGCGCACCGACCGCCCCGGCAAGGACGCGGGCATCGAGGCCAACTGCCGCGCCGCCATCCTCAAGGAGGCCGATGGCCGCCTGGCCAGCACGGAGCGCTCCAGTTTCCGCTACGCCAAGTACGAGTGGCAGCCCGGCATGTGGGGCGCCTTCGCCGCTCCGGACGCCGTGAGCCTGGTGCGGGCTCACCTGCTGACGGACGACGCAAAGTACTTGCGGGCGGCCGTCCTGGCCTGCCAGATGGGCGCGGGCGCCAACCCGGTCAACGTCTGCTACACCACGGGACTCGGCCACCAGAGCCCCCGGAACCCGCTCCACATCGACTCGCGCATCACACACCAGCCACCGCCGCCGGGCCTGACGGTCGGCGGCCCGATTGACGTCGAGCGGAACAAGGACTACTGGGCCCAAAAGATCGTGGGCGGCTACTGCCATCCCGACGTGCTCGAGTGGCCCACGCTGGAGGCGTTCTGGGACGTGTTCTGGTATCCGCCCATGTGCGAGTTCACGGTGCAGAGCCCCATGTCGCAGAACGCCTACGTCTGGGGCTACCTCGCGGCGCGCCCCGGGGCCCGGTGACGGTTCCGGCATCCGTGAGATGAGCGCCGGAGGACTGCAAGGGCAACCGTGTGCCTTCCCGTGAGAGCTCCCGCGGCCGTTCCGGCAATCGCGCCCGCTGTTCGGGCTTGCATTCGCAAGGGCCTTGTGCTCTAATGCTGCGTGATACAATTGTGGGAGTATTGTGCAGCGCTCGGCGCGCGCGCTGCTCCGGGGGACGGAAGGAGCAAGTGCGATGCGTCGTTTTTCTTTTTGTGGCCATACACGTAGCGCGGTTGACAGATCGCCTTCCTGTGTGTACAATTTGGTCCCTTTTTGCGGCAAGTTCGGGGAGCCTGCGGGACGGGTGCTGCGTACGTTCTGTCCCTCCTTGGGCTCGCCTGTCAAGTGGGACGGACTGCGCCCCGGTTCTGGCGCCATGGAAGCCGCCTTGCGGAGGCCCGTAGGCCCTGTGCCAACCGACATCCATCCTGGCGGGCGGGCCGTCTCTCGTCCCTCTTCTCGGAAACATCTTCTGAGGACTACCCGTGTTTCCCCATCCTGGGGGAGGTGCAGCCGTGTTTACCGATAGCGAACTGCGTGAGACAAGCTGGCTGAGGAAGCGCTATGACCTGATGCTGGAGCACCTGGAGGAACGGATACTGCTTGGCGGGGTTGAGCCCCAGATCACGCTGGACGAGCCGGCTCCCGGCGTCGATCTGGCCACGGGCGAGAGCCACACCATCAGTTGGACCGACTCCGACCCCGAGGAGAACGCCCAGATATCCCTCTACTGGGACGTGGACACCAACTCCGGCGATAACACCGGCGCGAACCAGGGAACCGAGTGGGACGTCATCGCTACGGGCATCGACGAGGATCCGGACACAGTCGCCGATGACAGTTACGATTGGAGCGTCGATGCGCCGGAGGGAGGCGACTACTATCTGCTGGCTGCGATAGACGATGGCGACGTCACGAACACCGACTACACAGCCGGGACCATCCACGTGAACGCGCCGCCGCAGATCACCCTGGACGATCCGGCTCCCGGGACGGACGTCATTGTGGGCGATACGTACGACATAAGCTGGACCGACTCCGATGCCGACGACGACGCACAGATCTCGCTCTACTGGGACGTCGACACGAACTCCGCGGACAATACCGGCGCCAACCAGGGCACTGAGTGGGACGTCATTGCCACCGGCATCAGCGAGGATCCGGACGGCGGCGCCAACGATTCCTACACGTGGACCGTCGACCTGCCGAACTCGGCCGACTACTACCTGTACGGCATCATCGAGGACGCCCACGCCACGAACCAGGACTACACCGGCAACACGTTCCACTCGCTGATCAGGATCACGTCCGGGCAGAAGGATTCGCTCCTGGCGGGCCTCCAGACGCTGGCGGACCGGGGCGACGACCTGGACGACCATGACCTCGTGGCAGCCGCCCTTCCCTTCCTGACCGATGCTTTGGACAACGAGATCAGCATCGGCTCGGCGCTGGACGTCGGGGACGTTCTTCTGTCGCTCCGCGGCGAGGTTTCGGACTACCTCTCCCCGCCCGAGCCCTGGACTACGGACGGGCTCGTCGCCTACCTGGACGGGCTGGACGTGACGTCGGGAGACCTGCACTACTGGATATCCACCGGCGAGGTGAGCGGCAACAAGTACGGGAACGAGGTGCGCTTCGACCTGGTCTTCCACGCGGAGCGCACGACGGCGGCCACGTTTGACCTGGGCGCAGCAGCCGACGAGAGCGGACTGACCGACCTTGACATCATGATGTCGGACGAGACGCTGAGCGTCGACGTGGTGGGGGAGCTGTCCTTCGATTTCGCGTTCGGCCTGGACCTGGGCCCTGATCCCGACGTCTTCTTCATCCGGGAAACCGATCTGACGGTGGGTGCGTCGGTCGACGAGTCGAGCATCACGTTTGACTTCCAAGTCGGCTCGCTGGAGGCGAGCGTCCAGAACGGCACAATCGACCTGGACGCCGAGCTGGACGTGGCGCTCGTCGATCCGGCGCCGGCGGACGGCATGATCACGGAGGCCGAGCTGTCGGGCACGTCTCTGGACAGCCTGGTCAACTTGACCATAACCCAGAGCGCTATCGATGTGAGCCTGCCAGCCACGGCTACGGTGGGAACCTACGGCTTCAGCGCCAGCGCAAGTCCCGAGATCCAGATAAGTGACGCTGACGTCTTCAGCGATCCGGGCGTGGACTACACGTTGATCGACTTCAACGAGATGCTGAAGTTCACGACCGTCACTCCGGCCGACCTGCTGGGCGGCCTGGTTTGCCTGTCGACGTGGCTGAACGATTTCCGCAGCTCTTCAGTGATCGACAATGCTCTGCCTTTCGTCGAGGACACGAGCGTGGGCGACCTGCTCCGCCTCGACGAGGCATTCGACGACATGGTCGTGGACGGCCTGGACGGCCCGACGGGCCCGACGTTCGACACGGTCCAGGAGATGGCGACGGATCTGGCCGCGCTGGCCGGCCTGGTGGGCGTGTCGGTGGACTACGACGAGACGACCCACTCGCTGACCTACCACATGGGGTTCACGTACGACTTTGCCGACTCTAACATTGCGGTTGACCTGAGCATACCGCTGGGTCCGCTCGGCAACATATCGTCCGCCAGCACCATAACTGCGGACCCGTCCGCCACCATCGAGCTCGACTACGGCGTGGACCTGACGCCGCTCTCGATCCTCATGCTGATGGCGCGCCCGGACGCCCCGACCACGGGCAGGATCAGCAATGCCGCGACGTTCTCCCTCTCGGTGAATGACGCCGCTCCCGTGGCCGTTACCGTCGACGCGATCACGCTGGAGATTGAGGGCACCAACGACGCGCTGCCCGACGGGCCTCTGTCGACCGATGTCGAGTTCTCCGTCCGGGTGGACGACAACGAGGCCGTTGACGTGACGGTTCCTTCCGGCGCGGCCGACGTCGCCGCGCTGGTGGCCAGTCTGAACGCGGCTTTGGGTGCGACCGCGCTGAACGGCGAGCTGATTGCCCAGCAGAACGGCAACAAGATCAGGCTGGTAGAGGTCACGACGGGCGAGTACGGGTCCCTCCGCGTGGACGCCATCACCTGGAACGACACGACGGGCGAGCCCACGCTGACGGAGCTGGGGCTGGATGACGGCCAGTCCGCTGAGAACGGGGTTGCAGAGCTGGCGGCCAACTTCAACGTGGGCCTGGCTGACGCCGGCCTCGACCTGGACGTGGAGGCCAGGTACCTGGGGCATAGGATCGTCTTCTTGACCCCGGACGTGGAAGCGTCGCTGCAGATCAGCAGCGTCAACGCGATCACGCATGATGAGCTGGGCTTCTGGGACGGCATGGCGACGTCCACTGTCGAGCTCGGGGCCGGCGGCGACGCCGCCACGACGGACACCGCGGAGGAGGCCCATTACGGACGGCTCAGCGCCGACGCGAAGTTCACCCTCCAGCTTGACGACACCCGGCACGACGTAACGGTCCCGCAGGACCCGGCCAATACCAACCTGGACGACCTTGTCGCGGACATCAATGCGGCGCTGCTGCAGGACCCGCCCGGCATCGGGGCACAGGTCGTCGCCGGACGGATCGGCGACCGGATCAAGCTGACGGTCGTGGACCCCAACGTGAGCCTGCTGAAGATAAGGACCCACCCCGACTCGGATGCGAGTGACCCCACCTTTGCGGAGCTTGGCTTCGAGGAAGGTGCCATCGCACGCGGCCAGACCGCGGGCTTCTTCGTGAACGAGCTGACCATCGACGGCTCGGTCGGTCTGGACAGCAGCGACATCGACGCAACGGCCAACTACGGATTCCTCGGCATCCAGGCGACCAACGGGAGCACGTCCCTGACGGTCACGCTGGACGGGCCGGACGGCACCGGCCCCATCGAGATCGTGGACCCGAACACGAGCGCGGACCGCGTCACGTACGTGCAACTGTTCGGGGGTCTGGACGAGGCCGCGATCGACGACCTCGTCGGCGGCGGGCTGAACACGGGAGCGGACCACTGCCTCGTACTGGACAACATCACGGCCGTTGGCGGCTTCGTGTCCATGGGCGCCGATCCCTACATCCGGCTCGAGGTTCCGGACATCGAAGTCCCCGGCTTCCGGGGCGTTCCCTTCCCAGGTACCCAGGGCGACGTCTACTTCTACGACGCGAACAGCGACGGCGTGTGGGACCCCACAGAGGATGTCTGGGCGGACTCCGGGACCCTGGTCGGGAAGTACGACGCGCACGACAAGCAGATCTACGACGTGGACAACTGGGACGCCGCACCCGATACAACCGGCATCCAGGGCAACGTCTACTTCTACGACGCGGACGGCAACGGCGTCTGGGATCGGACTGAGGACGTGTGGGCCGACGTGGCGGGGACGGACGCCGCCTACGACTCCGGAGACACGGCCATCTTCGATACGGGCAACTGGAACCTCTATCTCCCCACCGTGGACGTAACGTACAACGACGTTGAGTCCATGCGTTACTTCGAGTTCATGACGTTCGACGACATCCTGGCCGGCCTGGCGGACGTGCAGGACTACCTGGACGAGCTTGCCAGCACCAATCCCGGTCCCTTCCTGCTGAACGCCGATCTGCCCATCATCCATGAGAGCATCAGCGCGCTCCTGGACTATGACGGGGCGTTCGATGAATTCGTTGACGACGTCGGCATCGACCCGAGCCAGACGGTGCAGGACGCCGAGTTCAAGATCGAGGCCGCCCTGGGCCTCACCCCGGATAGCCCCCTCGTAGACCTTCAGTTCAATGGGACGTCCGTGGAGATCGTGCTTCAGTTCAACACGTCAGTCAGCGAGACGCTGGACCTGAACGTGAACCTGACGCCCTACTGGGACGTGCCCGGGCTGGCCACCGGCGACGTGTTGAACATCGACGGCATCGAGTACCTGATTGACACGGCCTCCGTCGGTTCGTTGGCAGTGGGTGCGGACGCGATCTTCGACCTTGTCCTGGGCATCGACCTGAGCGATCCGGCCGATCCGGACCCGTTCATGTATGAGACGACGGCGCTCCAGCTCAGAGCGCAGGTCCTGACGCTCGATCGCGACGGGCTCCCCGCGCCAACCATCGATCTGAGCGCGTCCGTCGGCGCGGCGGCGCCCTACATCCGGCACGGCAGCATCACGTTGGATGACGACGGGACGCCCGGCCTCGGCGATTACGCGACCTGGGACGTGCAGATCGACGACAACCCGGGTGGGGACGGGTGGGACTTTTCCGTCGTGATGAACAACACGGCGGTCAGCCTCGTCGGCGGCGTGAAAGTGGACCTGCCGCTGTACTATCCCACCGAGGACGTGCCCATGGGCGGCGATCCGCTGGCGAACAGCCTGCAGATCACCATCCCGGGCCTGGCCAGTTACCTGAACCAGGTCCCCGGTTCGGCGCAGGTTCTCTCCCCGGACATGACCGACCTGCCGACGGACGTCCTGGAATTGCTGGCGGACCCCGATATCCTGGTAGACGGGCTGGCGGCCGCCTTCACCCGTCTGCAGGATGCGCTCGATGCTCGGGTCTTCTCCGTCCTGCTGCCCCTGATCGGCGGCCAGTACTCCGAGGACTTCCAGTTTATCAGCGACTTCCAGGAGACGGTGATCTTCTCCCTCCAGGACGCCCTTGCCCAGGAGGGCAATCCGCGGGATCTGGTTCGGCAGGGGCTCTTCAATGCGTTTGCGGGGCTGGGCCTGCTCAAAGACATCGGCGGCGGTGGGATAACCATTGACGACATCATCGTGTCTGCGGAGAGCGAGACCACCTACGTCGAGTACGACATGCTCCTGGGAGAGGCCGACTCCGACTGGGTACAGCTGGAATACGACTTCGAGAGCGGGCTGCCGTGCCTGAGACTCGACCTGGGGTTCGACGACGGGCTGTACGTCAAGCAAGGCTGGCAGTGGCATTTCAGCTTCGGCGTGGATGCGATCAAGGGCTTCTACGTCGACACGTCTGTCGTCAATGAGATCACGGCAGACCTGGACGTGCGCATCACACATCCGTCGGCCTCCAGCGGCGAAGTCTCGACGATGGGCCAGCTGATCTTCCTGCACGCCACCGCCACGGACGGCGTCCCCAACCGGGACGACTACCTGCAGTGGGAGCGCTCCTGGCTGACCGGTGTGTTCACGGTCGACCTGACCGAGCCGAGCGGGGACGGCAAGCTCACCTTCATCGAGTTGATGCGGCACGACGTGACGAGCCACGACCTGGTGACGGGCGTCATGGACGGCGACGCGGGCCTGCGGACGGGCCTGGCGCTGGGCTTCACGGCCGTGCAGGGCAAGCGCCCCATGTTCCCCGAGCTTGGCGTCCGCCTCTACGTGGACTGGACGTTCGTGGATGCCGACACGACCCTCGGCTTTGATGCGTTCGGCGACTCGCCTTCCGTCGAGCTGAGGGACATCTACCTGGACATCGGCAGTTTCTTCTCGGATTACCTGTGGCCCGTCTTCGACTACATCAACACGTTCGTCGAGCCGGTCAGGCCCATCATAGATGTGCTGACCGAGCCACTCCCGGTTGTCTCCGATCTTTCCGGGGAGCGCATAAGCCTCATCGACCTGGCGGCGGCCTTCGGGTATGCAAAGGCCGCCAAGTTCATCTACTTCGTGGACAACGTGCTGGACACGATGCAGATGATCGAGGAGGCGGCCACCGAGGCCGAGAACGGCAACATCCAGCTCGACCTGGGGAGCATCTCGTTCAACAGCCCGGAGCAGCCCACGGACCTGCGCAAGTACCAGGATCTGAAGGACGCTCCCATGAAGGTCGAGGAGGCCGCGAAGAACTGGAAGGACGAGATGAAGAAGGCCCGCAAGGAGGGGGCGAAGAAGGTCAGCGACTTCGCCGTCAGCGCCGAGGGCGGAGGCTTCAGCTTCCCCTTCCTGGAAGATCCGATGGAAGCCATCGGGATGCTGATCGGTCGGCCTGCTCGCCTGATTGAGTTGGACCTGCCCACGCTCGAGATCGGGTTCAGCATGAAGCTGACTTACCCGATCTTCCCGCCCCTCTATGCCGTGCTCCAGGGCGGCATAAGCGCCACGATAGAGCTCGGCTTCGGCATGGACACCCTCGGGATAGAGAGCTATGCCGAGACCGGCAACTTCTGGGACGTCTTCGACGGCTTCTACATCAAGGACCTCGGCCCGGACGGCGAGGACCGGCCCGAGCTCACGCTGAGCGGTGGCATCTCGGCCGGCGCCGAACTCAATGCCGTGGTCGCCTCGGCCGGCGTCTCGGGCGGCGTGTTCGCCAACGTCTACTTCGATCTGAACGACCCGGATGACGACGGCCGGATCCGCATCAAGGAACTCGTGGCGAACGCGCGGGACGGGTGGGACTACATCTTCGACATCAGCGGCAGGATCTACGCCCGCTTCTACGCCTACATCGAAGTCCTCTGGGGCCTCTGGTCCAAGGAGTGGGACATCGCGAACATCACCCTCTACTCCTTCAACATACCTGCGAACCGGCGCCCCGTGCAGGCCACCGAATACCACAGCGGCACCCTCCGGCTGAACATGGGCGACTACGCGGAGGACAGGCTTCACCACAACACCACCGACGGCAACGAGACGTTCACGGTCACCGGGAGCGGCACGTCGGCCACCGTCTACAGCTTTGGCTGGCACGAGAGCTACTCAGACATCACGCGCATCATCGCCTACGCCGGGAGTGGCAACGACACCGTCACCATAGGCACCGCCGCCTCTCCGGTCGGCGTTCCGGTCGAGGTGTGGGGCGGCGCCGGCAACGACACCATCACCGTCTACAGCACGCAGGGCGCCGTCATCTACGGTGGCCTCGGCAACGATGTCATAACCGCCGGCGCCGGCAACGACGTGCTCTACGGTCAGGAAGGAAGCGACACGCTCGTGGGCGGCGCCGGCAACGATGAGATGGACGGCGGCACCGGCACGGATACGCTCGACGGCGGGGACGGCGACGACACTTACTTCTTCGCGGACGCCTGGGGTGCCGACACGATCACTGACAGCTCGGGCTACGATGCGATCGACTTCGCCGCCACGCTCGCGCCCCTCACCGTGCACCTGGGCACCAACGTGACCATCGAGGACGGCACGGTGCTAGGGGACACGCTGACGTACGACCTGGACCACATCGAGAAGCTGATCGCCGGCTGGGGCTCGGACACCCTGATCGGCCACGACGACGTTAACACCTGGACCATCACGGACAAGAACGACGGCACCTACGACTGGGATTCGGGTGGGAGCTTCGTCTTCTTCTCCATCGAGAATCTGTGGGGCGGCCCCCGGGCCGACACGTTCATCTTCATGGACGAGAAGCTGGTCACGGGCGTCGTGGACGGCGGGGATGGCAGCGACCATATCAACGTGTCCGACTACAGCACGGCCAATACGTGGCAGATCATGCCGACGGATTCCGGCTTGCTGAGGGCGCGCCGTGGGAAGCTGCGTTTCAGGTCCGTCGAGAACCTGACCGGCGGCTCTCACAACGACCGCTTCATCTTCGCCGACAACCAGGGCATCAGCGGGCGCGTGGACGGCGGCCCCGACCCCGGCTACGACACGCTTGACTGGTTGGGCTATGCCTTCATACACCCCGTTACGGTTAACCTCCAGACCCGCACGGCGACCAACGTCCACGAGTGGATCAACATCGACTACGTCATCGGCGGCGCCAGCGACGTGGACCTGCTCATAGGCTGGGACGCCGTGACGGTGTGGAACGTGACCGACGTGGACGCCGGCAACGCCATCGGTCCGTACCAGATGGACTTCCGCAGCTTCGAGAACCTGCTGGGCCGCGCCCTGACGGATACGTTCATCTTTAGCGACGACAAGTACGAGAGCGGCTTCGTCAACGGCGGCGGCGGCAACGACACGATAGACCTCACCGACTACCACCTGACCGACGAATGGAAGGTGAACGTGTGGGAGGTGACGGCGCCGTCCTCAGGTGAAATCAACAACAACACGCAGTTCTACTCCATTGAGTTCCTGATCGGCGGCCAGAACCGGGACGAGTTCTACATCTACCGCCCCGGGACCGTCACGGGAAGCATCGCGGCCGAAGGCGATTACGACACGATAGACTTCTCACCGTTCTTCACGCCGGAGGGACCGCTGGGCGAACGCGAAGGCCAACTGGCCGGGCCCGGCGATCCGCCGGACAACGTCTGGCACATCACCGGGACCAACTCGGGCTGGGTCGGCACGGTCACCGGCGTCTATAACAACGGCGATACGCAGGTCTACGATGCGATCCCTGACAACTGGGACCCCATCTTCGGCACGGGCGGCATCCAGGGGGACGTCTACTTCTACGACGCCACGCTGAACGGCGTCTGGGACCCCGGCGAAGACCTGTGGGCCGACACGGGCATGGTGGCGGGCTTCTATGACGGTGGCGACACCCAGGTCTACGACACATTGCACTGGGACCTGGTCGGCGGCGAAGCGGGCATGCAGGGCAACGTCTACTTCTGGGACGCCGATGATTCGGGCGATTGGACCGCCGGCGAGGATCTCTGGGCCGAGAAGATCGTGCACTTCACGGCCACCGAGAACCTGACCGGCGACGCGGGCAACGACGAGTTCATCTTCGACAACGAGGCCGGCGTCACGGGCTTCATCGACGGTAAGGGCGGTTACGACACCCTCAACTACACGGCCTACGCCACGCCCATCACGCTCAACCGCGAAACCGGCGGTGCCACCGCGACGGGCAGCTTCACGGACATCGAGAACGTGGTCGGCGGCTCCGCGTCGGACACGCTGCTCGGGGCCAACGCGCCGAACACGTGGCACATCACGGCAGACAACGCGGGCGACATCGGCGGGGCGGGCGTTTTCGACTTCACCAGCTTCGAGAACCTGACGGGCGGCACGGCCGCCGATGAGTTCATCTTCAGCAACGGCGTCACTATCTCGGGCAACCTGGCGGGCGCGGGTGGCAGCGATGCGCTGGACCTCTCGGCGTACGTTGCCGCCACGAGCTGGCAGATCACCGATGACAACGCCGGCAACGTCGGTAGCGGGGCGATCAACTTCACTTCGGTCGAGAACCTGACCGGCGGCATGGACCCAGACGTGTTCGCCTTCAACGCGGACAAGCTCGTGTCCGGCACCGTGGACGGCCAGGGCGGCGATGACCAGATCGACCTGTCCGCGCATAGCACGGCCAATACCTGGAACATCACGGACAACGACCGGGGCAACGTCAACGGTTCGATGGGCTTCCTGTCCGTCGAGAACCTGACCGCCGGCTCAGGCGCGGACAACTTCGTCTTCGGTAACGCCGTCGGCGTTTCCGGCCTCGTAGACGGCGGGGGCGGCTTGGACAGGCTGGACTACTCGGCCTACAGCGCCGGCAACCCCGTTACGGTGAACCGGCAGGCCGCCGCGGCGACCGGCACGGGCGGCTACGCCAGCATCGAGGGTGTCGTCGGCGGGGCCGGCACGGACACGCTCGCGGCCGCGAACGTGGCCAACACGTGGCACGTCACAGCCAACGGGGCGGGCGACATCGGCGGACCGGCGGCCTTCGCCTTCTGGAGCTTCGAGAACCTGACCGGCGGGTCGGGTGCGGACACCTTCATGTTCAGCAACGGCGTCGGCGTGGCCGGACTCGTCAACGGCCAGGCGGGCTACGACGTGCTCGACTACTCCGCCTACAGCATCGGCCAGCCGGTGACCGTGAACCGCCGCGAGAACACCGCGACGGGCACCGGCGGCTACGCCGCCATCGAAGAGGCCGTCGGCGGTTCCGGCTCGGACACGCTCATCGGGCTGAACGCCGCCAGCACGTGGAACGTGACGTCCGACAACGCGGGCAACGTGGACGGCACGTTCACCTTCGCCAGCTTCGAGAACCTGACGGGCGGCAGCGCGAGCGACGAGTTCATATTCAGCGATGGCGCGGGTCTGGACGGCGCCATCAACGGTCAGGGAGACTACGACACGGCGGACTGGTCCGCCCACGGGGCGGGCAGCCCGGTGACGGTCAATCGCCAGGTGGGCACCGCCACGGGCACCGGAGGCATCGCCGGCGTCGAGCAGGTCATCGGCGGAGCCGCGATTGACACGCTGATCGGGACCGACGCGGCCAGCACCTGGCACATCACGTTGGACGACGCGGGCGACGTCGGCGGCGTCGGCGTGTTCGACTTCACGAGCTTCGAGAACCTGACCGGCGGAGCCGCCTCGGACGAGTTCGTGCTCGCCTCGGGCGTCAGCATCACGGGCGTGGTCGACGGCGGCGCCGGCTACGACACCCTCGACTGGTCGGCTTTCAGCGTTGTGGATCCGGTGACCGTGAACCGGGAAACTGGCGAAGCGACCGCGACGGGCGGCTACGCCAGCATCGAACAGGTGATCGCAGGTGCTGCAACCAGCGACAGCCTTGTGGCGGCGAACGTGGACAACACCTGGCATATAACCGATGACGATTCGGGCGACATCGGCGGCGCGGGCGTGTTCGACTTCGTCAGCTTCGAGAGCCTGACGGGCGGCACTGGGGACGACGCCTTCATCCTCAGCGATCAGAAGTCCGTGTCCGGGGTGATTGACGGCGAGGACGGCGATGACTCGCTGGACCTGTCGGCCTACACCTCCCCGAACACATGGAGCATCTACGCGGCGAATGCAGGAGCCGTCGACAGCGTCGGAGCTTTCGCCTCGATCGAGAACCTGATTGGCGGCCTGGACAGCGACGACTTCCGGTTCTCGAACGGATTCGGCGTGGACGGCATCGTGGACGGCGGTCCCGGCTATGACACGCTGGACTACTCGGTCTTCGGCGTGGCCAGTCCAGTCACCGTGAACCGTCAGGCAATGACGGCCACTGCGACCGGTGGCTACGTCGGCATCGAGCAGGTGCTCGGCGGCTTTGGCTCCGACACGCTGATCGGCGCCAACGTGCCGAACACCTGGCACGTGACCGGCAACAACGCCGGGGACATCGGCGGCGCGGGCGTCTTCGACTTCGCCAGCTTCGAGAACCTGACGGGCGGCACCGATGCAGACGCTTTCATCTTCAGCGACGGCACGACCGTTTCCGGAGCGCTCGACGGTCAGGCGGGAAGCGACACGATCGACCTGTCGGCCTACACCACGCCGAACACCTGGGAGTTGACGGCAGACGACGCGGGCCAGATCAACGGCGGCATGCCCTTCGTCTCGGTGGAGAACCTGGTCGGCGGGATGGCACAGGACGAGTTCGTGTTCTCCGACGGGGCCGTTCTGCACGGAACGATCGGGGGCCAGGGCGGCAGCGACACGATCGACATGTCTGCCTACGGCACGCCGAACACGTGGCAGATCGCGGCGAACAACGTGGGCGCCATCAACGGCGTGACCGGGTTCTCGTCCGTCGAGAACCTGATCGGCGGCACGGAGGCAGATGAGTTCGTCTTCGGCAAGGGCGTCGGTGTCTCCGGCCTGGTTGACGGCAACTCCGGCTACGACACGCTGGACTGGTCCGCCTACGGGGCCGGCCAACCGGTGACGGTGAGCCGC
>Ga0114922_10001508_pt1 | contig 22259 bp, 20 predicted proteins | sample AartaG_FD_100975 | JGI IMG/M metagenome (GOLD analysis project Ga0114922, IMG submission 100975) | Deep subsurface microbial communities from Aarhus Bay to uncover new lineages of life (NeLLi) - Aarhus_00045 metaG | ecosystem: Environmental > Aquatic > Marine > Oceanic > Sediment | place... | reverse complement strand
CCTTGCCGCTATCCGCTCTATATCGGTTATGTCCGAAAGCAGTCTGCGTATATCACCCAATTTCGGAGCCGATTCCATCATCTGCTCAACCGCATCCTGCCGCAGCTCTATCGCCCCGACATCGCACAACGGCATACACAGCCACCTCTTAAACATCCTGCCCCCCATCCCCGTCAGCGTCTCATCGAGACTCTCTAAGAGCGTCCCCTTCTTGCTCTCTGTCCGAATCGTCCGCAGAATCTCCAGACTCGCCAAGCTCGTCTGGTCAACCTGAAGAAAATTCTTCCGCTCGATTTTCTTTATCGATGAGATATGGCCGACCGCCGTCTTCTGCGTTTCATTCAGGTATTCAACAATCGCCCCCGCCGCGGGTATCGTCTCGTCCCCATCTTCAATACCGAACCCTTCGAGAGTCGCCGTGCCGAAATGTTTTAACAACCGCTGCCGTGACTGATACGGGTCGAAGTACCACCCGGGCCGCTCAGTTAAAATCGCATTCGTTAGCTGTGCAATGTCCTTCGAAAGTTTCTTAGACTCCGCCTCGAACAGCTCCCCCCGCCTGTCCGCAAGCAGACACTCCGCTGGCGATAACCGCATAAGTTCATCTAACAGTTTCTTTTCAGGCACCTCCTGCACAAAAAAATGACCCGTCGAAATATCAACCCAGCTGATTGCCGCCTTCGCATTTATCCCTAAATTGACCGCACAGAGAAAATTGTCCTCCTTCGCCTCTAAAAGCATATCGTCGGTGAGAGTGCCCGGGGTAACCACCCGCACCACATCCCGCTTGACGACCCCCTTTGCGGCCCTCGCATCTTCAACCTGCTCGCACACGGCCACCTTAAAACCCGCCTGCAGCATCTTCTTCAGGTACCCGTCAACCGCATGATACGGCACACCCGCCAATGGAATAGCGTTGTCACCCTTGCTCCTGCTCGTAAGTGCTAATCCGCAGACCCGAGAGCAGGTCCTTGCATCCTCGTAAAACGTCTCGTAGAAATCCCCCATCCGAAAAAAAAGCACGCAGTCCGGATATTTCTCCTTAAACTTGTGAAACTGCCTCATCGCAGGCGTCAGTTTTTCTCCCGGTCTGACCATACCCTCAGATTATACACCCAACCGGCCATTTAACAACTCTGTTATGATTGTTGCCCCCTCACTCTTCGATTTGGCCTTTTTCAACTTCTTTATCAGCTCTTCCTGTCGGCCTGTTATGCACACCGGCTGTTGTGTATCAAATGTGTCAACTTTTACAAATTTTTTGAGTGTTATCAGAAGTTTTTCAATGCCTGTACCGAACTTTGCACTGATTTTTACAACTTTTTCGGATTTTTGCAGAGGTACCGGTTTTTGGGCTTCTAAGGTACCTTTCAGGTCGATTTTGTTCAAAATAGTCACCATTTTCTTCTTACCTATCTTCTCAATCAGCTTCTCATCAAGCTGGTCTATAGTCTGGCTGTTGTCTAATACAAGCAGCACTAAGTCTGCTTCCTTCAACAGGTTAACGCTTTTTTCCTGAGCGACCTTTTCGATACTCCCTTCACCGCCGCCACTAAATTTCTCGTCAATCCCCGCCGTATCAATTATTTTCATCATCACCCCGCCAATCTCGCACTCCGCCGACACCCAATCCCGCGTTGTGCCCTTAATTTCGGTCACTATTGCTTTTTCTCTGCCGGCCAAACAGTTCAATAGCGTGCTTTTGCCGCTGTTTGGCGGCCCTGCTATTACCGCTGTACAGCCATCAATAATGAATCTTGCTGTCCGGCTCACCTTTAGTATTCGCTCAGCATCTTTTTTAATTTCATCAAGCGATATTGCCTCAATATTGCCCAGCCATTCTGTAGCCGTTTTGCTCAAACCACCCTCAATTTGATTTGCTGTTATCTTGGCCCCTTCAATTGTCCTGACCTTTAGCTGCGCTAATTTAGCTTCGATTCCTATTGTGTTATAACTCTTTTGCTCTGTTAAGGTTTTAGCCAGAAGCTCTTCTGTTGTTACCAACCTGGCCCCCTCTTTGCTGAGAAGTCGCATTATCATTTCAACGATTAAGGGATTGCCGTGACAGTTTATAGTGAAATTGTTTCTCCCTTCGCAGCCAATTGTGACCTGGTCGATTATTTCACCCGCATCAATGATTACGCCAAGCAGGATTTTGCCGGGTTTAAGAACAGCCTTTTTTCCCCCTGCAGGTTTGAATATTTTCTTTATGACGGCTTTGGCTGAATCGCCAAAAACCTCAATTGTTGATATTGCACCGGTACCTTTGCCGGTCATTACAGCAGCAAAGACGCTCATAGGTCAAATTAGGGTTATCCCTTCTCTTCGATATATTTTCGGTAAGCTAAGGCGATGCCTTTTATCACCAGGTTCGGCACGTAGGAATCGATGAAATCGCAGTCGTCCTTTATAAGTTCAGCGTCGGAGCCGGTAAGGACGGTATGAGGCCATCTGCCAATTTTCTCGGCGTAGCGCCTGATTACCTCCTGCAATGTTGCTATAGCAGAGTAATATAGGCCGCAGTTTATCGCCTGATTGGTGGTTTTGCCGTATGGTTCTTTCGGCCTGGTAATTTTTACTTTTGGCAATTGGGCGGTGCTTTCTTTTAAGGCCTGTGCGCTGATTTCTAAACCCGGGCAGATGACACCACCTTGAAAAATCCCGTTATCATCAACTAAGTCAATTGTAACAGCGGTGCCGAAATCCGCCACCACAACTGCATCTTCGGCAACAGCGTAAGCTGCTGCAGCTGAAACCAGCCTGTCGGTGCCAACTTTGTCCGGCTCATTTACCCATAGGGTAATTGGCAGGGGTATGTCTTTTCCTATAACGTAGATTTTTTCATCGAAGGCATCTTTTGTAATTTTTTTTACGAGCTTCGTCCAAGCTGGTTTTACGCTGCTGATAACAATGACACCATCGCGTTTTTTTTCTTTTGAGCTTTTGGCAATGGGAATTTTACCCCATGCAGATTTAAGACATTCTGCCAATTCTGGTTGGCTGCGGCCAGGTATGGATTTGATGAATTGCTCCTGGCCTTCGAGAAACAATCCGATAGTGATATTTGTATTGCCGATATCTATCGCAATTAGGTTCATAGTTTACCGCTGTGCCCCACCATTTCTTTCTTTCACCTTCTCCCACAGTGCTTCGCTTAATTCTTTGATACCGTCACCGGTAACTGTTGAGATTGGGTAAATCCTTTTCTTCAGCTTCTCTTTCAACTCCTTTACTATTTTTCCATCCGGGTCAAGGTCAGTTTTGTTGACTATAATGATTTCAGTTTTTTTGGCCAGTGCTTTGCTGTATTGTTCCAGTTCGCGGCGAACGGCTTTGTAATTTTTCACAGGGTCGGAGCCAACTGTTGGCATTATATCAAGGATGTGGGCGATAATTCGAGTCCTTTCTATATGTTTTAGAAACTCAAAGCCTAAGCCTGCTCCATTATGTGCTCCTTCGATTAGCCCTGGAATATCTGCCATAACGAACCGTCGAAAGTCGCTTAGCTCGACAATTCCGAGCACCGGCTCAGTTGTGGTAAAGGGGTAATCTGCGATTTTTGGTCTTGCCGCTGAGCAGCGCGAAATAAGTGTGCTCTTGCCGGCATTTGGCATACCTACCAGACCGACATCGGCGATAAGTTTCAATTCGAGCCTGATATTTCTCTCCTGCCCTTTTTTGCCTGGTTCGGTGTGCCGTGGCGTCTGATTGGTTGATGTCGCAAAGGCCTTATTGCCTTTTCCGCCCCTTCCGCCGCGGCAGATGCAAACCTTCATTTCGACCTTGTCGAGGTCCTTCAGAAGCAGACCCAGGTCCGTATCGTAAATAAGTGTACCCGGTGGAACAGCGATTATCAGGTCTTCGCCGTTTGCTCCGTGCTTGTTTCCACTTGAGCCGTCCTGGCCGTTTTGTGCCCGCCAGTGATGTTTGCTGGCGAAATCCGTTAAGGTATCGAGATTTTCAATCGTCTCGAAATAGACGTTGCCTCCCCTGCCGCCATTGCCTCCGTCCGGACCGCCCTTGGGAATGAACTTTTCGCGGCGAAAGCTCAGACACCCGTTACCGCCATCGCCCGCCTTAACCCAGATTTTCGCTTCATCGATAAACATATCCCGTATAGGTATAAAAAAAGGATGGTATAATTACCATCCCTTTTCTTTATACCGGATATTTTTTCTTTTTATCAGATAACGTGAATTTTTCGCCCCTGAAAGCGGACTGTTCCATCTGCAGTGGCGAACAAAGTGTAATCTTTGCCCATACCGACATTGCTGCCGGGGAAGAATTTTGTCCCGCACTGACGGACGATGATTGAGCCGGCCACTATCTTCTGACCGCCGAACATCTTCACGCCTCTGTATTGAGGATTGCTGTCCCTGCCGTTCCTTGAAGAGCCTTGTCCCTTTTTATGTGCCATAGTTAGTTCACCTTGTTTAATACAATAGAAAAATCATCACTTCATTAAGTCACCTATTATAGCTGCCCTGTCTGGGCCTGTCCAGGAATTTTTAGTAATCTCAGCTTTTGCCTTTTGACTGTTATTCAGCCTGTAATATGGCCCTGATTGCACCCAGCGAAAGCAGCCCTTCGGTAACCAGCTTTATTTTACCTTGCGGGTCGATGAAGAAACTGCAGGGAATACCCTTTATCTGATTGTAAGGCGCTGGCATGTCATCTATATCGACAGAAAAAACCGTGTAGTTGATTTTTTGTTGTGTTGCGAATTTCTTGACCATTTTGGTGGTGTTGGGGGGCATTATCGTTGTGTAAGATATGGCCAGCATGGCCAATTTGTCTTGACTGGTGGTTTTTCTCAGTTCAATTAGATGCGGAATCTCCATTACACAAGGCCCGCACCATGTTGCCCATAAAATAATCATAACATCCTTGCCGCGGTAATCGCTTAGTTTGTGCTCCTTACCGTTAATATCGACTAACTTGAAGACCGGCGCCATCTGCCCATACCAGGAGGTGAAAATAGGCCCCCAGCCTCTTGCCGACCTGATGACATCGCTTAAACTTCCTTGCTGTTGGTCCACCGTTTGGATTCGTGCTGCGGGTTGCTGCCTTACGACTGCCCGGATTACTACCGCAGCAAGTATAATTGCGGAGATAAAAACTGCCAGCCAAAGATAGGTCTGTATCTGTTGCTTTGACATTTTGTGTTTCTCCGGTAACTCTGGCTCAAGTGTAACTCTACTACGATAACATACTATAGCATAAAAGGCAAAATTCAAAAAGCTTTTGGCCCATCGGGCGAGGGGAAAATCGTTTGACAACACAGATTTTAAGGCATAGCATAAATTTTCTACCTTCCCCAAGGGACAGGGGCGGGGTTTATGGGAAGCGACAATGACCGAATTGTTAAACAACACTTTGGCCCAGGGCATTGAGCATCTCAACATCATTTTGCTGATGGGCATGGCTATATTTTTCGGAACAGCCGGTGCCCGTATCTTCCAAAAATTTCATATTCCAACGGTAGTCGGCTACGTGGTCATAGGCCTGCTTATAGGAGAGTCCGGCCTGAACCTCATTGGCCGTGATACCGTAGGGACCCTTTCGTCATTCAATACGTTCGCTCTCGGCATCATTGGCTTTATGATAGGCGGCGAATTGAGACGTGACGTTTTCAAAAAATTCGGCAAGCAGTTCTTCATTATCCTTTGTTCTGAAGGTATAACAGCATTTATCCTCGTGGCTGTTCTTTCCGCCTCCATAGCTTGGTATTTTACTGAAAACCTGCAGACTTCAATTGCTATGGCCCTTGTCCTCGGTGCTATCGCCTCTGCAACCGCACCGGCAGCAACAGTAAGTGTTCTGTGGGAGTATAAAACACGCGGCCCATTAACATCGACTGTTCTTGCCGTTGTTGCTCTTGACGATGCCCTCTCTCTTTTGCTTTACGGCTTTGCGTCGAGCATTGCTGCTGCGGTTATTGGCAGAACAGATGGTTCAATATTGATGACCATCCTGATGGCTACTCTTGAAATAGCTGGAGCTGTGATTCTGGGTATATTAGCCGGATTGCTACTTAGTTTTGTACTCAAGCGAATCAAAGAACCGGATAAAGCCCTTGCTTTTACAGTCTCCTCTGTTCTGCTTGTCATAGGTCTCTCGATAGCGCTGAAGCTCGGTTCTATCTTGGCCGCTATGATACTTGGAGCCACAATTGCCAATCTCGCCCCTCGCAGAAGACAAAGCGCCTTTGAGCTTGTGGAAAAATTCGCACCGCCGATTTACGTGTTGTTTTTCGTTTTGGCCGGTGCTCATCTTGTCCTTCATGAAGTAACCGGTTGGATGATTGTGATGATTTTGGTTTATCTTATTGGTAGAACAGCAGGTAAATTTTTCGGTTCCTGGTTCGGCGCCAGGCAATCTAAGGCACCAGACGCAGTCCGCAGATATCTTGGGCTTTGCCTGCTCAGCCAGGCAGGTGTTGCAATCGGCCTGGCAATCATATCCAGTCAGTTGTTTGCAGGACAAATAGGACATGCAATTATCGTCATTGTAATGACAACAACCTTCGTTGTGGAAGTCTTTGGTCCGATGTTTGTGAGACTCGGTGTTAAAAAAGCAGGCGAGATAGGTCTTAATATTACCGAAGAAGACCTTATCAGAACTTACAGTGTTGCCGATGTGATGGACACAAAGGTGCCTGTTATTTCCGCAGGCACATCTTTGAGTGAAGTTATCAAAGTCGTTGGCAGTACCGACAACTTTTACTATTCCGTTGTTGACAGTGACAAGAAGCTGATAGGTGCCATTACGCTCGATGGTATCAGAAATACTTTTGCAACACAGGAGTTAAACGATTGGCTGGTGGCACTTGATATTGCCGAGCCAATTACCGCAAAGGTAACGCCGGATATCGCACTGGCAGAAGCATTCGAGAAGGCAAAGCAGCTTGATATAGAGCACATTCCCGTTACGGCTTCAAGTCAGGACAACAGCTTTATTGGCATCTTGAATTATCGCGATGTTCGCCGGTCGCTTAGTGCAGAAGTGTTGGCACGCCAACAAAAAGCCGATAATATACAATATACATCCCGTCCCTCCAGTGAAGGGCTGGATACATAAAGTTCCCTTTTTGCCGAAGAGATGCTAAAGTAAAAGCCCTGCAGCCCCGTCCATTGGATGGGCGGGGCCGCTTGTAGGGCCCCCGATAAAATCAGAAAATGGGATTGCTATGGGTTACTCGTTTGTTAATGCTGGTATCCAAACTCATGGCTATTTGAATTTGGCTTTGTTATTCGGACTGGTTATTTTTGGGGGTACCTTTGGTGCTCGTTTTTTTCAAAAGCTCCATATTCCACAGGTTGTCGGCTGTATCATAATCGGGGTACTCCTCGGTGATGTTTTTAATGTGATAAGCCCTCAACGTATTGAAACCCTCGAACCTTTTACAATGTTTGCCCTCGGTGTCATAGGGTTTATGATTGGAGCCGAACTTCGCAGTGATGTCTTTAAAAAATACGGAAAACAATTCTTCATCATTCTTTTTGCTCAGGGCATAGGCGCCTTCTTGCTTGTAGCCATTGGTGCTTCACTGCTGGCCTGGTTTGTGACACGTAATCCGTACCTTTCGATTGCAATAGGACTTGTGCTCGGTGCTATCGCCTCTGCCACAGCGCCGGCAGCGACCGTGAATGTTTTATGGGAGTATAAAACAAGAGGGCCTTTGACAGCAGCGGTGCTGGCTATAGTAGCACTCGATGATGCTCTGGCACTGCTGCTTTACCGTGGCGCTGCTACAGGAGCAGATGCACTTATCGGCACAGGGCACGGCTCCGTCCTCACAACAACCTTCGTATTGTTGGTTGAAATTATCGGCGCTATAGCCCTCGGATTTTTAACGGGGGTGATGCTGTATTTTATCTTAAAATTCGTCAGGGCTGACGATAAAATCCTCGGATTCTCGATTAGCTGTCTTTTGCTTGTTGTCGGTGTCTCTATGATAGCGGATATCGGCCCGATTTTGCCTGCTATGACACTGGGCATAACTATGGCCAATTTGGCGCCGAGGGAAAGCAAAAGCGTTTTTGACCTCATCGGAAGATTTTCACCGCCCATCTACACCGCATTTTTCGTATTAGCTGGAGCCCATATGGAGTTCGACACAATAGCTGCGTGGATAGTGGCTATGATAGCGGTATATATTCTCTGTAGGGCAGCAGGTAAGATGGTGGGGTCCTGGTTTGGTGCCAGGTGTTCGGGCGCACCGGAAGTGGTTCGTAAATACCTGGGAATTTGCCTGTTGCCTCAAGCTGGCGTGGCCATTGGCCTTGCTATCCTGGCTGGCCGGCAGTTTAACGCAGAACTCGGAAAAATTATTATTATGGTCGTTATGACTGCTACGTTTTTGATGGAAATACTTGGCCCAATATTAGTCAAAGTAGGGGTAAAAAAGGCAGGCGAAGTGGGAATGAATGTTACTGAGGAGGACCTGATAAAGACCTACGCCGTCAAGGATGTTATGAATACTGAGCCGACGAGCATAGCACAGGATTTGCCATTGCACGAGATTCTTGAGGTCTTTAGTACTTCTGACAGTGTATATTATCCGGTTATTGACAGCCAATCTCGCATCGTTGGAATAATCACCATCGCCGATATCAAAGAGATGTTTGCCAACCAGGATGTTGCAGGCTGGCTGCTGGCCTGTGACGTTGCTGAGCCTGTGTTGGATAAATCTACACCCAACGAACCTCTTGAAGAGGCGATGGAGAGGATGAGCAGATATGATTTGGAAAATATGCCTGTAGTGGCCGGTAATGATAATAAGCTTGTTGGAGTTTTGGACTATCGAAGGGTCAATCGGAAAATAAGTGCCGAGGTTTTGCATAGACGTAAAATAGCAGACGAAGTGGCCTTGGCAACGTCGTAGCAGATAGAAATTGACAATGTACACTTTAAGGTGAAGCCTTGAAACAGTTTTCTTTTCCTAAAAGTAAAAGGCTTGTTAGCGATAGGCAGTTCGAAGCTGTTTTGGCTCGCAATCTGCGTTTTAGCAATGGATTCCTTACGCTTTATATAAGTCAAAATGAGTGTGGCCATCCACGATTGGGTGTTTCTGTCGGTAAATCCTGCGGTGATGCGGTTGTCCGGAATCGGTTAAAACGATTGTTAAAAGAAGTATTTCGGCAAAGCCAGGGCGAGATTCCAGCCGGCTTTGATTATTTGCTTATGGTTTCCCCTCATTGGGCAAAAAAGTTGGATAAATCTGCAGACCTCAGAAAGGCTTTAAGATTATTGACATTTGAGAAAGTTAAGACCTCATTTCTGGCTCTGGTGAATAGAGCTAAGAGGTTAGACAGTAAAATGGTGAAACAGTGACCCAGAAAAGCAAATTAATACCAATAGGAGCTGCTGCAAAAAAAGCTGGCATTTCCCGCCAATCTTTGCAATATTACCTTATGGTTGGTTTGCTTGAACCCACAGAAATTACACCGACGGGAAGAAGATTGTTTGACGAAAAAGCCGTTGGACGAATTAAACTGATAAAAGGGCTTAATGACAGCGGGTATCCGCTGCGTGCCATAAGGGAGTTGTTTATGGAAGGTCGCTCCAATCTGAAAGGAAACAAAAAGTGAGTGATTATGAAACCACACAAAAAAGACGCAATATGACCGTAGGAATTTTTGTGGTAGCGGCTGTGTGCGCGCTTGTATGGCTTATCATTAAGTTTGGCGATTTGCCGGGATTTGTCAGCGGGATTGGTTCTTTTCGGGTTTTTGTTCAATTTCCAACAGCACCGGGAGTACAGAGAGACACACCTGTCCGCTTCTGCGGCTATCAGATTGGTAGTGTAACAAAGGTCAAGGCTCCTGAGATACTCACGGATTTAAATACCGGCTTGAAGTACCATCAAACAGTGGTCGTTCTTAGTATCGATAAAAAGTATGTTAATATTCCGTCCGGCGTTGAGGTGAAATTGATGACGCGCGGTCTGGGCAGCAGTTATATTGAGCTGACAGTTGACCCTGCTTTACCATTGACTCCTCGTGACCCGAACCGACCGGAAACAAAATTCTTGACCGACAAAATGTTTCTACAAGGCTCGACCGGTATGACCAGTGAGTTTTTCCCGGCAGAGAGCCAGGAGAAGCTCGAAGAATTGGTTGATAGCCTCAGAACTCTTGTAAATAACGCCAACGATATTCTTGGTGACAGAGTCAACAAGGAGAATCTCAAGACAACATTAGCCAATCTGTCTGAGGCGACAAACCAAGCTACTGAGGCGCTAAAAGGATTTCAGCAGTTCATTGCTTCCGGCATTGATACGACAGAGCAGTTAACTGAAACAATGGTTGAGTTCCAGCTGGTTTTGGAGAAGATAAACAGCGGCCAAGGGACCGCTGCTAAGCTTATAAACGATGGCCGATTGTACGAAAATCTGCTTGAGAACAGTCAACAATTGGAGGTGTTGATAGAAGAGCTCAGGTCCTTTATAGCTAAGGCCCGCGATAAAGGCTTAGCTATCAAGGTAAAGTAAAACTACCTTTATTTATGCTCTTGTGTATCAAACAATTAAAAGGATTCCTATTTTTGAAGGATTGTGGCACAGCCCTCACTACGCCCGGCAGGATTCGAACCTGCGACCTTCGGTTTAGGAAACCGATGCTCTATCCTACTGAGCTACGGGCGCAAAAACCACTCGGTTCCCATTTTGCGACTTATTGCAAAATAGGGTCCCTCTAAGTACCTGCAATATAATAGCTTCCTGTACAAATTTCAACTCTTTTAGAAAGCGAAAGCTATAAAATCACCAAGAAGCGTTACTCCGGTGACTGTTTACCATTTAACTGTATTACCAACGCGGCTATTCTTGGTAGGTTACAGATAGGACCTAAAGACTTTAAGCTAACACTATCCTTGAGAATGAGGAGAAGGAAAGTTTATGGCCACTGTGTTACTCCGAAAAAGTATGCATCGAAGTTTCTAAATATTTTGATTACAGAGAAAAACTCAGCTATAATAGACTGCTAGGCAATGATGACAAATGAGGCGAAAATCAATGAGTAATTACCTAAAGATGTAAAAAACAACGTTAGAGCTTGATTGCGGTTTTATTAGAGAAGATTTAACTGACTTTAAGTAAATAATTTGGACTTGGCCAATAGAATGAGAAATAGAATTATGTTTATTAACGCGATTGATACAACAAAAAAGATTGAAACTACTCTTCCTCCATTAGGTTTGGGCTACTTAGTAAGTTCGCTGAAAAATGAGTTTGGTCCCGACTGTATTAAATTTAAAATTGTCGACAGAGATGTTGAACAGCATATAAAGACATTTAAGCCGCATATTGTCGGCATCACGTCGGTGAGCCAGAACTATAACATGGCAGTAAAATATGCTAGAGTTGCAAAAAATTATGGTCTGCCGATTATTATGGGTGGTGTGCATATTTCGGCGTTGCCATCTACATTGTCAAGTGATATGGATGTGGGAGTCATCGGTGAAGGAGAAAAAACAATTATCGACCTTCTCCATCTTTTTTTAGAGAAAGGGCATTTCGATAAAGAAGGGCTGAAAAGGCTCGGCGGAGTTGTTTTTAAAAGAGAGGATAAAATCGTTGTAACAGAAAAAAGAAAACCGATAGAACCTTTGGATAGAATACCAATGCCTGCCAGAGATTTGCTTAAAATAAGGGAGTCTACCTATATGTTCACCTCAAGAGGATGCCCTTATAGGTGTAACTTTTGCGCCTCATGTCATTTCTGGGATAATATTAGATTTTTTTCAGCTGAGTATGTCGTCAATGAAATCAAGTATCTTATTAATAAGTGTAAAGTAAAAAAGATATCGTTCTGGGATGACCTTTTTATAGCTAATAAAACAAGATTAAAAAGAATATTAGAACTGCTGAAAAAGGAAGGTATTTTAGATAAAGTAAAATTCACCTGTAACGTTAGGTCAAGCTTGGTTACAGATGAATTACTTCTGTTGCTGAAAGAAATGAATGTGAAATCCGTTGGTATGGGCTTAGAGTCTGGCTCGCCTAGTACCTTGGAATATCTTAAAGGGAAGAATATATGCATAAAGGATCATATAAATGCTATCAAAACACTCAGAAAACATCATATAAAATTTCGTACCAGTTTTATTATTGGTTCACCACAAGAGAGTCAGAAAGATATCCTGCAGACACTTTCATTTATTAAGGAAAATCGATTAAATAGTTTCGATATATATGTTCTGACGCCTTTTCCGGGAACACCCATTTGGGACTATGCAAGAACAAAGAATTTGGTAAGTAAAGATATGAATTGGGATTTCTTAAATGTAAATTTCGGTGTAAGTCACAACAATGCAGTAATTTTATCAGAAAGGTTAACAAGAGAGGAAATATATGAGCTGTTTCTACTATTTGCAAATATCAAGAGAAAAATAAAAATAAAGAAAGCCCTGAAAAACCCAAAATCTTTATTAAAATTATTTACTAAAATACTGTCCGGTGAGCCACTAATTGAAAGGTGATGAGGAAATTATATTGACCTAAACCCGATTGAAATTACATAAGCTTCATTTGTATTTCGATTACGGATAATGAAATAAGTAAGCTGTATGTTATATTTCCGCAGGTTTTATGCATAGCAATTTGTTACACCTGCAGAGATCTTTATGTCATAACTGATATATGTGTTTTTCAGAAGGCAAAGTGTTAGATTTATGAATGCAGATATAGGCAATTTGTCTGAGAAACCGACAGGATATTATGAAGGTGTCAGGGAGGATATGCTAAAATACATACCGCAGAACACAAAAAAAACCTTAGAGTTTGGCTGTGGGTTCGGCAGATTTTCTGCTCTGGTTAAGGAAAGATTTGATGCCGAAAGCTGGGCGGTTGAGATAAATAAAGAAGCAGCTCAGGTGGCCGCCAAAAAACTGGATAAAGTAATTAACGCAGATGCACTACGAGCACTTGACAAAATACCCAACAACTATTTTGGCTGTATAATATTCTTTGATGTTCTGGAGCATCTGGTAGATCCCTATTCTCTGTTATGTTCGGTTAAAGCAAAACTTATAGAAAAAGGGGTTATAATTGCTTCACTACCGAATATTAGATACTATCGAACTTTTATTGATTTCGTAATACATGGTAATTGGGATTACAAGGACCACGGCATATTGGACAAAACTCACTTAAGGTTTTTTACCCGAAAGAGCATCATTAAAATGTTCAACCAATTGGGCTTCGAAATTCTGGAATTAGAGGGGGTACATCCCACTTCCAGTCGGACTTTCAGACTATTGAATATGATTCTCTTGAATTCTTTTTTTGATGTCAGGTATAAACATTTTGTTGTTGTTGTCAGACCTAAATTACAAAACAAATAGCGTGAAGCTTTCGATTGTCATAGTCTGTTGGAATGTGCGGGAATACTTAGTCGAGTGTTTACGTTCAATAGAAGTAAATCAACCTTCTTGCAGATTTGAAATGATAGTTGTTGATAACGCAAGTGCCGATGGCACCATTGATGTAATCAAAAAGGATTTCTCCAAAGTAACAGTGGTCGCAAATAATGAGAATCGTGGCTTTGCTGCAGCAAACAATCAAGGTATTGAAAGGTCAAAAGGGGAATACATACTTTTCCTAAATCCTGATACAATTGTACATCCACATTCTTTGGATAATCTTATAAACTTTCTGGATAATAATGATGATGTAGGTGCTTGTGGCCCAAAGCTTTTGAACAGCGACAGGACAACTCAGCGTTCCGTGCGACGATTCCCTTCATTTCGCGGGGCTTTGTATCGACATACTGCTTTCAGATTTCTGGGGATTTTCAAAAATAAATATGAAAAATGGGTAATGAAAGACTTTGACTATAATCGACAAATAGAAGTCGACCAGCTAATGGGAGCGGCGTTGATGACAAGAAAATTGGTATTACAACAAGTGGGGTCGATGGATGAAAGCTTTTTTGTGTATTATGAAGAGGTTGATTTGTGTTATAGAATCAAGCAGGCTGGTTGGCGTATAGTTTATATTCCCGAAGCGGTTGTTACTCACCTTGGAGGTCGTTCGGCAGGACAGATACCTGTAGGCAAACGCATAATAGCAATGACAAGTCTGCTCAAGTTTTTCAGGAAGCATCGGGGCGGATTTGCCTCAGCAATTTTTGTCTGTGTTTTCAAGCCTGCAATTGTTGTAAATGCTCTGGTAAATATCGCAAGTGGTGCCATCAGGTACATATTTGCGGTTTTGGTATCAGACCACAGCAGCCGCAGAAAATCAGCACGAAGAATTAAAAGTTCGGCAAGGCTGCTCTCAAAAATACTCCCGGCATAACCTTTTTGGGAAGTAGTCTTTTGCCGATTTTCAGTGTAGAGACTTTAGCAATGAGATAACCAGGGGGCGGTATAAATGCCCTTTTCAACCAGTTCAAGAACATATCCGGCTATCTTAACACAATTGAGTTGCTCGTGGACCCATTTCATTCCAGCGTCCGCTATTTTTTTTCGTTCTGTTTCGTGGTTGAGATACCAGTTCGCTAATTTGAAAAACTCATCAACATCATCAAAATATCTGAGATGCTGGCCATCTTTAAACAGAAGATCCGTGTCGGGCACCCTTTTTGCCAGCACGAAAGTACCACCAGCGAGATAATGAGTCAATCTGTCGGAATGATAAAGTCTGACAGAATTAACGGCATTTATATTGACTCCTATACGAGCACCGCTAATAGCATATAAGTAATTAATTCCGCCAATCTTTGGCCTGCCGAAACAGCCGTAAAGGGTGCAATTATCTCGTTTGGCAAGTTCGGTTACAAGTTTTTCCCTAAGCACTTTGCTTGTATCTGCGTGGTGTTTTGCATTACCAGTCCATAAAATATCTGTTTTCCACTTTTTTGATACCTCGTATCGATGGTCGGTATCGGGGTCACAGAGGTTCGGTACAAATACACAATTTGGCACACCGGCATTTCGATAATCCTGTAAGAATTCTCCGTCATTTGCTGTTCTTAGTATATCAAGCTTCTTGGCAGTTTCTATTCTGTTTTTCTGTAGTTTTGGCCAAGGGTCCCCATCGTCTCCAATGAAAGCTGCATTTGGAGCTGCTTGCCGCATATGTCTAATCGTATTTGCATCAAAAACTCTAGGAAAATTTATATAAACAATATCCGGCGTATAACTCTTTAATTGATCAGCTAAGAGTTCATCGACTTTAGATTTGAATAAAAGTTTCGAGAGAGTTTTGCTTTTCAAAGGGCTAACCTGGGAAAGCGCATTGCAGTAGCTGAAAAGGCGGACGTCATTGCCCAGACGAATGAACCCCTTAGCTAATTTGGGTATTTGGTCCACAAACATTTTTATGGATTTGTATTTTATATCGGCAACGATAAAGATGCGTTTCGGCTTATACAATTTAATTTCCTAAAAATCCCCCGGCAATTAACAATTTTAAATTATACCTCTCTTACGAGGACGTCTAAAATACTTGCCAGGGTTTCTTCTTAATACGTTTGCCTTTTTCAGCCTTTATCGCGGCGATTGCTCATCTGCGAAACGAACATATAAATCGCCGTAATTGTCAATATGTTTATTCATTGTTGAAAGGACCTGCTTTATCTTATGACAATCTGCCCAGTTTGGCAATGCAAAGGTCATTGACCCGCCCAGACAGTAATTAAACTGTGCTTTTCCAAGTCTGGATAAGTAATCTATGCAGTTAAGCGTCGGCTCAATACGCTCGGTGACAAATTCCAGCGATATGGTTTTAATAGGCACCGACAGTCCCTGCAGGACTTCGTATTCGCCACCTTCAACATCTATTTTGCAAAAGTCAGGTTTGCGGTATTTCTCTATCAGCAAATCCAGCGTGGTTGTCTGCACGGGCAGCTTATCAGCCCATTTGTGGCTCGAAAACCGGCCGCTTTTTTTTACAGCGGTAATCCAGTCTCGCGACATAGTGGCAAGCGTGTGCGACCTGTCGATAAACAGGGTCCTGCTGCCTTTTTCACCGGCAAGGGCGGCGGTTTCTATTGAGACATTGCCGTTTTTGAATCTGCGTTTCAATACTCGCCAGCAGCTTTCCTGCGGTTCAACTGCCACGACCGTAGCGCCTAATTGGACAAACATATCTGTCTTATCGCGGATATTGGCCCCGATATCGAAGCAAAAGTCACCCTTATTTATTAGCTGCGAATAAAAATTCAGCTCCTTAGATAACTGTTCGGCCTCCTTGCCTTTTGCCTGCCTTGACTGCAGCTTTCTCCAGTTCCGCCGGTATTTGTAATATTGTTTTATTCTGGAATAAATTCGCATTACCACTCCGTTTTCAAGAAGAATCTGTGACAACTATCCTATCTGCAAACTACTCTTTGGTAAACCAGAACATTCCGCAGGCATACCTTGCATTTTCCAGGATATCTATGTCTATATTTTCAATAAATCTTTTATCATCATCCGAGCCGGACAGCTCAACTAACTTAAGATTACCAAAATAGTCAAGGATTTGCTTAGGTGAATGGATTCTATGGGCATTAAAGCAAAGTCGGGGCTTGCCCACCGGCAGCGAAAAGAAGAGATTGCCGCCTTTTGCAAGGCACCTTGAAAGCTCGCCGGCGGCTTTCTTTGTCCCCAGCGGGTCTAAAGCATCACCATATCTGCCAAGGCCAATATGTTCTGCAACATGCAGGCAGGAAATAGATTCCAGAGAATTATCAGAGTAAGGCAGGTTCAGTATGCTGCCTTTTCTATTCTCAATATTGTCAAGGTATGGCGCATCCAAAGGCCTGATATCCACAAAGTGAACCTTGGTAATCGTGGTCAGAAAACCGACAAAATTAACGTTTGACCCTACGTCTACGTGTAGGCTCGGTTTTAGTGCATATATCTTTTTGAAAGCCCAAATATCCTGGTAGAAATAATGGCTGTCTATCCTTGTCTTTGATGTTCTGTCAAATAAGCACGGGTATGTATCCCGAAGTTTGATTGGCTCGGCACCTTCTATCTTGCTGTATTTACGCATATCCTTTATATATCTCGGGTACTCTAACAATGCGCGCAACGGTTTTCCTTTCCTTAGCGGCCTTTTCCATCTACTGATTACACTTGACATCCCTCTTGTTTCCTCCCAGCTTATGTGTGAGATACCGTTTCGTTTCGAATCAGTTTGAAATATTCCGGGCCACAGTGTGTGCCTATCGGTTTCTTTCTGGTAACAAAATCGATATCTAATCTATAACCCTGCTTGTATCTTTTATTCAGAGCTTCAATTGTATATTCACCCGGACCGTCGAAAAGCTTCCGGTCAGTTACATTCACCATATTTACCTGTATCGCACAGGCACACTGATTTTGAAAATAAAGAAAGTTCGGCAGCTCGTCGCTGTGGTTCTGGCACCACCGGCAATTCCAGGATTCCAAAGTGTTGGGATTATAAAAATAGCCGAACGACTTTAAAATAGACCGTACGGATGTTACTTTTCCTAACGCTTTTATTAAACCGGAATTAGCGGAGAATAGTTTTTTGACCACCGGATTATTATTTTGCGACGAACTTATTATTTTTTTGACGAGCGGCGTGCTGTAAATGGTCGCACACAATTCGAAAGGGTATCTGGTGCTTGGTGTTCGGCCTTGTTTCCAGTTTAGGCTGTACACGGTTTGCTCACTGACAACGGTTTCGTTAATGGGGTCGCCGCAGTCTTTTATACTCTTCTCGCTAAACCGAAGTGAAAAACCGAAAATATCTTTAGCATATTTACTAAATGTTTCATCGATTACGTTAAAATCGACAGAATCAAAGTACACAACGTCATCAATGCCAAACAAAATGTATTTTGTGTCAATCTTATTTAGTAGCTCTGAAAAGTCACTATGAAAATCCCCTTCTTTTATCACAATGCAGCTTGGATAATTCTGAAAAAGCTGCTCATACTCTTGTTCAAACAACTCAACCTTATAGATGATATAGGTTTGGATAAGCTCCACCGGTAAATGTTTGTATAAACTTTCCAGATATGCATCAAGCTGCAAAGGCCGATTCTTCGTGAATACAATATTACTTATCATTTCTTTCATATCTTTTTGCTCGGCGGTTAGTTATATATGCGCTTTCCATAAAGATAATATTCCAAAAGTATTTTGAGCTTTCTTCTCCAGTAAGACAGGCCACCTGAGCTTCTTTTGCCAAGATAAAATTTACGATTGATTCGATAATCCAAAACCTTGTGTCGATACAGTTTCAACTCATGCGGCTCTATGACCTTAATCACATTTGATTTGCCGTCCCTGAAATGATGTATTTTGTTTCCGCAGAGGACATCGTTTCCATATTGTATGACAGCAGCTTTATACTGCTTTTTCATAGCTCTGTTTCTTTCGACGAATTTTACACTATTGCTGTCCTGGTGATATCTGCCGTAACTGGCAACCATGGGCAAAAAATATGGCAGGTAACCTTTTGTGATGAAATTATAGCTAAAACTCAGCGTGGCGTGGTTTTGCAAAAAACAACCTGTAGGTTCGTACTTGGGGAAACAATTTTTGAAAACTTCAGCACGTATGCATAATGCACTTTCGGGGCAAAGAGAAAAAGTTCCCAGCCCAAAAGGGAAAAATTCTATTTTTTGTGGTGGCGGATGATTCAGAAAATTTGAACATACGACTTTTCCCAGTATTCCATCTTCGCTCATACACCGAGTCAGTCCGTAGACCAATGATATTTTAGGGTCATTCTCCAGTACTTCAACACATCTCTTAAACCAATTCCGGTCCAAATATCCGTCTGAAACAAAACAGAGCATAATATACTCGCCACGGGCCATAGTCATCGCCTTGTAAAATCCCTCGTCTGCATCTCGGTCGGGCTCTGATATCCATCTTATGTGTTTATATTCTTTAAGAATTTCTATCGTCTCATCCGTGGAGGCGCCGTCTACCAAAACGTGCTCATAATTCGTAAAGCTCTGCTCCAAGACCGACTCTATAGTTTCACGTAAAAAACGCGCACCATTCTTGGAAGCGGTAATGACGGATATCTTTGGCCTCTGTTCCATATTTTTTAGTGCTTATATTTTGAGACTATTATATTTTGTCCGAATGGTATTAGCCTCGAATGTGTTTCAAGGCTTTGAAAAAAGTCTTTTTCCTTTTGATATGAAATACATAACTATTCCAATTGACTCATTATACGTTCCATTCAGTATATATTCCTCAAAAGATTCTGGCGAAACCAAAACAACCTCTATATGGCTGTCATCTTTGTTCTTCAGTGATTCCGCCTTATTTCCATAATAGGTATGTATCGTGTTATTTATGCGGCTCGGGCAAATCTTAAATCCGCCCAAATATGTTATTTCTTTGCAGCAGTAGCCCGTTTCTTCCTGCAGTTCTCTCAGAACAGTCTCCTCGTGGGATTCATCCTCCCGAACATATCCGGAGGGTAATTCAAGGGTATATCGGTTCTGCGGCGGCCGAAACTGACGAACTAATATGAACTTATCGTCAAGCGTCTGAGCAAGTATAACTGCTGAATCAGGACACGAAATACTATAATATGGTTCTTCTCCTGACCCTGAAGGAATTTCATCAATCGAAAACCACGGAGTCTCAAAAACTTTTTTTGTGTCCTTGTTGTTGTAATTGTGTTTTGGCATTTCCTTTCATACTTTATTCAATAAATCACAAAGTAATAAAATCTTCTGCTCCTCGAGTTCAGGGTAGTTGCCGATGTAATATCCATAGAAATGGATGTGTTCCACTTCGGGGTACTTTTCCCATTCCTTATCCGGTACAATCTTTCTTAGGTATGGTTGCCTGAGCTGATTGCCGCCGCCGGAACTGCCCCGACGAAACTCTACACCCGCATCGCTGAGCACTTTTTCAACTTTATTGCGAAACTCCGGGTCCGCCTTCTTGATTACCAGATTAAAAGCATAATTACAGCTTCCTTCAAGGTCGAAGTCGGTTCTGTATTTATCGCCGTCCAGATTTCTTAGAAAAATTTCAAAATTCCTCTTGCGATTAACGTTATTTTCATCGAGATGTTTAAGTTGGTTTCGGCCTATAACAGCCCCAATCTCAGTGTTGCGCACGTTATAGGCGGGGTATGCAAAGATAAAATCAGGACTAAGTTCAGGATTTTCTTCTATGTATTTTTGCCTGACTTCATTGCTTGTTGCTTCACGCACCATACCATGAGAGCGCAGCATACGAGCTGTTTCGTATATGCTCTCGTCATTAGTACAAACCATCCCCCCCTCAATCGTGCTCATATGGTGTGCAAAATAAAAAGAAAAATTGGATATCAGGCCAAAACTCCCTAACTTCTTCCCTTTAAATGTCGCCCCATGAGACTCGCATACATCTTCAATCAACGGGATATTCCCTTCTTCAAGTGTTGAAATCAGCCGACCTGTCAATCCGTTAAATCCTTGGACATGGGTGAGAAATACCGCTCTTGTCTTATCGGTAAGCTTGCCAATCACCTGTCCGTCATCCATACACAAATTCCTCGGATTGATATCAACAAAAACAGGCATAAAACCGTTCTGAAGTACGCAAGCTATATCCGATACCCACGTCAGCGGCGGGACAATTATTTCCCCCACGCCGTAAAGGTGTTTGAGAACGGCCATTGTGATAAGATTCGCCGATGCCCCGGAATTTACATAGACGCTGTAGCGTACGCCCAGCCACTTAGACCATTCACTTTCAAAAGCCTGAACATTGCTCGACTGTGTAAGACGGGGTGTTCCCTTGAGAAATTCAATCAGAGCATCCAGGTCCTCTCTGGTGATGTTATTCTCCATTAAAGCCCAGTTCAGCTTCACAGCCGGCCCCTCACAAATTCAATAAATCGCATCCTGCCCGTTTTTTCTAATCTCCCTTATCAGTCTGAATCCAAGGTGCTCGTGTCGAAAAGCTGGGGGATAGTTCGTTTTTAAATCGTATAGGTTTGTATTTTCATCCCGCCAGCTCCCACCAAAGCATATAAGGGGACTGCCTTTAACTGGTTTAACCCCTGAGTCATAATGTATCGGGTTTTCCGTCCACTCCCAGACGTTTCCTATTAAATCGTATAATCCAGAAGACATCGGTCGAAGTCTGCCAACGGGATGAGTCATTCTTTTTGCATTGTTTTTAAACCATGCATATTTACTAATATCATCCTGGGCGTTCGTATTGGTTATAGATAGATTAACCAAATATAAGTACTCCTTTTCTGTTGGCAATCTGTATAAATTACCATCCTCAATTTTATTTAAGCGTTTGATGAATTCCTGAACCATATCGAAAGAAACATTTTCCACAGGCCGGCTGTCATCTTGAAACTTGCTCGGGTTATAACCCATCACTTCCTGCCACTGCTTCTGCGTTACCTCAAACATGCCCATTAAAAAATCATATCCTTGCCCCGATACCTTCTTAAACTGTATACCGATAGAATTTATATAGTCTGCTTCTTCTAAATTAGTTGCAGCTTTCCCTGAACCTGCTACCAATCGTGGATTTTTATTATAAATAGAATATTTAAGATTTTCCGCATCATAATCATATTCCAGTAAATACTTAGGCTTTTGGGTATCTATATAGCGAGCAAACAAACCATCGATACAGCTTTGGTGATACCAGGTAAATACTTCTATTTTGGGTGGTCGGTCGATTATCTTGAAAGAAAAATCAGCCTCATCTTTATGAACCGCAACGAATTCTCTAACTGAATCAAAATATTTTTTTAAAGGTTCTGTCTGTCCTTGTATCTCTACAGCAGACAAACGTGTCTTGAAAGCATGATTAACTGTCAAAAAAACTAAAATTAATAATAGTGACAAACTCAGCCCTTTATTTGATAAAATCTTGTCAAAATCAAAGAATGCGTAAATTATAGAAATAACCAAAGCGCTAATGCAATAAACGTAGTGGCCCGGCAGCACAAGATGATTTAAAATGGCATTCACATACGAAGCGCGAGTAAAACAAATAGTTATTAAGATAGAAAGAATTAACATTGCCGAGAATATAATCTGCTTAGTTATAGACCTGAATATCTTTTTCCTAAATCGAATACAAAAAAATGTGGATACAATTAAGCACACAACACCAACATGAAAAACCTTAAAATATGTTTTATCTCCATAGTTGATATTAGTAAACATGGGGAAGAAAGTACCTGAAAGTAGTGCCAAAACAAATCGTACCAAATTAACAAACGGCACCAATAAATCTATCATGTCAGACTGACCGGTCATTCGAAAATTAGGATACGCAAAATAAATATGTATAGAAAAAAGTAT
>Ga0114922_10001507_pt1 | contig 22263 bp, 13 predicted proteins | sample AartaG_FD_100975 | JGI IMG/M metagenome (GOLD analysis project Ga0114922, IMG submission 100975) | Deep subsurface microbial communities from Aarhus Bay to uncover new lineages of life (NeLLi) - Aarhus_00045 metaG | ecosystem: Environmental > Aquatic > Marine > Oceanic > Sediment | place... | reverse complement strand
GGCCGGCGTGGACTCCATCGAGCATGGGTACGGGTTGAAGGACGAGACCATCAAGCTGATGGCCGAAATGGGGACGTTTTACGTCCCGACGATCATCTGTAACCTGAGCGACCGGTACATCAAGGAACGGGACAGTCGGCTGGCCCAATTGGGCCATTCCAAAGATGAGAAAGTCGCAAAAGGCCGTACCCTTATAGCCTATGCGGACCAGAGATCCCAGGCGCATGCCGAGCACCAAAGAAAAGCGTTGGTGAATGCGGTTAACGCCGGGGTGAAGGTCTGTATCGGCTCTGACTCCACTCCTATCGGCGAGATCGGCATCCTGGAAATCGAACAGTTAGTCCTTTCCGGGGTAAGCGAGATGAACGCGCTCATTGCCGCCACACGTAATTGCGCGGATTTATGCGGCGTACTGGATAAGCTTGGGACCGTCGAGGAGGGTAAGCTGGCCGACCTCGTTGTCGTTGCCGAGAATCCCCTGGAGAACATCTCAAATATCCGAAAGGTGAAAATGGTGTTCAAGGATGGGTTTGCCGTGGACTTGCGTCAGCCTAAGGCGCCGGCCGGCTATTGGGACTACTACTTCACCGGCAAAGCTCTTCGACGAGGATACCTGGGTGAGGCAGAGGCCGCAGCCGGTTTTGACAGAGGTCTGGCAGAATCCCCTGAATGATATCTTGGAGTGTTCCGGATGTGTGTGAAAGGCATCCGGCAAATCCGGGCGGTCTGAGCTTGTATTAGAACCAAGGTTCAGTGGTCAACGACCTGTTGGATTCAAAAACAAATTAAGGGGCGCTAGAATGAAACAGTTCTTCGCGATTTCCACATTAGCGTTGTCAGTGTTGCTGCTGGCAGCGACGGTGCAGTCGGCACAGTCCGCAGAGTCCACGAACAGCGGCGATTACGCCGAGCTTGTCAGCCTGCTTGAGGAGTTTCGTGAGTTCGCGCGCCCGCAGGTAACGGACGGCGTTCCTGACTACTCGGCAGCCGCTATGGAGAAACAGTATCGCGAACTTGAGACATTCCAGAGCCGTCTGGCCGCGATCGATTCAAGCAGTTGGTCAGTCTCGGACCAGATCGATTACCATCTGGTTCGTGCGGAGATGAACGGACTTGAGTTCCAGCACCGGGTGCTCAAACCCTGGTCGCTCGATCCCGGTTTCTACAACGATACTCTGCCTGGAGTCGGGCGAAGACAGGAATTGCCCCTCGACGAAGAGGATCTTAACCGGCTTCGGGCGAGACTTCAGACTTTGCCTGAGTTTTTTGAAAAGGCCAACGCGAATCTCTCGCCTTTGTCAAACGTATCCGCTGATTTGGGTACAGTCGCCGTCCTTTCTTTGGGGGATAGCAGAAAATCTTACGAAGCCCTGGCCGCCCAGGCGGCCGAACGCCAGCCTGAGCTGGTCGCCGATGTAGAGAAAGCCCTGGCCGAAATAGATGGTTACATCGACTGGATCGAGGCCAACAAGAATAAGATGACCGCCAGAGCCGGTGTTGGAAAAGAAAACTACGACTGGCTGATGAAGAACGTCTATCTCTTTCCGTATACGTGGGAAGATATCCGCACGATTGTAGAGCTTGAAGATAATCGTGTCATAACGTTTCTGAAACTCGAACAAAACAGGAATCGCAACGTTCCTCCACTTGTACCGGTTCAGTCTCAGGAGGAATACCGGGCAAGTATCGTTGAGGCCGTTGATCATGTTATGAGTTTTCTCCGTAAAGAGGAGATCTTTACCCTTGACGGCATCACCGTACCGGACCGCTATTTCAGGTCGCGCTGGGAGGGGAAAGGTTACTACCTGGACCAACCATGGCCAGAGAAACATGATTACTTCTTCAATTTTTCGCACCGAGAGGCGGTGATGGAGAACACGCATGAGTTGGTCGGTCATAATTTCGATGATCAGAGATCGCGGCGTGATGACCGTCCGATTCGGGGGGCCAGACGCCCGTACAAGATATCCACCGGCCGCGGTGAGGGGTTCGCCTTCGCTCTTGAAGAGCTATTGATGCACGCCGGTTACCTTGACGGGCGAAATGCGCATGGAAGAGAGATCGCCTATGAGCAGGCCGCTTTCCGGACGGTCCGTGCGCTCTCGGATATCTATATGCACAGCCAGGATTGGACCTATGAAGATGCGTACAAATTCTGCGTCGAAAATGCGCCGCATGGAGAGCTGCTAGATGGCAGTCACCATTTGTGGTACGAACTGGATACAACCTTGCGCGGTGTAGGCCATCATATGATCATGGTAGTTGGCAAGGTTCAGTTCATGAAACTGTTCAGAGACAGGGCTCAACAACTTGGTGACGACTTCAACCTCAGAAAGTTCATGGATGAGTTCTTCGCGTCGGGCATGATCCCCATGTCGCTTATCAGATGGGAAATGACAGGTTACGACGATGAGATCAAGAAGTTGTGGTAATAAGGAGGCTATCACCTAAAGGGATAGTATACCCTGAGTTGCCCCGGGGACTGCCGAAAAATGGGGATGGCTCAGTTCCAGTTGTTGCAATTCGAGCGGGATTTTGATATCATCATGCAATCCGAGGGTTTGGCCGTTCAGTCAAGCGTTTAACATGGGAAATGTCAACTAAGAGGGTGTGAAATCATGAAAAATCTGCTTGAAGGCATTGAAGAAGTTCTCCTGATGGGACCCGGTCCGTCGTGTATCTCTGAGTCAGTCTACGAAGCGCTCAGCAAGAAGACACTCGGGCATATGGACCCCTATTTCTTGAAGATCATGGATGCGATCAAGGAACAATTGCGAGAGATCCTGAAAACCCGGAATGAGCTTACAGTTACTATGCCGGGAACCGGTTCGGCAGGTATGGAAACCTGTTTTGTCAACCTGGTGGAGCCGGGTGATCAGGTCCTGGTGCTCATTAATGGAGTATTCGGCAACCGAATGCAGGATGTGGCTTCACGGTTAGGAGCCAAGGTGGATACCCTCGAATATGAATGGGGTAAACCGGTTGTTGTCGACGATGTCAAGAAGAAGGTTGCGGAGAAACCCTACAAGATTGTAGCTGTCGTTCACGCTGAGACGTCAACAGGGGTATGTAATCCGGTAGCCGAGATCGGCGAACTGTTCAAAGGAACGGAGACGATATATCTTGTCGATGTTGTCACCAGCCTGGGAGGCATGGATATCGACATGGATAAGTGGGGAATAGATGCTCTGTACGGCGGTTCTCAGAAATGTCTTTCCTGCCCGCCGGGCCTTGCTCCGGTATCCTTTTCTGACAAATCCGTCGAGGCGCTCCGAAACAGGAGCACAAAAGTCCCCAATTGGTATTTGGACTTGAACATGATCATCAAGTACTGGGAAGGGGCAAAACGCGTTTATCACCATACCGCCCCCATTAATATGCTCTATGGTTTCTACCAGGCGCTCTTTGTAATCCTGGAAGAGGGTTTGGAGAACGTATACAAGCGCCATTTGGAGAACCACAAAGCGCTTGTCGCCGGCTTGGAGGGACTTGGTCTGGGTATGCTGGTTGAACCGAAGTATCGTCTGCCCATGTTGAACGCGGTTACTGTGCCGGAGGGAGTTGATGAGGCACGCGTCCGCAAAGTGCTGCTTGAGAAGCACAGAATCGAAATCGGCGCTGGCCTGGGAACGCTGGCAGGTAAGGTCTGGCGCGTCGGTTTGATGGGGCACACCGCCCGTCCTGAAAACGTCAATCGTCTGTTAGAGGCTCTGAAAAGTACTCTTTAGTGCGGTACGTGTCAGAACAGATAACATGTTAAGTCCATAAGGAGAACTGGAAATGGCTCATGGGTACAATGGCAAGATACTGAAAGTGAACCTGACTGATTCGACTCATGTTGTCGAAGAAAAAGATGAGTATTTCTACAGGACCTTTATGGGCGGCAGTGCAATGGCCTCGTATTTCCTGCTCACCGAGATGGGAAAAGGCGTCGACCCTCTTGGCCCGGACAACGTATTGGTAATAACGACTTCCATATTGACCGGGACTGGTTTGCCAGGATCAAATCGTTTCACAGTTGCGGCAAAATCTCCGCTCAATGACGGTTTTGGCGAAGCGGAAGCAGGCGGCTTCTTTGCATTAGAACTCAGAAAAGCAGGGTTCGATGCAGTTGTCATCAAAGGGAAAGCTCCAAAACCTGTTTATCTTTGGCTCACAGACGGTAAGGTTGAAATCAGGGACGCGTCACACCTCTGGGGTCAAGATACCGGGTATGCTTTGGATAAGATACGCGAAGAGCTGAAGGACAAGAAGATCCAGGTGGCCGGGATTGGGCAGGGCGGAGAGAATCTGGTGCGTTATGCCTGCATCATCCAGCTTCCTGAAGGTGCCGCCGGTCGATCTGGAATGGGGGCCGTGTTCGGTTCAAAGAACCTCAAGGGTGTGGCTGCAAGGGGCAACGGCGCTTTGGAGTTTCATAATCCGGATGGACTGAAGAAGCTTAAATCGTATTTTCTCAAGAACATGAAGGATCATCCTGTCTGCCAAGTACTGACAGAAGGTGGCACATTGGGATGGGATATGGAGGATCTGGACGCCGATGGTGTCCTGCCTACTAAGAATTTCCACGGTGGTTCCTTTGATCAGGTTGAAAAAGTCACATTCGAGCAGCTGAAGAAGACCGTATTGTCCGGCCGCCTTACCTGTCAGGCATGCCCTATTGTCTGCAAACAGGAATGTACAGGGGGGAAATACGATATTGATCCGCGTTTTGGAGGACCCCAGTACGAGACATCAGGAGCATTTGGTCCGAACCTGCTGGTGGATGATATAGAAGTGATTGCCAAAGCTCACGAGCTCTGCAATAAGTACTCACTTGATAGTATTGACACCGGCATGACCATTTCTTTTGCCATGGAGTGCTTTGAGAACGGGATCATCACCAAGGATGATACCGATGGCGTCGAGCTGACTTTCGGGAACGGTGATGCCGCTTTGGAATTGGTCACAAAGATTGCGTTTAGGAAGGGGTTTGGAGCGTTGTTAGCCGAGGGCTGTCACAGAGCCGCCCAAAAAATCGGAAATGGCGCCGAACGGTTCTCCATGGCGGTGAAAAAACAGGCTTTCGCCATGCATGAGCCCAGAGGGAAAAACAATATTGCCTTTGCTTTTGCCTTATCACCCACAGGCGGCGATCATATCGAGGCGGCTCACGATATGCCATTCCAAGAGGGTGGATGGGCTGTTCCCGATGTTTACCCCATTGGCATTTTGAAGGGAGTTCCTGCGAGAAATTTGAGTCCGAGGAAGGTAAGCTCGTTTGTGTATAATCAACATGTTTACAGCTTTTTGAATTCTCTCTCCATGTGCTTTTTTACGGCCGGCCCAGCAAGGTTGTTCAGATTAAATCACGTTGTTGAGATGGTAAACTGCGCCACGGGCTGGGAAACGAGTCTGTTCGAGATCATGTTGCTCGGAGAGAGGACGACGACGCTGGCTCGTGTAGTCCTGACAAGAGAGGGACTGGGGCGTAAAGATGACATGCTGCCCGATAGAATGTTTGAACCTCTGGAAACCGGATCATTAACGGGCGAGAAACTCGACAGAGGACAATTCGAGAAAGCGCTGGATTATTATTATGAGATGATGGGTTGGGACGTTGAAACCGGTGTCCCGAGGGAAGCTAAACTGCACCACTTGAATATTGCCGACCTTTCTCAATTCTAGTGTAACAACGCTGTTTATGCAGTGAAAGAGTAGGAGTTGACCTGATGACTGAAATAGAGAAGAAGTTGTTTTCTCAGGAATTGCAGGATGAGATAAGAAACCGATTCTTATATGTGGATTGGGATCCGTACACGGGGCGGCGTGTCTATCTGGAGGCTTCTGGAGGAGGATTAAGGCTCAAGTCGGTAGTGGAGACGCTGTGCAGGGAAGTGGCACTGCCCGATGAGCTTTTTAGATACAATCCGGCGTCCGATTATGTGGTGGAAACGTATAATAAAGGAATCGAGGACGTCAAACTCTTTCTCGGTGCGAAATCCGGAGTAATCGTACCGGCCAATAGCGCGACTCATACTCTTTTTCGTGCGGCTAATGCGATTACCAGTCACATACCTGGAAAGAATGTCGTAACTACAAAGCTCGAGCATCCTGCATCCCTGAGTGCGTGTAAATATTATGCGGAGGTCACAGGAAAGGAACTGCGTATTGCCGACGTTTCCAAGGATACCAGCTCTGTTCCTGTGGAGAAGATTCTTGAGAAGATCGATAAGGATACGAATCTCCTTCTTTTTCAGCACGCTTCCAATCAGACGGGAGCCGTCAATGACGCCAAGACTATTATTGAAGAGGCCAGAAAGATTAGACCCGAGCTGTATGTTGTGGTTGATGCCGTTCAATACGCACCACACGGTCCAATTGATGTGGAGGATATTGGCGCGGATGCGTATGCGTTTGGCCCCTACAAGGCCTACTGTGCAAAAGGAATAGGTTTTGCCCATTATTCCGGCCGACTTGCCAAGCTGCCGCATGAAAATCTTGTGCTCAAACCCGAGACGAACTGGGTTCTGGGTTCTCCTCCTCATGCGATGCTTGCCGCCTGGTCTGCGGTAGTCGATTACCTCTGCTGGCTCGGAAGCAAGTTTACGGACTCTACGGATAGAAGAGAACAAGTGATCGCTTCAAAGAGGGCGATTCACGGATATTTATTGGCTTTACTCGATCGGATACTCCACGGCACCGATCAGGTAGAAGGCTTGTTGGATATTGAACATGTGACCGTGTGCGGCCTGGACAAGGAGATAACAAATCGCATGTGTATCCTCCTGTTCCAGATAGCCGGGATGGACTCAACTACGGCCATTGGTCACTACAATGAAAAATACGGTATTCGTCTTGCTGCCAGAATTCAGGATACTTATTCTACGCATGCGTTGGAAGGTCTTGGGTGGCCTGATGGAGTGCGGCTTTCAGCAGCGCATTACAATACGCCTGAAGAGATCGATATGTTTCTCAAGGCCACTAAGGAAATCAAGAGTAACGGATGAGGCCGGAAAAGAAGAGTCATGCCTGAGGATACCGTACAGGTCAAAGTCAGATTTATCACCATTATGCAAAAGTATTCCGGTCGAAAAAGAGAAATCGAGATGGATCTCTCACGTGAACCCGAGCGGGCCATCGACCGCATCATCGATCGGTTTCATATCCCTTGGACTGACCATTTGGAGAAGTTTACCAGAATATTCATAAATAAGGAGTTGTCTCAACTATTTGTCAAAAGCGGGAAGCAGCTAAAAGATGGGGACACGATTATGTTCATCCCGATGAGCTGCGGTGGATGATTAGAAGGTGTCCTGAACCCGACTGACAAACACGCATCTCTTTTGACTCCGGTTCTCCCCTCCCATGTCTGGCGACCAACCGTCTATCGTCGGTTGCGCCATGCGGCCGTCGCGTACTTCTCGCGAGCCAGATCCCTGGCAGCATCCACTTCCCATGTTTCAGGCGGCTCCACTTCGGACGGTGCTGCGAAGGCTTTGCTCGCCACACGGCGAAGCTGAGCTGCGTCCATAGGCAGATGCCCGACGAAATCGGTGTGCGATCGCTCGGCGCGATATGCCGGTCTCTTGCCAGGTTCGCGCAGGTATTTAGCCATCAAGCCGGGATCGAGACCGTACAGGAGGGTGCCTTGATGCAGGATGGCCCGCTTGAGCCGGCGTTGAGCGTTGCCCGACACCTTCCTCACGTCGATAGCGAGGTCATTCGCACCTTCATGGACGACGGCGAGTCCGGCTCGGTCGAACGCCGCCGCCAGCAGACCGAGAATGTGGGTGTAAGAACCGCAGATTGACCGCAGTTCCGGGTGGTTGTCGTACTTGAGAACGAGGGTGAAGTTGAGACAGCCGGGTCCCTGGACGACGCACCCGCCCGCCGTGCATCTACGCATAACCGGGACACCGTCTTTTGCGCACGCGTCCAGCAGCACTTCTTCGCGCCGTGCCTGGCCCAGCCCCAAAACGACGAACAGTTCCGGGCTCTCCCAGAAACGCAGCGTCTCGTCCGATCGGCCGGACTCAGCTCCGTTCAGTAGGACTTCGTCGAAGGCAAGATTCTCCGCCGGCTCCGAGAACGATATATCTAACAGACGCAATCGAGTTCCCTCGCCGCACGCACTTCGTCCAGCCTGCCGACGGGCATGGTCGCGGGAGCTTCATGGAGAATAGCCGGGTCCGTTGCGGCAGTCGCCGCAATGTCGATCATGGCATCGCAGAAGGCGTCGAGCGTTTCCTTCGATTCCGTTTCGGTAGGTTCGATCATCAGACTTTCCTTCACCGTCAACGGGAAGTAAATGGTCGGCGCGTGGAATCCGTAATCCATCAGAGCTTTGGCAATATCGAGAGCGCGGACGCCATGTTTCTCCGCCAGAGGCGCCGCCGTGAAAACGCATTCGTGCATGACCTGTGATGCGAACGCCGGCTCGTATACGTCTTTCAGCCGGGCGTACACGTAGTTGGCGTTGAGCACCGCATGACGAGAGATTTGCCGCAGACCCTGGTCGCCCAGATGACGTATGTACGCGTACGCACGCACCGCCACAAGAAAGTTGCCGAAAAACGCCGCTATTCTGCCGACGGACTTCTCCGGCATATCAAGATGGTACCCTTCCGGTCCCTTGACGACCCTCGGCCCCGGCAAAAACGGTTCGAGCCGCTCGCCGACACCCACGGGACCTGAACCCGGGCCGCCCATACCGTGCGGTGTAGCGAAGGTTTTGTGCAGGTTGAAATGCACTACATCGAACCCCATATCGCCCAGCCGGCACTGACCGATAATGGCGTTGAGGTTAGCGCCGTCGCAGTACATCAACGCGTCCACTTCGTGAGCGAGATCCGCCAATTCACGGACCGCCGGCTCAAACAGACCGTGCGTGTTCGGGCAAGTGAGCATCACCCCGGCGACCGAGTCGTTCAGAACCGATTTAAACGCGTCGACGTGAATCGAACCGTCTTCCCCGGAGGGGATCTCGATGGTCTTGTAACCTGCCATGGCGGCGCTGGCGCAATTTGTGCCGTGGGCGGAGTCGGGTATAACAATCGTGTCCTTCTCGTTCCCTTTGTGGCTGTGGTACGCCGCCATCATCAGTATGCCCGTCAACTCGCCGTGGGCGCCTGCCATGGGCTGCAGCGCCACCTGGCGCAAACCGCCAATTTCGGCCAGCAGCCGTTCGGTCTCGTAGACCAGCTCGAGCGCTCCCTGGCACAACGGCAAATAAGCCGATACGCTCGAAAGATGGGGATGTATGTCGGTGAACCCGGGATGCGAGGTAACCGCGTCGCCGATCTTCGGGTTGTACTTCATTGTGCACGACCCGAGAGGGAACGGATGGGAATCGAGACAGAAGTTCCGATGGGCGAGAGCGGAGAAATGGCGAACAACGTCAAGTTCACTCACTTCAGGCAGTTGCGGCGGCCGCGACCGGCAGAACTCAGGCGGCGGCATATGTTCCGGCACGTCGAGCGCGTCAAACGATGCCGCTCGCCGTCCCGGCCGGGATTTGTCGAATATCAGTTGCATGCCGCGTCCTCCAGAGCACGGGCAAACTCGTCCATCTCTTCCTTTGTCCGCCTTTCAGTCACGGCGACAAGCAAGTCGTCAGGCCCGCCCGCGCCGACGGCCGCCAGCGGCAAGCCAGCGCAGAAACCGCTCGCCACCATTGCCTCTGTCACTTCGGAAGCGTTCCGAGGCAGCCGCAGGGCGAATTCGTTGAACGTCGGGCCGTCGTTAAGGATTTCCGCGAACGGCAGTCTGGACTTGAGGTATTCCGCTTTCGAATGACAGTGTACAGCGACGTCTCTCAAACCTTCCTTGCCGAGCATACACAGATATACCAGCGCCCGCAACGCGCATTGCGCTTCGTTCGAGCATATGTTCGATGCGGCTTTTTCCCTCCGGATGTGCTGTTCCCGCGTCTGCAGTGTCAGCACAAACCCGCGGTTGCCCCGGCTGTCCTGGGTCGCCGCGGCGATTCGGCCCGGCATCTTACGCATGTGGCGTTTGCGCACCGCCATGATGCCCAGGTAAGGGCCCCCGAACGCCAGCGGAAGCCCCAGACTCTGTCCGTCGGCGACCGCTATGTCGGCGCCCATCTCTCCCGGAGATTTCAGGAGCCCAAGCGAGATCGGGTAGAACGATTCCACGAGCAGCGCTCCTTCTTCATGACATCGATCCGCCAGATCAGAGAAATCGCGGATGGTTCCCAGGAAACCGGGGTTCTGAACGATCACACATGCCGCCTGCGCCGGTGAGTCGCCGTAATCGATCTCAATGTCCGCGTTTCCCACGTGCGCTTTCAGCATATCGCGGTGTACCGGGTTCACGGACGGATGACATACTACTCTCGCACGGCCCGTCAGCCGGACCGACATTGTCGCGGCCTCGAACAAGGCTGTTCCTCCGTCGTAAAGCGAGGCGTTCGCAACGTCCATCTCGGTCAGACGGCAGATCGCCGACTGGTACTCATAGATGCTCTGCAAGGTGCCTTGCGCGCACTCGGCCTGGTACGGCGTATACGGCGTCAGGAACTCGCTCCGCGAAGATACCTGGTCGACCGCGGCAGGGATATAGTGGTCGTAATAGCCGCCCCCGAGAAAACTGACGAGCGATACGTCGTTCTTGCCTGCGATCTCCGCCATGAGCTTTCTGACGGCCATCTCAGAGACTCCCGGCGGTATGTCCCACGACCGCAGACGTATCTCGTCAGGTATGCAGGCGAACAGATCGTCAATGGACGCAACACCGATCTTGGCGAGCATCTCGTCAATCTCGACCGCCGTGGTCGGCACATAGCTCATTCCGCGTGCTCCTCGAGGAACCGTCCGTACCCAGGCGCATCCATAAGCGAGTCCATCTGGGAGGGGTCAACGTTATCGAGTTTTAACAGCCATCCCTTCTCGTATGGACTCTCGTTGACAAGACCGGGCTCGTCTTCAAGGGCGGTGTTCACGGCCCCGACGCGGCCCGAGACGGGCGCATATATCTCGCTCGCCGCCTTGACTGACTCGATTGTGGCAACTTCGGCGCCCTGCGCTATCTCCAAACCCACATCCGGCAACTCGACATAGGTCACATCGCCAAGCTGCTCGGCCGCGTACGCCGTTATGCCGACGGTATATACGCCGTCTTCTGCGCCGATCCACTCATGCTGTTTGGTGTACTTCAGGTCGTCAGGATTCATCCCCTTGTGCCTCCTACGATGCTGTTGTCCCGGCGCACGCTCGCCAATATACGCATGCGCTTTACGCCACACAATACGTGATATCTCTAAAAAGTCTCAAGCACTTGTTTCTTGAGCGTGTCGAAAGGCCCGCCGGAGAAACAATAGTGCATGGTCCGGAAGTTCTCCCGAAAACGGGCAACTTCAGAGGAGACGTTCCTGTCCTTGAGCACAGCATCGGCAAACAGCCCCGCAAACGTCTCGAAGTCAGTCTCCTTCATGCCGAACCTGGTCATCTCCGCCACGCCCATCCGCAGACCTGAACTGGCTGTGGAACCTTCATCTGCCGGGAGAACCTGATAGTTGACGATGATGTTGTTAGCTTCCAGATCTTGCGCTACCTGGCAGGCTTTGGCGTGGCCGACATTGACCACTACCTGGTGCGTCTCGGTAAAATCAACTGCCGCATCGCCCTCGACGGCCACCCCTTCGTGCTTTAGCGCCCGCGCAAATGCTTTCGCGTTTGCTGTAACCTGCGGCTGGTATTCATCCTTGAACGTGTTCATCTCGATCGCCGCCATCAGAAGCCCCAATAGCGTGCCGAGATGATGATTGCTGACCATGCCGGGGAAGGCGCGTCGGTTGATCGCCTCCCACAATTCAAACCGAGGCGTGTTCTCTTCGAAAACCGACCCAATAATACCGCGCTGGGTTCCAAAGAAAGTCTTGTGCGTCGAGCCGGTCACGATGTCGGCTCCTTCCTGAAACGGTTGCTGGAAGTGGGGCCCCACGAGACCCAGAACGTGGGCCATGTCGTACATGATAATGGGCGGTACCTCGAAGTTCCCGAACGCCTGCTTGATTTCAGCGACAGGCTCCGGATGCAGCACCATGCTCTTCCCGAAGATAATCAGTTCCGGCTCGAGGTCGTTGACCAACTTCAAGGTTTCCTCGACATCCATACGGTACGGGTTGTCTTCACACACGGGGAAGTTGACGACGGCGAAGCGTTCAGTCACGGGATCTTTGGCCACGAAGTCTCGCAACGTGCCCAGGGTTTGTGCGCTCAGATGACCTCCCGCCCCGAGACGGTTATTCATCACGAGACGAATTCGTTCCGGCTCCCGGCGGCGATTCGCCCTGTTCCTCCAATCAACCAGCGCGCTGAAAACCGTCGCGTTGGCCGTCAGACCACTTATGAGGCGGGTCTCCACGAGCGGGCAATCCAGGAACGCGGCCATCTCGGCGGCCAGTCTGTCCTCGACCCAGGCAATAAAGTCGGTTCCCTGGTAGTAGAACACTTCCTGCTCAAAAGCGGCTATCAGCCCTTTGTGCTCAGCGTACCGTCCCACCGGGTCACTCACCTGGAGTAACCGCACGAGCGGCGACTGCGTCATCTCGGACGGGATCAGGTTTATGCAGCGCTGCTGTCGCCATTCATGATTCTCCATCGCTTTCTGGGTCAACAGCATCGCTTTTTCGGCTCCCTCACCGCTGGCTGGCTCACGTTCTTCCTTTATATAGCCGACGGGAAGCGATCTATAGTAGGGCGGGGCTTCCGAACGGCCGTGCCAGCGAACCACCTCGGCTTTGAGTCGCCGGTTTCTCACCGCCACCTCGACTTCCTGCTCAAACTCGACCTCCGCGTCCAAAAAGGCAAGAGCTATGGCCCGACTGCCATGCTCGTCGGTAATCGTCATCGTCGCGCCTTCGCCCTCGAACACCCAGAAAGGAATCATGGTGCCGCTGGTCACGACACCGACTTTACGGTCGTCGATGAAGACCTCGTGGCCCTGACGGGCAACGCCCCGGTCCAGCAGCGCCAGAGGTCTAATACAACGCCGCAGAACATCCGACGGTTCGTAGAGACCCGCGTACAGTTTGCCAATCTGTTCGAACTGTTCGGCCAGCCGTTTGCGCCCGATATAGTCGCCTTTGAGACCGGAAAAACTTATCGCTGCGCCGGCCAGAGTAGACGCGAACGCGGGAATGGGAACGCCGTCGGGGTCGAGTCCCAGTTCATGACCGTACAGCGGCATGCCGGCCTCGAGACGCAGGGTATCGCGTGCGCCGAGACCTACTGGAACAATACCGTCATCCCTGCCCGCTTCGTACAGACGTGTCCACACCAGTTCCGCTTTCTCCGAGGAGACGAATATCTCGAAACCTATCGGTTCGCCCGTATATCCCGTGCGTGAGACGAGAACCTCCGTTCCTGAGATTGTCGCTTCCGACATGTAGTTGCGCTGGGGCAGCGGCAGAGAGCCGGCTTCGAGGACACGTTCCAGAACCTCTCCGGTTAGCGGGCCCTGAAAGGCTATCATCGACGTCTTGTCGGTGTCGTCTTCAAGAGACGCATCGTCGAAAGAGCCCGCATGCTGACGCAGATATGCCCAGTCCTTTTCGGCGTTGCCGGCGTTCACGACCAGCAGGAAGGTCTTGTCCTGGAGGCGGTAGAGGTAGCAGTCATCGAGGACTCCTCCTTCCTCGTCCGGGATCAGTGTGTACTCCGCCATCAACGGTTCGAGGGTCTCTACGTTGTTTGACAGCACGTGCTGCAGAAACCGTATTGCGTGCTTTCCCCCTATGCGGAATCGCCCCATGTGGCTTACATCGAACAGACCGCCGAACTTGCGCGTCGCCAGATGCTCTTTCACTATGCCTGTCCCGTACTGAACGGGCATATCCCAACCGGCAAACTCGACCATCTTCGCGCCATGGGCGCTGTGCCACGCGTGAAGAGGACTCATTCTCTTGGTGTCAGAACTCATCAACAGCACACCTCCTTGACCATATGTGGACCTGGGATTCTATTCTCCCGAAGCCGCTCGATAAGGCCGGCACAAATGGTCATCGCACCTCCATACACCGATACTGGCCGGGATTTCCCATATGAATCTGCCCACGACCACCGCGGGCAGGTGTTTCGTCAATATACACACAGCGGTAGCGGTTGTCAATCCCCGATTTGTCGTTGCACCGTTTGTGCGTTGCAGAACCCCAACTGGGCACGTACGGCGCCTCTCAGCACGATAAAGGCTCTCCTATGGGCCGTTCTAGCCGCAAACTACCCGAATTCAAGAAATTCCTTGCCGAAACCCGTTCGCGAATAAGACCCCTTCTAGAACGCCGAGGCGGCTGGCCCGAAGGGCGACCTCCTGAACCTGGGCTTTCAGGCTGGACGTTTAGTCGATTAGTGTTAGGGATGATCGCCCTATCCCTCGCGCAATGCGTTAGGCGAGCCACAATTCTCTGCAATTGCCCAAAAACAATCACGGCGCGACGGGCCGCTTCGGCACCGATGTTGCGGTGCCGTTGACGGCTGCATGATATTCCTGCAGCGAACAGACCTTGAACTGCTCGGATCGGAGCGCCGCGATAGCTTCGGCCGCCGCTTGTGCGCCTGCCGTCGTTGTCATGCAGGGAACACCCATCTCGAGAGCGTGCCGGCGAATGGCACGGTCGTCGAAATCCGACTCGCTGCCGAGCGGCGTGTTGAACACTATTTGTACATCGCCGTTTTTCAACCGGTCGACGACGTTGGGGCGGCCTTCGTGCATCTTGAACACGGGTTCGACATCGAGATCATGTTCCCCGTACAAGTATGTGGCGGTGCCGCTGGTCGCCATCAGCTTAAACCCGAGTTCCTTGAACTGACGGGCAATGCCGGCCGCCGCTGGTTTGTCCTGGTCGTATACCGAAATGAACACCGTACCCTCCTGCGGCAATGAACAGCCTGCGCTGGCCTGGCTCTTGGCGTAGGCGAGTCCAAAGTTGGTGTCGATACCCATCACTTCGCCCGTACTCTTCATTTCCGGGCCGAGCAGAATATCCACGCCGGGGAACCGGATGAACGGTAGTACAGACTCTTTCACTGAAAAGTGCTCGGGTCGGACTTCCTCGGTGAACCCGAGTTCTTCAAGCGTTCTGCCGGCCATGACACGCGCAGCCATTTTTGCGAGGGGCACTCCAATGGCTTTACTCACAAACGGTATGGTCCGACTTGCACGCGGGTTCACTTCAAGCACGTAGAGTTTGTCATCTTTCACAGCATACTGAATGTTTATGAGCCCGACGACATTCAGTTCACGCGCCAGCGCATGCGTCTGCTGACGGACAGCGTCGATCATATCGTCGGGCAGCGGCACTGGCGGCAGTACACACGCGCTATCGCCACTGTGGACGCCGGCCCGCTCGATATGGTGCATGATACCGCCCACGACCACAGTCCGTCCGTCAGCGATAGCGTCAGCATCGATCTCGATAGCGTCTTCGAGAAACTTGTCGACAAGTATGGGATGTTCAGGCGACGCCAGCACCGCGCTGCGCATATATCGTTCGAGCGACATCTCGTCGTAGACGATTTCCATTGCACGGCCGCCAAGCACATACGAGGGTCGAACAAGGACGGGATACCCGATTCGGTCGGCGATCACGCGCGCTTCGTCGAAACTCACCGTCGTATCGTTCTCAGGCTGTAACAGTCCGAGTTTGTCCACGACCTGTTGGAACCGCTTTCTATCCTCGGCCCGGTCGATATTATCCGGCGAAGTACCCAGAATGCGGACCCCGGCCCTTTCGAGCGGTACCGCAAGTTTGAGCGGCGTCTGCCCACCGAACTGCACAATGACACCGTCCGGCTGTTCACGGTCGACAATATTGAGCACATCTTCGAGAGTCAACGGCTCGAAGTACAGTCTATCACTGGTATCGTAATCCGTGCTCACCGTCTCCGGATTGCTGTTGACCATGATGGTCTCGATCCCGTCCTCGTGCAGCGCGTACGACGCGTGAACACAGCAATAGTCGAATTCTATGCCCTGGCCGATGCGGTTCGGGCCTCCACCCAGTATCATTACTTTGCGGTTGTCGGAAGAGCGGACCTCGTCTTCGTCGGAATACGTCGAGTAGTAGTACGGCGTGTACGCTTCGAATTCTGCCGCGCAGGTGTCAACGAGTTTGAACGTCGCTGTCACGCCCTGATCCATCCGCATCCGGCGTACGTCCATCTCGTCCATATCCCACATGTACGCGAGCTGCCGGTCGGAGTATCCCAACCGTTTCGCGCGTAAAAGCACGTGCCTTTCGACAGAACCGTCCGCCGGGTTCAGAGCGCGCAGCGCCTGTTCCTCAGCAAGGATCTCGGCCATGTTCTGCAGGAACCACCGGTCGATTTTCGTAACTTGATAGATCCGTTCAACGGACACACCAGATAGCAGCGCGTCCCGCAGAAGGAACACACGGTCGGGTGTAGGGACGCTCAGCCGCGTGACGATCTTTTCCGGCGACGTGCCGACCAAATCCGGTTGCCCGTCGGCGCCCAATCCGTACCGGTCATTTTCGAGCGACCGCAACCCTTTCTGAAGAGCCTCTTTGAAGGTCCGACCGATGCTCATCGCTTCGCCGACACTCTTCATTTGGACGGTAAGATTGGGTTCAGCCGTCGGGAACTTCTCGAACGCCCATCGTGGGATCTTCACCACACAATAATCGATGGTCGGCTCGAAACAGGACAATGTCTCGCGAGTAATATCGTTCGGAAGCTCGTCCAACCGGTAGCCAACCGCCAACTTCGCGGCGATCTTCGCGATAGGGAACCCGGTCGCTTTGCTGGCCAGGGCCGAGCTGCGCGATACCCGCGGGTTCATCTCGACAACGACCATGTGACCGGTCTCGGGATGCACTGCAAACTGGATGTTCGACCCGCCGGTCTCGACCCCTATTTCGCGGATGATAGCTATCGATGCGTCGCGCATACGCTGGTACTCTTTGTCAGTCAGCGTTTGGGCGGGCGCCACGGTCATGCTGTCGCCGGTATGGATCCCCATCGGATCGAAATTCTCGATCGAACAGACGATCACGACGTTATCGTGACAGTCGCGCATCACCTCGAGCTCGAACTCTTTCCACCCGATAACCGACTCCTCGATAAGCACTTTGTGGACGGGGCTCATGTTGAACCCCCACTTCACCAGCGAATCGAACTCTTCATGATTAAATGCTATGCTGCCACCGCTCCCGCCCAACGTAAAGGACGGACGGATCACTACCGGGTAGCCGACCTCCTCGACAAACGTCGTCGCGGTATCGAGCGAATCTGCGTACGCGCTGCGCGGTATTTCCAGCCCTATCCGCGCCATCGCCTTCTTGAACTCGTCCCGGTCCTCGGCTTTATTGATAGCGTGGAACTTGGCGCCGATAAGCTCAACACCGAACTGGTCGAGGGCACCGGACTGGTACAGTTCGACCGCTAGATTAAGACCGGTCTGCCCGCCAAGCGTCGGCAACAGCGCCGACGGCCGTTCACGCTCGATCACACGGGCAACCACATCGTGGGTAAGCGGCTCAACGTACGTGCGGTCGGCCATCTCGGGATCGGTCATAATGGTTGCCGGGTTGCTGTTCACAAGCACGACCCGGTACCCCTCTTCCCGCAACGCTTTACACGCTTGCGTGCCGGAATAGTCGAACTCGCACGCCTGGCCGATCACGATCGGACCTGACCCTATAATGAGGACGCTCTCAATGTCAGTCCGTCTAGGCATTATGTTCATCCATCAACTGTACAAACTCATCGAACAGGTACGCTGCATCATGAGGACCCGCGGACGCTTCCGGATGGAACTGTACCGAGAGAATCGGCAACCTCTTATGACAAATACCCTCCAACGTGTTGTCGTTGAGGTTGACGTGCGTGATCTCGACCTCGTCCTGGTTGAGCGAATCCATGTCCACGCAGAATCCGTGATTCTGCACCGTAATGGCTATCTTCCCCGTCCGAAGGTCCTTGACAGGATGGTTTGCGCCGCGATGACCGAACTTGAGCTTGTACGTCTTGCCGCCGAGCGCGAGTCCAAGCATTTGGTGACCGAGGCATATCCCGAATATGGGGACTTTTCCTATTAGCCGGCGCACTGTCTCTATCACGTACGAAACGGGTTCAGGGTCGCCCGGGCCGTTGGACAGAAGCACGCCATCAGGTTCCGCGGCGAGGATCTCCTTCGCAGTGGTTTGAGCGGGTACAGAGGTGACGCGGCAGTCATGCTCGGCGAGCTTGCGCATTATGTTGTATTTCACGCCGCAATCCAGGACTGTCACGTTGTAAGCGCCTTGCTCGTTCCATCGCATCGGTTCGTCCATGACGACATCCATCACGAGGTCCCGCCCCACGAGTTTGGGCGAGTCTTTCGCTTTCCTTATGAGGCTCTCGTTATTGAGGTCAACGGTGGAAATCACCGCGTTCATCGTCCCTTCGATCCTAAGTTTTCTCGTGATCGCTCTAGTGTCAAGCCCCTCGATACCGACGATGCCGTTCTCCTGGAGGTATTCGGGCAGACCTGTTGCGGCACGCCAGTTGCTGGGCATCCTGCTGCATTCTCTGACGACGAACCCTTCGACAAACGGTTTGCGCGACTCCACGTCCTCGACGTTCACACCGCAGTTCCCTATCAAGGGGTACGTCATGGTCACTATCTGCCCCTTGTACGACGGATCGGTAAGTATCTCCTGGTATCCCGTCATGCTCGTGTTGAAAACCAGCTCACCGGCCGTCTCACCCGGCGCCCCGAACGAGAATCCCTCGAAAACGGTGCCGTCCTCAAGAGCCAATTTAGCTGCTGCGACTGTCATTTTCTCTCACTCGTGTGGTTTGAGTGCAGACCCGGGTTTCCCGACGAGATCGTCGATTCATGCTCGGGCGTACGTTAACGGCATATACGCCGTTCTGCGCATACCACGGCGGGAAGAATCTCGTGCCGCTAGGCTTCGACGTACTTCTTGAACTCTCCGAGCCCCTCTTGAATCTGGTCCACGTCGATGCCCGAATATGCCAGGCGCAGGTAATGCTCGGTTTCCCCGGGTAGCGGTCGTCCGAAGTGCATACGGGCGCAAAAGGATACCCCCGTTTCTTTCAACACGGCCTTGCGCAACTCCTCCGAGTTGTCAAATCCCTTTTTCTTCATCGCCCCCGTGCAGTTGAAGAACAGGTAGAATGTAGCATTGGGCTTAAAGCACCGGATACCGTCGATGGAATTCAATATGTCCACCGCCGTGTCACGCCGCTCCTTCAAGATGCCCAGGATCTTCTGCGGCCCCGATTGGTCGCCCTGCAACCCCTCGATAGCCGCATACTGGATGAAATGGTTTGAGCAGGACTCGTCGTTCACATTCAGTCTGGCGATGGCATCGATGACCTCTTTAGGACCGACGGACGCGCCCAGACGCCAGCCGGTCATGGCGAATTTCTTCGAGAACGTATACAAGATTACCGAGCGCTCCTGCATACCGGGAAGGGATGCCAGTGACTTGGACTGACCTTCGTAGCGGATATCGAAATAGGCTTCGTCGCACAGTACGTACAAGTCGTGTTCGATGGCCAACTTCGCAAGCCGGGCCAGTTCCTCCTCAGTGGCCTCTGCCCCCATGGGATTCTGCAGATCGTTGACGACCAACAGACGGGTTTTGGGAGTGATGGAGGCCTCAAGCTCGTCCAGCTGCAACTCAAAATTCGTTTCACCTTCCCTGTAACTGTAGGGCACGGCTACCCCGCCGTGAAACTCGATCTGGGACTCATAAATGGGATATCCGGGGTTGGGATACAAGACCTCGTCGCCGGGGTTCATCAGCGCCATGATAAACTTGCTTATCGTGGGTTTGCCTCCCGGCTGGATCGCCACGTTCTCCATGGCGTATTTGACGCCATGTGATCGACTGACATCGTCCGCCAACGCCTCGCGCAACTGAGGGATCCCATAATTTGGGCAATACCCTGTCTTGCCGGCTTTCATCGCCGCAATTGCAGCTTCAATGACGTTGTCCGGCGTCGTAATATTCATGTCGCCGAGATGGAACGGGTAAATCTTCTGTCCCTTGGCAGCCAGGGCCGCCGCTTCCGCCGAGACGGCAAACGCTGTCTCCGTACCCAAACTCGTCAAGTGCTCTGCAAGTCTCATCTTGTTTCTCCTCCCTAAACCCCAGTGATGACTCCTGATATCGCTAAACCGAACAGGTTTGGCGTTAATTCACAACATTAACGGGCTTACCCGCATCATTCGAGACTGGCCCTGGACTGAGGGAAGTCCGGACTATATAGTCCCGGCTGCGCCGGGGCGAGCCGTCATCCGCATTCTTTTCCAAGCAACTTGCACGCGCGTTGTGCAATATGTTCGGCGCAAAGGCCGAATTCCCGCATCAGTTGCCACGGGGGCGCCGACTGGCCGAACCGGTCATCCACACCGACCATATCCATCTTGAGCGGTTCGTTGGGATCTTTGTCGATGCAGGCAACAGCCGCCACGATCGAGCCGAAACCGCCGGTCTGGTGTTCCTCAGCGGTGACGATGACACCGATGTCCTTCACCGCCGCAACGATGGCGGCACGGTCGATGGGCTTGACGGTGTGACAGTTGACAATGCGCATCTCGATGCCGAAATCTTCCTTGAGGATGTAGGCCGCCCGCATGGCCTCCGGCACCATCGGCCCGCAAGCGACGACCGCGATATCCTCCTTCTCATTCTTGTAGGCACTGGACGACACCGTTTCGAATGCATCGATGAACCGAGGCTGGCTCCCGCGATACCGAATGATATTGGCGACACCCCATTCATAGGGCGTGTCGGGTGTTGTGACGATCGGCGTCGCTTCGCGCGCGTACCGGACGTAGCCGGGACCTACGATGTCGAGTACGACCGTCTTGGTGGCCCGCTCCGTTTCAACGGAGTCGGCCGGTACGGCCAGATGCATGTTGGGCAGGATGTTGAGAAGCGCGATCTCTTCCAGGGATTGGTGCGTGGCACCGTCGGGCCCTACCGAGATCCCGCCGTGCGCGCCCGCCAACTTGATGTTGAGGTTGCTGTAGCATGCTGTGGTCCGCAACTGATCCCAGTTGCGTCCGCAGGCAAACACGCCATAGGTGCCGCCTACGGGTATGCGCCCATTGCGCGCCAGACCGCACGCAACGCTGGCCATGTTTTGTTCCGCGATACCCATGCTGTACGTGCGCTGGCAGCGTTCGGGATTGTCGGCCCCGAAATCGAGAATGCAGATGCTTCCCGAGATATCGGCGTGGAGCGTAACAATACGGGGGTCGTCGCCGATCTCCTTGATGGCGCGGCCGAAACCCCTGCGCGTCGGGTCCATGTCGACTTGCATGTGGTTCTCATCGTTCCACCAGTAATTGCGCGAGAACTGCGGCAACTCGGCCCTGCTCTTTTGCTCTTTCTCTTTCTCGATGTCGGCACGCTCGCCCAGTAGCCTGTCCACGACTTCCTTGGTCACATCTTCGGCGCCGATGTCCGCCAAGGCCTGATCAAGCTGTTCGCGGCCCTTCGTAGCCTTGCCGTGCCACCCCGCCTGATTCTCCATGAAAGACACGCCCTTGCCTTTCACCGTCCGCGCAATGATGACCGTCGGTTTTCCTTTGTTTGCCTTGGCTTGCGCGAAGGCATCGACGATCTGTTTCATGTCGTGGCCGTCGATGGTGATAACGTGCCAGTTGAAGGCCTCGTACTTTTTGTCCAACGGCGCTGTGTCCATCACGTCCTTTGTGGCGCCGTCAATCTGTAGGCCGTTGAGGTCAACGATGCCTACGAGGTTGTCGAGTTTGTAATGCCCGGCTGCCATGACGGCTTCCCATATGCTGCCCTCGTCATGTTCACCGTCGCCCATGATGCAGTACGTCGTATAACCCAAATCCCTTTCCTTGGCATCCAAGGCCTGGCCGACGGAAAAGCCTAAACCTTGCCCCAACGATCCGGAGGAAACCTCAACACCCGGAAGCTTCAGCCAATGAGGGTGTCCCTCGAACCGACTGCCCAGGCTGCGCAAACCCCTGACGACGTCCTCGATATCGCAGTACCCTGCTTCGGCCAGGGCGACGTACAGCGCGGGGGCCTTGTGCCCGGCGGACCAAATGCACCGGTCTCGTTCTTCCAGGGCGGGGTTCTTCGGGTCGTGGTTCATCACCTCGAGATAGAGCGCGGCGGCAATATCCATGATACTCAATGTTCCGCCGTTATGGCCCGACCCGGCACAATGAATCGCCAGAACATTGTAGGCGCGCATACGGCGTGCGGTCTTTTCCAGTTCGCTAATCGTCATTGCTGCTTTC